>Ga0210383_10001466_pt1 | contig 21635 bp, 20 predicted proteins | sample IncBWC14OmetaG_FD_160072 | JGI IMG/M metagenome (GOLD analysis project Ga0210383, IMG submission 160072) | Forest soil microbial communities from Barre Woods Harvard Forest LTER site, Petersham, Massachusetts, United States - Inc-BW-C-14-O ... | reverse complement strand
CTTCTTAAACTTTTCGTCCGTCTCGATAAGCCCGGCGAGCCGAGTGCCGAACAAGGCGCATCCAGCGTGCTGATCGTCCGTTGCAAGACTCCTGAAATCACCACGGAGATGGAAATTGGCAAGGTGGAACTTCGCGAAAACATCGCGTATCTGCCGCTGTCGGTAAGAGACGCTTCGAGCGCCGACGAATCCGCGCTGCACAAGGTCACCATGGGCATGGTTCGCGAAAGCGGCCAGTGGAAGCTCCTTTCACTAGGACTGCTTCTGCTGGATCTGCCTTCGCTCGAGCAGGAATGGGACCGGGCGGAAATCAAGGCCAACGAGCAGTCTGCGCTTGCCTCGGTTCAGAAGCTCGCGGATGCCATCGAATCGTACCGAAAAACTTACACTCGTTTGCCGGACACCGTAACGGCTCTGGGTCCTTCCGGCGACGGAGCGGCGAAACCCGATCACGCCGGACTGCTCGACAGCGATTTAGTGGCCGGGCGCAAGGATGGCTACATTTTTCGCTACGTAATTGTCGGCGCCAATACTTCCGGAGCACTGGCAAAATACGAGATAGCGGCAATCCCCAGCGAGTATGGGCGCAGCGGTCTGCGTTCTTTTTTTCGGGATTCCACCGGCGCCGTTCACGCTGCGGACCATCAAGGGGCCGTGGGCAGCACCGTGGACCCGCGAGTCGAGCCGGCGGATTCGTCCTCCAGCGAATCGCGACGTTGACGCTTACGCAGTATTGTCTTACGACTATTGCCGAGTCGCTTTGCAAGTCCCAAACTAAGGATGGGTCATTCCTCTTAGGGCGAGCCGTTGTCTCGCCGGTCTTCTCTCCCAACAGGTGTGCCAGTCTCTTGCTGGCTCGACAGGAGAAGAGGAATGCCGGAAGTCACGGTAGAACGTCGAAACTCGCCGCGATACTCAATAGTTCTGGCTGCCGACGTGATTTCACTGCCCGGGGGCGCCAAGATGGTCCGCCAGAACTTCCGACGTCAGTCGCTCGGGTTGCTACGTGGATACTTTAAATCCGATTGCGCGAGGTTCCCGCGTCAAGCTCAGGTTTACGTATCATCAGGAAGAGTTCGAAGCTATCGGTTTGGTCGTTTACGTCAGCCAGAGTCTCGATATGGGCATACAATTCACGCAAGTCTCGGACGACCAACAGGCCCGGCTGAACCAATGGCTGGAAGAGCCGCCGCGGGAATTTTAACCGCTATGGTAATCTGTGCGTTTGTGCTTGGGTAAAGTTGCGCTACTATTCCGCTCACTCTATGGGCATGTTTCATCCTCGAGCCTTGCTAGTCTGTCTGGCATTGTTCCTGTCCCCGCTTGTTCCGTCCGCGAGAGGGCAGGCAGTGGATTCGGCCTATGGGCCGCTGCCTGTGTTCGAATTTCACAGCAGTTTTTGGGTAAACCTGCATCACTTCCTGTATCACGAGGCGCGCGCGCGTGAAGCTAGCAAGGCCAGCGCTGCCGCAGCGTCCAAATCGGCGGGTCCCACTCTTAAGAAAGATCCAGGTTCGGTTGCTGCGCTCAGCCAGGTAGAGCAACTTGCCTGGGATGGCGCCATCAGCTATTACATCGCGAATCTGGTGCATAAGGACCTGCTCGTCAACATAGATTTAATTCTGCTCAAGGATCAACTCGGTGACTTCGAGGACTGCTCCGAATTAACAGGCAGGAAAGTGAAATACTGCGACGCCGGTCTACCCGGAAACATAGGCACAATCCTGGAAGCGGCTGCGCCGGTGTACCGCGCACATTGGTGGGCTGACCAGGATCGTGCCAATCGCCGCTGGGTTGCCCGAGTAGACCCGCTCGTTCGCGAGCAAGGCGTCGGGCTGTCCCAGCGGCTCGCCGACATCTACCAGGCAAAGTGGCCCAAGGAAATGATTCGCGTGGACGTCAGCGCGTACGCCAACGCGTACGGCGCTTACACCACGCTCGATCCCTTGCGGGTCACCATTGCCAGTACTGACCCGAACAATCAGGGACCCGAGGCGCTCGCGGTGCTGTTCCACGAAGCGTCTCACGACATCGCGCGGCCAGTCGAAAATGCCATCGAGCGCGAGTGTCGCCAGCGCGACAAAGCCGTCCCTCGCGATCTTTGGCACGCTCTGATTTTTTACACGACCGGTGAGGTTCTCAGTCCTGTGCTCAGCGGCACGGAGCAGAATGCTGGAGAGACCGTCATCCCGAAAACGCACCTGAATACGCTAATTCCTTCGGATCTACGCGAAAAGATCACCCAGCGCGGCTGGGAAGACTACCTGCATCTGCTTACTATCTTCTGGCAACCCTACCTGGATGGACGCGTCACTTTCGAAGATGCCATCGCCCACATCGTTTCCGCGCTCTGAGTTGGAACAGACACAAAGTGGCGCTTGGCGGCGATGCATTCGGGCCTCCGTCGAATTGTCCCGGCTCGTCGGTTATGTTAGGCTTCCGTTGTAATTAAGCCCGGCCGTAAGCCACGTATTTCGGACTTCGCTCGACTTCTCTTTCAATGGTCCCTGAAGAGCAGAACCGGGCCGAGCCGTCTTCGCGTGCCAGAGGCTGAGGCAAAGGATCCCGAAAGCCCATGCCTGGCAGACAGACGGCCTCTCAACCCGAGAAGTCCCTTCGAGAAATTACTCTGGCCCATTCGCCGGACTCCGATGACGCGTTCATGTTTTATGCGCTGGCCACCCACAAGCTGCAGACTCCGGGTTACAGATACACTCATACCCTCTCGGACATTCAGTCTCTGAACGAAGCAGCGCTGACGGAAACCTACGATGTGACGGCGGTCAGCTTCGCCGCTTACCCGTCCATTCGCGACAAATACGTCTTGCTCGACTGTGGCGCAAGTTTCGGCGAGGGCTATGGCCCGATTGTGGTCTCCTCGCGCTCCATGAAGCCCCAGGACCTGAAGGGCCTGCGCGTGGCCGTCCCGGGTTTGAAAACCACCGCGTATCTTTCGCTGAAGCTTTTCGAGCCGAACTTTGAACCGGTCGTAATGCCCTTCGACAAAATCATTGAGGCAGTTAAGAGTGACGTGGTCGAAGCCGGGCTGCTGATTCATGAAGGCCAGCTCTTTTTCCCGCAGCTTGGTCTGCACCGTGTTGTGGACCTGGGCGTGTGGTGGCAGGAACTGACCGGACTTCCGCTGCCCCTTGGCGGCAACGCGGTTCGCCGCGCTCTCGGCCCGGAAGTTGGCCGGCTGATCGCCAAAACGATCCGCGACAGCGTCTCCTACGGACTTGAGCATCGCGAAGAAGCCCTGAACTACTCCATGCAGTTTGCCCGCGACATGGATCCGGAACTCGCGGACAAATTCGTCGGCATGTATGTCAATAAATGGACGCTGGGTTATGGCGATAAGGGCAAGAAAGCCGTGCGCGAATTAATCGAACGCGGAACAGCAGCAGGCATCTTGCCCGCGCCACCTACCATTGAATTCCTCGAAGAGTAGCCGCCTCGCGAGGAATTGGTTTATTTCTTCTCCGCGGGCTTTACCGGCGTAAAGTACAAATCCTGATAATCGAAACTGAAATCCGCCAACGGCGACACCGCCACCATCGTAAAGTGATCGATGGTTCCATCGGGTTTCAGCGCAAAAGTCACGAACGCGTCTTCTACTGTCCTGTCGCGCCAATGTGCCTTGAACGTATCGTATTGCCAGTGCTGCAAATCCGCCACGCCCTTGGTGGTCCTCTCGAGTCGCAGCACTAACTGGTTGCTCTCTTGCTTGATGTTCACCTTCCCGTACCACGGATCGGTGTAATCCCCGGCATATTTCTCGGGCGGTAGGGACGGCTTCGAATCCGTGGCGCGCCCTTGCTGTGCTTTCCGCATGGTCTCTTCCGCTTCTCTGTTTTCCTTATCTTCGACGGCCTTAAACGCAGAAATGTAGTCTTGCGTACCTCCACCCAGATAGCTGTCCAGGATGTGAAACAAGATGGAATCATACACATTGTCTTCCTCGGCGTTCGTCAAAATGATCACGCCGAGATTCTCTTCCGGAACCATCTCCACATGAGAAACGAACCCTGCCACGCCACCAGAATGCCCGACCAACTTGCGACCGCGATAGTCCCTGACGAACCAGCCTAATCCGTAGCCGGAAAGGTGCGGCCGCAGTGCCTTCAACTCCTCCGCCCCGCCTTCATTCACGCGAATTACGGTTTGTTGCATCCACATCTCTTGCGAATCTTTCTCGGTAAAAATCCGCTCTTCACTGCCGGGAATTTTGCCGCGGTTCAACTGCATCATCACCCAGCGGGACATTTCCGCCGCCGAGGAATTGATGGAACCTGCGGGACCCGCGTTGTCGAGATTCTCGAAAGGAATCACCTGCAACTTTCCATCGACCTTCGAGTGTGGATAGGCATAGTCGCCGCTGCCAGACTTGAACGCATCGTTGCTGGTATTGGTCGTCTTCATTCCCAGCGGTATGAAGATGCGATCGTGTACATAGTCGTCCCAACTCTTGCCGCTTACCGCCGCCACCACTTGCCCGGCGGTCAGGAACATCAGGTTGTTGTAGGCAAATGTGCTTCGAAAACTTGTCGCTGGTTTCAGAAATCGCACCCGGTACACGACTTCATCGCGAGTGAAGGTCGTGTGCGGCCAGAACATCAAATCGCCTTCGCCCAATCCCAACCCGCTGCGGTGGCACAAGAGGTCACGAATCCTCATCTCTTTCGAAACGTACGGGTCGTACATCTCAAAGCCCTTCAACCGCTCACACACTGGGTCGTCCCACGCGATCTTTCCCTCATCGACCAGAGTCGCCAGCGCCGCCGCAGTGAAGGCTTTCGTGTTCGAACCGATCCCGAATAGAGTGTTCTCGTCCACTGGTGCCGCTTCGCCCATCTTCTTTATGCCGTAGCCCTTGGCAAGGACCACCTTTCCGTCCTTCACAATGGCCACGGAAAGACCTGGCACATCGAATGTCTTCATGGTCCTGGAGACGTATTGGTCCAGGTCGATGGGCGCGCTTTGCGCTGGGGCGCGCATCGCAGCCAGCAGCGTCAGCACCAACACTCCAAAATGAAGCAGGGAATGCTTCCTCATATCGCGCCTCCAAAGGACCCGTACCTTATAGCAGCTTTCGCACTCTTCCCTTCAGGGTTTTTCGCGCGCTCGCAAACCCTTCGCCCGCAGCTTCGTGGCATACTTTGGTGATGCCGCTCCGCAAATTATTATTTCTTCTCGCCCTGATTCTTGTTTTCTCGGCGACATCGTCGCTGGCACAGACCGCTTCCGAATTTCGCGATCATCCCGATATCCCGAAGGAATGGCCTCGCGAACCCGTTCGGGGTGCCCACGGAATGGTCGCCACAGACGAGCCTTTGGCTTCTGCCGCCGGTGTCGAAATTCTGAAGCGCGGCGGCAACGCTGTGGACGCTGCGGTAGCTACGGCATTTGCGCTGGCCGTAGTGGAACCTGCAGCCGGCAATATCGGCGGAGGCGGCTTCATGCTGGTTCGACTCGCCAACGGAAAAACAAATTTCTTCGACTATCGAGAAATGGCGCCTGGCAAAGCCACGCGGGACATGTATATTCGTCCCGACGGCACACTCGATCCGGAAGCCTCGACAATTGGCTATCGCTCGGTGGCCGTTCCCGGCACCGTCGCAGGCCTCACGCTCGCGCTCAAGACCGACGGCACGATGAAGCTGGCCGACGTCATGCAGCCCGCCATCCGCCTGGCCGAGGATGGCTTTCCCATCACCGAGAAACTGGTCCGCGAGTTTACCGAAGAGCGCAGAGACCTGCAGCGCTTCTCCATGAGCAGCCACATCTTTTTGAATGACGGAAAAATGTATCGCGTGGGCGAAACTTTCCGGCAGCCGGAGCTTGCCGCCACCCTGAACCGCATCGCGAAGAATGGCGCCGCGGGGTTCTATCAAGGCGAGACGGCGCAGATGCTGGCTCACGACATGGCCGCATTCGGCGGCTTGATCACTCTGGATGATCTGGCCCATTACCAGCCGAAAATTCGCGAAGTACTTCGCGCGTCCTACACGATCGACGCGCATCGCTGGGAAGTTATTTCCGCCCCTCCTCCAAGTTCGGGCGGCGTCGCCGTCATCGAAGCGCTCAACATGCTGCAGAACGTTCCGCTAAAAGGCTGGGACGATCCGCAAAGCGTGCACATGGTTATCGAGGTGATGCGGCGCATCTTTGCGGATCGCGCCGCGTATCTTGCCGATCCTGATTTTTCCAGTGTGCCGGTCGCGGGCCTTACCGATCCTTGCTATGCGAAGGAACTACTCGCCACCATTGATCCCGTGCATGCGTCTTCCAGCAAAATCGTCCACGCCGGCAATCCGCACGTCTGCAATCAAGGCATCAGCGCCAGCACCGTCGCGAACACGATTGTCAGTCTCGGCGAAGGTCCGCACACCACCCACTTCTCCGTTGTCGACGCCGCGGGCAACGCCGTCGCCAGCACTACCACGCTTAACGATGGTTACGGCTCGCATGTCACGTGCTCTGCGGGCTTTCTCTTGAACGATGAAATGGACGATTTCACCACCCAGCCGGGTGTTCCTAACGCGCTCTTTGGGCTGATTCAATCCGAGGGCAACACCATCGCTCCCAGTAAACGCCCGCTTAGTTCGATGACTCCCACAATTCTCGTGCGCGATGGCCAACTCAGTTTCGTCACCGGCTCGCCCGGCGGTCCCACCATTATTTCCGTCACACTGCTTTCCGCGCTGAATTGGATGCGTTTGGGCATGGACGCGCAGGCGGCGATCAATGCCCCACGTTTCCATCATCAATGGCTTCCGGATCGTGTGCTCATGGAAACTCTCTTCTCGCCCGAAATGGAAGAGCAGCTCCAGGCGCGCGGCCATGAAATTAAACGACGCGGACACATCGGCTTGGTCAACGCCATCGGCATCGATCCGAAAACCGGCGAACGCTGCGGCGCCGCCGATCCCCGCGATAACGGTTCGGCAACAGGCTACTGAATCGGAATCGAGCCCGACGTTCTGGGGTGCCCATCTGTACTTGCCGTTTTCTTTTTCTGGCCGGCTCGCCGCCTCAAAACGCTAAACTATTTCTCCATGGAAAGAATCCTGTCCACCTACCTGTTCGTTTCCAAGAAACTGACACCCGGATTGCTCTCCCAGATTGCGGACGCAGGTTTCACCGCTGTGGAGATTTTCGCTTCGCGTGGCCATTTCGACTACGCCGACAAAGCCGAAATTCGGCTTATCGCCCAGACGCTCGCCGATCGCCAGCTTAAACTCACCTCGCTTCACGCACCCACCAGCCGCGATCTCAGCCTCAATCGCGCAGGTGGCACACCGCTTTCTATCACCGAGGTGGAGCGCGTTCGCCGCATCGAAGCCATGGACGAATTAAAGCGGGCCATCGACGTCGCGGAAGCTCTGCCGTTCTCCCGCATGATTTTGCATATGGGCGGCTCGCGGGAAACCGCTGATCCTCGCAAACGCGACGCAGCTTTCAGTTCGTTGGAGCATCTATCTCTTCACGCCCACCATGTCGGCGTGACTTTATGCATCGAAAACACCACCAGCGAAATGGGCGCGCCTGCTTACTTGGCGTCCTTCCTCAGTGAGACGCGGCTCGCCGCGCTGCGCTTCAATTTCGATATTGGACACGCACACCTCGTTGATGGACCAGAAGCAGACCGCGTGGCGAATAGTTTCGAGTTGCTGCGCAACCATGTGGTGAGCGCGCACATACACGATAACCACGGCGAGAAGGACGAGCATCTTCCACCCTACGATGGCTCCATCGACTGGCCCGCCGCGCTAAAATTATTCAGTTCGCTGCCCGGCGCTGAACTCCCCCTCACTCTGGAACTCAAGGAAAAAGTCAGCCCCGAGGCGCCAAGCTTGCCCCAGCAACTCGCCGCCGGAGCGACGTCCCTTGATCGCCTCGAAGAAGCCCGCAACTAAGAGTGGCACTAAATTTCACCCAATGGCCGGGAAGTGATTTGACCACTATTCTGACTATGGTGAGTTTAATGGTTAGAAGGGAGCCCCCTGACCGAAGTTTCTATCTCGCAATTTAAGGCAAAGTGTTTGGCGATACTGGAAGAAGTGCGCCGCACCCGCAAGCCGGTTCGCATCACCCGCCACGGCAAACTTGTCGCGGAGGTCGTTCCTTCGAGCACCGAGGTCCACGACCGGGCTGCCTGGATCGCCTCAATGAAGGATACGTTCGAAATCACTGGAGACATCGTGTCTCCAGCAAATGATCGAAGCGACTGGGAGGTCCTGCGCGATTGAAACTCCTGATGGATACCCACATCTGTCTTTGGTTGTTTCGTGAACCGAAGCGCTTGGGGCGGCGAACTCTTCGCGAGTTGACGAACGAGAAGAACGAACTGTGGCTTTCGCCGATCAACACATGGGAAGTGCTCACGTTGCACCAGAGGAGAAAGATTAAGTCTCGCGACGACATCGCGAAGTGGATCACGAATGCTGGGGGACCAAAGAGGCGCCCCTTACACACGAAATCGCTCTCGCCGCCCGGCAATTTCCCTTCGATCAAGACCCGGCCGACCGCATGCTCGCAGCCACTGCACAAGTCCTGGACTTGACGCTCGTAACAGCCGACGAGCGTTTGCTCGAATTGCCCAACATCCGCACCTTGGCAAACCGCTGAGATATTTGGAATGACTTCCGTCCGTAGGTAACCTCTCGCCAACTTTGGTAAACTGGTGGTTTGAATCTTCACCAGAGAAGCTCACCATGACCACGATTACGATTGAAAACGCCGGCAAGTACGACGGACAGGAAGTCACCGTTCGCGGCTGGCTCTACAATATTCGCGAATCCGGGAAGCTGGTTTTTCCTATTTTTCGCGACGGCACCGGTATCATCCAGGGCGTCTGCTCGCTGAAAGAAAATCCCGAAGCTTTCGAAGCGCTCAAAGGCCTCACGCAAGAATCCAGCGTCATTGTGACCGGCAAGATTCGCGCCGAACAGCGTGCTCCTGGCGGCTTCGAGATGGGTGTCACAAAAATTCAAGTGCTGCAAAAGGTCTCGGAAGACAAGCCTTTCCCCATCCAGCTCAAGGAGCATGGCGTCGATTTTCTTCTCGACCACCGCCATCTCTGGATTCGTACCCCGCGCCAGGCCGCCATCCTCCGCATCCGTGCGGAAGCTATCCGCGCCGCTCGCAATTACATGGACGCGCAGGGTTACATCCTCACCGATGCGCCTATGTTCACGCCGTCGGCCTGCGAGGGCACCAGCACACTTTTCGAAGTGAATTACATCGACGACCAGAAGGCCTACCTCACGCAAAGCGGCCAACTGTACATCGAAGCCACGGCCATGGCCCTCGGCAAGGTCTACACATTTGGCCCCACCTTTCGCGCCGAAAAATCCAAGACCCGCCGCCACTTGACTGAATTCTGGATGCTCGAACCCGAAGCCGCTTACGCCGATCTGTACGACATGATGGACCTCGGTGAAGGCCTGGTGAGCGCGGTGGTACAAAGCGTCATCAAAAACAAATCACGTGAGCTCGAAATTCTTAAGCGCGATATCAAGCCTCTCGAAAACATAAAGGCACCCTTCCCGCGAATCACGTATGAAGAGGCCATTGCGGTTCTGCAGAAACAGGGTAATCCCGCCAAATTCGGTGACGATTTTGGTGGCGACGAGGAAACCCTCATCTCCAAGGATTTCGACCGCCCAGTGATGATTCACCACTACCCTGCAGCCATCAAAGCGTTCTACATGCAGCCGGACCCCGAGCGTCCGGACCTGGCCATGTCCTTCGACATGATCGCCCCCGAGGGCTATGGCGAAATCATCGGCGGCAGCCAACGCGTTCACGATTACGATCTATTGGTTAAACGCCTCAAAGAGCACAACTTACCGGAAGAGCCGTTCCAGTGGTACCTCGACCTGCGCCGCTATGGCAGCGTTCCCCACGCCGGATTCGGCCTCGGCCTGGAACGCACCGTGGCTTGGATCTGCGGCACCGAGCACATCCGCGAGGTCATCCCCTTCCCACGCATGATTTATCGCGTGTATCCTTAAAGGCGGGTAGTAGTAGGTCAGGTTCCCAGAACCACCGGCTGTTCCCGCACATTGGTACAAATTTGCAGCGAGGCCATTTGCCGCATTCTTGAACCTGCGCTCGGCCGCAGGTATCCGAGTGCGCGATGCCATGGCGAATCTCCCTGTGATCTAGAACGGATTTAGAAACGGACCTCCTATGTCACAAAAAGTTCGCATCATCGGCGTTCCCATGGACCTCGGCCAAAGCCGTCGCGGCGTGGATATGGGCCCATCCGCCTTGCGCAGTGCAGGCCTTCAGGCGGCGCTCAAGAAACTGGGCCTGACCGTCGAAGATATTGGCAACCTGGAAGTAAAACAGCCCGAAGAGATGCCTATCGGCGAAAAACGAGCCAAATATTTACAGGAAATTGCGGAAACCTGCGCGGACATCGCCAAAACCGTGGAAAAATCGCTAGCGGAGGAATTTCTTCCTCTCGTTCTCGGTGGCGATCATTCCATTGCGGCGGGCGCGGCCGCCGGCGTCGCCTCACATTTTCGGAAGCATAAAAAGGAAATCGGGTATCTGTGGCTCGACGCTCACGGCGACATGAATACGCCGGACTCCTCACCGTCCGGGAACGTGCACGGTATGCCGCTGGCCGCGATCATGGGCTACGGCGCGCCGGAACTGGTCGACCTGATGGGTTTTCATCCCAAGGCTGAACCGGGCAACATCGTCATCGTCGGTGCACGTGATCTCGACGCCCAGGAACGCAAGATCGTCAAAAAGTCCGGCGTGCATGTTTTTACCATGCGCGACATCGACGAGCGCGGTATGCGCGAAGTCATGTCCGATGCACTCAAATACGCCATGGACGACACCGGTGGCATTGCCGTTAGCCTGGATATGGACTTCGTCGATCCGTCGGACGCCCCGGGGGTAGGCACGCCGGTGCGCGGCGGAGTCACTTATCGCGAAGCGCATCTCGCGATGGAAATGATTGCCGACACCGAGTCCATGGTGTCCCTCGAGATCGTGGAGATCAATCCCATCCTCGACGAACACAATCGCACCGCGTTGCTTGGCGTAGAACTGGTCCTCTCCGCCCTTGGCCAGAAAATCCTTTAGCGTTGCGCGCCGCGGCCGTACATGCTACAAAGTCGCGACACTTGAATTCGCTCGTTTGCGCGGTGCTGCCTTTTTGGCGACATCGAATCCCGTTGGTTCATCTTCTGCGCTACTGTAAAAGAGGTCGTCATCCCGCGAGCGACAATCCCAAGATTAGTGTGTTCACATGGAGAAAGAAGATGAAACTCTGCATTTCCGCGGCCCTTTTGTTGTTTGTCAGCACCGCTTGCATCGTCCAGGAAAGCCGGGCGCAGTCTGGAAAGCCCGTTGTAGTGGTCCTCAAGAACGCCCAAGGGCAGGCCGTCGGCACCGCGACGTTGACCGCTGCGCCAAAGGGCGTGAAAATCGCGCTCGATATCAAGAACCTTCCTCCGGGCCAACATTCCATTCACATTCACCAGGTTGGCAAATGCGATCCGCCTGATTTCAAAACCGCCGGCCCTCACTTTGAAGGGAGCGGCCATGATCACGCCATGGCAGGAATGGCGCCCGCTGGAGATATCCCTGATTTCTCGCTGATCGTGGGCGCTGACGGAACTGCGCACGTAACCACGGTCGCTCCGAACGTAAGTCTCGGAACCGACGATCATTCCGTCTTCAGCAATGGCGGCACGGCGATTGTGATTCATGCCGTGGCCACCGAAACCGGGAGCGGCGCGCCTCCGCGCATCGCCTGCGGCGTAATCAGCAAGCCGGAATAAATCCGCGTAATCTTCGCGCGGCCTACCCTTTGCCCCCTTTGCAAAGGGTGGGCTGTCCCTTGTTCGTTTTTCCTCTCTCGAAAACCTTCCGGCACTCTGTCGAACCGCGCTTCTTCACCCTTGGCGCTTCCGAAACCTTCCACCGACTCTCTTTCCCGTTTTTCCGTGTTTCCCCGTATAACTGAAACTTGAGCAAATAATCTCCCTCACCGCCCAGCGCGACAGGAACGACTCGTGACCCCAGACCAAAAGAAAAGACTTCGCGTCGGCGTACTGTTCGGCGGACGCTCCGGAGAGCACGAAGTTTCGCTGGCCTCCGCGGCTTCCGTGATTCGCGGCATGGATCCAGACAAATACGAGCCCGTGCCCATTGGCATCACAAAAGACGGTCATTGGCTCATCGGCGAGGGAGCGACAAAGATGTTGCCGGAGGTGTTGAAAGGCGGGCGTCGCGTAATGTTGACAGCCGATCCCACCGAAGCGGCCCTGGTGCCCCTCGATCGCGGCGCAGGCGCGCAAAGACTCGACGTTTTTTTCCCCGTCATGCACGGCACGTTTGGCGAAGACGGCACCATTCAGGGTCTGCTCGACCTTGCAGGCCTGCCTTATGTCGGCGCTGGAGTTCTGGGCTCGGCCATTGGCATGGACAAAGACGTAAGTAAGCGTCTTTGCGAATCGGCCGGAATCCCGGTCGTGCCCTGGTACACATTTCATCGTTGGCAATGGGAAAAAGATCCCGCTTCGGTGAGAACAGCAATTGAAGAGAAATTTCCGTACCCGATGTTCGTTAAGCCCGCCAACCTCGGTTCATCGGTCGGTATGTCCAAGGTACACTCTGGCGAGGAGTTGGGCCCCGCGCTGGATCTCGCTTGCGAATTCGGCATGAAAATTCTGGCGGAAAAAGCGGTTTCCGCGCGCGAGATTGAAGTCTCCGTGCTCGGCAATCATCAGCCGCGAGCGTCCATCCCCGGCGAAATCGTGCCCCATCGCGAGTTCTACGATTACACCGCGAAGTATCTCGAAGATGGCACGCAACTATTGATTCCCGCAGAGTTGAAGCCCGCTCAGGTCAAGAAAATTCAGGAACTCGCCGTGAGTGCATTCCTTGCCTTGGAATTGTCCGGCATGGCTCGCGTCGATTTCTTCATGGAGAAGACAACCGGCAAGCTGTACTTGAACGAAGTCAACACCATCCCAGGCTTCACTTCCATCAGCATGTATCCAAAACTGTGGGAAGCCAGCGGAATTGGCTTCCGCGAACTGATCGACCGGCTAATATCTCTTGCGTTCGAATTACATCAAGAGAAGGCCCGCACCAAGTACGCCATAGAGCTGCCGGAAGGTTCCGGCGGCGCGCTCGCCGGCTAAGCCATCTATCGTTTGCTTCGAATCTTCGTCCCAAAATCCGCGCAGCGCATCCCGCCTCGGAACCTTTCCCGTAATTCCGGTGTCGAATACCTTGGAGGTTTGCGGGAACAAGCCCGTACTTGTTACAGTCGAGGTGCATCTATCGAAGTGCATCCAAGAGTTGATGTTGGATTAGCAATTTCGTACCGCACCAGGAGAGCGGAGCATGTCGCTACTGGATCCACCGACAGAAAAACCACAAAAGCCTCGTGTAATGGCGTTCACCATTGCGGCAGTTGTGCTTGTCGCGGCTGTGATTCTCTGGTTTAGCTTCCGTTACTACCCGGAAAAGAAAGCCGCCGACCACTTCTTCGCCGCCGTTGCCTCCGGCGATACCACCACGGCGTACAGTCTGTGGAAACCCTCTGCCAGCTATTCCAGGAACGACTTCCTGGCCGACTGGGGTCCCACTGGATACTACGGTCCGGTGAAAAGCTACAAGATTATGGGAGCGAAAGCGCCAGAAAACAGCACCTCGATTGCGGTGAACGTCGCCATCAGCCCGTATTCGCCGATGCCGGACGCCTCCGATGCGGAAAAAAGCAGCAAGACCCGCGTGGTTACTCTGTGGGTGCAGCCTTCCGACAAATCGTTCAGTTTCCCACCGTGATTTTTTCCGGAAACTCACTCAGGTAGCCAGAGCGATAAGCCATGCGGATCTTGCCATACCTGTGAATTGCGTCCGGCCTGAGTGCGACCTTCAGATCGTGCCAACGCCCATACGGCGGTGGAGGGTCCAGGCGATTACATAGCGTGCATGCAGCCGGCCACCTATGTCCTCCAGCGCATTCCGGCCCTTATTCTCGGCCGGCGAAAACGGTTTGCCACCCGTCTCATTGCTTAGACTCTCGATAAGGTTTGTTGCTGCGGCTTTCGTGCCTTTACCTGTCAAAGGCGTTTTGGTCGAAATCGCGTAGACTAGCGGCGACGACTGCGACAGCACATCCTTCGCGAACCGCTTTGCTTCATTAGTGCTAGCCATTAAGTTCGGTTCCAGAAACACCACGGATGTCGGCTTAAGATCGATGTCACTTTTGCCGTGGCTCCCGCAGTGGGCAACTCCCACTTCGTATTCCCGGGGCAACCCTTGCAGGTCTTGTTCCACACTCTGCGATCCGCCGGTAATTTGGGAAAGGCCCTACAATTCATTACCAACCAAAGAACCACCGGTTCGTTCTGGCCATTTGGACCGCTGAAGTAACTGATTCTAACGGGTCGCCCTTGGTCGATAACTTTGAAATCCGCGACAGTGAGTTTCGGGAGTGATTGGCTACCCGCTGCCGCCAAGGGAATAACGTTGAGGGTGATCAGATAGACGTAATCCGCTATCACTTCTTCCTTGTCCGTTTTCTGCTCCGCAGCCGGCACAACCCATAGACGCAAAGACAAAGTTCCAAGCAAGGCGAGGGTCGTGAAAAACGCTCGGTTCATGTTCGTTTCGGAACTCCGGGCCGCAAAACCAATCTGAACAAAAAGTACGATGCTAATAACTCGGAAAGGGTCTATTGGCGCACGTCGTCCAGCGCAGCCGTCAGCTCTTGTGGGCCGACGCTGGCTGTTCCTAGCTTTCCCACCACAACTCCAGCTGCGGTGTTGGATAAGATGGCTGCATCCGGCAAACTCGCTCCCGCGGCAACCGCCAGCGAAAGCACGCTCAGTACGGTGTCTCCCGCCCCCGTAACATCGAACACCTGGCGTCCAGTCGAGCCCCTCTCGATGCCCGGCTGCCCTAAGCGCGCATAGGTTACTTCGATGCTGGTCGCTGGAATGTGCCAATGACGGGGTGAAGAGTCTTCGAAAATGCTCATGCCTTTGTCGCCGCGCGTGATTACCACCGACGCACATCCGAAATGCGGCAGCAGCGCTCGTCCCGCATCCTCGATGGATTTTTCGTCTTGCAACGGCCGGGTAACGTAGAAGCTGGCTTCCCTCGTGTTGCAGACAATCACACGCGCGCCGCGGTATGCGTACAGCCGTGAAGTTTTTGGCTTCACAAATACCGGCACCTTGAATTTGTGGCAGGCGTTCAAGACGCGGTCAGCGAAACTGTCGGTGATCAGCCCCTTGTCATAATCCGAAAGCACCAGCGCATCGAGTTTTTTTACCGAATCCACAAACCGGCGAAAGAGCGCTTCTTCCGTCGCTGGGTCCACCGGCTCGCGCCGCTCCTGATCGATCCGCACGATCTGGTGGTGCCGCGCAATCACGCGCGTTTTCAGTGTGGTCACCCGGCGCGCATCGGCAATCACTCCGGTATCGTCAATTTTCAGGGCACGGAGGCAAGCGCGCAGAGCGGTTCCCGCTTCGTCGTCGGATTGCTTTTTTCCCCCGGCTCTCGCCGCACTCGTCTTCCCCCCAACAATTCCAAACGCTTCAACATGCGCTCCCAATGCCGCAATGTTGGCCGCGACATTTCCCGCGCCTCCCAGACAATCAGACTCCGACACGTATTCCACAACGGGCACGGCCGCTTCCGGAGAAAGGCGATTCGCATGGCCCCACACGTAGCGGTCCAGCATGAAATCGCCCAACACTCCCATCCGCAGCTTTCGGAAACGCGGAATCAGTTTTTTCAGGCGAGGTAACGCAGAAGAGAAGTCGATTTTTGTCATAACGCTCGGTTTGACAGGAATTCTATTCCGCGGCAACGGAGGCTTCTTCAGGCAGCATCACGGCAATATCGTCACGTATGGGGTATACCCGGCGGCAAGCTTCGCATCTTAACCCGGAGTTATCAGGAAGCAGGTGTACCGGTTTGATGCACACCGGACAGCGAAGAATCTCGAGAAGTTCTTTGGGAATCGCCATGCTTCGCTCCGTAACAGGAATCCCGACTTTAGCAAACTAGGTCATTTCGCAGCAACCCCGGCGCTTCGGTAGCCTTTGGCGGGCCTTCGTTACCTCGGAAAGGGCGCTCTGCCAATAAAAAAAGGGCGAATCAGCGTTGGCTGACTCGCCCTTTTCTAAAGCGGTGTCGGTTAGAGGCTTACGACGTTAGCGGCCTGAAGACCCTTGGGGCCCCGGGTGACCTCAAATTCCACGGCCTGACCTTCGTTGAGCGACTTGTATCCATCTCCCAAAATTGCGGAGAAATGGACGAAGACGTCTTCGCCGGACTGGCGCTGAATGAAGCCGAATCCCTTGCTCGCGTTAAACCACTTTACTGTTCCTTGTTCTTTCACTGTGTTGTGTTTCCTATTCTATTTTTGTTTAAGCTATTTGCTGCCGCCCGAAGCCTCTGCCGTAAAGCAAAAAAGGCCGCGAGTTGTAACTCGCAGCCCCTCTAAAATCTAATTCTAAAGGTGTTACAAGAGCAACAAACGCAACCAAAGAATACCAAATAGAACTTGTATTTGCAAGGCCATTGTTTCCACCAGGTACAGCTGCCCCAGAACCGGCGCTCTCCTTCCAGACAACCTCCCATTAATTCTTATCGCTACTCCAATTCCTTTTCTCGCAGCATTTTACTCGGGTAGTGGTAAACTGGGTGTAGCAAAAAATAGAAAGCGAATATGGGAATTGTAAACTTCTTCAAACGCGATCGTACTTTTCAGCAACCTATTAACTGGGGCGTAACTTTGGTGATGGTCGGCCTGCACCTTGGCGCCTTGGCCGCCGTGTTTTTCTTCACCTGGAAAGCCCTCATCGTGGCCATCGTCATGTGGTGGGTGGGCGGCAGCCTGGGTATCGGCATGGGCTACCACCGCTTGTTGACGCATCGTGGCTACAAGACGCCCAAGTGGATGGAATATTTCCTCACCACCTGCGGCACGCTCGCACTCGAGGGCGGACCTATCTCCTGGGTTGCCACTCATCGCATGCATCATCAGAACACCGACAAAGAAGGCGATCCGCATTCACCGCGCGACGGCGGCATCTGGGCGCACATGGGCTGGATTATCACTGGCCGCGCCATGCATCAGAATCGCTCTGAGCTTCTTCCATACGCTCCGGACCTGCGCAAAGACAAATTTCATTTCTGGATGAGCAAGTGGCACGTGGTGCCTTCCGTCATCGTTGCGATCGCTTTCTACTTCATCGGCGGCTGGCCCTGGGTTTTCTGGGGCGTTTTCGTTCGCACGGTCATGAGCATGCACTTCACCTGGCTGGTGAACTCAGCGACTCACATGTGGGGTCGGCAGCGATTCGAGACCGGGGATACTTCCAAGAACAGCTTCTGGGTGGCGATACTGACGTTTGGTGAGGGTTGGCACAACAACCACCACGCCGAGCCACAGTCCGCGCGTCACGGACGGCGTTGGTATGAAGTGGACATGAACTGGTACGGTATTTTCACTCTGTGGATGCTGGGCCTGGCCTGGGACATCAAGCGCCCGCGCATGCAAGCGGAATAAGCCTCAACTACACTCACAACTAAGAATTCCCTGACGGTCTCGTTTCGGCGGGAGCGTTTCTACCGCTGCCGTCATCCTGACCTCGCGCCATCTCCACATTCCTTGTCATCAACGTACGAGCCAAGCAGGAACCATTCCAGTAGCAAGTTCCCCGCAACGCACACGACGCATTTCGAAAACTTCACACAGCCGGTTTGGGGAAATCCGCGGCTGCTTCCGCCGCGGTCGGGAATATCCCGATCACCTTATCCACCTTCGTCAAACGCAGCGTTCCTTCCAGCATCCCGGTAGCGCCTGCGATTCTCATGTCGCCGTTAGCTTTCTTGAGCGCCGACAAACACTTCACGATGCTTCCGATTGCGGAGCTGTCGATGTGCGTCAATCCCGTTAAGTCGAGTATCAGGTGCACCTGCTTGGCCTGAACCAGGTCATCTACTTCGCGCTCCACACGGCGACAATCCGGCCCGGAGTGGATGCTGCCTTTCATCCGAACAATAGTCACGCCCGGCTTAATTTGCTCTTTCGTCATTTCGAGTATCAATGTCTTGGACCCCGCAATTCAGGAAATTGGTTACCGCAAAACTTCGTCGTCCGAATTCTTACTTTTCTCCCTCGTAGGGAAACTGGCGAATCAGGCGCACACAATCCCCCAGGGCCGAAAAAATATTATTGCCCCACCCGCAAGGAATGAACGAAGCGGTCTTCTGGTTCAGCGCTTTGTCCGCTTCGGCGAAGAACCGTAAACGCTGTCCCGGTGGAGGAGTGGCAAACTCCTTGACCGTAATGTTAAAGGTTATGTCTCCGGAATCGCCGCGTTTGGTCATCGAAAAATGGTGCAGCTGCGCAAGTTGTTCGAGAGGATTCTCTTGTATGTAAATCCAGTCTGTCATCCACGGACTCCCGGCCGGCACAAGTTCTGACGATGCAAGTGAGGCTGCGAATATAAAGCCTGCTGCAGCGTGAAGTCAAACCGCATCCGTCCGGCCACGCGCCGCAAAACTCATATGGCCTCTACACGCCACACCAGCCGCCCGGAAAAAGACGTGTGACTGGTCAGATTCGGCCGCCAGAACGCCAGAATCTGCGAGCCCTGGTAAACGCGCTCGAATCCTCCCTCTGATTCCGAAACACTTTCGATCGGCGTCACCCAGAACTCCTCCGTCTGCGGAGCGTGAAGAGTCACGCGCAGCCTCTGCCATCCATCCTGCACACGCAGCAACGGTCCCGGAAGCGCTCCCGAAAAACGCAGATTCCGTGGGCCCTGCAGCGTCTCAAAAAAGCGGTCCGGCTCTGTCGGCGCGAGCAAATTGATCACCGATTCCACGCCCATGGCGACTCGCCTCCGCAATGTAGCCGACAGCGTCAACCGAAAATCGCAGCTTACCTCGCATCCTTCCGGGGTTGGTCCGAACAGAAAATGCTTCGTGACACGGACCACCGGCGGGTCTGCCGGATCATCCGCGAATTCGAGCAGCGGTTGCTCCAGCGTTAGATCCGCATACGTCGCCGAAGAGTTGGCAATCTGGTATGCCCCCGAGGCTACCCCGGAGACCTCGCCCAAGTGCAGGTTTTCGTAATCCGAGAGAGTGCGGTTTCCATCGAATAGCAACAGCCGGAAGGCATGCCGGAGATAGCGGTCGTAGCAAAGAAAACGCTCCAGGTTTGGCTCCTTCACGCGAACCTCTTCGTGAATGGATACCGCGCTCTTCACCGTGCCGGAAGCAGCCGACGCTTCACGAAGCCGGGCATGCGACGCTTCGGGCCGCCTCAAGAGCGAATTAATCAGCGTTGATGCGGTGGGACGGAAATCGAATGCAGCAAGTGTCGCTCCATCGGACGGTTTTAACATGGCCTGGTATTCAGGTGCGGTAAACAACAACTCCGAAATCCCGTCGGCGTCGTAATCCAGCAACTCCACCCGCGGAATCAATCCGCCCGGAGTCAAGCGGTCCGCAATCGTTTCGGCCTTGATCAGATTACGCCACAGTTCGGTGCGTAGATGCGGAGCGTATAGGCCGCCGAATACTCCATGCCAGTACGCATCGTTTCCCTGCCCTCGCAGCACGTGGTCGCGCGCCCGGCTGAACCGCTCCGCATGTTCCAGGTTTGCTCGGCGCGGCGGAATCGACGCCACCTGCGCCGATGCTCTCAGCATCTTCTTGTGCAACAGATTCGCTTCCGGATACTTCCGAAAAAAACCACGCCAGATTCCGCCGCGCAACGACGTCAACAGATCGGGCCGTCTTTCGAACTCCTTACGCAACGCAATCGATCGGAGCCGCCGCTCCGTCGGCAATACCCACTCCATCATCTCTTCGTAGGACCCCGCGGGAAGATCGGCGCGGCCGAGCGGCGAATGCGACCCCATATACTCGGCGGGAGTGCAAGTGTTCAGCCACTCCGCGTTTTCCTCGAGTGCAACAAAAAATTCCTTCAGCCATCCATCTTTGTAGCAATGCTTGTGCGTGCCCGGCCACACGCCAAATTTTTCCATATCATCGCCAAAAACCGCCGCTGCGCCCGGGTGCAGCCGTGCCGAATTCTCAAAAAAAGTAACGCAATCCTTTACCTTGCCGAACGGAATGAGATATCTCAACTCCTTCAGGCACGGGAAAACCCAAACGGACTTGCCGAGATCTTCCGCTATGTACACGCCGAAAAGTTCGTTGGGCTCAAAACCTGCCGCCAGAAAAGGTAAATCGTCAATCATCGTGTAACTGATATTCGCGGCCGACAGCGGCGAGGGAAGCTGCGGCTCCCATACGCGCTCGGCCAGCCACGCTCCCGTGGGTCGTTTCCCGAAATGCTTTTCGATGTACGCGGAAAGCATTTTCAACTGATCGATCTGGTCTGCTTCGGGGATGGAGATCAGAATCGGCTCATAAAAGCCGCCTCCAAGGATTTCCACCTGCCTTGACGCCACCAGCTTCTTCAGTCGCTCGAAATAATCGGGGTGATTTTTTTCAATCCACAGAAGTAGCGGCCCGGAATAGTGCAGCCCAGCATGAACTTTAGGGTGCTCTTCCAGCAGGCTGAGAAATGCCTCATAGCCGTTCCGGTAACACTCTTCGAACACATATTCAAAATTTCCGGAAGGCTGATGCGCGTGAAAGATGGGGATAAAGTGAAAGGGAGGACTGGTCTTGGCCATTGAGCTTGCCCCACTCATCATAGCGCGAGTAACTTCAACCCGCGACGCCTGCCACCGCTGCATGTTCTTGGATGAACTCTTACCTGAACGACGTGCGGCAATGCACTACCGGCTGTGAGCTACAGCCCAATCTGCCGTCAGTCGCAGCACTTCCGGCGAAATAGTTTCCTCAATCGCCGCATATTCCGCTGGAGAGCCCGAATACGCATGCTGGAACAGATGATTCAACTCAGGCATTTCGCGGACGTCCACGCTGCGAATTCCCGTTTCGTCCAGAGCACTCTTCATCAACGGTAGGTTTTCTTTCGCAGCCACCTGCAAATCTTTCTGGCCATAAAGCGCGAGTACTGGGCACCTCACCGCTTTCAGATCGGGGACGGGATCGTAATCGAGGAAGAATCGGAACCACGGGGAAAGAAGCATGCGCAGTTGCGTCTCCAACGCCGCCGGCGGCAGCGCCGAATCGAATCCGGTTTCCTTCACCAGCGCCACCAACTTCTCCGCCAACGCATCATGGTCCTTCTCTTGGCGGATCAAATCGTACGCCTCGCGGTCGAACGTGAGGCTGGCCACCAACTGGGAATCCTCCAGCCCACCGGCCCTGCCGATAAGTTCGGATTGCTTCAGAAGTGTATCCTGCCCTGTCGTCGCAGGAGCTGCCAGCAGAATTAACCAGCTAATGTTCTTGATGTGCGTCGCCAGGTACGGCGCGATGATGCCGCCTTCGCTGTGGCCGAGTAAACCGATCTTGCTCGAGTCAATCTCTTTTCGACCCTGCAAGAACGTCACGGCCGCCGCGGCATCCCCGGCCAGATCGATGGTGGTGGCATTCTCCAGCACGCCCGTCGATTTCCCGATGCCGCGTTTGTCGTAGCGCAGCACGGCAATTCCCTTTTGCGTAAGGAAATCCGCAAG
>Ga0210383_10001465_pt1 | contig 21641 bp, 18 predicted proteins | sample IncBWC14OmetaG_FD_160072 | JGI IMG/M metagenome (GOLD analysis project Ga0210383, IMG submission 160072) | Forest soil microbial communities from Barre Woods Harvard Forest LTER site, Petersham, Massachusetts, United States - Inc-BW-C-14-O ... | reverse complement strand
CCGACCTGGCGCCCGACCGCGTGGTGACGGCGGCCGATCTTGCCCGCGATGGGCTGGCCTTTCCCGCCTTCTACGGCGAGGACATGTTGCTGCCGCCGGGCAAGACGCCTGCCTATCTCGGCCAGGCCGTGGCGATTCTGATCTTTCACGACTTCGCCCGCTTCCGCTTCGCCAAGGAAAAGCTGCAGTTCAATGATGCCGTCGTGCGCTACGGCGCCGTGACGGGGCCGCTGCAGCGCGACCCCTGGGGGGCCAGCCGCTTCGTGAGGATCGGCGGCCGGACGGGTTACGACGAGGATATCTTTTCCTCCACCAAGCAGGCGCCGGTTTCCCCGCTGGCCTACGACAGGCATGAACCGGTTTGGCCCAATCCCGCGCTCGATGGCGATATCGGCGCCCAGGGCATGTATCACGCCCGGGAGATCGGCCAGGAGCTGAGCCACCCGCCGGCCGATTGGCTGGTGATGACGCGCGACTACGCCACGCAATCGGGCGACACCGCGGCGCTCGAGCCGGACAACGCCAACGGCTGGTACGACTCGGCCCGGCAGGAAATGCATCTCGTCGTGCCGACGCAGTCGCCGCAGGAAGTGGCGGAAGGCGTTGCGAGCTTGATGGCCAGGAGCCGGGCGGGCCTCAAGCGGCTGTTCCTGCATCCGTGCTTCACGGTGGGCTACGGTTCGAAGGATCACAACCCCATGCCGTATTACGGCCTGCTCGCCGCTTTCTATGGCGGCGGCCGGCCGGTGCGGCTCGCCAACGATCGGTTCGAACAGTTCCAGGCTGGCCTGAAGCGGCACCAGTTCAGCATGCGCTACACGATCGCCGCAGACCGGCGGACCGGCCTCCTGCAGTCGTTCCAGGCCGGTATCGTTGCCAATGGCGGCGGCCGGGCCAATTGCTCGGTCGCCCTCACCATGGTGGGCGCGACCTCGGCCGCATCGATCTACTACTTTCCCAAGACCGACGTGGCGGCGACCGCCATCGCCTCGCGCGCCCTCGACTGCGGCTCGGCGCGCGGCTACGGCGCGCTGGAAACCCTGACGGCCACCGAGCTGATGGCCGACGAGCTGGCCGCAGCCCTCGGCCTCGATCCCATCGAGTTCCGCCGGCGCAACGTGCTGAAGACCGGAATGAAGAATGCGCAAGGCGCGGTTCCCGACGGCACGCAACGGGCCGAAACCGTGCTGGAGAAAGCAGCGGCCCATCCGCTGTGGACCGGCCGGGCGGCCGCCAAGCAGGCCTACGAGGCGGCACATCCCGGCAAGTATTACGGCGTCGGCTTCGGCTGCATCCAGCGGCGCTTCGGCGACGGCGCGCAGGCGAGCTTCGCCAAGGTCGAGCTGGCGCCCGATGGCCGCATCACCCTCAGCCACACCGGCACGGAGATCGGCACCGGCACCTCGTCGGGCCAGGCCGTGGCCTGCGTGCGCTGGCTGGGCCGGCCGGCCGACGTCCTGGAAATGGCCGTCACCGAGTGGCCCGACCTGCCAGTGGAGACGAGCGGCGATCCGCACGCGATGAGCCAAGACGAGCAGGATCGCCTGTCCCTCAATCCGCGCTGGACGCCTGCCTTCGCCTCGGCGTCGAGCGCCAGCAACTCGGCCTACTACTTCACGCATACGACCCGGGCGGCGGCACGCGTGGTCTTCCTCTACGGCCTGTGGCCGGCGGCCGTGGCGATCTGGGCGCATGGCGGCCCGGGAGTGTTGCAGGCGGCGAAGCCCGAGGCGGCGCGCTGGCGCGACGGCAGCCTCATCGTCGAAGGCTTCGAGCCGTTGCCGCTCGTGCGCCTGGCACAGGAAGCGCACGCGCGCGGCCTGGTGGTCGGCGCTGTGGTGCACGGCTTCAACCGTTGGCAATGGACGGAGGCCGGTTTCGACGTTGTCGGCGGGCCGGTGCGCTTTCCGCTGGACGGATTGTCGCTACGCTACGGTGACGGTGCGGCCGCGGCAAAGCAGGCGCTGGCGCGCACGCCCGGTCGCTATCACGTGCTCGACCGGCGGGCCGTGTCCTTTCCGCCGACCCGCAACAACAACGCCATGGTCGGCTACAATACCGCCGTCGGCGCGCTGGCCGAGCTTTCAGTCGACGCGACGAACGGGAAAGTCGCGGTGCTTACGCATCACACCATTCTCGAATGCGGCAACATGCTGGTGTCCGATCTGGTATCGGGCCAGCTCCAGGGCGGCGTCGCCTCGGGGATCGGGCTTGCCTTGCACGAGGAGCTGCCGCTCTACGAGGGCGGTCCGGGCGACGGCACCTGGAACTTCAATCGCTACCACCTGCCGCGCGGCAGCGATGTCGCGGTGTGGGCCCAGACCGCCGAGATCCTGCCGCCGCTGTCGGACAGCGAACCGCCCAAGGGCATGGCCGAAGTGGTGATGATCCCGATCATGGCGGCCATCGTGAACGGCATCGCCCATGCGATCGGCCATCGCTTCCGCACGCTGCCGGTGACGCCCGACCGGATCCTGAAGGTGCTGGGATGAGCCTGCCGACGCGCAAGCTGCCGACCCGCAAATTGACGGTGACGATCAACGGCCGGCGTCGCGGGCCGCTCGACGTGCCCGAAGGCATGATGATGATCGACGTGCTGCACGAGATGCTGGACCTCACCGGCTCGCGCCTGGGCTGCGGCATCGGCATCTGCCATGCCTGCGTCGTGATCTGGGACCGCGACGACCAGACCAGCGAAGAAGTGCAGACCTGCATCACGGGCGCCGACTTCTTCAACGGCAAGCGCATCCGCACCATCGAGGGCATCGCCCAAACGAACGACAGGGGCGAGGTCACGGCGCTTTCGCCGGTGCAACAGGCCTTCCTCGACAAGTTCAGCTTCCAGTGCGGCTACTGCACGCCGGGCTTCGTCAATGCCGCCACCGTGCTGATCGAACGGCTCCGCCGTACGCCGGTTCCGCTGGCCGAGGTCGAAGCGACCGTTACAGCCGCGCTGGACGGCCATATCTGCCGCTGTACCGGCTATGTGCGCTACTACCAGGCCGTCCGCGACGTGATCCTGGCGACGCCCGGCCTCACCCGGGATGGCGCATGAACTTTCGCCGTCTGGTGAAACTGGCCGCCGTCGCCGTAGGGCTCGCAGCCGCCGCCCTGTCAACCTTCGTCGCGATCGGGCTTCCGGGCGGCAAGACCGGCGGCGCGGTGCAGGTCGTGAACGCCCCGGCCGAAATGGTCGCGCGCGGAAAATACCTGGTCGAAGCGGCGGATTGCGTGGCCTGTCATTCCGCGCCGGCCGGCGCCCCCTTTGCCGGTGGCCTGGCGATGCAGAGCGGCTTCGGCACGATCTACGCCACCAACATCACGCCCGATCCCGACAACGGCATCGGCCGCTGGAGTGCCGATGATTTCTGGCGCGCCCTGCATGACGGCATCCGGCGCGACGGACAGCCGCTCTATCCGGCCATGCCCTACACCTCCTATCGCGGCATGGTGCGGGCGGACGCCGACGCGATCTACGCCTATGTGATGCAGTTGCGGCCGATGGAGGTGGCGAACCATCGGACGCAGCTCGACTTTCCCTATGACATCCGCCTGGGAATGATCGGATGGAACCTGCTGTTCCTGACCGACTCTGTTCCGGCGGCCTCCACTGGAAGCTCCGCCGCATGGCAGCGCGGCCGCTATCTGGCGAACGTGCTCGGCCATTGCGGCGAATGTCACACGCCGCGCGGCATGCTGGGCCAGATGGAGCTGTCGGAGCCGTTGACGGGCTTCGCGTTGGGCCGGGTCGCCGCGCCCGACATCACTCCGGCCGGGCTCGCGTCGCGCGGCTGGACGGCCGAGTCCCTGCGAACGTATCTCGGCCGCGGTATCGCCGGTCCGGACTCGGCTTTCAGCGACATGCACCAGGTGATCGTCCTCAGCACGAGAAACCTGACGGCTGAGGACAATGACGCCCTGGTGACCTTTCTCCTGGGAGACAAGCCGCCGCCGGCGGCGCCTCTGCCGCCCGCCGACCCGGCGGTCCTCGAGGCGGCGGCGAGTGGGGCAGGGCGGGGCGACTACGTGGCCTTGTGCGCCGGTTGCCACGGCCTCGAGGGCAACGGCGTGCCCAACACGGTGGTGGCGCTGCGCAACAACAGCACGCTGCGGCTGGCCGATCCGCGCAACCTGCTGGTGGCGATGCTGGACGGTATCGGGCCGGAGAACTTTCCGCATCGCGCGAGCCTACAGGCGATGCCGGGCTTCGCCGACAAGCTCAGCGATCAACAGGCTGCCGGGTTGGCGAACTATCTGCGCGTCATCTGGGGCGGCCAAAAGCCGGACGTGACCGCGGCCGCGGTACGGGCGCTGCGTTAGGCGGGAAGTCCGACGGTGTGCAGAGCGCCGAAAAGGCGATTGCAGTAGCCTGCCGACATCGGTGGCAGACCTTGCTGCACCTCGGAGACCGTGAGCCCGGGATAGCGTTGCTGCAGGGCCGCCAGGCTGCGCTGCGCCTCGGGCCTAGCGCCGCCCTCCACGTAAGCGGGGCAGAGAGTCCGGTGGATCCAGGTCGCCGACGGATGCTCGGCCAGCGCGCGCTCCTGCCATTGGGCGGATTCGAGATGATGGCCGGCCTCGAAATGCGCGCAGCCGATGCCGACCAGGTTGTTGAAGGCAAAAGTATCGTGCGGCGCCAGGTCGAGCGCGATCTTGAACCGCTCGATGGCCGATTCGGCGTCGCCCTTGTAGAGGTCGATCCAGCCGTGGCGGCTCCAGGCCCAAGCCGAACCGCCGTCGACCGAGAGCGCCCTGCGGATGACGAGGTCCGCCGCCTCGAGGTCGTGCAGCAAGGTGAGGGCGTTACCGAGCACGGCCAGCCCCGTCGCGTCGCCGGCGAGGGCCTGCGCCTTGCGCGCCAGCTCGGCGCTGCGCGCGCGCTCCTCCACCGGAGTCGCGGTGAAATGATAGACGACGCGCTGGACGTGCGCCCAGGCGGCGAGCGCGGTCGCCAGTGCATGGTTGGGATCGAGCACCATCGCGCGTTCGAGCAGGTCGAGCGCGCGGGCGTTTCCCTCGGCATCGAGCGACAGGACGCCGGGCATGGCCCGTAGGGCGAGGTCGTGCGCGCCGAGCTCGCCCTCCGGCTTCTGCTGGGCGCGATCGATCTCGGCGAGGCGCAGGCAGGGCTGAAGGGCCGCGGCGATGCGCGTCGCCAGATGCTCTCGCGGCGCCGAGTCCTCGCCGATGGCGCCGTCGGCACAGTGCGCCCACAGGTGACGGCCCGTATCGACTTCGATCAGCCGAAGGGTCAGGCGCGTTTGCCAGCTCCATCCCCGCATGACGCCGGTCAGACGGTAGCGCGCCGATCTCGGCTGCCGCGCGACGGCAACGCCCGCCCGTGCCAGCGCGGTGGCGAGCTCGTCGGCCACGAGGCGGGCGATCTCGGCGTTCTCCGGACTGGATTCGATCTGCTCCAGGAGAACGGTCAGGCGATCGCGACCGGACGTGAAGAACGACGGCATCGACGCCAGGACGCCGGTGAACACGGCTTGCCGCTTCAAGGTCTGCGACGGCGTTTCGCCATAGCGGCGGCGGTACTCGATGGAAAACCGCCCGCAATGCGCAAAGCCGCAGCGCAGGGCGAGGTCCATCACTTTTTCCTCGGGCAGGCTCTGCAGGAGCTCGCGGCGCGCGCAGTCGAAGCGGATGTCGCGAAGCGCGGCATGGGGTGTCTTGCCGAGAAACATCTTGAACTGGCGCTGAAGTGTTCTGCTCGACACGCCGGCCGCCGTCGCCAGATCGACCACGGTCCAGTCGCGGCCCACGTTGGCGCGCATGGCGTCAAGCGCTCGCCGTACGCCACGCGGCAGCAGGTTCGTCTTCGAGGGGTGTTGAAGGCGGCTGTTCATGGCGAGGGACATATACAGATTTCGAGGCATGATTGCGGCTCAAAATTTCGTGCACGGGATAGCTGTGGCGCGAATTGGATAAGAATCGAACCCGGCCGTCCTTAGCTTCCCGGCAATTCGGATATCCGAATCAGTCAGGAGCAACAATGGCCGGCCTTTTTGCGGTTCTCTACGGCATCGGCGCCTACGGTGTCTTTCTCTTCTCGCTGCTCTATGCCATCGGCTTTGTCGGCAATTTCGCAGTCCCGAAATCGATCGACTCGGGCGCGGCGGGACCGCTCCTCGAAAGCCTGGTTATCAACACGATGCTGCTGGGGCTGTTTGCCGTCCAGCATAGCGTGATGGCGCGCGAGGGGTTCAAGCGCTGGTGGACGCGCCTTGTGCCCCCTTCGGTCGAGCGCAGCACCTATGTGCTTCTGTCCAGCCTCGTGCTGCTGCTCCTCTACTGGCAGTGGCGGCCGATCCCCGAGCCGATCATCTGGACGGTGCAGGCGCCGCTCGCAGCGGCGCTCCTCAACGTGATCTTCTGGTTCGGCTGGGGTCTCCTGCTCGTCAGCACCTGCCTGATCAGCCATTTCCAGCTTTTTGGGTTGAGCCAGGTCTTCGCGCGCCTGCTCGGCCGCGAGTTGCCAGCGGCGAAATTCCGCGCACCGCTGCTCTACCGGCATGTCAGGCATCCGATCTATCTGAGCTTCCTGCTGGCCTTCTGGGCGACGCCGTCGATGACGGCCGGTCATCTGCTGTTTTCGCTGGCGACCACCGGCTACATCCTGATCGCCATCCAGTTGGAAGAGCGCGATCTCATCCGGATGTTCGGCGACCAGTATCGCCGTTACCGCGAGCGCGTCGCCATGCTCGTTCCGCTGCCCGGCCGCAAGCTCGCCGACGGCGAGGACTCCTAGCCATGATCGAAGACGATCGCGGCGCCATCGACTATGCCGAGTGCGGCGCGGGGCCGACCGTCGTGCTCGTGCCGGGCTCGTGCAGCACGGGCGCGGCGTGGCGGCCGGTCATCGCCGAACTGGGCAACGGCCTGCGCTCGGTCACGACAAGCCTGTTGGGCTATGGCGGGACGGCCGAACGCCGCACGCTGCGCGACGCCGATATCTCCCGCGAAGCCGAGGTCCTCGAGGCCGTCGTCCGGCGCACGGGCTCGCCGGTGCATCTCGTCGGCCACTCCTTCGGCGGCGCGGTCGCGCTCGTCGTGGCGCTCCGCAAGCGCGTGCCGGTGCTGAGCCTCGTGGTCATCGAGGCGCCGGTGCCGGAGTTGCTGCGCCATGCCGGCGAGCACTGGCACTATCGCGCCTTCCGCGAGATGACCGACGCCTATTTCGAGGCCTTCCGGGCCGGCAAGACGACGGCGATCGAAGCGATGATCGACTTCTATGGCGGCGCCGGGACCTTCGCCGCCTGGCCGGAGCGCGTTCGCCGCTATGCGATCGACACGACGCCGGTGAATATCCTGGATTGGGCGGCCGCCTACGATTTCCAGCTGACGCCGGCCTGCCTTGCGAACATCGACGTTCCGACCGTCGTCCTGCGAGGCGGGACCAGCCCTCCGGCCATGCGACGGGCCAATGAGCTTCTGGGCCAGTCCATTGCCAATGCCGCGGTGGCCACGATCCCCGGCGCGGCGCATTTCATGATTTCGACCCATGCCCCGGACGTCGCCGGCGCGATCGCCCGGCACATTGCCGGCGTGGAACGTGCCGGAACGGCATCCCGGCCTGCCCTGGCGCTCCGCGGCTAGGCCAGAATCCTCGGGCCCAACGGGGCCTTGCTGGCGACCGTCAGATGGTCGTGCATGGCGCTGCCCGTCCCTCATTGACTCGCGTGCGACGCGGAATGAGGGTTGTCGGGACCCGCTCCATGCACGATATCTATCGCAAGCTCTTTGAACTCCAGGAAAAGGAACAGCGACATGGCCACGACCGAACGCGCGATCCTTGCCGGCGGCTGCTTTTGGGGCGTGCAGGATTTGCTGCGCCGCCATGACGGCGTGATTTCCACCCGGGTCGGTTATTCCGGCGGCGACGTTCCCAACGCGACCTACCGCAACCACGGGACCCATGCCGAAGCGATCGAGATCATCTTCGATCCGCAGAAGATCAGCTACCGCCGGCTTTTGGAACTGTTCTTCCAGATTCACGACCCGACTACGCGCAACCGTCAGGGCAACGATATCGGTGCCAGCTATCGCTCCGCCATCTTCTACACCAGCGACGAGCAGAAGCGGGTCGCCGAGGATACCATCGCAGACGTCAATGCCTCGGGGCTGTGGCCCGGCAAGGTGGTCACCGAAGTGGCGCCGGCCGGCGCCTTTTGGGAGGCCGAGCCCGAGCACCAGGACTACCTGGAGCGCTATCCGGACGGCTACACCTGTCACTTCGTCCGTCCCGACTGGAAGCTTCCGGTCCGCGCGAAGGCGCGACAAACGGCGTGAGCGTCAAAGGAGCATGAACGAGGTACGCGAGATCGCGGACCTGATCCGAGGTCGGGCGTGACCAAGCCAACGACTAGCGGGAAGACGCGAAGAGCATCGGCATCGGTAGCGTCGGCGGCGGGCCAATGTCTTTGCGGCGCAGTGCAAATCGAGATCGACTTTCCCGCGCGATGGGCCTGGCACGATCATTCCAGCGCGACCCGGCGGGCGCACGGCGCCGCCTATGCGACCTACGTCGGCAGTTGGCGCAGGCGCTTTCGGGTGACCAAGGGCCGGGCAAAAATCACGCGCTTTCGGGATGAGGCCACCGGGACGGCCAGGAGCTTTTGCGCCCGATGCGGAACGCCGCTCATTTATGAGCGAGCTCGCTCGGCGCACATGGTCAACATACCGCGCGCGCTCTTGCAGGGCCGCACGGGCCGGGAACCCCGCTATCACATTGCCATCGAAGAGCTGCAGGACTGGACATATCTGGGCGAACTGCTCGTTCCGCTAAAGGGCTTTCCCGGCGTCGTGTGGGAGCGCCCGACCAGGAAGAAGCGACGCAAGCCGACGGCTCCCCTCTGAGGGGTCGTGTCGGCACGGCGCTGGTCACAGCTCTTGTTCGGCGAGTTCGCGAAACTCGTCGGGCACGGAACGGAATATTCCCAACGCGACCGACCCGTAGCCGATCGCTCCCCATCCGAAGCGATCGCGGATCGTGTCGACAGCGCGATCGGCCGCATAACGTGCCATGCCTCTTTTGGTACCGGGGCGGCGTGCCTCGTTTTCAATCCCGAGTGCGAGTTCCAGTTGCAGTTCCGGATCTTTCTCGAGATGCGACACGGAGATCGCCAGGAGCGAGATGAACTTCTCGTCAGGGTGATGCGCGAGGGCCGCGCGGACGAGCTCCTCGGCGATCTCGGCAAGGCTTACCGTCGCCGAAATCGGTGCGTCGAGCGTTACCGAGCGCGTGACCGAATGCAGATCGGCGAAGCGAACGCGGACCGTCACGGTTCGACCCGCCAGGGACTTGGCCCGCAGCCGGGCAGCGATCCTGTCGGCCAAATGAGCCAGCGTGGGGCGGAAAACGCGCTCTTCAGCAAGCTTCTTGCCGATCGCTGACTGTGCTCCCGCCGAGCGCGCCCGACGATGCGTCTTGATTTCGCGCGGATCGCGATTCCACGCCAGCGCCGTGAGCTTTTCTCCCGCCGCGGGGCCGAGCAATTGCCCGAGCGACCGTCCCGGCATCTTCGCCAGCTGTCCGATGGTCAGCACGCCGATCTCGGCCAGTCGCGCCTTGGTGACCGGGCCCACGCCCCACATCAGCTCGACGGGCAGGTCGTGCAGGAAGTCCAGTTCGCTGTCGGGATCGACGACGACCAGCCCGTCGGGCTTGGCCACCTGCGATGCGATTTTCGCCAGATGCTTCGTGCGCGCCACGCCGACCGAGATCGGCAGGCCAAGCTCCGCCCGCACGCGATGCCGGATCGCGCGTGCAATGTCGGCCGGCGAACCGAAGAGATGGGTGCAGCCCGCCACGTCGGCAAAGGCCTCATCGATGGAAATGCGCTCGACGAGGGGCGTGAAATCGCCGAGCACCTTGATGGCGGCGTCGCCCAGCCGTTGATAGTCCTTGAAATGGCCGCCGACAAAAGTGAGGTGCGGACAGAGTTCGCGCGCCCGCCGTCCGGGCATGCCGCCCCGGACACCGAAGGCCTTGGCTTCGTAGGAAGCGGCCAGAACGACCCCACCCCCGACGGCGATCGGCTTGCCGCGCAAGGACGGGTCGAGCAACTGCTCGACCGAGGCATAGAACGCGTCGAGGTCCGCATGAAGGATGGTGGCTGTCATATCCATCCCGATCGTCAGGCCAGCGGGAACAAAAAGAGAACATTTGTCATCGATTGTCAAGCCGCATGGCCCCCTCGCCTGTTGGTCGGATGGGCCGCGCGCGATTTTATGCTAGGCGCTCGTCGATCTGCCGCGGGCTGGTTCGTCGACTTAATTGGCGAGAGAGTTCCGCGGCGATGGCGCCGGCGGCTCGCCCCAGGAGGAGTTTTGAGATGCGTTTCATGTTCATCGTTACGTCCGCCCATCCGACCAATCCGACGCCGGAGCTCATGGAGGCGATGCACAAGCTCGCCAATCGGGAGATCAAGGCCGGCCGCATGCTCGACAGCGGCGGGCTGATGCCGCTCGCCACCGGCGCGCAGGTGCGGATCGTCGACGGGCAGCTCAGCGTCGTCGACGGCCCGTTCGTGGAGGCCAAGGAGGTCATTGGCGGCTATGCGATCTTCGAGCTGCCCGGCAAGGAGGAGGCACTGGCGTCCGCGAAGGAGTTCATGCAGCTCCACAAGGACTACATGCCGGGTTGGGAAGGCACGTGCGAGCTACGCGCTTTCGCCGGCCCTTGAGCCAAGGGTTGCGTCCACACGGTCGGCGGCCATGACGGTCGCCGACGCCCATCGCGCGATCCTGGCCGTCTGGCGGATCGAGCAGCCCCGGCTGATCACCAGCCTGGCGAGGATGCTGCGCGATGTGCCGCTGGCCGAGGAACTGACGCAGGAAGCCCTGTTGGCCGCCCTCGAGCAGTGGCCCGCGACGGGCGTTCCCGAAAAACCCGGCGCCTGGCTGATGACGACCGCCCGGCGCCGGGCGCTCGATCATTTGCGCCGCGGCCCGATGCTCGAACGCAAGCACGAGATGCTCGCCCGGGACATGGAGGAGCAGCAGCTGGCCATGCCCGACTGGGACTCCGCTTTGGACGACGACATCGGCGATGAGATGCTTCGGCTGATCTTCACCGCCTGTCATCCGCTCCTGTCGCGTGAGGCCCGCGCGGCCCTGGCGCTTCGGATGATCTGCGGCCTGACGACCGATGAGATCGCCAGGGCTTTCCTGCTGCCGGACGCGACGATCGCCCAGCGCATCGTGCGCGCAAAACGGACCCTTTCGGAATCGGGGCTGGCCTATGAGACCCCGCACGGCGCCGAGCTCTCCGCGAGGCTCTCCTCGGTGCTGGAGGTCGTCTATCTCATTTTCAACGAAGGCTACGCCGCGGCGCGCGGCGAGGACTGGCTGCGCCCCCAGCTCTGCGACGAGGCGCTTCGCCTGGGCCGCGTGCTCACCGCCATCGCGCCGCACGAGCCAGAAGCCCACGGACTGCTCGCCCTGATGGAGCTCAACGCCTCGCGCACGGCGGCGCGCACCGATGCCGCGGGCGAGCCGATCCTCATGCTGGACCAGAACCGCGCGCTGTGGGACCAGTTCCAGATCCGGCGAGGGATGCAGGCGCTCGGGCGAGCGCGCGCGCTCGGCGGAGCGGGCGGCTCTTACGCCCTCCAGGCGGCCATTATCGCCTGCCATGCCGAGGCGAGGACTGCGGGCGACACGGACTGGTCGCGCATCGCCGGTCTCTATGCGGAGCTGGCGGCGCTCGTGCGCTCGCCGATCATCGAACTCAACCGAGCGGTCGCCGTCGGCATGGCCGAGGGTCCGCAGGCGGGGCTGTCGATCGTGGATCGCCTCCTGCACGAGCCCGCGCTCAAGGCGTATCACCTGCTGCCGAGCGTTCGCGGCGACCTGCTGCACAAGCTCGGCCGCTACGAAGAGGCACGCGCCCAGTTCGAAGCGGCCGCGGCGCTGGCGGGCAACAGGCGCGAACAGGACTTGCTGAGACGGCGCGCCGCCGAGGCGGCGGACGCAGCGACGTCATCAACCGTCATGTGAAGCGGATGTCGAGCGTCCTCAGATAACTGTGCAGGCCGGCATCCTGCAGCGGGATCACGTGCGCCGGCGCGTCCGTTTCGTTGTAGTGGGAGTGCCAATAGCCGGGTGGGGTTACGAAGGAGAGGCCGGGCTCCCAGTCGACTCGCACCGGATTGGCGATCTCGTTTTTCTCGTCGAGCTCGGTACCGACCAGCGTGTAGCAGCCCTTCTTGCAGTCGACGATGAGGTCGAGCGCGATCGACTGGTGCCGGTGCGGTTTCTGGAACGAATGCGGCTCGATGATGCCGAACATCGCCCACATGGTGTGGGTCACGGTGCGAGTCTGCGGGAAGTGCTTGTTGCCGAGCAGCACCGAGATGCGATTGTGCTTCGCGGCGTCCGGTGCGTGCTCGACCTCCGCCAGCTTGGCGTTTGCTTCGCGGGCCGGATAGAGCGTCGGCTCGAAGCGCGGACTTACAGTGCCGACACCCAGATAGGAGAGCAGCGGCGCGTCGTTGACATAGTAGAGCGCCGTGTCGGTCTCCGCCCCGACGATCGCGGGTATGCCGCCGGGCAACGCCACGAAGGCACCTTCGGTAAATTCGATCTCATGGCTGCCCTGCGTGACCGTGCCCTTGCCGGCAAGGACGTAGAGCAACTGCGAAGTCGCCAGCGGATTCAGGCTCTGCTGCTCGCCGCGCACGACACGCACGAAATGGGCGAGCAGGCCGGGGCCGGTCGCCGGGTAATCGACGCCGAGCTCCTTTGACAGGTCGAGTGCAATGATTCGCGTCGGCCCGTCCTTGTAAAGCGACGCCGGGAAATCGTGGTACGGCACCCGCGAGATGAGCTTCAGACCGATCGGATCCGCAGCCTTGCTATACTCGAAATATTCGGCGTCGCGGTGCACGTCTTCAAAAGCGGCGGCGGTTGACATGGCATACCCTCCTGCACTCTCGGTTGCGCGAAGTGTACGTACGGCGAATGCGAGAGCAAATGAAGCTTTGACGAACGGCGGCGAGATCAGGCCCGGGAGACCTTGTCGATGCCCGCGCGGTACGCTGACAGGGACTTGTCGTAGCCCTCGGAGAGCACCGCTGATTTGATGGCAGCCGATGCCCGATCGGGGCTGCCGGAATCGAATGGCGGCGCCGGGTCGTATTCGATGCCGAGCTGTATTGTCCGGGCAGCTGTCTCGCCCGCAATTGCGGCGGCAACAGTGAATGCGAAATCGATGCCCGAGGAGACGCCAGCCGCAGTGATCACGTTGCCGTCCTCGACGACCCTGGCCTTCTCGTGCGTGGCCCCGACGAGAGGCAGCAGATCGGCAAACGCCCAATGCGTCGTTGCCCGTCGTCCCTTGAGCAATCCGGCGACACCCAGGATGAACGCGCCGGTGCATACCGAGGTCACATACTTCGCGGTGCGTGCCTGGCGGCGGACGAACTCTATGGTCTCGCGATCGCAGAACGCGTCGACAACGCCCAGGTTTCCCCCGGGGACGCAGATCAAGTCGAGGGACGGACAGTTCGCAAAGGTGTGCGTCGGCACGAGGCCGAGCCCGCAATCGCTTGGCACGGGCGCCGCCGATTTCGCGACGATGTGAGTCGCCGATTGAGGAAGGCGCGAGAGCACCTGTAGAGGCCCCGTAAAATCGAGCAGTGTCAAATCGGGGAAGATGACAAAGCCGATATTGAAGAGCGGCATCTCCGTCGTCCTTTCGTCCTGAAGCGCGAGCGAAATCCGGTAGGGGGCACGGCTAATTGGCGGCGGCAGACAAGCGGTCAGTTACGTCCAGCAACCGGGAATTCGGAACCGCGAGCATCGGGATGTTGTGCGGCGCGACCATGGAGCAACTCCTGCCATCCGCCGCCACATTGGCAGAAAGGTCAAATTCAGGCCAGCGCACGACGACCTCGACTCCATCGTCATCGTGTTCCGCGTCCGCTCGGGCACCTTGTTCTGTTGCCTTGCAATGTTGGGCCATAAGCGGACTTGCCGGGAGCGCCAAGCCTCATTCGCTGGCGACGTGAGCGCCTTTCTCGGCGACGGAGCGTTTCATCAGCGGCACCACGAGGACAAGCGCAGCCGTCACCACGGCGAAAATCCAGAAGCAGTCGAAATAGGCAAGGGCGGAGGCCTGCTGCTGGCGTAGGTTTTCGAGCGCCTGCCAGGCTAGCTGCTGCAGGGCAGCCGGGTCGCCCATATCCAATTGCGCCTGTGCCTGATCGACGAAGGAACTCACGGCCGGGTTGAAGGGATCGAGATACTCCCCGAGCCGCATCGTGTGGAATTGATCGCGGCGCTCCTGCAGCGTCTGCGCCATCGACGTGCCGACGCTGCCTCCCTCGTTGCGCAGCAGGCTCAGCAAGCCGATGGCCGCCCCCCGCAATTCCAACGGCGTGTAGAGGTAGGCCGCCACGTTCGCCGGTGCGAAGCACATCGACAGACCGAGGACGGTCAGGACGCGAGGCCAGACGACTTGGCCCGGGCTGATGTCGAGGTTCATCTGCGACATCCAGTAGTTCCCGGCAGCCATCACCAGCAGGCCGGCCGCAAGCAACCAGCGGGCGTCTGTCCCTCGGCCAAGCAGGAGGCCGATGGCGGGCATCGCCAGGAGAGCAAACAGCCCGGCCGGCGACATGACCAGTCCGGCGCTCAGGGCATCGTATCCGAACAGGGACTGGAGCAAGCCGGGCAACGACGTGCTCGCGCCATACAGCACGGCAAAAGCAAAGAAGACGATGATGCAGCAGGTGGCGAAGTTGCGCTCCCGCAAGGGGCGGAAATTGACCACGGGACTGCGATGGCGCAGTTCCCAGAAGATCAGCCCGATCAGGCCCGCACCGAAGAGAATCGCCAGCGTCTGCACGCGCCAGAAGGGATCGCCCAGCCAGTCCCATTCCTGTCCTTTGCTGAGCATCACCTCCCAGCAAACCATGACGATCACCAGCAGCGACAGGCCAACCGAGTCGAAGCTGAACGGTCGCTTGCGCAACTCCAGGCGCGCAGTGACGAGATAGTCTGGATCCCGAAGTTTGATGAAGCAGGCAGCAAAGGCCAGCAGGCCGACCGGGACGTTGATCAGGAACACCCAGCGCCAGGAATATTGGTCGGTGATCCACCCGCCGAGGGTCGGGCCGACGACGGGCGCCAACAGGGCCGCCAACCCGAACAGCGTCATCGCTGTGCCCTGCTTTTCGCGCGGAAAGGCATCGAGCAGCACGCCCTGGCTGGAAGGCTGAAGGCCGCCTCCGGCCAAGCCTTGGATCACGCGGAACAGGATCAGCTGGTTGAGGCTGGTGGCTATTCCACACAGCCCCGAGGCGAGGGTGAAGACGCCGATCGACAGCAGGAAATAGGTGCGGCGACCGAGGTGTGCCGACAACCAGCCGGTTATCGGCAGGATGATGGCGTTGGCAGCAAGGTAGCTGGTGAGAACCCATTCACCGTCGTCGACCGTCGCCGACAGGCCGCCGGCGATATAGCGCAGCGCTACGACCGCGATGGTGGTGTCGAGCACCTCCATGAAGGTGGGCACCACGACGATCGCGGCTACCACCCACGGGTTGGCCGCTGCCGGGGATCCGGATGCCGCCAGTACCGTCATTTGCCGGTGCCGGGCGCGCTTGCGGCCGAACCAGCAGCCGAGGGGTTCGGTCCCTGGATCTGCGATACGCGGGCCTGGAGAAACTTCCCGGCATCGGGGCCGGTCGCCGGCTCATCGATATGGACCACCGGCTCGACCGACGTGCCAATGAACAGAGGACTCTTCTCCGCGTCGTAGCCCACGAGCTCGATGCGGACCGGCAACCGCTGCACGACCTTGATGAAGTTGCCCGTCGCGTTCTGCGCCGGCAGCAGCGCCAGTGTCGATCCGGTGCCCATGGTGAAGCCGGCAATGCGACCCTTGAACGTCCGTCGGCTGCCGTACATGTCGACATTGAGATCGACAGGTTGGCCGATGCGCAGGTCGCGCAGCTGCGTCTCCTTGAAATTGGCGTCGACCCAGATTTCATCGAGCGAGCGGATCGCCATGAGAGCCTGCCCGACCTGGACATTGTTGCCTGGGTTGACGTTGCGGCGCGTGATGACGCCGTCGATCTCCGCGACGATGTCGCAGTAGCGAAGATCGAGCTCGGCCTGGGCGAGATCGCGCTTGGCGGCCTCGAGCCTGGCCTCGGCCTGCTTGACGGCGGGCGCCTCCGCCGCCAGCCGGGCGAGGGTACGGTCGATCTCGCCTGAACCGGATTTCTCGAACTCCTCGAGCATCTCCCTGGGCGTCTGGTTGTACGAGTGGAGGACACCCAACTGAGCTGCGCTCTCGATCAGCGCCGCCTGCGCCTCGCGGACAGCCGAGAAGGTCTGATCGAGATCAGGCGGCACTTGGCCAAGTTCTTTGCTGTCCAGAGGCAGGGTCTTCAGCCCCAGGGAGACACGAGTCTGATTCACGTCGGCCAGGGTCTGAACCAGCTCTGCGCGCGCAGTCACCAGGGTCGCTTGCCGGCGATCGAACTCCGACCGGGGAATATTGTCTGTTGCCACCAGCTGCCTTGCCCGCTCGAATTCGAGCTCGGCCAATGTCAGCGCCGCCTTGCTTTTTTCGACGCCGGCAACGCGCGCGCGCAGTTCGGCGATCTGATTGGCGACGTCCTCCATGGTGTGCTGCAGCTTCCAGCGCCGGCTTCTCGCCTCCGCTTCGATGCCGCGCACCGTGGCGGTCGCCGCCTGCAGATCTGCCTTTGCCGTATCGACGGCCGCCCTTTTGACTGCGACTGCGGTCTGATACGGCTCCTTGTCCAGTTCGACAAGAAGGTCTCCCCGGCGCACGCGGTTATTGTCGTCCACAAGGACACGCGCAACCTGACCGCGGACGCGCGCGGCAACGAAGGTCACATGGCCGTTCACGTACGCATCGTCGGTCGACACGGTGTTGAGAGCCTGCAGGATCCACGGAATGCCAATCACAAGGACGGCTGCCAGGATTACAGCGCCCGCTGCTCCAAGCAGCATTTTTCGCCGCCGGGCAGCCTTCTGCTTCTCGGGTGAGACGGCCTCGGAACTGGGAGGGGTTTGTTGGGTTGGCGCCGAATCGGCGTTGCGGCCGGAAGCCGGTTCGTTGCCCTGTTCGGTCGCCTCGCGGCTTTGCTCGGTCATGGCAGGACCCCGTCAACAGCGACATCGGGTATTACGGGGATACCAGACACATGCATTGACGTCGCTATTTTTCTCGCGACGGAATATCTCCGCACGAAAGGTTAAACCTCAGGTCCCCAATGGGATTGTCAGCTCCGTCTCGTTCGTGTCCACGACAACACTGCGCATCGCCCCACGATCCCATGACCGTAGCGGTTAGATCCGAAGGTGGCTTTGGGCAACCGCGTATGGCGCGACCACCTGCGCCCGGTTGCCGGAGGATCGCACACGACAGCGTAAGTTTTTTCATATCGCCGCCGGTTTCGCCTATTACATCACCGCGCCGATGCTAGCGCCCATCCGTTTCCTTGCAGACCTCGACCGCCTGCATCATGCCCATATCCTCGTGGTTCATCATGTGACAGTGCAGCATGAAGTCGCCGGTGTAGTCTAGGAAGCGCGAGCGCAGGACGACACTGCCCCCCTGGTGGGGCACAATCACCGTGTCGCGCCATGGCAAGTCGGCCTGCGGCTGGCCGTTCACCTGCGTCACCTGGAACGGATTGGTATGGATGTGGAACACATGGTCATCGCGCAAATCGGTGTTGCGGATCGTCCATTCCTCGACCGCGCCCAACCGCACGCGCTGGTCGATGCGCGCGGGGTCGAAGGTCTTGCCGTCGACCATGGACGTGAATTCCTGCCAGAGGGCCCCGGGGTCGTTCTCCGGCGGGTCACCGATCTCCGACAGGACCAGCGTGCGCCGGCCGGTGATCTCGCTGTCGCGGATCGTCTCGAGCGGCCGCTTGGGCAGTGCGGCCGGGAGCTTCATCGGCAGCGGCTCGCCGGCGACGACCACGCGCGCCAACTGTCCGGTGGGCGACGGATGACCCTGATCGTACGGCACGGCGTTCAGTTTGTAGGTGCCCGCGCTGCCCGCCTGCACCAGCACGTCGGCGCGCTGTCCCGGCGCGATCAGCAGCTGCTTCATCTCCTGCAGTGCGCCGAGCTGAATGCCGTCGTAGGCGATGACATTCAGCCGGTGCTTGTCGAGCTCCAGCAGCATGTCATGCTGGTATTGCGAGCCGACTAGGCGCCAGCGCTGCACCTCCCTCGGCCGCATGTCGATGATCGGCCGCCGCTGGCCGTTGATCGCCAGCAAGCGCGTCGAGGAATCGGGGAACACGGTGTAGAAGTCCTCGACCATGCCAACGACGTCGAACACGACGTGCGCCAGCACCATGACCCGCTCGCGCGCCTGGGCGATCTCCGGCACATCGGCGAAATCGCCTTCGACGATGATGGCGCCCGCCATGCCGCTCGCCACCTGGATGTCGGCGGAGCCGTGGTGATGCGGATGGTACCAATAGGTGCCGCGCGTGTGGTCCGCGGCAGCGTGATCTCGATGTCGTACGACTTGCCTGGCACCATCGCGCGCATGACGTTGTCGGCGATGCCGCTCGGGCTGCAATGCGCGCCGTGGAAGTGAAAGTTCGTGTTGTTGAATTGATGGGGACGCGAAAGATCCTGGGGCACCAGATCGCGGTTGGGCGGGAAATCGTTGGTGAGCCGGATCTTCAGGGTTTCCCCCGGCTTCATGCGCAGCGTCGGGCCGGGCGACCGGCCTTCGTAGCTGCGCAGATAGAGGCGCTTGCCGCCGATGTCGCGATAGGCGTAGGCGCAGCGCAGGCTGGTGTTGAGCACACCGTTCGCCGAGCGGCGGATCTCGGGCTCGACCAGCGGCTGGTCCATCGCCGGCACGACCGGCACCTTCGCCACGCCGAGTTCGGGCATGTGAGCGTGCGCCCCGCCGGACTGTCCCAACGCAGCGCGCGGGCCCAGTGCGAGCGTGCCGATCGCCAAGCCGGCCTGCAGCAAGCCGCGCCGCGAGGCATGTGGCCCAGTCCCGCGGCCCGTGGCGATGAGTCTCTGCCCTCTGACCATGACCCGCTCCCCCGAATGTATGAGGCCGTATCAGTCCTTGTAGACCTCGACAGCCTGCATCATTCCCAACTCCTCGTGGTTCATCATGTGGCAATGCAGCATGAAAACGCCGGTGTAATCGAGGAAGCGCGTGCGGATGACGGTGCTGCCGCCTTTCGCGAGCCGCGGCACCACCACGGTATCGCGCCACATCCGATCGGCCTGCGGCTGGCCGCCCATCTCGACGACCTGGAACGGGTTGGTGTGGATGTGGAACATATGGTCGTCGTGCAGGTGGGTGTTGCGGATCGTCCATTCCTCCACGGCCCCCAGCCGCACCCGCTGGTCGATGCGCGTGGGATCGAAGACCTTGCCGTCGACCGTAAAAGTATATTCCTGCCAGTGACCGGCGACGTTGTTCTGCGGCTCAGTGGCCCCGAAGACCAGCGTGCGCCGGCCCGTGATCTCGCTGTCGCGGATCGGCTCGAGCGGCGGCTTGGGCAGCGCCGCCGGCAGCGTCATCGGCAGCGGGTCGCCCGCCACGACCACGCGTGCCAGCGGTCCGGTGGGCGAGTCGTGGCCCTGGTCGTACGGCATGGCGTTCAGCTCGTATGTGCCCGGGCTGCCCGCCTGCACCAGCACGTCGGCGCGCTGTCCCGGCGCCATCAGCAGCTGCTTCATCTCCTGCAATGACCCCAGCTGGATTCCATCGCAGGCGATGACAGCCAGTCGATGCTTGTCGAGTTCCAGCAGCATGTTGTTCTGGTACTGCGAGCCGACCAGGCGCCAGCGCTGCACCTCGCCCGGCCGCATGTCGATGATGGGCCGCCGCTGGCCGTTGATCGCCAGGAAGCGCGTCGCGGTTTCCGGAAAGAGCGTGCCGAAGTCCTCGACCATGTAGGAGGCATCGAACACGGCCTCCGCCAGCAGCATGACCCGCTCGCGTGCCCCGGCGATCTCGGGGACGTCGGCGAAGTCGCCTTCGACGACGATGGCGCCCGCCATGCCGCTCGCCACCTGCACGTCGGCCGAACCGTGGTGATGCGGATGGTACCAGTAGGTGCCGCGCGTGTGGTCGTCCGGCAAGGCGATCTCGATGTCGTACGACTTGCCCGGCAGCATCGAGCGCATGACGTTGTCGGCGATGCCGCTCGGGCTGCAGTGCGCGCCGTGGAAATGGAAATTCGTGTTGTTGTTCTGATGCGGAAACGACGGGTTGGCAGGCGCGAGGTCGCGGTTGGGCGGCAGGTCGTTGGTGAGCCGGATCTTCAGGGTTTCGCCTGGCTTCATGCGCAGGGTAGGCGCCAGGCCGCCCTCGTAGGATCGCAGATAGAGACGCATGCCGCCGATGTCGCGATAGGCGTAGGCGCAGCGCAGGCTGGTGCTGAGCACGCCGTTCGCCGAGCGCCGGACCTCGGGCTCGACCAGCGGCTGGTCCATCGCCGGCACGACCGGCACCTTCGTGATGCCGAGTTCGGGCATGTGAACGTGCGCCCCGCCGGACTGTCCCAACGCAGCGCGCGGGCCCAGTGCCAGCGTGCCGATCGCCAAGCCGGCCTGCAGCACGCCGCGCCGTGAGGCACGTGGGCCAAGCCCGCGGCTCATGCGGAAGAATCTCTGCTCTTTGGCCATGCCCCCGCCGCCCCCCAAATGCCCGGCGCCAATCCAGTACCAGACGCCATTAACGCCCAGAGCTCCCCACAATAAAATAGTATGCAACCATACCGCCCGCCAATATGTGCCGTTCGTGACGGTGACGATGGGCGTGCTCAAGAGAGTTTGAACTGTGAACTCTTACACTCGGTCTGCACTCGGCCCTCCGGGTGCGGCCCTGAATTGGTTTGGCAGTTCCCCGCCGCCTTGATCTCGCGCGTCATCTCGATGTCGTCGCGCGAGCGCTTAGGGTCGCCCGAAGGATGGTTGTGCACCAACATTGCTCGGAACGCATCGCGTTGACCTGAAACGAGTTTTGTTGTGGATCGGGATCGCTGGGGTATGGAATTGGGATCGGTCACTCGATGATCCAACGTGATCCTCACCCTCGGCAACGTCTGATCATGGCGACGATGCTCAGAGAACGCTTGGGCAGCGGGTAATCGATACGCTGTGCGCTCGGACGATCGAAAAGCGAATATGGCCAGCAAATCCAGCACCGTCGCTCAGGTCCGAAAACGGCCAGCGTTACGCGCAAGTGTGTAGCAAAGTGCCCCTATGGAATTGCTCGACCACAGGACCTACTACCGCGCTCTCCAGAGCCACGACGCTCGCTTCGACGGCCACGTCTTCGTGGGCTGCACCTCGACCGGCATCTATTGCCGGCCGATCTGCCCCACGCGCCCGCCCAAGTTCGAGAACTGCCGCTTCTTCGCCTCGGCCGCCGCTGCGCAGGAGGCGGGCTTTCGGCCCTGCCTGCGCTGCCGGCCAGAGATCGCGCCCGACCTCGCCTTCTGGCGCGGCACCGCCAACACGGTGAGCCGGGCGCTGGCGCTCATCGCCGACGGCGCACTCGACGGCGAGCACTCCGACGTCGAGGCCTTGGCCGGGCGACTTGGCGTCGGCGGTCGGCAGTTGCGGCGGCTGTTCCAGCGCCATCTCGG
>Ga0210383_10001464_pt1 | contig 21654 bp, 21 predicted proteins | sample IncBWC14OmetaG_FD_160072 | JGI IMG/M metagenome (GOLD analysis project Ga0210383, IMG submission 160072) | Forest soil microbial communities from Barre Woods Harvard Forest LTER site, Petersham, Massachusetts, United States - Inc-BW-C-14-O ... | reverse complement strand
GAACTTTGGCGGCAGCGTCGGCTTGATGCAGGCTGCTGGCGAGACGTATGCCAAGTGGAACGCTCAGAACACTCCGGCGGCGTGGAACGCACCTTCGGCAGTGCTGACGCCAACCACGATTCCGATAGCTTCGGCTGCGACGTCGTATAACAACGGCGGCTTTACGGTCAGCGTCACCGGCGGCACGAATGCCGTGACGGTGAACATGAACACAACTTCCGGCTCCGCCGCACTGGTTTACCAGGTGGATTGGAGCAACGGCGTGCTGACGATCAGTCCGGTGGACATTACGACTACGGCTGGGCAGAACACGCTGTCGACAAACCTCGTCACCGGTACGCCGGTGAAGGTCTACGGGATCCCGCAAGCCAACGGCACAATCAATGGGTATGTGCTGACGTACTTCACGGGATTTGCGTCGGCTACGACGAATTAGTTCCCTGAAAGGAGAACGCCGCTGGCAGGGAGACCTGCCGGCGGCGTTTTTGTGTTTGGGGGGAGTCGGGAGTTTGTAGTTAGTAGTCGGGAGTCGGGAGTTTCGGTGGGGAGGAACCCAAGAGAAGGAGGATTCCTCACTTCGCAGACTCCGTACGGAATGACGTGTTTTTTTTGTGTGAGCGGATTACGTGGGGAGGCGGAAGGGTTCGTCGTGGTCTACGCTTACCATGAAGAGGCCTTGCGGGGGGACCGTGGGGCCGGATTTGGAGCGGTCTTTTAGGGCGTAAAGATTGTCGATGTCGGCTGGCGCTAGCTTTCCGCGGCCTACTTCGAGAAGTGTGCCTACCATTTTGCGGACCATGTAGCGGAGGAAGGAACGGCCGTGCACGGTAAACCAAAGTTCCTGGTCGTCTGCGGTAGGCGCGAGTTCAGCCGAGAAAATTTCGCGCACCATGTTTCGTTCCTTGTCGTCGTCTTCGGAGCCGGTGGACGCGGCGAAGGAAGAAAAATCGTGCACGCCTACGAACCGGGCCGCGGCATCTTTCATGGCGGCTTCATCCAAAGGAAATGGATAATGCAAGACGTAACGGCACAGCATCGGCGGGACAACTTTTCCGCGATAGATGCGGTAGCGATAGATTTTTGCTTTAGCGGACCAGCGCGCGTTGAAATCAGGACCTTTTTCCTCGGCGGCCACAATGCGAATGGCGGGCGGCAACAGGGCGTTGAGCGCGCGCTGAAATTCCAGGGCGGACAGCGGCGATTGCGTGCGGAAGCTGCCGACCTGGCCAAGCGCATGCACACCCGCATCGGTGCGGCCCGCGCCTAGCAAGTGCACGTTTTCCTGTGTGAGGCGGCGAAGAACGGCGACAATTTCGCCCTGGATTGTTGGTTTGTTGGCTTGAAACTGCCAGCCGTGGAAGTCTGTGCCGTCGTAGGCTATGGTGAGTTTGAAATAGCGCATGAAGAGGTCGGGAGTTTGTAGTCGGTAGTTGGTAGTTTACAGAAAGAGCGGAGTTCTGACTGCCGACATTTGCTATTGGCCACACATGAGGTTATGAGGCGGAGCGGACGAAGCGGCTGCCGGGTTTGACGGCTACATTGCCTTGGCGGCAAAGCGGGCAATCTTCGGGCTCGTAGCTATCGATTTTGAGTTGGATGAGGGCGTTGGATTCCACGGGAAATTCGATCTTGCCGCCGCTGCGATCAATCAAGGCGCCCGCTGCTACTACACGGCCACCAGCTTCCTGAACTACGTGGATGGTTTCCTCCGTGGAGCCGCCTGTCGTCCAGACATCCTCGACTACGAGGACATGCTGATCCGGTTTCAGGGAGAAGCCGCGGCGCATTGTCAAAGTGCCACTGCCATCGCGCTCGACAAATAAGGCAGGGACGCCACCGCCAAGCTCATCGTTCGGAGGGGGCAGGGCGCGGGCTACTTCCTGGCCGATGACGACGCCGCCGAGAGCGGGGGAAACGACCACATCGATGCGAGCGTCGGAAAAAAGCGCCGCCAGGGCCTGACCGAGTTTCTCCGCGTAGCGCGGGTAGCGCAGAACGAGGGCGCATTGCACGTAGGTGTCACTGTGGCGGCCGCTGGAAAGCTCGAAATGGCCGTGGCGAATGGCACCAGCCATCTCAAAGAGCTGAAAAAGTTCCTCGCGTGTAAACATACCTTCCGTCATTCGCCGAACTAACCCTTTGCCGCACCTAAACGTCGAAACGTCAGGAGATTAGCTGCCAGTTCCCGCGTTGTCAAGGTTAGGGCACCTTGCTAAACTTGGTTTTCCGGGTATGCGGGATATTTTTCCGGTTGCCACGCTTCCGTAAGATCCTGTCTTTTGAAACAAATTGGGTGTTGCGAACGTTTACACTAGAAGAAGCATCGGAATTACAGTAATCGCTGTAGTTACGCTCCAAGACTTATCCATTGTCTGAGGTGAGGTTATCCCATGAAGAAGCCGTTAGTTCGACCCCTGCTTGCTGCGATCCTGGTTGGCGTTTTGGCCGGAACGCCTGTGGCCCCGATCCAGGCGCAGGAACCATCTTCGCCCGCGCAAGTGAATGCCGCAGCTCAGGGCGGAGTCCCGATTTCGCTGGGGGTTTCCAAGTTTGATTTTTCGCGGCCTCCCAGCTGGTTTCCAAACATCATCAATCCTTACCGGACGCAGTATGTCGATCCGGGCGTGCTCACGAACTCCCCACGTTTGGACCAGTTGATTCACGACGGCAAGATGCCGCTGAGCTTGCAGGACGCGATTGCGTTGGCTCTGGAAAACAGCATGGACATCGTGGTGCAACGCTATACGCCGTGGATGGCCGATGTCAGCTTGCTGAAAGCTCGGGCTGGTGGCTACAGCTACGGCACCCCTGGCAGCATCGCGGTGGGATCGACTGCCAACCTTCCGGAACTGTATTACGACCCGGTGCTGACACAGACGTTGCAGTTCGCCGACGCTACCACGCCAATCGCCAACCCCTTCATCTCCGGTTTGGGCGCCTCGGGTGGCACAACCTCGGCGCAGCCGCTGTTCTCTCACACTGCAACATACAACACAGCTTATACGCAAAGCTTCACAACCGGCACTTCGCTCAGCGTGGCATGGGACAATACCCGAGCATCTTCTACGGCGGACAACTTTTTCAATCCCTACGTACAGTCGTCGGTGAACATCGGGTTTCAACAGCAACTGCTGGCGGGCGCGGGACGCTTCGTGAACCGGCGCAACATCATCATCGCGGAAAACAACCGCAAGATTGCAGACTTGCAGTTTGCGCAGCAAGCCATCACCACGGTAACGAATACTATCACGGCTTATTGGGAACTGGTTTACGCGCGGGAGAACGTGAAGGTAGAACAGCAGGCCGTGACCGTGTCTGACAAACTTTACAACGACAACAAGAAGCAACTGGAAATCGGCACCATGGCTCCCCTCGACGTAACTCGTGCGGAATCCGAATTGGCCACGGACCGCCAGAATTTGATCGTCGCGCAGACCACGCAATTGCAAGACGAGCTCACGCTGAAGAACTATATTGCCAAGGATCCGATGGCTTCGAATCTGCTGGACGTAGAAATCATTCCCACGGACAAGCCGGAAAGCCCGGCGACCATCGAGACTTCTTCGTTCCCGGATGCGGTGAAGGAAGCGTTCCAGAAGCGGCCCGACCTTCAGGAACAGTATTTCAACCTGAAAAACGCGCAGCTCGACGTAAAGTTCACTCGCAACGCGTTGCTGCCCACCGCCACGCTTGGAGTGCAATACTCTTCCAACGGCCTGGCCGGCAATTCGTTTATCACCGGGGCGCCGACCACGATTTCCGGAGCACCGATCGTGGACGTCAACGGCGTGCCGATTCCGGGATATTATCTGCCAGAGACGGTCACACCGAACACGGGAGTAGCCAAGCAGGGCTTCGGCACCGCGCAATCGCAGATCTTCCACAATAATTTCCCGGTGTATTCGGGGCAGCTGACGTTGAGCCTGCCGATTCGAAATAGAGCCAACCAGGCGGATAACATTCACGCACAATTGGTGGAGCGGCAATTTGAGGCGGAAGTGCAGCAGACAAAAAACAACGCGCTGCTCGACGTGCGAAATACGACCATCGCCGTGGATCAAGGGCGTGCGCAGGTCGATGCGGCTACAAAAGCGCGCGAACTGCAGCAGCAGACCTTTGACGCCGAGCAGAAGAAATACCAGTTGGGCGCTTCGACGGTGTACAACGTGATTTTGACGCAACGCGACCTGATTACCGCGCAAGGCACGGAATTGCGTGCGCTGGCGAATCTTGCGGAAGCGAAAGCGAATTACGAGCGCGCGCTTGGCCGAACGCTGGAGGTGAATAACGTGACGATTGCAGGCGCCAAGAAGGGCGACATCGAGAAAGATACGTTGATTCCCGGCACGATGAACGGCCAGGTGGTGGGGACGGACGAGTTGTTCAAGGCGTTGGACAAGGGATTGGCGCCGGGACAGAAGTAATTGTTTCGTGCCCGATAGTCAGCAGCGAGAAACCGTTTCGAGCGGCCCGCCTGGCCCCTACAACCTCATAAAAAAAGAGCCCACATGCACCGGCGGCATGTGGAGAACCCATAGTTAGCTAGGTTGTATCCGCGCGCTTACCGTGCGCTTGCCCCTTGCGGTGCTTTCGCATAGCATTACTTTTTGTGACGTGCTCCATATTGAATTCCTTATTCTGCCCAATTCCCTGCACGCTGCGACTTCACGCTCCGGGAGCGCCAACTCATGAGTGAACCGTCGGACAGGAAGGCGAAAACGCCTGCCAACCCGTCAAATAAGTGCAGTGCCTCTTCCGCCGAACAATCCTGGGAGAAAAATACGCTCGATCCCACGCTGGCGAAAAGCCCGGAGCGACAGAAAGAATTTACGACCACGTCCAGTTACCCCATCCGAAGGCTTTATAGCGAAGCGGACCTGCCGAATTGGGATGCCGCGCGCGATCTGAGTTTTCCGGGACAGCCGCCGTACACGCGGGGGATTCATCCCACGATGTATCGCACGCGGCTTTGGACGATGCGGCAGTTCGCGGGATTTGGGACCGCGGAGGACACCAACCAGCGCTTTCGTTACTTGCTGGAACACGGACAGACGGGGCTGTCTACCGCGTTTGATCTGCCGACTTTGATGGGCTACGACTCCGACCACCCGCTGTCCGAGGGCGAAGTGGGCAAATGCGGCGTGGCAATCAGTTCGCTGGCGGACATGGAAGTGTTGTTCGATCGGATTCCGCTTGCGGATGTTACGACGTCGATGACGATCAACTCGCCGGCGGCGGTGATCTGGGCGATGTACCTGGCGGTAGCGGAAAAACAAGGCGCGGACTGGAAGAGAATTTCAGGCACGCTGCAAAACGACATTTTGAAGGAGTACATCGCACAGAAGGAATACATTTACCCGCCGGAGCCTTCCATGCGGCTAGTGATAGACACGTTTGAATTCGGGATCAAGCACACACCGAAATTCAACGTGATTTCCATCAGCGGCTATCACATCCGCGAGGCGGGTTCGACGGCGATCCAGGAACTGGCTTTCACGCTGCGCGATGGCATGGAGTACGTGGAGTGGGCCATGCGGCGGGGATTGCCCGTGGATGAGTTTACGCCGCAGCTTTCGTTTTTCTTTAACGCGCACAATGATTTTTTTGAGGAGATCGCGAAGTACCGCGCAGCGCGGCGGATCTGGTACAGAGCGATGACGGAGCGGTACAAGGCGAAGAATCCCCGGTCGTGGGCGTTGCGGTTTCATACGCAGACGGCGGGATGTTCGCTTACGGCGCAGCAGCCGATCAACAATGTGGTGCGCACGGCGATCCAGGCGCTTGCCGGGGTGATGGGCGGAACGCAGTCTCTGCACACGAATTCGCTGGATGAGGCGTGGGCATTGCCGACGGAATTTGCCGCGACGGTGGCGCTGCGCACGCAGCAGATCATCGCGCACGAGACCGGCGTGACGAATACGGTTGATCCGCTCGGCGGCTCGTACTTTGTTGAGGCGCTGACAAACGAAGTGGAACAGGGGGCGTGGGAGTACGTGCGGCGGATTGATGCGATGGGCGGAATGGTGGCGGCGATTGAGAAGAGTTTTCCACAGCGGGAAATTGCGGAAGCCAGCTACCGGTACCAGATGGCCGTCGACAAGAAGGAAAAGATTATAGTTGGCGTGAATGAGTATGTGACGCCCGAAAAGCCGATCGAATTGCTGCAGATCGATGAGACTGTGGCGCGGCGGCAGGAGGCGCGGCTTTCGAAATTGCGCGCGGATCGTTCCGGGGCGGAAGTGGAGCGCCGGCTTCAGGCGCTGCGCAAGGCGGCGGAGGGTACCGCCAATTTGATGCCGTTTATCTACGATGCCGTGAAGGCTTACGCGACGCTGGGAGAAATTTGCGAGGCGATGCGCACCGTATTTGGCGCGTATGAAGAAGTGGCTGTCACTTGATCCAGGATTTTGCGAGCCGCTTTACCACAGAGGCTAAAGAGAATGCCGGAAAAAAAGATTCGGGTACTGATTGCGAAGCCGGGATTGGACGGACATGACCGCGGCGCCAAAGTGATTGCGCGTGCGTTGCGGGATGCTGGTATGGAAGTTATCTATACCGGGTTGCGGCAAACTCCGGAAATGATCGCTTCGGCTGCGGCGCAAGAGGATGTGGACGTGATCGGCTTGTCCATACTTTCTGGCGCGCACAATACTTTGTGTCCGCAGTTGATGAAGCTGCTTCATGAAAAAGGTATGGATGATGTTACCGTGCTGGTCGGCGGGATTATTCCAGAGGCGGATATTCCGGCGTTGAAGGCGGCGGGCGTTGCGGCAATTTTTCTGCCGGGGACTTCTACCCAGGATATTGTGGAGTTTATTCACAAGCGGTTTGCGACCGCGAGTTAGTTGTCCGTTGGTGAGTTGGAATCCTCAGGGGCTAAGGCCCCACTCGTTGCATGGCTTTTTGTCGGGCCTGAAGCGCCGACCGCCCTAAAGAAAAAGCGACACTCCACAACGCTAGGTTGGAATGGCTGGAACTGCGCTGTTGAGACCCTTCAAGTTAGAATCTACGACGGAAAGAAAGCCTAGGACCCACCCCTCGCAGAAGACGCTCAGAGTGTGGCACCCAGGAGGCCGAGGCACGGCTGAAGCCGTGCACCTACTTTGATGGAACGGCGCGTTCGAATTTCACTCTTGTATATAGGGTTTGAAAACCTAGGCGGGTGATGTTGCGTTGCGAGTGGCTAGCGGGCTGAGCAAGGCTCATGGCTAGTTCGCAGCTTGCTTCAGAGGCGCTTTGGAGGCGCGTGTGAAGGAGGGCAGTTTGTACCCCGCGGTTGCGAAATTCGGGAAGAGTGCTGGCCCCGAAGAGTCCGGCGATTCTTCCGCGGATGGCGAGGGTGGCTCCGCCGACCACCCGCCCGTCGATGCGCGCGAGGAAGCACCGCGTGTTTTTCACGAGCGCGAACATTTTCATCACGCTTAGTATTTCGTGAGTAACCGGATAATTTTCGGCAAAGCCTTGGGCTACGGTCATGACCCAAAGGTCCAGCTCGTCCGGACCGGCGAGGCGAATATCGATTCCCGGCGGTGTGGGCGACGGCGTTGTTGCGCTATCGAGAACCGGGCGAACCATGACGTTGGAAAATTCGGTGACGTGGTAATGGCGCTCTTTGTAATGTTCGAAGAGCGTTGAGTCGGCGAGGGGGCAGGTTTCCACGCGCACAGGTTCGTTGCGGGAGAAGTAGAACGCTTCGAGTTGATTGAACTCTTCGGCGCTTATTGGGCCTTGCAAGCCCAGGCCAACCGCCTGCGTGACAGGATTCCCAGCTCCGCAGAAGATCGCGAAACCACCGGCAATTTTTTCTACGGCACCCTGCGAGTTAGATTGCATGATCATCCTGTCGGCGCAGCCTACCGCGGCCTGCGCTTCGGCAAGTTCGAGTTCGCGGGCGAGGTCCAGGGTCAATTGCAGATTCTTTTCTTGCAGATTCACGGAGAAATCCTTCTGCTGCCCTCTGGCAGCGCGCCTGGCGCAGTAATTTTGAGATGCCGGCGACAGTTATGCTTCGTAGGAATTCTACGAGGCTTCCACCTTCATTTTGCTGCTGGATTTTGCGATTGCCGTAGTGTGCTAACGAGCCGAGGAGCCGCGCGCACACTTATTCCTGCGATCAATTACGGTGGTGTGCACAGGCGCCTCCGGTGGAAGATTGCGGCGCAAGTGGCCGCGTTACGGTGGAAAGACTATCGTCCTTGGTTGATGGCGTCAATGGATTCCAGAGGGCAGCGGTTGGATAGCCGTAGCAACCCAGTCGGCAGGGCCGCCGCAGTCCATGGGGGCTTTGCTTCTCGCGCGGCTTCCTCCGTATACTCGATGAGTTGCGATTTTGTCCTGCGAGGTCACCGCGTGTCCTCTTCGGTTCTTAAAAGTACGGTCAATCCCAAATCCCCACAATTCGAGAAAAACTCTCACCAAATGGTGGAGCTTCTGACCGAGCTGAAAAACGAAGAGGAAACAATACGCGAGGGCGGCGGCCCGAAGGCGGTCGATTCTCAACACAAGAAGAACCGGTTGACCGCGCGCGAACGGGTGGTCGGGCTGATCGATCCGGGCACTCATCTTTTTGAGCTGGGAATTTATGCCGCTTATGAAATGTATGAAGAGTGGGGCGGCGCGCCCGCGGCGGGAACGATTACGGGCTTGGGGCGCGTGGCCGGCAGGATGTTCATGATTATCGCCAACGACGCGACGGTGAAGGCGGGTGCATTTTTTCCCATGACCGCGAAGAAGGTGATACGCGCGCAGAATATCGCCATCGACAATCGCATTCCGACAATTTACCTGGTCGATTCCGCGGGAGTATTTTTGCCGCTGCAGGAAGATGTGTTTCCGGATACGGACGATTTCGGGCGTGTTTTCCGGAATAATGCGGTGATGAGCGCCATGGGCATTCCGCAGATCACGGCGATCATGGGGATGTGCGTGGCGGGCGGGGCCTACCTTCCGGTGATGTGCGATCACATTTTGATGACGGAAGGTTCCGGCTTGTTTCTGGCCGGACCCGCGCTGGTGCAAGCCGCGATCGGGCAGAAGACTTCCGCGGAAGAATTGGGCGGTGCAAAGATGCACGCGCAGATCAGCGGGACGGTGGATTTTCGCGAGCCGGACGATGCGGCTTGCTTGAAACGCATCCGCGCGCTGGCCGACAAAATGGGTGCGCCGAATACGCCGGTCTTCAGCCACGCGCGTCTGGCCGAACCACTTTATCCCGCGAGCGAAATCTACGGCATTTTCTCGGCCGATCCCGGGAAGCAGTACGACATGCACGAGATTATTGCGCGAATCGTGGATGGCAGTGCGTTCGAGGAATACCGCGCGGAGTACGGGGAAACGCTGCTCTGTGGCTATGCGCGCATTGGCGGTTGGGCCGTGGGCATCGTGGCCAACCAGAAGAAGCATGTGCAGACGCACGCGCCGCATTCCGACGAGAAGCGCCTTGAGTTTGGTGGCGTGATTTATACGGAATCGGCTGACAAAGCGGCGCGCTTCATCATGGATTGCAATCAGAACCGCATCCCGCTGATTTTCTTGCATGACGTGAATGGCTTCATGGTCGGCAGGGACGCGGAGTGGAGCGGGATCATCCGGGCCGGCGCAAAAATGGTGAACGCGGTGGCGAACAGCGTGGTGCCGAAGATTACCGTGATTGTGGGCGGCAGTTTTGGCGCGGGCAACTATGCGATGTGCGGCAAAGCGTACGATCCGCGATTTATGTTTGCGTGGCCGACGGCGAAATTCGCGGTGATGAGCGGGGATGCCGCGGCGAATACGTTGGCGGAGATCAAGATCAGGCAACTGGAACGCGAAGGCAAGAAGGTGGACGAAAAAGCGAAGAAGGAATTGCTGGATTCGATCAAGGCCACGTATGGGCACCAGACTGATCCGCGTTATGCGGCCGCGCGGCTGTGGCTGGACGCTATTATTGATCCGGCGCAGACGCGCGATGCATTGATCTGGGCGCTGCAGGCGGCGGCGTTGAATACGGAGATTCGCGAATTCAAGACCGGCGTTTTGCAAACGTGAGGGCGCTGGTGCTGCGCGGGATTAATGGAAGCGAAAAGCAGGTCCCTCACCCCGCAAAAGGAGCGGGATTCGGGATGACATTAGTAAGCATTGGAAGCAGGCCCTATGAAATGGATGCCAACGGAGTAACTTAAGAGTTTGAGGAACCATGGACCCAATTAAGTTGATTGAGTGTCCGCGGGATGCTTGGCAAGGATTGCCTGAGCTTATTCCCGCGGGAGAGAAGGCGCGTTATCTGAAGGAATTGATTGTTGCGGGATTTCAGCACATTGACGCAGTGAGTTTTGTTTCGCCGAAACATGTGAAACAGATGGCGGACAGCGAAGAAGTGATGACGCGATTGCTCAGTTCCCTGCCCGACGGAAGCACGCTGCCAGAAATTATTGGAATCGTGGTGAACGAAAGGGGCTCGGAGCGAGCGCTAGCTACGCCGGGTGTCTCCACGATTGGTTACCCTTATTCGATCTCCGCGTATTTTCGCCGGTCCAACGCCAACATGAGCCGCACGGAATCCCGGCAACTGGTCGAGATCCTGAAGCGAGAGACCAAAGCGGCGAACAAAGGACTGGTGATTTATATTTCGATGGCGTTCGGCAATCCTTATGACGAGCCTTGGGGGCCGGAGATTGTGCAGGACACGCTGGATTGGCTGAAGGACGTTCGCGTAGACACGGTTTCGCTGGCGGACACGGTAGGAACCGCCACTCCGGAAGTGGTGCACGAACTTTATTCGAAGGTGAAGGATCACGTCGCTGGGATTGAGCTCGGCGTACACCTTCATTCGCGGCCGGACAATGCGGAAGAGAAAATACTGGCGGCGTATGCGGCCGGGTGCCGGCGATTTGATTCCGCACTGACGGGTCTGGGAGGATGTCCGTTTGCCGGGGACGAACTTGTGGGAAATATTCCTACAGAGAGCGTGCTTGCGGCGCTGGTGTCCGTTGGAGTCCAGCCGGGGTTCGGTGGGGCTAAGCTGTCGAGAGTGATTGAAATGACCAACGAGATTCGCGCGAAGTACGCACACGGTGTTGTTGCAAGTTAGGAGCGCCTGCTTATGAATTTCGGAACGCTGCAGTTTGAGACGTCTGGCCACCTTTCCACGATCACGCTGAACCGGCCGGAAAAGCGCAATGCGATTTCCATCCAGATGATTGCGGAATTGCAGGCGGCGCTGGATGAAATTGAGAAAACGCACACGCGTGTGGTGATTCTGACGGGAGCGGGGAAAGCGTTTTGCGCGGGGATCGATCTGGATTATTTGCAAGCGATCGGGCGGCAGACACCGGCAGAAAATCAGGAAGACTCGAAGCGTATTGCGAAGATGTTCCGGAAGATCTGGAGTTATTCGCGGCCGTTGATCGCGGCGGTGAATGGGCACGCCTTGGCGGGCGGTTGCGGAATCGCTACTCTGTGCGATTTCACGCTGGCTGTGCCTGAGGCGAAGTTCGGATACACGGAAGTGAAGATTGGTTTTTTGCCCGCAATTGTGTCTGTGTTTTTGACGCGACAGATTGGGGAGAAGCGGGCGCGCGACCTTTTGCTTACGGGGAGGCTGGTGGAAGCAACTGAAGCGAAAGAGTTGGGAATGGTGAACGAGCTGGTGCCAGCGGAAACTCTGATGGCGCGAGCGCATGAACTGGCGGAGGTCATTCTTGCGGCAAGCCCCAGCAGCGTTACGAGAGCTAAACATTTGTTGGTCTCTGCGGCGGCGGCCGGCGTAGATCACGATTTGGAACGAGCGGTGCTGGAAAGCGCGCGCGTAAGATGCACACCAGACTTTAAGGAAGGTTTGGCCGCGTTTTTGGAGAAGCGGAAGCCGATCTGGCAGGGCGAGAGCCGGTGAGGGAGTCGGGAGTCAGTAGTCGGGAGTTCGTGGCTTCGGACCTTGGAGCTGAAGTGCTGCAAGCACGCTCGGCTCGGTTTCCAAATTGTTTTGTGGCCAAAAACTCCGTACTAACCTAATATGCATAATACTGTTGAAGTAACACGTTGCAGGATTATAGAGAGCTTCATGTGTGGCAACGCAGCCATAAGCTGGTGCTAGGTTTGTATAGGGCCACACAGGTCTTCCCGCCCACGGAGCGCTACGGGCTCACATCGCATCTTCGCCGAGCTTGCCTGTGCATTCCAGCCAATCTCGCGGAAGGTTGCCGACGCGCCACCGCCAGAGAATACTCTCGGTTTCTAAACATTGCGGAAGGCTCGCTATCAGAAACCGCATACCTGATCCTCGTAAACCGCAATTTGGGTTATATCCGCGAAGACGCCGCCAAGAGTTTTTTGGCCGAGGCGTCAGAAGTTCCCAAAATGTTAAACGCCCTGCGCAGGAAAGTGCAGGAAGGTATGGCGCGCTGAACGATCGCCGAGACGAAGGCGCGTGGATTCCGAAACTACAGACTCCCGACTACCGACTACTGACTGTTTGCGGCATACTTGATTATCGGGCAAACGAAAATACTCATGATCGAATATTACGATGTGACTGTACGTGTGCGATATGCGGAGACCGACCAGATGGGAGTGGTTTACCATTCGAATTTTCTGATCTGGTTCGAGGTGGGACGGGTGGAGATCATGCGCTCGCTGGGCTTTGACTACAAGCGCATGGAAGTTGAGGATGACTGCTACCTGGTGGTTGCCGATGTGCACTGCCGCTATCACCATCCGGCGCGTTACGACGAATTGGTCACCGTACGCACGCGCATCCTGGAAGCGAAGAACCGCACGCTGAAATTTGGCTACCAGGTTTTCCGGCAGGCGGATCAAAAGTTGCTGGCCACGGGTAACACCACTCATGTTTCCTGCCATCGGGACGGGCGCGTGACTCATTTTCCAGAGAAATACAAAACGGCGTTTCTGGCGATTGCCGCTTCCCTGCCCGACAGGAGCGAGGCATGAGCGTCACGCTGACTGGCAGTGATCTGACGTTCGCGCAGCTCCATGCTATCGTGCTGGAATATGAAGCAGTGGAGATTGCGGCGGACGCCGTTGCTCGCATGAATGCTTCGCGCGCGGTGGTGGAAAAGCTTTTGGCCGAGGGCCACACGGCTTACGGGATCAATACGGGATTCGGTAAACTGGCCAGCGTACGAATTTCCGCGCAGCAGGTGCGCGAGTTACAGGTAAATCTGGTTCGCTCTCATTCTTGTGGCGTCGGGGCTGCGCTTTCCGTGGCCGAAACGCGCGCGATGATTCTGCTGCGCGCAAACGCACTGGCGAAGGGATTGAGCGGCGTGCGGCCAGTGGTGGTGGAGACGCTTTGTGCGATGTTGAACAATCGCGTGCATCCGGTGATTCCCTCGCAAGGTTCCGTGGGAGCGTCCGGCGATCTGGCGCCGCTGGCGCATCTGGCTCAAGTGGTGATCGGCGAGGGCGAGGCGATTTACAGGGACGAAAGGCTTAGCGGCGGCGAAGCGCTGAAGCGCGCACACATCGCGCCTGTGGCGCTAGAGGCAAAGGAAGGGTTGTCGCTGCTGAACGGCACGCAAGGCATGCTGTCGCTGTTAAGCCTGGCTTTGCGCGAAGCGGATATGCTTGCGGACACGGCGGATGTGGCTGCGGCGCTTTCGCTCGACGCACTTCGTGGAAGTCCGGGGGCGTTCGATGCGCGCATCATGCACGCGCGGGCCTATTCCGGAGCGGCGACAACGGCGCGCAATCTAGCTCATCTCAACGATGGAAGCCAGATTCGCGAATCGCACCGTTCGCCGGACGCAGACAAGCGCGTGCAGGACGCTTACAGTTTGCGCTGTACTCCGCAAGTGCATGGGGCCGTGCGCGATTCCCTTTTGCAGGCGCGGGAGATGGCGCTGGTGGAATTGAACAGCGCTACAGACAATCCGCTGGTGTTCGTGAAAGCAGGCGCAGGCGGGGACATTATCAGCGGCGGCAATTTTCACGGGCAGCCGTTGGCGATGGCAGCCGATCAGGTGGCGATTTCGGTGGCAACGCTGAGCGGCATCGCGGAACGTCGCGTGGAGCAGATGACCAATCCGCTCACGAGCATGCTGCCGGCATTTCTTACGCCTGACCCAGGACTGAATTCCGGCTTCATGATTGCGCAAGTAACCGCGGCCGCGCTTACCAGCGAAAATCGGGCACTGGCCACGCCGCATTCAGTGGATTCCATTTCAACTTCCGGAAATCAAGAAGACTACGTTTCCATGGGGATGAGCGGGGCGCGCAGGCTGGAGCGCATGCTGCAGAATCTGCGCAACATTCTGGCGATTGAATTGTTGTGCGCTTGCCAGGGCATCGACCTCCTGGCGCCATTGCAGACCGGGGCGCTGGCGAAGAAGGCGCAAGAGGCGGTGCGCGGCGTGTCGAAGAAAGTTATTGCGGATCGACCGCTGGCGCCGGATATCAACGCTGTGGAGCAGTTAATAGCCACCGGAGCTATTGCGAGAATTTTGCACTGATTGCTGCTGGGCGTTCCGCGCCTTGCAAATTTTGAGCGAACATTTCGCGATCGACGCCTTCGACAACATTGTGTGTATCGGTGAACATGTGGCGCATGGATTCTTCCACTTCGTCGACGCTGACGCGCGCGATGTAATCGACATTTCCCAGCAGAATGGCCAGAGCTTCTGGCTCGGGCTTGCGGCAGGCCATGCCGTCGGCAACCTTGGTGGTGGCGGGCATTTCGATGACTGTTTTCCTTTCGAATGACTCGGCGTATGCCGGCGCGTGAGACGAAACCACGCCGACCAGTTTTATTTTCAAGCCCATGGCTTTCTCACGCGCGGCCTAATAATCGGCGTCGAATTCGATGAGCGTGCCGCCTTGCGCGCGCATCGGCGTTTTTCTCGCGGCTGTTGCCTTGGGGAACAAGGATCGTCGCAGAAAGGCCGCAGCGCCTGGCGGCGAGGGCCACGGATTAGCCGTGGTTTCCGCGCGTGGCGGTGACCAGGCCGCGAGTTGCCGGCTCGCGCTTCATGAGTTCCTCGACGTAAACGACCGCGGTGCGGGCTTTGAACGGGTCCGTGGGGGTGTGGTTCTCGTGTTTCACCCAGAGTCCTTAATAAATAGTCTCATGTATGCGCTTCAGCTAAAAACACCAGACAAGTTTACTTGAATTGATCATATTCGCAGTTCGAATTGCATTTAGTGTTCCTCTAGCCCAGCGCTTCGAGGAAATACATGAACATGCGGTAGCCGGCTATGTAGCTGAAGGGGGCTAGTTCGAGGGAATAGTGGCCGACTGGCAATTCCAGGGTGCGCGGGTCGGCGCCGTGTTGGCGAAGGGCCCGGAGCATCTGTTCGGTGAGTTCGGGCAAGAATGTAGGATCGTATTTGCCATAGACCATGAAGGTGTTTCGATTCGCGCCCATGCCGCGTTCGACGTACGGCATTGGGCTGATCGGCGCCCAATAGCGGCGCAACTCTTCCACGGTAACTTCATGACGCAGGCCTTCCCAGACATGATTCGTGGTCATGCCCTGGCTGACGACATCGGCGAAATAGGTGGAGACGTGGAAAAAGCCGCCGGCACGGACACGTTGGTCGTGCACGAGGGTGATATAGCCGACGGAAGAACCGATGCTTGTACCCAAAATGCCCAAGCGGTCGTAGCCCTGGCGCTCGAGCCAGGAGAGGCAAGCGCGCGCGTCCTGTACTGCCTGGCGGTTCGCGGCCAGCGTCAGTCCGATGTTGGGGCCGACCAATTGGTCGGCGCGCTCGTGTCCCTGAGCCATGCGGCGATCGTGATACGGCAGGCTCATTTTCATGGCGCTGATGCCAATGCGCTGCAGCCAGTGACAGAGGGCCACTTGACCATGCCACTTGGCATTCCAATTCGAAAGAATCAGCACGGCCGGACCAGCCTTGCGCGCGGGGAAAAATTGCGCGTGGACGGTGTTGTTCTCTGCCCAAGGCGAGGCGATAGGGCTGGTGAAAGTCAGGACATTGTGGCCGTCCAAATGGTAATCGTTCACATCTGCCGGGGCGTACCAATCTTCGCTGCGCGCGATGGCTTCGCTGGCATATTCGGCGACATAGCGGTGAGGATCGTCCTGGCCGAAACGCCCGCCAAGATGCTCCAGGCCCCATTCGAAGGGGCGAACCGTGCGGTTGTCGTCGGTGGTCCAGCGCCGGTGTTCGTACCGGCGGATCCAATGCTCGTACGTGCTCATGGCCATAAGCTAACTAGTTTAGCGCAAGCGGCATGCTGGAACCGGAGGGAGCGGGCGGAGGAGCGACTTACCGTTAGCCATCCGACACCGCGCATGCTTCGATGCATTGAGCGGTTTGCGCGGGTGTGGCAGAGTCAAAGCTGTGATCCCCTTCTTGTTTTTTCTTTTTGGCATCGTGATTGGCAGCTTCCTGAATGTTTGTATTTCACGCATTCCGGAGGACTTGTCCGTGGTTTCGCCGGGCTCGCGCTGCCCGCGCTGCATGACGGCGATCCGGCCGTACGACAATATTCCGGTGGTGAGCTGGCTGGTGCTGGGAGGGAAATGCCGGACCTGCCATTTACCGATTTCGCCGATGTATCCCGTCGTGGAGTTTTTGACGGGAGCGCTGTTCGTTCTGACCTATTCCACCTATGGGCTGACGCTGCCGACGTTCAAATTTCTACTTTTCGGATGCTTGCTGATTATTTTGATTGTCACGGATATCGTGGCGCGCATTCTGCCGGATGCGGTGAACTGGTTTGGCTTCGGGCTGGCGCTGGCGTTTGCGACGCGGGTGCCGCCGGATGGGTTCTTCGGGATGTGGCTTTACAACCGATCCATCCCGCCAATGCTGATCGGCCTTCTTGATGCTCTAGCGGGTGCGGCCTTCGGCAGCCTGCTGCTGCTTTTTGCGGCAACGCTCTACAAGCTGGTGCGCAAGCGCGAAGGCATGGGCATGGGCGATGTGAAAATGATGGCGATGGTGGGGGCGTTTTTGGGGGTTCGCGGGACGTTTTTGACGATCCTGATCGGCACGTTGCTGGGCAGTGTGATTGGAATAGGACTGGTTTCGACGCTATACCTGTTCGGCTGGCGGCGGAATGTCGCGGCGCGCGCGCATCGCCGAGGACTGGGCAGCGTGGCAACTTTGCGCTGGACGTTGGCGGCGGAATACCAATTGCCCCTCGGCACGTTTTTGGGCATTGCGGCGCTCATCGTGGTTTACGCGCTGCCCCTGCTGGGCTTTCCGATCGCTCCCGGCTTTTCTTACCTTCGCGCTTGATACGATGTGCCGTTACCGTTAAGAGGCCTAACACCCGCTGGCAACCTTTCCGGGGTAGACTGTCATTTAGTCAAAGTAGAACGTATTCGCGGAGCTCAGTGCTTGGGCCCTGGTCGTAGGGGCTGGCTCCCGTGGAGGTCGGTATGATGCGCGTATCAACCCTATCGCTGTTGCGACTCACAGCGCTTGCGGCCGTATTCGGATTCACAGCGTATTGCCTGCCCGCGCAAGACCAAAGCACCGACGACGTAGCTGCCGCCGCCCGAAAAGCGCGCGAACAACAGAAGACCACGCCGGCCCCGAAAAAGGTCATCACGAATGACGATATTCCTGCGGCGAAGAATACTACTCCCGCTCAGGGCACTGACGCCTCCAAGGGCGATTCTGCACAAACAGGCGGAAAAGCGGATGAAAACGATCCCAAGTCCGAGGCTTATTGGAAGAAGCGCTTCCAGGAAGCCCACGACAAGATAAGCCAATCCGAAAAAGAGCTGGACGTGATGCAGCGCGAACTGGAAAAGGATCAGGTGCAGTACTACAGCGATCCTCAAAAAGCGCTGGCGCAACAGCACGACCGCTCCGACATTAATGACAAGACGGATAAGATCGACGCCAAGAAAAAAGAAATCGAAAACCTGAAGCAGCAACTCAGCGATATGGAAGATGAGATGCGCAAGGCGGGCGGCGATCCGGGGTGGGCTCGCTAAGCCTCTGGGCTGCCGCGCTTTGCTCTTGTAATTCCCTGCTGTTCCCTTCTATCCTCCTGCCTGCATCCGCCCATTCCTTGCTCCTTGAAATTGAGTTCGTGTTCCGAGGTGCAGATTCATGATTTCTTTGCACGACCAGTCTCCGGCGTTCCGCCAGGCATTACTGAAGAGCGAGCGCCTGCGCATCCTGATCCTTCTTTCGCTCCTGGGGGCCTTTCTGGCGCTGCGGATTGTTCGTACGGCCATCGCCTGGAATCCAGAAAATGCGGCGGAGTTATTCTGGCTGGCTTCGTTCGCCATAGCCTTAGGGATACTTGAGGCTTACGTTCTACGTGCCATCCGCCCTGCAATTCAGACGGGCAAAGATCTTTCTCACTACTCATGGCTTGGCAACATTCTGATCGAATGCTGCATACCTGGCCTGATCATCGCGTTCATGACCAGTTCCTCGATGCCTGCGGAATATCGCGTCATCACGAATCCCATTTTCGGTTTGTATTTCCTGGTGATCAGCCTGTCTGTTCTGCGCCTCAGTGAGCGAGTGAGCTGGCTGTGCGGCCTTTGCGCGGCCGGGAGTTACTTGGCGGCAGCGTATCACCATGGCTGGCGGCCCGAGGATACGCTGCGGAATCTGTCTTTGCTTGCGCCGCAAAAAATCGTGGTTACGTATGCAATCGGCCTGCTGGCGGCGGGCGTGGCGGCCGGACTTGTGGCGCGAGAGATTCGCAAGCAGGTGGAAGCAGCGCTGCGGGAAGCCGAAGCGCGGAGAGCGGTGGAGCATCTGCAACACGATCTGGATGTGGCGCGGTCCATCCAGCGGTCGTTGCTGCCTGCGTCGATGCCTCAGGTTCCTGGCTTTGAGATTGCCGCGTGGAACAAATCCGCCGACCAAACGAGCGGCGATTACTATGACTGGCAAGCGCTTCCCGATGGCCGCTTCGTGGTGGCGCTGGCGGATGTGACCGGACACGGGATTGGACCGGCGTTGCTGGCGTCGGTTTGCCGCGCTTATTCGCGCGCGGTCTTCGGACAGCACGAAGGATTTCTGGAATCCATGACGCGAATCAATTCAGCCATTGCAGCGGATGTGGGAGAAGGACGGTTCGTGACGTTTGTGGCCGCGATTGTGGGCCCCAAAAGTTCGCAAGTGGAGCTTCTGTCGGCGGGGCATGCTCCGCTATTCATTTACTGGCTACAACACGACCGCTTCGACAAGATGGAAGCGCAGGGCTTGCCACTGGGCATTTCTCCCGAGCTCATGTCGGAGCCGCCACAGAGTTTGCCGTTTGACAGCGGCGACATGCTAGTGCTGTGCACCGACGGATTTTTCGAGTGGGCCAATGCGAAGGAAGAGTTGTTTGGCAGTGATCGTCTGGAAAAGAGTATTCGAAGCAACCGGGAGAAACCCGCAGCTGAGATCATCTCCTCCCTTTATAGCGATGTGATTGCTTTTTCGGGCGGAACACCGCAAAACGACGACCTGACGGCCATCGTGATCAAACGAATCTAGAAATGAATCACGGCGGCCTCGGAGCCATCTAACAAACAAATAAGCAGGAAAGAGAAGAGTGTCCCCAGCGGCTAAAGCCCAGATTTTTCTAGCTCTGAATGTTGGAGCCAAAGCTCTGACCCCCTAGCCTCTATTTATGGGATCGCTTCTAGTTCAGGTACGGGCTATCGGGAAGTTCCAGCTTGCCTTCTTCCAGGACGGCCAAGCCTTCTTCGAGGAGTTTCGTACCCTTTTGCAAAGCTTTCCAGGCCACGCGCTCGGATTCTTCCGCTACGAGTTCGAGGCAGCCTTGAATGGCTTCGGGATTCCCCAGGATCTTGGTATCCAGGAGCGGAACCAACTTTTCCAGCGCTCTGTCTTGAATTTGTTGGAAGGCCATTTCGACGGGCACTTCTTCCATGCACAATCCACAGGCCATTTCCACGAGCGCGTCTTCCAGATGGATGCGCCGAATTCGGCCTTTCAATTCGCTTTTGGCGGCCTGCGCCATTCCGTTGTTTGTCACCATTCGAGCGTCGTTCATGCCGGAGTCTCCCTTACTTGGACTCTTCCGTCTGCTCTGTCTCCGGTGAGACTACAGGCTCCGGGTGCGAGCCACAATAAGTACCGCGTACCAGCCATTAATGAAATGCACACATTTCCAAGACCGGCTGTGGGCGGCTTTTGGCCTCACTTTGTAGATGCTTTTCGACGGGCTTTTGGTTTCGGCAATTTGGCGTGGCGTTGCTCGAGTGTGCGAACGAATTTGGCCACGCGGCGTTCCAGGGTGGCTTGTTGTCGGACGGATGTAAGGTAGCGGACGATCTGGCGGTGCAACGCGGTGGTCATGCGCCGGAAAACGGCTTGCGCCTTGGGAGCGTTGCGCAAAGCCAAAACCAGCGCCGGGGGAAGGACCGGTTCGCGGGATTCCTCGTCGCGCTCCATGGCGATTTCCACGAAGGCGCCGGCGTCCACTTTCAGTTTCTTGCGAATGTCGCCGTGAATGGCCAGGCGATAACACCCTTTCCCGCGGGAGACGAGCGTCGATTGGAATGGGATGCGTTCCACTTCGCCACGAACGGCGACGTGCGGCGTGCGATCGCTTATGGCTCGAGAAATGTCCGCGGGCACGTCGACGAAGCGGATGAGCCCTACTTTGTAGATTCTTCCGGAGAAGACGTGAACGCCGTCCATTGTGGCGAAATCATACCGCAGTCGCGGCGGCTACGGACGCATGGCGAGGTGCAGGGCGACGGAGCCGAGGGTCATTAGGTGGTAGCGGACATTTCTGTAACCAACTTGCCGGAGGACCGAAGCGAACTCCTCTGGACGGAAAAAACGGGCGACAGATTTCGGGAGATAGGCATAGGCTTCGGAGTCGCCGGAAATCCAGCCGCCGATCTTTGGCAGGACCGTCCTTGTGTAAAAGCGATAAGCATCGCCGAGGAATCCGGGCGCGGGTTCGGCGAATTCCAGAATGCCGATAGTTCCATCAGGTTTGAGAACGCGGAAAATATCCTTTAGCCCTTCTTCGTAGTTTGCGAGATTTCGAAAACCGAAGGCGGATGTGACCAAATCAAAGGAGCCGGAAGCAAAGGGCAAACGCAACGCGTCGGCTTCCAGAAACGGCATGGGTGCGGCGCCTTTCGCGGCTGCGGCCTTTTCCCGCGCACGCACCAACATGGTATGAGAAAAATCCGCGCCAAGGATGCGCGCTTTCGAATTGCGCTGTAGCGCGAAAGCAAGATCGCCGGTGCCGCAACAGAGATCGAGCACGACGGCATCGGGGCGCGACAAGATCGGCTTGAGTTCCCTGGCGGTGCGTGAGCGCCACACGCGGTCCATCTGCGCGGAAAGAAGATGATTCAGCAGATCGTAGCGAGGCGCGATGCGCGTAAACATTTCGCGAACTTGCCGCGAAGCTTCCTGCTGATTTTTCGCCCCCTCCGGCTGGCTACCTTGGGGCAGGGCCGGCGGGTTACTCATGACATTTTCCAAACGCGTCCATGGGGCGCAGGATCATTTGCGGACCAAATCGCAAGACGCAGATAGCGTCGCGCTGGGTAATTCCGTCGTAGGACTTTGCAGTGCCCAGGCGAGGGGAAAGGACAAAGCGGACTTGCCCGAATTTTGTTTTCTTGTCCGCGCGCATCAAGCCGAATAATTTTTCCGGCGGCGCGGTAGGCCATTTGGGCAACGGACCAATTTGACGAACGAGAGCGATAATGCGGGCGACATCATCGGGCGGTGTTTTTA
>Ga0210383_10001463_pt1 | contig 21655 bp, 18 predicted proteins | sample IncBWC14OmetaG_FD_160072 | JGI IMG/M metagenome (GOLD analysis project Ga0210383, IMG submission 160072) | Forest soil microbial communities from Barre Woods Harvard Forest LTER site, Petersham, Massachusetts, United States - Inc-BW-C-14-O ... | reverse complement strand
CCCTTCCCGCCAGCAAGACATCCGAATACACTTACCGTCAACATGCGTCTTCAAACTACCGCCATACTGATTTGTGCCGCATCCTTTGTCGTCCCTTGTGCAGCTCGGGCTTTCAAGTCCAGGCACGCGACGAACTCGCCGGGGAACGCCGATTCGTCGCAGCCCAAAGGCGAGTTATCAGAGTTGCGCGACGCCGCGCTCGCCGACGATTACGCCTATCGGCAGGTCGCACACCTCACCGACAATATCGGTCCGCGAGCTATCGGGTCGGCTCAGGCGGCGGCCGCCGTGCAGTATGTTGCCGAGGAGTTGCGCAAGCTTGGGCTCGAGGTCCGCCTGGAGGAAGTCAAAGTTCCCCACTGGCTGCGTGGCGTCGAGACCGCGGAACTGGTCGAGTATCCAGATCAAGCCCCAGGAACGGGGCAGAAGATCGTGCTCACGGCTTTGGGCGGAAACACGCCTACTTCGCCCGAGGGCATCACGGCTGAAGTCGTTGTGGTTAAAAGCTTCGATGAGCTTAAGGCTCTCGGCCGGGACAAAGTTGCGGGAAAGATCGTTCTCTTCAACGTTCCCTTCGACCGGCACAAGGCAGCCAACGGAATGGCGGGCGAGGCTTATGGCGAAGCGGTCGCGTACCGCGCCGGCGGCGCAAAAGCCGCGGCTGAGTTAGGCGCGGTCGCTTCCCTGGTGCGCTCGGTCGGAAATGCGGATTATCGTCTTCCGCACACGGGATGGAGCGCGGCCGCCGGAATTCCAGCCGGTGCTGTCACCAGTGAAGATGCCGATCTGATTGCGCGACTCAATGCGCAGGGCAAGGTTCGCATGCGGCTTACCCTGACTTCACAAACCGGGCCCGACGTTTTGAGTTACAACGTCGTCGCAGACCTGAAAGGTTCGGAGCATCCCGAACAGGTGGTCATCGTTTCCGGGCATCTCGATTCGTGGGATCTCGGAACCGGCGCGATCGACGATGGTGCTGGAGTCGCAGTCGCGATGGAAACGGCGGAGCTTGCCGAGCGACTGCATCTGCATCCCAAACGCACCATCCGCGTGATTGCCTGGATGGATGAAGAAAACGGCGGACGCGGGCACGACGCTTACGCGAAGGACTACGCGGCCGAACTCGCGAATCACGTCGCCGCCATCGAGAGCGACAACGGTGCGGCGCATCCTCTAGGATTCAATGCCAAAATCAACCCCAAAGGTTTGCCTTTGCTGAAGCCGGCACAAGATGTCCTGCAATCGTTCGGAGCGAATGTGATTCAGTTGACCGATCGCAGTCCGGGCGCCGACATCGCGCCGCTGGCCAAGGTCGGCGTTCCGACGCTCGGCATCCTGCAAGACGCGCGAACCTACTTCAATTACCATCACACCGCCGCCGATACGCTGGACAAAATCGTCCCCGAGGAACTGCGCGAGAATGCGGCAGCCATGGCGGTCATGGGATGGGCGCTCGCCAACATGCAGGAGCCGTTGCCGCGTTAGTCATGAATTCGATGTTTTCGCGCAAGAGGACTATCGAAAGGCTAAAACACATAGCTCAGTCGCTGTCCCCGAGATCTGCTTCAGCTTTTTCTATGGCTTTCTGGTCGGCCTCAGTTATCTTTTCATCACCCAGCAGAATGTCGACGCTGTGAATGGTGCCGGTGAACTTGAAGGGCACGTGGTAATCCTCGCTGACTGGAGTGCCAGTGTCTTCGCCGATGTCGAGGGTTTCATCCGCCGAAATGCGGAAGGGGATGGTCCGCGCGAACTTGGCGGTGGCCACTTGCTTTCCATCGACACTGAGGGTAGCAACGCCGCCTTTGCCGAGGCCGCCACCGTCATACTTGAAGTCGATTACGACGGAGTGTTTTCCAGCAGAAAGCTTGTCCGAGCCGGCGACGGTGTAGCGTTGCACACCCACAAGGTTGTAATGGAAAACCGGCTTGCCCTCGAGAAGATAGAGCCCCCATCCATTGAATCGTCCGCCTTGCGTGATCAACACGCCTTCTGCGCCGCTGGCGGGAATATCGACTGCGGCCGTGACGCGGAATGACTTGTTCAAAATACTTGGCGCGGTGCCTTCGGGAATGCGAGTCATGCCGGGGTAGAAAGTGAATTTCGTGCGGCCTCGGGTGAGACTGGGGCGGTTGTCGACATTCATTCGCTCCAGTTTGTTGTTGTCCAGGGGCAGCACGTTATACTTCGCCGCCTCAACCCAAAACAGGTTCTGCAATTCGTGAAGCTTCTTAGGTTGCTGGGCTGCGAGGTCATTGGCCTCGCTGAAGTCTTTGGTGACGTCGTAGAGTTCCCACTTGTAGTCGTCCACATCGATGGTCTTGCCGCTGGCCCACGGCGGCAGGGGCGGAGTGGTCGCGGCAACCCATCCATCGTTATAGATGGCGCGGTTTGAGATCATCTCAAAATACTGCGTTCTGTGAGTTGACGGGGCGCTTGGAGAGTCGAACGTATACACCATGCTCACGCCTTCAATCGGCTTTTGCGGCACTCCGTTGAGCACCGACGGAGCCTGAACCCCAACGGCCTCATAGATGGTTGGCACTATATCGATCACGTGATGGAATTGGGGGCGGATTCCACCCTTGTCCTTGATGCGTGCCGGCCAGGAGATGACCATGCCGTTGCGGGTACCGCCAAAATGCGAAGCGACTTGTTTAGTCCACTGAAAAGGCGTATCCATCGCGTGCGCCCAGCCAATCGGATAGTGATTGAATGTGGTCGGGCCGCCCAGTTCGTCCATCCGGGCCATTACATCTTTAAAGTCTTCCGGGGTAGCATTGAAGAAAGACATTTCATTGAGCAGACCCTGCGGACCACCTTCGGCGCTCGCGCCATTGTCGCCCTGAATGTAGATCACGAGCGTGTTGTCTAATTCGCCCAATTCTGCAATCGCATCCAGCACGCGGCCGATTTCGTTATCGCAATTGTTGAGCGCTGCCGCATAGACTTCCATCATGTGCGCCGCAACTTTTTTATGATCGGCATCGAGCGAGTCCCAGGCGGGAATGCCTGCGGAGCGCTCAGTCAACTTCGTATCGGCAGGAATGAGGCCCATCGCCTTTTGGCGAGCGATGGTTTCTTCGCGGACTTTATCCCAACCTTGATCGAACTGCCCTTTGAATTTGGCAATTACATCTTTCGGCGCATGGTGCGGGGCGTGGGCCGTGCCCGGAGCGAAGTAGGCCAGCCAGGGTTTATCTGGAGCAACGGCGTGCAACATTTGAATGCGGGCGATGGCGTGGTCGGCCATGTCATGATCAAAGAAATAATCCTTCTGGTCATGGGGAGGCTCGATGGGCTTGATGTTTTCAAAGATCGCGGGCGCCCATTGACTGGTGTCGCCGCCGATAAATCCGTAAAAGTATTCGAACCCCAGACCGGTCGGCCACAGATCAAAAGGTCCGGCTTGGCTGCTGTGCCAGTCGGGTATGTTGTGGTTCTTGCCGTACCAAGCGGTGTTATAGCCATTCTGCCTGAGCACCTCGGCGAAAGACCCAACGCTCTTCGACATTATGGTGTTATAGCCTGGGAATCCAGTGCCGCCTTCCATAATCATGCCAGTGTTGGCAGAGTGGTGGTTGCGGCCTGTGAGCAAAGCGGCGCGGGTGGGCGAACACAGGGCGGTGGTGTGGAATTGCGTGTAGCGGAGGCCATTCTTGGCCAAACGATCAAATGTGGGAGTGGGAATGGGACCGCCAAAGGTGCTACTGGCGCCGAATCCGACGTCGTCGGTCAGGATCAGCAAGATGTTCGGTGCCCCTTTCGGAGCGGTGACTTCCTTCGGGAAGTCTTTTGTGGAATCCTTGACGGTGAGGCCGATGTGGCCTTGGAACGGCGCTTCCGGGCGCGGCAGAACCTCTTGCGTGCGCGCAATCTGACTGCAGGCTGCAACAACAAGAGCAGCGCACCAACCCGCAAACATCTGACGAGACAACCGTTTCATGCCTTACCCTCCCGTAGTTCGAACGAATTCAACGGCCCAAAAAGCGACGCCGCTTAAAATGCTCCCCAAGTTTTAGGAAGTTCACAAGACTGTAGTCAGTCTCTTTCAGAAAGGCAAGCGCTCGAGGAAAATCCCCCGGTAGATCCCGTGTCAAGGGACGCGAGAATGGCAGGGACCTTTCTTTTCTCGCAGAAACGCTCTCGGAGGCCGCTCCGCAGAGTTCTTGTGATCCAGTCACATGACTTCGCGACGTAATCTTGTAGCGGGCCACTGTAAAGTTTTCTTTCGTATCGCGGTCGTTTGATTTATTCCTGAGATTCGGCCCCCTCTATTTCACGCACGCCGGAATCCCCGAGGCCAGTTGACGCATCTCAGTTTAGGCGCATATGATTTTCGTTTGGCCTTACGGGCGCGAACGAGCTATGAAGGGCCACGTACATTGAAGTTATTATCCATGGATAAAAAGAAGCTGGAATCATTCAAGAAGAGGCTGGAAACGCGGCAGCAAGAGCTGCGCCGCATGGTCTCGCGTACGGAGCAAGACGGGCGCACGGTCGATGAGGACTCGGCGCAGGATATCGCCGACCGCGCCGCCAGCTCTTACACCAAAGAATTTCTATTCCACCAGAGCAACAACGACCGCCAACTGTTGCAGATGGTGGAAGGTGCTTTGTCGCGCATCCGCGAAGGCAGCTTTGGGGAGTGCATCTCGTGCGGCAAAGAGATCAACGCCAAGCGCCTCGAAGCCGTGCCGTGGACCCGGCATTGCATCGAGTGCCAGGAGAAGGCGGAGCAGGGACTGCTGGAAGAGAGCCAGCGTTAAAGTCCATTCTCTCTGCGGCGGTTCTCAGCGATTTAATGCTTATGTCGCCCCGCATCTCCGAGCAATGCGATCTTTCTGCTAAACGGCTTTGACGCTATTGTTTTTCGCCTGTTAGACTGAATAATTGTCAGCCCCACCCTGACATATTCAGAAGGGAAGTTCGTGCGCGCAGAAACCCGCCATCAACTGAAAACGGACCAGTTCAGCCGCGTGACCATCGACGCTGCCGAGAGAACCGCCCATTGGTCGGTTGAACACAAAAGCAAACTGATTGCCGTGGCCGTGGCCGTTCTGGTTGTGGCCATCGCGGTAGCCGGGGGCTGGTATTACTTGAATCAGCTGGACCAGAAGGCCAGCCTCGAGATGAGCCAGGCCGTGCGCACGCTTGATACGCCAGTGCGTCCTCCGAATATGCCGGCGCAGCCCGACGCTCCGAGCTTCGCCAGTTCCTCAGAACGCGCTACCGCGGCGCGGAAACAATTTCAAGCCATCGTCGACAAGTATCCCCATACTCGTTCGGCGGAGTTCGCTCGCTATTTCGTTGGCGTGACCTCGGCGAATCTGGGAGACAATGCCACCGCCGAGCGCGAACTACAGAAGGTTGCTTCTTCCGGTGGCAACGATGTTGCCGCGTTAGCAAAGATGGCTCTGGCGTCGGTGTATCGCAACACCGGCCGCAATAAGCAGGCTGAGGAATTTTACAAACAGCTGGCCGCGAAACCTTCCACCACAGTGGGCAAAGTGACGGCGCAAATCGAACTGGCCGCTACTTATAAATCCGACAATCAGCCGCTTGAAGCCAAACGCATCTACGAAACCATCCAGAAAGAAAATCCATCCAGTGAAGCCTCACAGTTGGCCACTTCAAAGCTGCAAGAACTGAAGTAAGAGTTTCAGCCGTCACGCTTTTGGCATCTGGCTCGGACTTAGCTCATGGTCATGATATAATGACCATGGTCATATGGAGGGGCTATGAAAACGATGCCAGCGGGACAGTTTAAAGCTCGATGTCTGAAGATCATGGATCAGGTTAAATCCACTCGTGAGCCGGTTGTAATCACAAAGAAGGGTCGCCCAGTGGCCAAGCTCGTACCTGCGGAAGAAGCTTCGGATGATTTTCTGGGCAAGCTCTCTGGCACGATGAAGATCGTGGGTGATATTACGCAACCGCTGGAAGACCCCGAAGATTGGAACGCTCTCCGGTGATTCTGTTGGATACGCACGTAGTGATTTGGGCTGCGGTCGAACCGAAGCGTCTTTCGCGCGCGGCCGAATCTGCCCTGCTTCGAGCGCGCGCAGGCGGCGGCATGGCGATGGCTGCTATCAGCCTGTGGGAGATGGCATCGCTTTTTGCGCGTCGTCGAATCGAAACCTACGGCACCGTCGAAGCTTCGGTGCGTCAGGTCGTGGAAGCTGTTGGCGTCATAGTGAAACCCATTACTCAAGAAATCGCTGTCATTGCCGCGCACTTTCCCGAAAGTTTTCCACGCGATCCGGCGGATCGGCTGATCGGCGCGACTGCGCGCGCAGAAGGCCTCGTCTTAGTCACACACAACGAAAGAATACGAAGCAGCCCACTTCTGAAAACGATTTGGTAATTTTCAACGGCGTGGTTCCTTCACATCGGGAGACAATGCGCCGGTATCTCACCCGTGCGGGCGAGGACGCTCCCACGGCGGCCGCCGGGAGGGCGGCGCTGCATTTCCCTTTTCCCCGGTTGTTGAGTACGATGTCTGTCCATATCACAAACATGGCAGCCATTACTCTCTATATCAACGGCAGCGAGCGGAAGGTAGATGTTGCGCCCGACACGCCTCTGCTTTGGGTACTGCGCGACACGCTCGAATTGACGGGCACGAAATTTGGCTGTGGTGCCGGCCTCTGTGGGGCGTGTACGGTCCATGTGGATGGAGCCCCCGTACGCTCCTGTTCGACGCCGGTCTCGCAGGCCGCGGCCAAGAAGATCACTACCATCGAAGGCCTGTCCGTAAGCGGGGCCCATCCTTTGCAAACGGCCTGGATCGAAGAGCAGGTGCCGCAATGCGGCTACTGTCAGACAGGCCAGATCATGGCCGCGGCAGCTCTGCTGGCTAAGACTCCTCAGCCGTCTGACGAGCAGATCACGCAGGCGATGTCTGGCAATCTGTGTCGCTGTGGTACGTATGACCGGATCCGAAAGGCAATTCATCGGGCTGCCCGTACCGGAGGGTCGCAATGAGCCCGCTCTCGCGGCGCGATTTTCTCACTGCTGGCGTGGCCGCAGGCGCGGGACTTGTCATTGGCTTCTATCTGCCTCACGGTAGTTCGCCAGCAAAAAGCACCTTCGCCCCGAATGCTTATCTGAAGATTGCGCCCGACGGAAAAATCACCATCGTAGTTGCGCGATCTGAGATGGGACAAGGCGTGCGAACATCGCTTCCCATGATCCTCGCGGAAGAGCTCGAGGCAGACTGGAAGCAGATCACGATCGAACAAGCGGGCGCAAGCACACTCTATGGCGATCAGACTACGGGCGGCAGCGCCAGCGTGCGCACGACTTGGGATCCGATGCGAAAGGCCGGGGCGGCCGCTCGTGAAATGTTGATCAGCGCAGCGGCTCTCGAGTGGGGCGTTCCGCGGTCGGGATGCAAAGCTGAGAACAGCGCCGTCGTTCATGCAGCTTCAAATCGGCGCCTCACATATGGACAGTTGGTGAGCAAGGCGAGTGCGCTGCCGATCCCAACTGACGTGCCATTGAAGCAGGCGAAGGATTATCAAATCGTCGGCAAGCCGTTGCCTCGGCTTGATACGCCGTCGAAGGTCGACGGTAGGGCCGAGTTTGGCATTGATTTTCGGATTCCTGGCATGAAGTATGCCGTGCTGGCTCGCTGCCCGGTGATTGGAGGTAAGGTCGCGAGCTTCGACGATAAGGAGTCCAGAAAGATTCCGGGCGTCGGCTATGTCGGAAAGATCAGTGACTCGGCCGTGGCCGTCGTGGCCGAGAGCGTGTGGTGCGCGATGGAAGGCCGCCGCATGCTGAACGTGCAATGGGATGACGGCGCGAACAAAGATCTTAATTCTGCTGCGATCTTCGATTCGCTCAAGAAGTCTGCATCCAATAAAGCCGTGACTCTGTATGCGACTGGCGACGTGTCGAAGGCGTCGGGACGTCGCGTTGAATCGGAGTACCACCTTCCTCTGATGGCTCACGCGGCAATGGAGCCGGGCAATTGCACGGCGCACTTCGGCGGATCGAGTTGCGAGTTGTGGGCTCCGACGCAGGTTCCGCAGGATGTTCGCGACTCGGTGGCGCAGGCGATCGGACTGGATCCCGATCAAGTAAAGGTCAATGTCACTTTGATGGGCGGAGGGTTTGGCCGCCGCCTGGAGCATGATTATGGAGTCGAGGCGGCGCTGGTCTCAAAGGCTGCAAACGTGCCCGTCAAAGTCTTGTGGACCCGCGAAGACGATATGCGGAATTCGACGTACCGGCCCGCGAGCTATCACCAGTTAAGTGCGGTGCTCGATGCGCAAGGCTGGCCATTGGCATTCACTCATCGCCTCGTCGCGCCCTCGATCAGCGGACAAAAAGGGTTGCCCACCCCCAATGGGGTTGATCCCGATCTGCCTGACGAGGCTTCGCTGATCTATTCTCTCCCAAATGCAACGGTCGAATACCTGATGACGGAGACTCCGGTTCCCTTAGGGTGGATGCGTTCGGTGTACGCGCTGCAAGTTGGGTTCGCCAGCGAGTCTTTTATTGATGAACTCGCTCTGGCTGCGAAGAAAGATCCGCTGGAATACCGTCTGCACCTGCTGTCGAAAGATGAAGACATCAAGTATTTCGATACGGTTTGGCATACGCCGCGGATGCGCGGCGTGTTGCAGTTAGCAGCGGAAAAAGCCGGGTGGGGAAAGCCGATGCCTGCCGGACATTATCAAGGAATTGCCTGCTTCGGGTGTTTCAGCACCTACATGGCTGAAGTGGTCGAGATCACAATGGAGAACGATCAGCCTCGGGTACAGCGCGTGGTCGCTGCGATGGATTGTGGGCAGGTGGTGAATCCGAACATTCTCGAGCAGCAGATTAAAGGTGGAGTGCTTTTTGCGCTTGCCAATGCTTTGCGGGCACAGATCACGATTGAAAAAGGCCGTGTGGTGCAGGGCAACTTTGACGACTACGCGCCCATTCGGATGAATGAGGCTCCCGTGGTCGAAGCTTATTCGGTTCCTAGTACGGAGGCGCCGACCGGGGCGGGGGAGCCTCCCGTGCCGCCACTCGCGCCGGCTTTGTGTAACGCGATTTTCGCGGCGACGAAGAAACGCATACGAGCCCTGCCGATCATCAGCTGACCATCATTCTGTTGTGTAACCTTTGGTTGGTGAAGTTCAAATGCTTGAACCACAAAGGACACGAAGGTATACAAAGTGCCTCAGCTGAAATTCAGGGAATCAGACGTTGATCTGGCGCTTCGTCACTTCAGAAATGACATAGACGATCAGAATGCCCAGCTCGGGTTCGATGGGATGGCGGTAACGCGGATGCGGAAAGACGAAGTAATACACGAGGGGATAAATAAGAATCAGCCAAAAGAACAGCCATGCGCCCGGGTTGTGCTTCCGCAGAGCACTCCCGAGCCCGCAGAATGCTAATACAGAAGAAGCTGCGAACAGAAAGATCCTGAAAAACGAGAGAACGCGACTTTCCGACGCTTTAGGTACACCGCCCCAATAGTAGATAAAACGCCTCAGGCTGATTCCGGCGAATCGCCCGTAGTCTTCGCGAATGTAAGCCATTGCTTCCCGCTTACGTTCGGCCACATAGGCAAGCTCGCCAAGCGCGACATAGCGGCGCATTTCCGAAGCATTCTTAGTCGGGTGCAGAAAGTCCATCCATGTGCCATCGGCGCCGGGTCCGTTTCCGAGCCGCAGTTCCGCGCCAAAGTTTGAGCGAATGAAAACAAATTGACCGAACGTGTGATAGTTGCGAAGCAGCCACGGCGTGATACAGGCCGCAAAGAGAACCGTGGCGAAAATCACTCCTCGGAGCGAGCGTTTGCCGAGATTGGCGCGGTGGTACCAGACCCATAGCCCCGAAACAGGCAGAAACGACAACAGTGAAGTATTAGTTAGTCCGGCCACTGCCCACAGCAAACCAAACTGCAGCCAGGGTAGCAATCCCTCTTTCTCTTCCAGAGTGAGCGTCAGCCAAAAAATCACCGCCAGCAGCAGTGCGGCTAGGCTTGTCTCCCACACCCAGCGCGTGCACCAAAAGATGACGGACGGGAGCAAGCCCCAGGTCCACGCCGACCAGACAGCGACCCTTTCGTCGAAACATCTCTTGGCAATCAGAAATATCGGAATGCAGGTAAGCGCGGAAAAAAGACTATTGAGACTAAGCAGGACCAGGGCGGAACTGCGACTGTAAATTCCGAACACCCGAAAAACTCCTGCGATCAGAAAAGGATAAAGCGGCGGCTCCCAAGCGGTCGGACCGGATTTTTCGTTAAAGGGACTGGCAAATCCCTGGCCTTCGGCGAGCGAACGCCCGATTCTCCCCATCTCGAAGCCGAAATCGAAATCCCTCTCGCTCGCCGGCTGTGCGAGGACCTTCTTGTCAGAACGAAACCGGTACGTGTGCCCAATGACGATGTAGCCGAAGCGGACCGCGAACGCGACGATCACGATCCAGAAAAGAGACGTTCGCACGCGTGCCCACCAGCGCCAACGAGCGCTCGGGGCAACAGTCCTCGGGGCAACAGTCGGAGTCACGGCATCCATCATCGGAGGGCTGATGCGAACAACCGGTCAGTGGGACGACATAGTTGTAGCCCATGACGTGCACTTTCGCAAATTTCCGGGAGGTAAGACTTAAGACTTGAGTCGAGCCCTTGCGCAACCTAACCAGAAATTCGTGAGCCGCTTCTTACCGCGGCCAAAGCCAGCCGAAAGTGCCGCCGGTCAACAGGCCGTAGATGAGTCCGTCAAGAACTTCCTTGATGGTCATCGACCACGGTTGACCTTTCCAAATGCCGTCGCTGAGATGTCCCAACCCGTAGGCGAGGAAGGCGGCGGTCCCGGCAACGCGGAATACTACCGGATATTTTGCACCGAACGGAACGGTGTGTGCGGTGAGATAGGCGACGAAGAAACCGATCAGCAGGCAATAGACAAACCACTGAATCAGAAACTTCGGCAGGGCAGGCGGCCCATTGGGCATGACGGTCATGAATCCGACCGGCCCCTGCTTATACTTCTCGATTGCCGCGGGGGACTTCATATCCTTGGGCAGGAAATAGGGAAAGACATAAAAGCCTCGCTTCAGGTTGGCGGGCCGCAGCACAGCAAGGAACTTGTCTTCGTCAGGGATCCGGTAGCAATCGCTCTGATGGTATTTCAGTACGGCGTGCATTATGGAACTTGCCACAAAGACGATCACAGCCGACAGAACGATAGGCAGCCAAAGAGCGGCGAGAGAAACCATGGACAGCCTCCCCAAGCGCGAAGGTGAATGCCGGAATTCGCAGGCGACGTTACGCTGCTGCGCGTTGTAAGTCAAGGGGAAGCTGCTCATCGTCCCCCGCTCCTTGACACTGCGCTCCTATGGCCTTTATCCTTAACATTCGCTCCCTGGAGAAGTTACGCCTCTGAGCGTGCTTCCGCGTTCCTTCGCGGTATCAGTTGGGGGCGCGGCGGACCTCGATGCTCATCGAAATCAAAGAGTTGGAACTCCATCCTATTGACTTTGAGGAGGAGTACCGTCCCGGCCTGCTCGACTTGGGGCCGGATCTTCAGCAGAGCGCTCCGCTGCACGCTGCAGGACGCGCCCAGCTAATCGAGGAACATCACGGGAAACATCAGCTGATCAAGGACATAAGGGTCAGCGGGGACCTCTCGACAACGCTCGAATTGCCTTGTGCCCGTTGCCTGGAGCCGGTAACTCAAGATGTAAAGCGCAGCTTTGATCTTTTGTACCGGCCGCTCGGGGCGGACGCTGGGCGTGAAGAGCTGTCAGTAACGGGCGCCGAGGCGGAGATCAGCTACTATCAGGGTGAGGGTTTGCTGCTCGAAGACGCCATACGCGAGCAGGTGTTGTTAGCGGTCCCGTTGAAAGTAATCTGCCGCGAGGACTGCAAGGGACTTTGCCCGCATTGCGGGGCGAATCAGAATGTGGAGCGATGCTCCTGCGCTGAGCCAATCGAAGATCCACGTTGGGCGGCTCTCAAGGATCTTCGCAGCAAGTTAGAAGATTAGTCAGACCGAGCACGAGCGCGGACGCTCGCGGCTACATTTATAAATAAGGAATCTAAATGCCAAATCCAAAACGGCGCCACTCCAAAGCACGTACCGGAAGCCGGCGCGCTCATGACTCGCTCAAAAGCCATTCGCTTTCTGAATGTCCAAATTGCCACGAGCGGAAGATGCCGCATCGGGCTTGCCCCAAGTGCGGCTACTACAAAGGCCGCGAAGTTCTGGAAGTCAAGGAAGCCAGCTAACGCCGCCGCCCCATGCCAAGCGTCATAGCCCTGGACGCGATGGGTTCAGATCGCAGGCCAAAGCCTGAGATCGAAGGCGCAATCCAGGCGGCGCGGCATTACGATGTCCATGTTCTTTTAGTTGGCCCGGAACCCGCTCTCCGGGCCGAGTTGGCGCGTCATCCCGCTGCGGCCGGACTCCCCATCGACGTCGTCCATGCCAGCGAAGTGATTGGCATGGAGGACAAAGCTGTACAGGCCGTGCGCGCCAAGCGCGATTCGTCCATGCGCGTCGGCGTTCGCCTGGTGCGCGACCGGCGAGCCTCGGGATTCATCACTGCGGGCAATACGGGCGCCGCCATGGCGACGGCGAAAATGGTGCTGGGCGCAATCCCCGGCGTGGATCGGCCCGCTCTTGCAGCCATATTTCCCACGGCGATCGGAACGGTTGCCAGCCTGTTGGACGTAGGCGCGAACGTCGACAGCAAGCCGCACAATCTCGAGCAATTCGCTGTCATGGGAGAAATTTATTTCCGCACTATGTTTGGAACCAAGCGGCCACGGGTAGGCCTGCTTTCGATTGGCGAAGAAGAAACCAAAGGGAACGAGCTGACTCGAGAGGCTTTTCAGCTTCTGAAAAAACTGCCCCTGAACTTTGTCGGCAACGTGGAAGGCCGAGATCTTTATAACGGTAAAGTCGACGTTATTGTGGCTGACGGGTTTGTGGGCAATGTTGCGCTGAAGATTTCAGAAGGCGTGGCTAATTTAGTCCGCTCGACATTGAAAGAATCGCTGAAGGCAACGATTACTCGGCAGGTGGGATACTTGCTCTCTCGCAGCGCGTTTGCCGATTTCAAGAAGCGCCTCGACCACACGGAATACGGCGGAGCGCCGCTGCTTGGCGTGAAAGGCGTTTGCTTGATCACACACGGATCGTCGAACGCTAACGCGATCAAGAACGCCATCCGGGTAGCGGCAGAGTTCGCCGAGCACCCGATTAATGCGGAAATAGAAAGAACATTAACCGGGATTCGGGCGGCGAGGTCAGCACGCAGCGCAATAGAAAACGTAGCAAGCAACGTTTCTACCGCACCCGTTGTGTAGAAACGTAGCTTGCTACGTTTGGGAGCGGCAGACTGCTTCCTGCCCGAAATGGTCCAGGAAATTTAATCACCACTTATGACAACAGTTTCACAACCCAATAGTGCCCTCGCATTTCTCTTCCCCGGCCAAGGATCGCAAGCCGTCGGGATGGGCAAAGAACTTGCGGAAAAATATCCTTTAGCCCGGCAAACATTCGAAGAAGCCGACGACGCCCTCGGATATAAGCTCTCGCAACTTTGCTTCGAAGGGCCTGAGGATCAACTTCGCCTGACTGAGATCACGCAGCCCGCGATTCTGACCGCCTCCATCGCTGCCTGGCGCGTCTTGAACGAAAAGGGCCTCAAACCTTCGTTCGTCGCCGGACACAGCCTGGGCGAATACTCCGCGCACGTTGCCACTGGAACTCTCACGTTCGCGGACGCAGTTCGCACTGTTCGCAATCGCGGAAAGTACATGCAGGAAGCCGTTCCTGTCGGTGTCGGCGCGATGGCCGCGATTCTTGGCATGGAGTTTGAGAAGGTCGCGGCTGTTTGCAACGATGCTGCTCAAGGCGAGATTTGCGAACCAGCCAACATCAACTCTTCCGAGCAGATCGTTATTTCCGGGCACACCGCCGCCGTGGAGCGCGCCACAAAGCTGGCCGACGAACGCGGCGCGAAACGCGCGAAGCTCTTACCCGTGAGCGCCCCATTTCATTGTTCGCTGATGAAACCCGCGCAGGATCGACTCGCCACGGATCTTTTTTCTCTTAAGTTCCACAACCCAGTGGCCGGAGTCGTTTGCAACGTCGACGCAGCATTGCTCAACGACGCAGACCGTAGCCGCGATGCTCTCATCCGGCAAGTCACGGGCTCTGTCAAATGGGAGCAATCCATGCAATTGCTGATTACCCAGGGCGTGCAGGCTTTTATCGAAGTCGGTCCAGGGAAAGTACTGTGCGGCCTGATGCGCCAGATCGACCGCGCACAGAAATGTCTCAACGTCGCCGACGAGGCGTCGCTGCAGAAGACGTTGGAACAGATAACTGGAACTGTGGCATCAAGCTCATCAGACGTTAAGGTTTGAACCCCACGCTCTCCCACAGCGGTGCGCTTTCATACAACACGCCGTTGGCGATCACGGATCGGACGCTGCGAATGTTGTGAATGTTTTCCAGCGGATTGGCATCCAGAATATCGAAGTCTGCGCGTTTGCCAACCTCGATCGAGCCGCTTTCCCGGTCCATATTCATCACCCGCGCGGGCACGATGGTCGCGGCTTGCAACGCCTCCATCGGCGTGAAGCCAGCCTGGTTGTATAACTCAATCTCCCGATAGAGCGAGTAACCCGGCACTGTTTGGTCGGTGCCTGCTACGATGCGTACTCCCGCGCGATGCAAAGCGCCGATGATTGCCAGTTCTATCTGTACGATCTTCTGACCGGTAGCAGCGCGATCCGGCGGCAATCCTCCGTTGAGCAACTGCTGGCGTAGTTCCGGCGCCACATGATCGACTCCCGGCTCGATTTTGTCCGCGGGCACATCCGCCGGACGTTGCATGAATTCCATTAGCGCCATAGTCGGGTCAATCACGGTGTTGTGCTCTTTCAGAAATGCGACCGCCTGTTTGCCCGCGTCGGAATTCACGTCGACTGAATCGATCATCTTTGCGAACTCCGCCGGCGTCGCCTTTTTCGAATCGTAATCTTTTGGCCGAAGCAGATTGGCGATGTACTGAATGTGGTTGATCTGGTCCATACCATCGTTCACGCCGTCGTAGGCGGTCATGCCCTGCGGAATGTGGCCGGTGACTGTCATTCCCAGTTGATGCGCATCGGTGCAAATGGCTTTGACGTTATCGGAGGTCACCGAACTGTAGATCTTCATCTGCTGGAAGCCAGCATCGTGGTAGCGCTGCACCCACATCTGGGCGTCGCCGGGAGAATTTACGCGTGTGACCCCGATCGCATACGGACTGTCGCCGTCCACGATACCCGCCAGCAGCATGTGCGGGCCGAGCGCTTTGCCGCTGTTCACCGCGTCGCGCACGGGAGGAATGAAGTCGAACTCGTTGCCCACGTCGCGCACGGTCGTTACTCCCGCCGCCAGATAAATCGGCCCCCACTCCACCTGCTCGTAATGCGCGTGCATATCCCACAGACCGGGGATCAGGTATTTTCCCGAAACATCAATGAGCTGCGCGTCCGGCGGCACTGTCACTTCGCTCTTTGGACCGACGGCGAGAATCTTACCGTCGCGAGTCACGATCGTCGCCTCGCTGATGGGCGGCTGGTCTGTTCCGACGATGACCGTCGCTCCGACAAAGGCAAGAGTACCCGTCCGACGTCCGGGAAGCCGTTGGCCGAGTTCGGAAAGCGCGGCCATTTCGTCGCGCGCCGCGCTGGCCACGAACTTCGGTAGTGCGGGCTCATATTCTTCGCGGACGGCTTCGAAGGCATCGAACTCGGCATCGGTCGAGACCAGCGCTGCCAAATTATCGTGGTCATCCATCCAGAGTGTCTCCAGTCCCCAGATCAAACCACGAACGGTGTAGCGCTCCACCCGAATGCTCTTCCCGCCGACATCGATCGTTTCGGCGCCGCGGTCCTGTATGTTCACTTCCCCGACGGGAAGGGTCGGCAACTGCGCGGGTGAACCGTGCAACCGCCAGTAGCGCATGAGCGCCATCTGCAGGGCAACGGGCGCATAGCCGGAGATGGTAAAAAATTGATGGGGCGGAATAGCCGTGCGCGTCTCTTTGCTCACGCGAATGGTTGTGCTCGAGCCGCTGACCTCGACTTCAGAATCAATATCGGATGCGCGCGACGTATTGCCTTTGATGATGAAACTCTGCGGCGTGTAATCGTCTGCCGCTTTCAGCGTGGCGGAAAGTGGAACTTTCGTTCCTCGGTCAGTAAACAAGAAATCAGATTTCAGTGTGAGAGTGTTGCCTCCGTGCGTGATCGTGTAGCTCTCTTCCCCGATTGGCTGCTCGAACTTGTGCAGCCGGAATTTGCCAATCTCAATGGCTGGAGCAGGTGTCTGCGAGAACAGCGCGAGCGGTGAAAATGCTAGCGAGAGAATAGAGAAAAGACGCAGGTAGAATCGGCGAGAGCAGTTCACGCGGACGAAGCCTCCTGAGATGGCGTATGAAAGGATATTAGTTGCGTATTCGAGACAGGTTGGCGCGGTAAGTATGTCAACGTGGGGATAACCTATTCCGTGACCCAAGTCCACCAGTTGCCGCACTCGATTTCGTTGGGCGAGAACGACAAGGTCTTGTTTGACTTCTCCACCCAGACGTACGCGTGCTCGGCGCGAGAGTTCACGGTGACTTGGACGATGACGCCGCTGCCCGCGGCCGGACTCAGAGAACAATCCACTGAATAAGATTTGATAAGTCCCCACTCCCCGCCCGGGCCCCAATCGCGATAGAAGTCGTTGAACTGGTACGCAGAGTATTTACTCGTGTGCTGCTTCCAGTCGGGATCGCGAAACCAGACCGCATACGCCGCCTCGTAGTTCTGGCTTTGCAACGCGGCAAAGAAGTTACTGGCTGCCTTTCGCTCAGGATAATTGCGGAAGTGATAAATCACCCACGCAGCGATCAGAACAACAATAATTACAACGATGATCGCACGGCGGCGCCTCTGGTCGTGGGCGGGGTCGTACTGTTTTGCATCCATCAAGGTCATGGCTGCCATAAGCATAACGGAAACCGGCGGAGAACAGAAAGTTCCAGAATTGAATTAAGAAATTGAGTAATTTTACGGTGGGCTGGAGGGAAAGGGTTTCAATTACCCAATTATCCATCGGTCTACAGGGTTCTCTTGAACAATGGCGTGGCCACGGCCAGCGTGATGAACGCAAACAGCGACAGATACAAAATGTCCGGCCAAATGGCAGCCATTCCCGCTTCCTTCAACAGGATTGACTTGAAGCCGTGTACTGCGAAGGTGAAGGGATCCACCTTCGCGATGCCCCGCAGCCACCAGGGAAAAGCCTGGATGGGATAGATTGCCCCACTGGGAAAAAACAGCAGCGTATTGAGAATGCCAAAGATCGCCCGCGGCACCAGCGGATCTTCCACACGAACCATGAGCAGAAACATCATGGTATTAAACGCGATGGATGTCAGCAGAATCATGACAACCAGCTGCAGCGCGGTCGCCGGGTTGAGTATCGTTCCCACTCCAGCCAGCAGCGAGCCAATCACCGTGATTACCACTCCGGTCATGACCGCCTTGATGGCTCCTGCGGCGTTGAGCCCAAAAACAAGTTCGGTCTTGGTGATGGGCGTCACTAAATACCCCTCGTGCACACCACGGGCTTTGTCATCGATATAAAGCATGCCGCCGCCGATCATCACTGAAACAAACATCGCCAGCGTGATCGAACCCGGCAAAAGATACTTCATATATTCGATGTAAGGATAAAGTTCCACAATTTGCAGCACGGTTTGCTGGAGAATGCGGGGCTCGATAGCAGGCTGATTCAGCGCATTGGTAATGCTCGTGAGTTCGTCCTCAAGAGTCGAACTCATAAAGTTGTCACTGTTATCGACGACCAGCGCAATGCGCGGCTGATCCTGCTCATACACTCGCCGCGAATACTGCGGGGGAATAATGACGGCGCCCTGGATCTTGCCGTTGCGCACGTCTTCCATCGCCGCTTTTGGGTCGTTGTAGTAGACCGGCTCGAAGGTCCGCATGTTGGAACGAACCGAATCGAAAGCCTGGCGTATCTTCAGCGCCTGGGTGCCGCCGTCCTGATCGACCAGGCCAAGCTTCGCATCGCGAATCTTTCCGCCGAAAGCATTGCCCAGCACGATCAACTGCACCAGGGGGAAAACCATCGACGCCATCATCAGCGCGGGGGAGCGGAAGAACTTGCGCATTTCGCGCTCGACAATGGCGAGAATATGATTCATGGCTGCAACCCCGGTCTTGGAGGCATCACGAAGGCATGTGCCTTCACCAGTTCATCGCGCAATTGCCGCCCGGTGTAGTGCACAAAGACGTCGTCCAACGAAGTGTTTTGTACGGATAGCGATCGCACTCGCACTCCGGCATGTACCGCAGCTTCCACGAGTTCAGTCGTGGTTTTGGAACCGTCGCCAGTCAGCACGCGGTACATGCCAGCGCCCTCGTGCTGCACGGATGTCACCTCGCTGAGTTTCTTTAAGCGATCCTCCCAATCCGAGGGAGCGTTTTCGAACTGGGCCTCGATCACGTTCGATCCGGGTACGCTCGCTTTCAGGGCGGGTGGTGTATCGAGTGCCACGAGCTTGCCATGATCGACAATCGCGATGCGGTCGCACAGGCGGTCGGCTTCGTCCATGTAGTGAGTCGTGATCAGGATGGTGAGCTGGCGATGACTCTTAATGTTGGTCAGCATCTCCCAAACGGCGACGCGAGAGACGGGATCGAGCCCGGTTGTAGGCTCGTCCAGAAAAAAGATTCGCGGACTATGCACCAGGCCTCGGGCGATCTCAAGCCGCCGCCGCATACCGCCCGATAGTGTTTTGGTCTGGGCTGAGCGCCACTTGGTCAGGTCGACCAGCTCCAGTAACTCGTCGATCGCCGCTTTGCGCTTTTTCGCCGGGACGTCGTAGAGTTTGGCGTAGATATTGAGATTTTCTTCGATGGTGAGGTCGAGATCGCTGGTGAGCGCCTGCGGAATGACACCGATGGCCCGGCGCGCCGAATCCGGGTCCTTCTGCACGTCATGGCCGGCGATGCGAGCCGTCCCCGAAGTAATCGGGATCAGCGTCGTCATCATTCGTATCAGCGTCGACTTGCCGGCGCCGTTCGGTCCCAGTAGTCCGAAAATCTCTTCTTCCTTCACGTTGAAGGAGACATCATCGACCGCGGTGAAATCGCCGTACTTCTTGACGATGTGTTCCACCTGGATGGCATTAAACGCAGCCGGATCACCGCCCGGACCATGTCCGTTCGAGGGCGAGCCTGCCGTCGACCCGGCGCGTGCATTTTGATCGGTAGTCATGGTTGCTGTTTGGCGGATGCGTTCGCTTGTGGCGTGCCCTTGAGCTGATCGGGCGAGACCAGAACTTCTGCCGTCATGCCCGGAACGTACGCGCCTTTCGGGTTGTCCAGTCGAACCTTGAGCACAATGGTTCGGATGTCCCGCTTGCGGCGACTAACATCTCGCTGCGTGGCGAAATCCGCTTCGGCCGATTTAAAAAACACCTTGCCGGAAGTAACCGTGCCGCCCGGCAATCGAACCCGTAACGTGTCTCCCAAGCCAATATGATCGGCGTCGGTCTCGGGAATTGCGGCGCGCACCCAGGTGTCCCCGAGATCAACGATAGTCACGATCGCCTGGCCTGCATTCAGCACTTCCCCTTCGCGGGCAGCGCGCACCGAAACGGTGCCGGTCACGGGTGCATAAATCTTCGTGTATCCCAAGCGAACTTCAGCTTGCTTCAGCATGCTTTCTGAATTGGCGAGCTGTCCCCGGGTTGACTCGACTGTGCTTTCAGCGGCGTGCGCCTGATGAGTATTCGCGATCGCCATATTCAGGTCGGCCTCGGCAGCGGTCACTTGATTCTGCAGCGATTGCACCAGGGCCTTCTGTGCCGCCAGTCCGGTCTCGGCCTGGACCCGGTCTTGATCTGAGGCCACGCCCTCTTTCGCCAGCTCAATCATGCGGCGGCTGTCACTTTCTGTACGCTCCAGCGTGGCTTCCGCCTGAAGTAATTGGGCGCGCACCGACTGCAGCCGCGCTTGCGCATTGGCGACGCTGCTCGTCGTCGACCCCTGAGTCGCCTGTAAAGTCGACTGGGTTTCGGCGACTTTGGATTTCAAACTGTCGATGGTCGCGGCAGCGGCACGCTCTTGCGCTTCCAGTTCGGACGGATCAAGTACTGCAATAAGATCGCCCTGTTTTACCTGCGTGCCCTCGTCGACCAGCAACTTCGCCAGTCGTCCTTCAATTTGCGGGCTCACGATCACCTGGTTGGAATCGACGGTGCCGATCAGAATCAGATCGTTGTCGCGAGGCGTGGATAGCAGGTAATAGGTCAGCGATATGCTGAAGATCACGCCGAGAATGATGAGGAATTTATTACGTACACTCACTGTCGTACTCCTCGGTTCTTGCTGTTGGGACGCTGGAACAAAGCGGCTGAAATAAAATCCAGGACCGCCTTCCGGCGCGCTGCTATGCGTTCTGGGGAGAATGGATCCTTCCCGGTCATCGCACGCATCACCGGCGCACTGTTGAAATAGAAAACAATCACCGCAATCATCGAAGGCACAAAATGCAAAGGATCAACCAACCGGAACTCTCCGGCTGCCTGCCCCGTTTTCAGAACTTCGGCGACACGGTCGAATAGCGGGCGAAAATACTTGTTCGAGATACGTCCTAGGTGGTTCGCCCGGCCTCGCCCCGCGCCCATCATTTCGCCTTGCACGATTCGCGGGTACATGGGATGGCTGGCGACGTAGTCGAAGTGCGCGCCCGCATAAGCGAGGATTTTTTCTCGAGGCGGCAGATCGCGGGACAGCGCCGCTCCGACGCAGGCGAGTAATCCCCCAAACACCTGATCGAGGACCGCGCCGTAGAGCGCCTCTTTGTCCTTAAAGTAGTAATAGAGCAGAGCCTTGTTCACTCTTGCGGCGCGGGCGATCGCGTCGGTTCGCGCTCCGGCAACGCCTTCGCGGGCAAATTCGCTTATCGCTGCCCGCAAAATGGCGGCACGGCTTTCCTCGGGACGCCCGCGGGACCCGAGACGCGGCTTGGACACAGCGGTTTTCATTCGTATTAATTAACCAGTTAGTTAGATGGTAACAAAGAGAGGAAGGGCACACAAGGGCACCAAAGTGTATGCTGGCATAGCTTGGAGACGGCAACCTGCCTAATCCGCCACTCGCAGAACGATGTGCTTGCTCTCGATACCGGCTCGGGCGATATCCAACAGCGACGTATTGATTGCCTTTCGCGACCCGGCATGGGTTAGCACGCGAACCTGATGTTTCCCGGCGCCGCTTCTCGCCCACACCGCCGCAGCCCGGGCCACGCCAACTTGGTTGCGCTCAAGAATAGTTGTGATCGGTCCGATCGCACTGGGATCGGCTACGGTGAAGCGAATATAGTGGCGGCCGTCGGAATCACGAGTCGCAGCCCTGACCCGCCCGCTGGGGCTTACGGAAAATCCGCCTTGGTGGCAAGCGATGTCGACCACATCAGAAAGCACTGCGCTGGCGCTCGGCAAAGAACCCGCTCCCTTGCCCGAGAAAAGCATTTCGCCGACCGCATCCCCCCGAACCAGGACGGCGTTATTCTCGTCGCGAATGTTGGCGAGTTGATGCGATACGGGCAGCAACAGC
>Ga0210383_10001461_pt1 | contig 21665 bp, 17 predicted proteins | sample IncBWC14OmetaG_FD_160072 | JGI IMG/M metagenome (GOLD analysis project Ga0210383, IMG submission 160072) | Forest soil microbial communities from Barre Woods Harvard Forest LTER site, Petersham, Massachusetts, United States - Inc-BW-C-14-O ... | reverse complement strand
TTTGGGCAGATCATGGTGTTCCCCCCCACAAGGCGTAATTCCACGCTGATTCTACTTCTAAGTACGAGGGGAGGTAAGAAAAAGTTTCGTGGTTTCGGGCGTGGGAAAGCGTTCGCGCTGCCAGCCCACCGCATTTTCCGTGTAGGGGCGCAGCCCTGCTGCGCCACATGTCCGCACGATTTTTGAGACTTGTGAGATCGTCAGTACGACGCTTGCCGAGCCAGTATGAGGATCGTTCAAGGCGGCGTTAGGAAAGGGTGTCTGGAAGACGAGGAAACGTCGGATCTTCTCAAGATTCAGCGATCTTGCGGACTAGGGGCGCAGCAGTGCTGCGCCCCTACAAGAGAAAATCCTAGCTAATAATTTAGGAGCTGGTGAACCGCGGCGCTGATGTCTTCGGTTTGCGGGAGTATTTTTTCTTCTAATTTGGGTTGGTACGCACAGAACGTGTCCATGGCCGCGACACGCTTCACAGGAGCGTCAAGCTCATCGAAAAGTTCCTCGGCAATCCGCGCGGCGATTTCAGCGCCGTAGCCCCAGCTGCGCATGTCTTCGTAAGCGACCACGACGCGATGAGTCTTGCACACGGTAGCTGCGATGGCTTCCCAATCGTACGGAGATAGCGAACGAAGATCGATGATTTCGACGGAAATGCCCTCGCGCTGCAATGCCGCAGCCGCAACTTCGGCGCGATGAACGACCGCGCCGAACGTGATGATGCTCACGTCCATCCCTTCTTTCACCAGGCGAGCTTTTCCAAATGGGACAGTGTAATCCGGGCCAGGATATTCGGAGCGGTTGTACGGCTGGCGATAAAGATGCTTGTGCTCCAGGAACATCACCGGGTCGTCGCAGCGAATTGCGGTACGAAGCAGTCCAGCTACATCCAACGCGGTGGAGGGCATGACCACGCGCAGGCCGGGACAATGGGTGAAGATCGATTCGCCGCTCTGGCTGTGATAAACGCCGCCCCCCGTAAGATAGCCACCGATAGCCGCGCGAATCACAGCGGGTCCTTTGAAATTGCCGTTCGAACGCCAGCGCATCACGCAAAGTTCATCGCGGATCTGCATCATCGCGGGCCAGATGTAATCGAAGAACTGAATTTCCGCGACGGGCTTCAGACCGCGAGTGGCGAGGCCAATGGCGCGGCCAACGATGCTGGCTTCCGCCAGCGGCGTGTTGAAAACGCGGTCGGCACCGTATTTTCGCTGCAACCCGGAGGTGGCCTTAAATACGCCGCCCTTCCCTTTTACTTCCTTGAGATTTTCCTCGCGGCTGGCGTCGGCGACATCTTCGCCGAAAACAAGGATGCGCTCGTCGCGGCCCATTTCATCGTTAAGCGTGGCGGCAACCATCTCGACCATGGTCTTGGGTGCACCATGGATCTTTGCTTCCACGGAAAGGCTTCCCGCTGTTGGATCGATGTCCTCGGAATAAATATGCCGCAGGATGGAATCCACTTCGGGAGGTTCCGCCGCAAGGGCCTGGTCGGCGGCCTCACGGACTTCGCGGTCTACTTCGGCTTCGAGCGCCTCGATTTCTTTTTGATCGAGAATGCCTTCACGCACGAGGAACAGGGAGAACTTGGAGAGTGGATCGCGGCGCGCCTCTATTTCGCGTTCCTCGGGAGTCTTGTAAAGCTTTTCATCATCCGAGAGCGAGTGCGAGTACGGACGGGTCACTTTTGCATGGACTAACGCAGGTCCGCGCCGGTCACGAACGCACTGCATCGCTTCCTTCAAGACGGCGTAGCTTTCGAGCGGGTCGGTGCCGTCGCAGTCCGCAATGCGCAAACCGGGAAATCCGCCGGTCAGGCGCGCAATGTTACCGCCGGCGGTCTGCACTTCAACCGGCACGGAAATGGCATAACCGTTGTCTTCAATCAAATAAATGATCGGCAATTTCTTCGCGCAGGCAACGTTGAGCGATTCCCAGAATTCGCCTTCGCTGGTGGCGCCATCGCCAGAGGAAACGTAAACAATTTCTTCGGGTTCGTGATTTACGAATTCTCCAAGCGGCGCTTTCTTTGCCTGCGCCAGCGCCTTGGGATGGTTCTCGTAATACAGCGTGGCTTCGGCAGCGCCAACCGCTTGCACAAATTGCGTGCCGGTGCAGGAGGACTTGCTGACGATATTCCACCGATTGTGGCCCCAGTGCGAAGGCATCTGCCGCCCGCCGGAGCTGGGGTCATCCTTCGCGCCCACAGCCTGCAAAAGGGTATCCAGCGGTGTGACGCCGAGCATCAGGCATAGCGCGCGATCCCGGTAGTAGGGGTAAATCCAATCTACGCCCGGACGAAGAAGTAACCCCGCAGCGGCGGTAATCGCTTCGTGGCCTGCGCTGGAAATCTGGAAGTAAATCTTGTTTTGACGTTTGAGCTGGATTTCGCGATCATCCAGCCGACGGGAGAGAAACATCGTGCGGTACAAGCGTATGAGCGCATCGCGATCGAGACCCTGATACTTCAATGCTTCCGATTTCGCGGGCTTCACGCGCGTCTGTACGGTCATTCGGTAGTTCCTCGCATTGGAATCGGCATCGAAATCACCACAGGAATTCGAACTTATCCCCTCGCAAGCTTAATTATACCGGAGCCCACGCCGGAGTCGAGACCGGAACGTTGGATGGAATTTCGAGAAACCGAGGTACTAGGCCAGGTCCTCGAAGCGAGTCTCGGTTTCGGAAAACGAGGAGTCCGTGGGCTTGATGGTCTCTGGTGAGGCGGCCTGAAAGATTGATTCCGCTTCGATGCGATCCAGCAGGCGCTGCTCGCTGAGTTTTTCGTGGCCCGAAAAACCCAGGCGCACCAGGAGTTTCACAGGTTCGTCGCTGTTTTTCTCCGCAGCGCCGGACTTGGATTTGGGCTTCTTGGCGCCCTTTTCGGCCTTGGGCGGTTCGGCTTCTTCCGCTTCCGCCTCGACGGCGGCGCGCTCGAATTTGTACAGCAGTTTTTTATCCAGACGCGACGCCTGTTTCCAAACTTCCAGCTTGTGGCGCGCTTCCTGCGCTTTTTCTTCGTTCGGAAACTCGAATGACAGATAGATGTGAGCCATGAATTGAGTGTGCGATGCAAGGCGGAAAGATGTCAAGAAAGGCGCCAAATACAGCGACCGTGGAAATTTCGCCTTTCCGAGCCCGCCGTTGCGCTGATTCGTTCGTAACGCTTTATGCACAGTACCAAACCATGGTTTCTTGTCAGCGATGCCGCTTTGCGTTGGGATAAGAGGGTGACGTTCAATTCGGCTGAGTCAGCAGGCACGGGATGAAACTTTTCGGAATTTGCTCCACGCTAGCAGTTTGTGCGTTCTTACCTTCCGTAAGCAGCGCGCAGAACACCGGGCGGGTAGAATGCCCTCGCGACGACGGATACGTCTACCTCTATAGCTCGATGGCCACGCTGGAGGTGCGCGCCTCGCTTCAGTGCGGGTCGATGGTTCAACTTACCGGCAGGTACAACACCTACTACGCTGTGCGCACAGCAAAGAATGAAGTGGGCTACGTTCCGCTGGCAGCCATCGTGGTACTCAAGGATCAGGCCGGCACCGGGCTTCCCGCCACGGAGCCTCCGGCACGTGAACGGATCCACTACGACGAAGGTCCGCGTGTATCGCCCGCTCCGGTTGTCGAAGTTGCTCCCGCTTTTGCGCTGCTTAACGACACACCCATCCGCGTCAAGCTGACCAAAACCATTTCTTCGGCCACCGCCCGCGTTGGCGATCCGGTTGAATTCGAAGTTGTGCAAGACGTTCTGGTCCAAGGCGTTCCGGTTTTAATTAAGGGCGCAAAAGCCAGTGGCGTTATCGCCGATGTAGAGCCCAAGAAGCACTTTGGGCACGCCGGCAAATTAGCCTTCCGCATGACTTCCGTGCGTCTCGCCGACGGCGAGCTGGCCAAGGTGCGCTGCTATCAGGAAGCTAGCGGCTCGTCGAACACTGCGTCCGATGCAGTGCTGCCGCTTTCGTCGGGGAAGGACGTTGCCATCCTGCAGGACGTGGAATTCACTGCGCTCGTGGATGGGGATATGCACCTGAAACGAGAATCGTTCGTGAGCCCTGGAGACGCTTCTCCCGCCGCGCCGCCAACGCAAGCTCCGCAACCGCAGCGCTAACCACATGCCGATCGCATAGGTTTTCCGCGACAGAATCGCTTTGCGACGAATGGTCACGTGGGCTATGCTTTCTACTTAAGCATGCTGCCACCGAAGCTAGGATCGCTTTTACCTTCACGCGTAGTATCGGCGCGCGTGATTCAAGCCTGGCTGTGCCTGGCTGCCGTGTCAGTGTTGTGGATGCCGGTGCTGGCCGTAGCCTGGAACGCGCATGTGATGGCCTGCTGCGATGGAAAAATGTGCACGGCACAAGGCCATCGACACAGCAAACAAACCGAGAAGCCGAGCGGTGACGCCGGTGCCCAGGATTGCGGGCATTCACAAACTGGCTCCCTGATGAATTGTGCGATGTCTTGCTGCCACGAACAGGAGCAGTTTACCTCCACTGGAATGATCTTTGTGCTGCCCGAAGCTGGCTTTCGCGCTGAGCTTTTCTCGGCCGAATCCACTGTTTTTCTGACGGATGCAAAACAAGTAGCAGTTCTTTTCGGACCGCTTTCTCCCCCTCCTCGAAACGATTCCTCGATCGCGTAGCCACTCCTCTGTCCGGTTGCTAGTTCACCAGCGGCTCACTGAGCCTGCGGCGGCGTTGACCGCATTCGCAAACGTTTCCGGAGAAATAAAATCATGGCGCGAAGAAATTGTTTTTTGTTATTGCTGTTGTCCTTGCCGATTGTAGGAACGGCGCGGGCTACTGTATTTGGAACTGTTCGCGGCATCGTGCATGACCCGCAACACCGGCCCGTCGCGGATATCGAGGTGGTATTGAAGGCCGTGGATTCGGACTACACGCAAAAAGCCAGCACGAATACGGATGGTGAATTCCACTTCGATTCCGTACCCATCGGCAAATACAAAGTGACGATAACGAAAGCCGGCTTCGCCAGCGTCGAACAAGAACTGACGGTCTTGAGTGGAACCGCGCCGGTGCTTCATCTTGAAATGCAACTGGCGACGCAAGCTCAATCGGTCACGGTTACATCGGAGGCCCCACCCGCGCAGACCGAATCGATTACCCCTACGACCTTGGTCACGCGCCAGGACATAGCGATAACGCCGGGAGCCTCGCTCACCAACAGCATGAACATGATCACGGACTATGTGCCCGGTTCGTATGTGACGCATGACCAACTGCACATTCGCGGCGGCCATCAGGTCACCTGGTTGCTGGACGGAGTGGCCATCCCGAACACCAACATTGCCAGCAACCTTGGTCCCCAGGTGGATCCCAAGGATATCGACATGCTGGAAGTGCTGCGGGGAAGCTATTCGGCGGACTATGGCGACCGTACCTACGGAATTTTCAACGTTGCGCCGCGAACTGGATTCGAACGCAACAATGAAGCCGAACTGATTCTGAGCGCCGGCAATTTCTACCAGACGGATGACCAGTTCAATTTTGGCGGGCATACCAACCGATTCGCATACTACGGCAGCGTGAATGGAAATCGCACCAACCTTGGTCTGCAAACGCCAACATCCGCGGTCATACATGACCAGGCCAATGGTTTCGGCGGATTTGCTTCGCTGATCTACAACGCGGATTCCGCGGATCAATTTCGGCTGGTAACGCAACTGCGGCGGGATTTCTATCAGGTGCCGTTCGATCCGAACGATCCGGACACCGCTGGACAATATTTGAAGGACGCCAATCGTGAATCGGACGCGTTTGTCTTGTTCTCCTGGGTGCGCACCTTCAACGAAGGCCTGGTGCTGACGGTTTCTCCGTTCTACCACCGTAACGCCGTCAACTATGAGAGCAGCCCGCTGGACATTCCGAGTTCCGCGACTTCCAATCGCACCTCCAACTATGAAGGCGGCCAGGCGACCATTTCGTGGATCGAAAAACGCAACAATCTCCGCGCAGGCCTATATGGGTTTGCGCAGCAAGACAATCAATTGTTCGGGCTGCTCTGCAATTCTCCCGGACAGTGCGAGAATGTGAATCCGCCGGAGATCGACAAGCCGAACGGAGGGCTCGTCGCCGTTTATGCCGAAGACCAGTTTCGGTTGACGTCTTGGCTGTCAGTTGACGCCGGAGTTAGGCAAACTCATTTCTCCGGAGATGTCGTCGAGAATGCCACCAGCCCGCGGGTCGGCGGTTCGCTGCGCATCCCAAAACTCAACTGGGTATTCCGCGCTTTCTACGGTCATTTTTACCAGGCTCCTCCGCTGCTTACCGTCTCCGGCCCGCTGTTGGCAGCTGCGAATAACCAGGACCTTGGCTTCATTCCGCTGCACGGCGAGCGTGACGAAGAGCATCAGTATGGTGTCACCATCCCGTTTCGCGGCTGGACGCTGGACGCCGACAATTTCCTGACCCGCTCCAAGAATTTCTTCGACCATAACAATTTCAACAATTCCAACTTGTTTTTTCCGATCACCATTCAGGGCGCGCGAATCAGCGGCTGGGAACTGACTCTGCGCTCGCCGCGCATCCACAATCGCGCGCAAGTGTACGTTACCTATTCGAACCAGTTGGCGCTCGGCTTCGGAGACATCAATGGCGGGCTGACCGACTTTTCGTTTGGCGATGGATACGGCCTCTTGGATCACGATCAGCGGAACACACTACATTTCGGAGGGAACACTTCGCTGCCGTGGAAGACTTACGCCTCCACAGACGTCTACTATGCCTCCGGATTTACCAACGGCAATTCGCCGCCCGACCCAAATAGCCACCTGCAGCCACACACAACCTTCGACCTGACCGTCGGAAAAGACTTTGGCGAGCGATTCTCGCTGTCCGTGACGGGATTGAATGTCGCCAACCGGCGAGTTCTGCTGGATAACAGCTTCACCTTCGGGGGAACTCACTTCATCAATCCACGGGAAATTCTCGCACAAGTGCGGTACCGTTTTCACTATTGAGAGAGAGCCATGAAAACCATTCTTTTTGTTGTGACGTTACTAGCGATGCTCAGTTTTGTGGGATGCCAGTCCGCCCCACCCAAACGCTATCCTGTGCAGGGCGAAGTGATCTCGGTGGATGCGCCGAAGAAGCTGCTTACCGTAAAACACGGGGAGATTCCGGGGCTGATGCCGGCAATGACCATGGGCTACGCAGTAGCAAACGAGAAAGAGATGGAATCGCTAAAGCCTGGCGACAAGATCAGCGCGGAACTGGTGGTAAGCGACAACGCCGGCAGGCTGGAGAACATTGTGGCGCAACCGAAGACGGACAATCCCGCCACCCCACAAACAAAATGAACATTGTTCGCGAGAGCGACAACTTGTATCGCCTCACGCGATTGGGCATGGTGAATTGCTTTCTCGTCAGAGAGTCAGACGGATTGACGCTTCTCGATACCGGCCTGCCCGGGAGCGCCAAAGACATTATTCGGGCGGCACACAAATTGGGAGGCACGATCCGCGCAATCGCTCTCACCCGTGCTCATTTCGATCACGTGGGATCGGTTGACGAGATCCTTGCCACGCTTCCCGATGCCAAATTCCTTGTTGGTGATCGAGAAGCTCGGTTTCTTTCGGGAGATCGCACTTTGCTCCCCGGCGAATCTGGCAAGAAGCTGTTCGGATTTTCCAGAGTCGCCGCAAGTCCTACTGCACTTATAAAAGCAGGGGACAAAATCGGCTCTCTTCGTACCGTCAGTTCTCCAGGGCATACGCCCGGACACATATCCTTTTTGGATTCGCGCGACGGCAGCTTGATCGTGGGTGACGCATTCGTGACACAAACGGGAGTCACCGCTGCGGGAGCCCTTTCGCGGCGCTGTTTTCGTGGAACGGAACGCTGGCCGCGGAAAGCGCTTCTGATTTGACGGCACTGAGCCCGAGCCTTCTGGCTGTCGGACACGGCAAGAGCGTGAAATCACCGGTGACGGAAATGGAGCGCGCGGTGAAGATCGCGTATCGCCAGCATCCGAATGCAGTTCATCGGTAGAGCACTTGCTGTTGCAACGGCAGGTTCCTGCAGGATAGACTGCGAATGAAAACTTTAGATGGCGATGGAGTTCGCCAAAACCGCAGCGGCGCAAAACGCCGTGGCTGATGACTCCTGGATGCCCGAAGGCGCCCAGGAGTTTTTTGTTATAAGGTGAAGCTGAAACGAATAGGAGAAACCGTGCGACTTCTGCTCATCGCTGTTTTTGGGGCCATCGGGACGCTGGCGAGGTACGGTCTGCAAGGCGCGGTGCAGATCAAGATGGGCGGAACGTTTCCCTACGGAACCCTGCTGATTAATCTGACGGGTTGCTTTTTCCTTGGGCTCATCGGGCAGGCCACCCTGAATCGCATGATTATTTCGCCGGAATGGCGCATGGCCATCGCGGTGGGATTTTTTGGCGGGTACACAACATTTTCCAGCTTTGGCTGGGAAACCGCAAAAATGCTGGAAACCGGCGAGTGGCTGCGCGCGACGACCTATGTGACCGCGAGCGTATTCCTGGGGCTGTTGCTTTCGGTTGCGGGTATCCGGTTGGCTAATCGGTTTTAGGAGTGCTCGATGACACATCAGAAATTCGAAGGCGAACGCACGCTGATGCGGATTCACATCGGCGAATCGGATAAGTGGCATGGCAGACCGCTATACGAAGCGATTGTGGAATTGTTGCGCAAAGAGAATTTCTCCGGGGCAACGGTGCTGCGCGGAGTGGCCGGGTACGGCTCGTCGAGCGTCTACCACACGGACAAACTTCTGCGCATGTCTCAGGATTTGCCGATCATTCTGGAGGTCATTGAGTTCCAGGAACGCATCGAGCAAATTCTGCCGCGATTGGATGAGATGGTGGAGGGTGGCCTGATCACACTGGAAAAAGTCCGCGTGATTTTGTACCGGGCAGCGGCGCGTTGAAAGCCACCATTCTTCTAACCAGATTTCTGCGAAGCTCGCATGCGGCGTTGCACTTCCGCTTCCAGGTATTTGCGAAGATTCGCTGGGATGATGCCCGGCTCGGCAAGTATTCGCAGATCGGAAACCGTAATGTGCGGCAGAAACGCCAGTATCGTCGCCAGGGGCGCATTGGGATTGCGCACCAAAGCCAATCGAACGTTGTAAGACTGCGACCACTTCGGGTGGTTGACGATGGCCTGCACCACGTTGGTGGAAACCTTATCCCGCGCCAGGACCTTCAGCACATTCGATTCGGTGAGAAACGCGTTGTTCAACGCAATCGGTAGAACCTGCGCATGGCCTTGCGCAACCAACGCGCCGGCAACGCGTCCGGGTCCGCGGCGAGCCAACATAATTTTCTGGCCAAGAGGCAATTGCGGCAGTCGCGCAAGGATTTGTTCCTCGGCGTAGCGCTTGAGCTCCTGAGATACCGAGGGCGAGAGCGCAAATTGTGCCAGGTCCATCAGGTACAGATCGCGGAAAAGGCGAAGTCCAACGAGTCGCGGCGCGCGCGGATGGAACGCCAGCGCTTTCTTGACGGAGTAATCTTTCAGCAGAGGCTTGCGCGCGCCAATTTCTTCGAGAAATTCAACGGGCAGATCTTTGCGGGCAAGCAGGACACAAAGCTTCGGCGGATCCATTGCGTGATTTTCCAGCAAGGCGGAGAGGACAAGAGGCGAAGGGTGATGAAGGAGCGCGTCGAGTTCCTCGCCGACCGCCGAGCGCGCGCGTTGAATGTTCTGTTCGAGCTCGCCCACGGAACTTCTCTTCCCTCCGGTCAAGTAAACCTTCGCGTCTACCGCCTGCAGATTTAGTCCGTGACAGCGGAAGCCTGCGGCAACAAGCGCACGGCCATGCGCGCGGCAGCTTCCGCGGGTGAAATGGCCAGCGCGCCGAATTCGGCCTGCGGAGCGGCTTCCAGGAGATAACGGTCCAGTTCCGCGTCGAACTGCGGATATCGCCCGAGCATCCCTCCGCTTTTGAGGAACAGGAAACGTCCGTCGTTTAATTGCAAACGGCCGATGAGATCGCGCACTAGTCCGACAAGATCGAGCACCGCTTCATGTAACAGTTCGCGAGCGGAGGCGTCACCCAGCACAGCAGATTCCGCGACCACGGCGAACAGTTTCGGAAACACTTCGTCCGGAACGGCCTGTGCGCGAATCTGAAATTCCTGCCAATCGGCAACCTCACTTGCTCGAAGGATTTTGCTGCCGAGTTCCGTATTTGTGCCAAGGCGATCGAACGCACGCAGCGAAACACTCGCGGCACGCTGGCCGATATCGTAGGAGCTTCCTTCATCGCTCAGAAGCGTGCCATGCCCGCCGACCCGGAGGATTTGTCTTTCCGCACCGCGCCCAACCGCCGCGGATCCCGTGCCCGCGATGAGAACAATCGCGGGGCCATCGCCGGTGGATTCCAGCGAAAGCTCCAGGTCGGTACATACCTGCACCGCTTTACCTGGGAATTCTTCGATCAGCAGACGTCTCATTTTTTTTTGTGCATCCGGTTGAGCTGTTCCGGCCAGCCCGGCGCAGACGGCGGCCACATCATTCGCGGAAATATTTGCGGATTGCATGGCCAGACGCGCCGACTCGCAAACCGCTGCCAGCGCGCCTCCGAATCCAACGCGATTCGGGTTGGAAGGACCGCTGCGGCTTTGCGCACAAATGCGCAGCGATTCGTCCATGAGCACGCAATGCGTTTTGGTGCCGCCACCATCGAAACCCAGAACAAATCGCATGAGTAGAGAATACGCGAGGAATGGCGTCCCGCGAAAGAAAGAGTGGGTAATGTCCGCTTGACGCTCTTGCGGTGCGCCACTATCCTCAACGCACTTCGCCGCGTGGGAGAAAGCGTCAGCGCGGCTTGGGATTCATGCACATTCACCCCGTCGATCTCGGAATCGTAATCCTGTATCTGTTGGGAGTCACCGCGCTGGGTCTGCATTTCCGGCGGGGCCAGCAGACTGCTCAGGATTATTTCCTCGGCGGACGCAGCGCCCCGTGGTGGGCGCTTGCGTTTTCCATTGTGGCTACGGAGACCTCCACGCTGACGATCATCGGCACGCCCGCCTTGGCTTACGCAGGCAATATGACGTTTCTGCAATTGGTATTCGGCTACGTCGTGGGCCGTGTGTTGATCACTATTTTTTTGTTGCCGGGATATTTTCGCGGAGAATTTCTTACCGCGTACGCACTGATCGAAAAACGCTTCGGAGCAAAAATGCGCGCCGTGGCGGCAATGACGTTTCTGGTGACGAGGACCCTGGCGGAAGGGGTACGCATTTCGGCAATCGCACTGGTGGTCAGCGTGGCGCTCGGGACTTCCGAGGGACCTGCGGTTTTTATCGTGATGGCGTTGACGGTGCTGTACACGTTTGAAGGCGGCATGAAGGCGGTGATCTGGACGGACGTAGCACAATTTCTTTTGTATCTGACAGGCAGCGTGGTGACGCTGTTTTTTCTGTTGCACCGCATCCCGGGAGGCTGGCAGGAGGTCACCCAGGTGGCCGCAGCCCACGGAAACAAATTGCAGGTGCTGGATTTCTCGCGGAGCTTGGTGAAGAACTACACGTTTTGGTCCGGGCTGATCGGCGGAACTTTTTTGACCATGGCAACCCACGGCACCGACCAGACGATCGTGCAACGCGTTCTGGCTGCGCGGAACCAGCGAGACGGCGGACGCGCGTTGATCGCAAGCGGCCTCATAGTCCTATTTCAATTCATCGTATTCCTGCTGGTTGGCGTTTTTCTGTTTGTATTTGCGCAGCACGTGCCACTGCTGGCCGCGGGAGACAAGGCAGATAAAATCCTGCCCCTGTTTTTGATTCGCGAAATGCCCACGGGGCTGGCTGGGCTGCTTCTTGCGGCGATTCTTGCCGTGGCGATGTCGAACGCCAGCGGCGCGCTTAATTCCCTGGCGGCCTCCAGCGTCCTGGACTTTTCGGTTTTGCGCGGCAAAAAACGCGCCCCGGTAAAATTCATGGCGACCGCGCGGAGAATGACGCTGGTGTGGGGCTTCGTGCTGATCTTTCTGGGGCTCGTGAATTGGGGGCCGGTGCTGGAAGCCGGACTAAAGGTGGCGTCATTCCCGTTTGGCAGTTTGTTGGGACTCTTTTTGCTGGGCACCTTCGACGAGAAGGCCAATGCCCAGGGATCGCTGGTGGGAATGTTCGTGGGATTGCTGACGGTATTTGCAGTGTTCCGGTTTACGGCGGTGGCATTCACCTGGTACTTCATGATCGGCGCGTGCGTAACGTACGCTGTCGGCCTGGTTGTGAGCCGGCTGTGGCCGGATCTCGCGAACGACGGAAGCAAAATGCCGGCGGTTGAACGATGAACGAGAAGCGCCTGGAGTTGGTGCGCGGACTTGGACCATGGGCCTCCATGGCCATTGTCGTGGGCACGATGATCGGCACCGGGATTTTCCTGAAACCCGCGGAAATGGCCAGGGAAGGCAAGAGCGTCTCGATTGTATTTGCTGCGTGGATCGTTGGCGCGTTGCTGTCGATTTTTGGGGCGCTTTCCTACGCGGAACTCGGCGCCGCCATTCCCGAGGCGGGCGGAGAGTACGCGTATCTGCGGCGAGCCTTTGGCCCGTTATGGGGATTTCTGTTTGGCTGGATGCATTCAATCGTGGGAAGACCTGCGTCGGCGGCTTCGATCGCTGCAGGCATGATGCGGTTTCTAAGTTTCTTTGTACCGGCGATAGCCACGCCGATTTTCACGTTGCACATTGCTATCCCGGGCCTGACATCGTGGATTCACCCCTACGATTTCGAGTTCACCTGGGCGCAACCCCTGGCGGTGTTCTGGCTCGCGCTGATGACCGGCGTGAATTACCTCGGAGTGCGGCTGGGCGGGGGGGTGCAAGTATTTTTGACCACCATCAAAGTGGCCAGCGTGTTGATCGTGATTGGCGTCGCGTTTCTCGTGCCGGTAGGCGCACATACACCCGACCCCATCTGGCCGAACAGTGCGGATGCTGGAATTTTCGGCGCGTTCCTGGCGGCGCTTGCCGCAGCGCTCTGGGCCTATGACGGTTGGGAAGACCTAAACCTGGTCGGCTCCGAAGTTAAAGATCCACAAAGAAATTTTCCGCGCGCGCTGGTGAGCGGCGTGGCATTTGTCGCGTTCATCTATCTATTGTTCAGCGCGGCGTGCCTGAAAGTGTTGCCGTTCGAGAGCGTAGCTCAGTCCAGACACGTGGCCTCCGACGTAATGGAGAGACTCCTGGGACGCGGTGTAGCGGGATGGATCACCCTGGCGATGGTAATTTCCGCGCTGGGCTCACTGAATTCGTCGATCCTGAGCGGGGCGCGCGTCCCCTACGCCATGGCGCGAGATGGGATTTTCTTTCGCATCGCGGATGGCATTCATCCCAAATATCGAACCCCTGGTCGGGCGCTGGTCTTTCAGGGAATTCTGGCGAGTCTGATGTCGCTCACTGGAAGTTTTGAGGAGCTGACCAATCTTTATATTTTTGCGGGATGGATCTTCTACGGGCTCGCCGTAGTGGCGTTATTTCGACTGCGAAGTACGGAACCGGGCATGCCTCGACCCTACAAGTGCTGGGGCTACCCATGGATCCCTGGTTTATTTGTCGCCGGAGCTCTCGCGCTGACCGTGAATATCTGGCTGCAGCGACCCGGGCGTTCGAGCCTTGGGCTTTTGCTGATTGTAGCGGGGATTCCCTTCTATCAATGGTGGAAGAAATCGGAGCTGGCGAAAAACGTAGGAAAATAACGCTGGCTTCTCAAGATCAAGTAATTGCGCGGAGATGGGGCGCAGCAGTGCTACGCCCCTACGATGAGCGGATGCATTTGGAGTTCTGGCGCGACTAGGCGCTTGCAGCGCGAACGGTGTCCGCGATTCGGCAGAACGTGCCTTCCACGCCATGGTGTACGCGCATCTGCGGATGCAATGCTTTGGCCATCGCTTCGATACCGGTGACCAGCCTGGGTCCGGGCCGGGAAACGTAACTGTTCGCATCGAAGGCGTAAACGCGCCCATCCCGCACCGCGGGAATTTCCGACCAGCCCTCTGGAAAGGTCATCGAAAGATACTCGTCCCCGGCTTGTTGCTTGCTGTAGCCGCAAGGCGCTACGAAGAGTACTTCGGGGGCAGCTTGAATGATTTCTTGTGCCGTGACCCGATACGACGGCGTTTTTACTTTGCCGAAAAGGTCCACTCCGCCGGCACGCGCGATCATTTCCGGTACCCAGTGGCCACCGACGTAAAAAGGCTGCAGCCATTCGAGAAGCACAACAGACGGTCGCTCCTGCGTTTGCATTACTTCGAGTTCGACCTCGCCGAGCCGCAAACCAATTTTTTCCAGGATGTTCTGTGCGCGCTCGGAGCGGCCGGTCTCTTCGCCTACCCATAGAATGTCCCGCCAGACATCGCCAAGATCCTGGGGATTCAGGCACAGCACTTCCGGGCGACGGTCAAAGCGGGATAGAACGCTGGCCAGATCGTCCGGCGAAGCGGCGCAAACATGACAAAGGTCCTGCGTGACAATCAGATTCGGCGCTAATTCTTCCAGGATCTGTGCGTGAACCGCGTAGGGGCTTTCGCCTTTAGCCACAAAATCGCGCACCAGGCGATCGATTTCCGCCGGACGTGTGCCTTCCGGAATGCGCGAGCGAATGACGGCAGTTTTGGTTTTTGCGCGCGGAGGATAGTCGCATTCGTGGCTGACCCCGACAATTTCATGGTCGAGGCCCAGATTAAAGAGAATTTCGGTAGCCGAAGGGATGAGCGAAACGATGCGCATACCGGGACTCTACCACAGAAATTCAGCCGCAAGGAGCCTACGCTCGCCGCTGAGCGAAAGGAGCGGTTCGGCAATCACTTATAGAGAAAATACTTGTGGCGGACGGAATCGAACGCCGCGAGGTCTTTGGACCACGAGTCGATTATCTTTTCCGGTGATGTACCAGCCTGAAGCGCACTCACGGTTTCCGCATTGCCAAGCAACAAGATGATTTTGCTGACGTCGAAATCCTTTGGATATTTTTTTTGAAGGATGGCGGCAATCTCCAGCCCAACGCGCATGGAGCGAAGCGTATTGCGGTCGGTGACTCGAATGCCAACGCCGCCGCAACGGCGTCCCGCATAGAGTCCGCTGACCGGTACAAACGGCTGGTTGACGAAATGGACGCCGGAAATCTGGCGAGCATTCAAATCGGCAGCGACTTCCTCGCCATTGATCCACGGAGCACCGAACTCCTCGAACGGCGATTCAGTACCGCGACCAACAGACACCCCCGCATTCTGCAGAATTTCCAAGCCGGGATAAAGCGAGGAACCTTTTAGCGTACGGAGATTCGGCGAAGGCGGAACCCAGCGCAGGCTGGTGCTCTCAAAGAACAAATTACGATGCCAATTTTTCAACGGAATCACGTGGAGATCGGCGTTGATATGATTCTCGGAGTTAAAAAGCTGCGCGAGTTCCCCGATGGTCAGCCCGTAACGAACGGGCAACGGATAGTACGCAACAAAGCTGGTTTTGTCCGCGTCCAGCATCGGCCCTTCCACAATTTCGCCACCCAGTGGATTGGGACGATCCAGCACAAAGAAAGCGAGGTTGTGCTTGGCAGCTTCCTCCATGCAATACGCCATGGTGGTGGTGTAGGTATAGAAGCGCACGCCGGCGTCCTGAACATCGAAGACCAGCGCGTCCAGTCCCGCCAGCATCTCGTCAGTAGGACGGAGATGCTCCCCGTACAAACTATAAATCGGTAAACCGGTAGACGCATCCTTGGACGAGGAGATCTTTTCATCGGCGTGGCCTGCGATCCCGTGCTCGGGACTGAAGAGCGCGACAAGTTTTACGTTTGGGGCATGCGCCAAGGCTTCGATGGTGGAACGTCCCTGCGAGTCCAAGCCCGTGTGATTGGTGATCAACCCTATGCGCTTGCCGTGAAGCGGCGAGAATTTTTCTATCTCCAGAACGTCGAGGCCGACCTGGATGCGCGCCGAGTGGCTATGCTGCGAAGGCTTTGCGCGTTTCTGCGCAGCGAGGGATTGCGGAAGTGCGCCGGTGAGCATGAGGAGAAGAAGTAACGCGATTTGGGTAGGACCGGAGCCTGTGGGCCGAACCAGGAAAGGTTTCATACTCTCCAATGATATTCTGGAACGCGCCGAACGCCCGTTGATTGTGAGTGCGAAGTGCGCGTGCTATATACAGTTGCAGGCGCAGGCGTGCGGCTGAGGGGACTCCTCTAAAATGAACAGGCGTATCGCCGTAGTGTTGTTACTGCCCGCAATTTTTCTACTTTCTATGACACCGAAAGCCCGCAGCAGCAAACCCAAAGGACAAACCGCAGGGAAGCCCAGCGCTACGCGAAGTACTTCGGCGGCCAAACCTGGTCCGGCGAAACCCAGTGCGGCCGCGCAAAAGTGGGTGGAAGATACGCTGCGCGGAATGACGTTACAGGAGAAGGTAGGTCAAGTTCTCTTTGCCACCTTCGATGGCAGCTTTGCGGCCACGGACTCCCCAGCCTACGCACAGATGCTGCATTTCGTAAACGACCTTCACGTCGGCGGTTTTATCGTCATCACGCACGGCTCGCCCCTGGGCATCGTGAAGAGTCAGGTCTACCCTACAGCAATTCTGGCGAATCAACTGCAATCCAAATCGAAATTACCGCTGCTGATCGGGGCAGACTTCGAACGCGGCACCGCGATGCGGCTCGCGGAAGGCACGTCGTTTCCTACGTCGATGGCGGTGGCGGCAGCCGGGAATCCGAAAGACGCGTACACCGTGGGAAAGGTTACGGCGCTGGAGGCGCGCGCGGCGGGCGTGCAATGGATTTACGCACCGGTTTCCGACGTGAACAACAATCCGGGGAATCCGATTATCAATACGCGTTCCTATGGCGAGGACCCGGCGCGGGTTGCGGAGTATGTGGCGGAATATGTGCGAGGCGTGCAGGAAAATGGCGGCTTGGCGACAGCGAAACATTTCCCCGGCCATGGAGACACAGCCGCGGATTCGCACATCGATCTGCCGGTGATCAGAGCGGACCGCGACCGGCTGGAACATTTGGAACTCGTCCCATTTCGCGCGGCGATCGCCGCGGGCGTAGGCAGCATCATGACCGCGCACCTGAACGTGACGGCGCTGGAGCCCGACCCGAATCTGCCGGCAACCTTGTCTTCGATTATTTTGACCGATGTATTGAGGAAAGAGCTGCACTTTGAAGGCCTGGTGATCACCGATGCGCTGGATATGGGTGGAATCACCGTGCGCTATGCGCCGGGCGACGCCGCGGTCCGCGCGTTCCTGGCTGGCGCCGACGCGCTGTTGATGCCGCCGGTGCCGGATGCGGCGTATGACGCGATGCTCGCCGCGGCAAAATCCGGTCAGATTTCCAAACAACGGCTGGATGCGTCGGTGCGCAGGATCCTGTTGGCCAAAGCGCGCTTGGGGTTGGACAAGAACCGGCTGGTGGACGTGGCCGGATTGAATAGCAAGTTTGGAAAGGCCGTTTGGCAGGACGAAGCCCAAGGGATTTCCGATCGCGGAATCACGCTTCTGAGGGACACACCGCACCGTTTGCCGCTGGATGAAGCAAAGCCACAGCGCGCGCTTCTGGTATCGCTGTACGCCGACCCGGAACCTTACCCCGGAGAAAATCTGGAGAAGGAACTACGGGCACGGTTCGATTCGCTGATTGCATTGCGCGCCGATACGAAATTTGTGCGGGCTGATACGGTGAAGTTGCCGCCGGCGGACTCCTACGATGTTCTGGTTCTCGGATTGTTCGTTCGCGTCAGCGACCGCAAAGGCGATGTGGATGTGCCGCAAGAGCAGCTTCCTTTGATCAAGGAGATTTATGGCCTTGGGAAGCCAGTGATTACCGTCGGACTTGGCAGTCCGTATCTAATTGAAAGTTTTCCGCAGGCGGAAACGTGGCTGTCGGCGTTCGGCATAAGCGACGTAGCACAGATTTCCCTGGCTCGCGCGATATTCGGAGAAATTCCGGTGCAAGGGCATCTGCCAGTGAGCATTCCTGACGCCGGACTGAAAGCGGGATTTGGATTACAGTTGCCTGAACATCCCATGACGCTACAGCCGATGGACGTGCGCGCGGAAGCGCAATTGCAGCCCGCGTTTGCCGAGGTGGAAAAGGCCATCGCGGATAAAGCGTTCCCAGGCGCAACGCTGGCGGTTGGTTATCGCGGAAAAGTTTCCGTACATGCATTCGGGAAATTGAGTTACGACGCAAAATCACCGGCAACGAAAATTGACACGATGTATGACCTGGCGTCGCTCACCAAAGTGGTGGTGACCACGACACTGGTGGAGAAGCTCGTGGAGGGAGACTTCCCTTCTCCGCTGGCTCTGGATGCGCCGATTGAGCGCTACCTGCCCGAGTGGAAGAGTGGTCCGCAGCCCGAGTGGAGGCACAAAGTCACGGTGCGGAACCTGATGACGCACACCTCCGGGCTGCCTCCGTTCAAGGAGTACTGGCGCACCTCAAAGGGAAAAGAAGACACCCTGAGCAGGATTTTCGTGGAGCCCCTGGAATATGAACCGGGGACCAAGGTGGTGTACTCCGACCTGGGAATTATTTTAATGGCGGAGATCATCCAGCGTTTAACCGGCAAACCGCTCGACGAATTGGCGCACGAATATATTTTCGATCCACTGGGAATGAAGGGCACCATGTACCGTCCACCGAAGAAATTGTGGCCGGAAATTGCGCCCACGGAGATAGACACGCAGTTGCGTCACCGGTTAGTGCAGGGTGAAGTACACGACGAAAATGCTTACGCAATCGGCGGCGTATCGGGGCATGCGGGCGTGTTCAGCACCTCGCCGGATCTGGCGAATTTCTGCCAAATGCTGCTGAACGGCGGCGTCTATGAAGACCATCGCATCGTGAAGCGCTCGACGCTGACGGAATTTATTCAGCCGCAGGCGCTGGCAAAGAACACCCGTACGCTGGGCTGGGTAGTTCCTACAGAAGGAAGTTCCAGCGGGCACTATTTCTCGTCCCACAGTTACGGGCACACCGGCTTTACTGGAACAACCATCTGGATCGATCCCGACCGTCAGTTGTTCGTGGTACTGCTGACAAATCGAGTAAATCCGACCCGTGAAAATCACAAAATCGCCGAAGTGCGGCCCGCCGTACACGACGCCGTAATGAAAGCGCTGGGACTAGCCGCGGAAGTCGCGCCGTCGAAGTAACGGGTTCTAAGTTTTAAGATCCTCGGCCGCTTGCTTTAGATCATTTGGCTTGCCGAGATCACGCCAATAGAATCGATCAGCATTAAACGCCAGGATCATTTCGCCACGACTGGCCAGGTGCAGGTAGGTGTCAATGATGGAGAAGACGCTGTCTTCCGGCATCATGGTGAGCAGGCGCGGCGAAATCACGTGGATTCCAGAGAAGGCCAAGGCCCCTGAGTGTCCCGCATGGACCGGCACGGCTGAAGCCGCGCCCTGACGCGTGTAGCGGCCGCCTTCCGAGGCGGGCGCCGTTTTCGTTGAAGCATCCGCAAGAAACCCTTGCGCCAGTTCAGGCTTTCCATCACGACCAACCCGCCGGCCGCAAAGTTGGTTTTCCTTGTCAAACAGCAGATATCGCGAGGTCTCGCGGTCTTGCACGGCTAACGTAGCAAGCGCCTTGCGCGACTTGTGAAAACCCCGCATCTCGCCAAAATCAATGGTGCTGATCACATCTACATTGTGCAGCAGGAACGGCTCGTCCATTTCAGCCAGGTCCTGCAGGAAGAACCACGCCGCTTTCTTCAACCCGCCCCCGGTATCCAGCAAAACTTCTTCGCGGGACACTTCAATGTGCATCCCGAAATTCTCATTGACCTTCAGATATTCGACGACCATGTCCGCAAAATGATGCACGTTGATAATCACTTCGCGAATACCAAATTGCTTCAAACGCGTGAGAGTGATTTCCAGCAGACTGCGTCCGTTAATTTCGACTAGCGCCTTCGGACGAGTGTCGGTAAGCGGCCGAAGGCGCGTGCCCAGGCCCGCGGCCAGCACCATGGCCTTCATTTACGTATCTTTTCCAATTCTTCGGTTGCCAGCGCCTTCTTTTCCAGCTGGAGGTGACGCACCACTACTTCCACGCCGCTACGTTCGCGCAGTCGCTTGGCCAAAGTCTGCGCCATAAACACGGAGCGATGTTGCCCGCCGGTACAACCGAAGGAAACCATCAGGTTCTTGAAGTTGCGTTGCTGGTAGTTGTTGATGGTCGCATCCACCAGCGTGAAAACACTGGCGAGAAACTGGTGCACGCTTTCCTGCTGGTTAAGATAATCGATCACCGGGCCGTCCATCCCCGTCAAGTTCTTGAAGCGCTCCTCGCGGCCCGGATTCGGCAAGCTGCGCCCATCAAACACAAAACCGCCGCCATTGCCAGATTCATCCTTCGGCAAGCTCTGGTGAAAGGAAAAGCTGAAAATGCGCACCACCAGATTTTGCGCTTGCGAAGCCAAGCCCAGCAATTTCTCCGAGGCCAGCATGCTGTGGAAGCAGCTCATGAGTGTGGGGAGTTCAATAGGCAGCTTCACATGGTGCAGCAGCCAGCGAATATTTTTCAGCGCATACGGCACGCTTTGCAAAAAGTGCGTCCTGCGCTCGTAGAATCCGCGAAATCCATAGGCGCCCAGAGCCTGCAGAATGCGCGCGTAGACGTATGCATAGAAGTAGTGCAGAAAGGCTTCACGTTTTAGCGGAAGCACCGCTGCAAGCTGGTGCAGATAGTGATCGAGCAATTGCTGGCGTAATTCGGGCGGGAGATCGGCTTTGGCGTCATACAACAGGGACGCAATGTCGTATTGCAGCGCGCCTTTGCGGCCACCCTGGTAGTCGACGAAATACGGCCGGCCATCCCGCAACATGATGTTGCGCGACTGAAAGTCTCGATACAGAAAGAAATCACGCGGAGCTTCCAGCAGAAAGTCCATCAGGCGGCCGAAATCGTTCTCCAACGCCTGCTCGTTGAACGGAATGGCCGCCAGCCGGAGAAAGTAATACTTGAAATAGTTCAGATCCCAGGCAATTGACTGGCGATCGAAGCTGGAGATCGGATAACAGACGCGGTAATCCAGATCGCGGCCGGCTTCCACCTGAAAACGCGGCAACACCGCCACCACCTCGCGATAAGCCTCCACTGCTGCTGGAGCGACTTGTTCGCCGCTACGGTTCTTCGAGAGAAACTCGAACAGCGTTGTGTCTCCCAAATCCTCTTCCAGATACGCGCCCTGGCTGAGGTCTTCGCCGTAGATTTCGGGAACCGGCAGGCCGTAACGCCGGAAATGGCGGGAAAATTCAAGGAACGCGATATTTTCTTCGCGAACGCCGTAAAGGACGCCGATGGCGCTGGCCTTAGTATTCGACAGCCGGATAATCTTCCGCCCGGACCCACCGAGCTCGCCCTGCACCGGCTGGACGTGTTCCGCGGGCGAATGAAAGTGTTCCTCAAACAGCTTTTTGAGTACGTCCATTAATTATCCGGCGTTTCCCTTGGGATAGGGAAACAAGCAGCGCCCCTCTCCATAATAGAGGATTCTCTGCGCCTGTTCGGACACTACTCGTGAACAATGTTCTTTGAGGTCAATCCGAATCCGCGCCCGGTGTGGGTCCCGGTGGGCCGCTCTTTTTGGTTGTGTAGCGGCTGCCCTCTGAGGCGGGCGCATTTTGGGCTTATTCGAGACGTCT
>Ga0210383_10001460_pt1 | contig 21670 bp, 26 predicted proteins | sample IncBWC14OmetaG_FD_160072 | JGI IMG/M metagenome (GOLD analysis project Ga0210383, IMG submission 160072) | Forest soil microbial communities from Barre Woods Harvard Forest LTER site, Petersham, Massachusetts, United States - Inc-BW-C-14-O ... | reverse complement strand
TGTGGACAGCTGATCGGCTCTCGGTACAGCTCCGCGCTCGTCTGGATGACGGCCATCTTTTCGTGGTCTCAAACCGCGAGCCCTACATGCATCAGCGGAACGGGAAGGCGCTCGAGGTGGTTGTGCCGCCAAGTGGCTTGGTGACGGCGCTCGAACCCGTGCTCAATGCCTGCGATGGCACCTGGATCGCGCATGGCAGTGGCAGTGCGGACGCCGAGGTCGTGGACGCGGCCGACCGGCTCCGTGTGCCACCGGACGATCCCCGCTACAGCTTGCGCCGCGTATGGCTAACCAAAGAGGAAGAAGAAGGTTATTACTACGGCTTCGCTAATGAAGGGCTGTGGCCGCTATGCCACATCGCGCATACGCGCCCGCTTTTTCGCGCCGATGACTGGCAGCACTACCAGGATGTCAACCGCAAGTTCGCGGCCGCTGTGCTCGACGAAATAGAAAACGTCGCGAAGCCGGTGGTGCTCGTGCAGGATTATCACTTCGCGCTGCTGCCGCGACTGATCAAAGAAAAGCGGCCGGATGCGCGGGTGGCCATCTTCTGGCATATTCCGTGGCCGAATCCGGAAGCGTTTGGCATTTGTCCCTGGCAGCGTCAACTGGTGGATGGCTTGCTGGGCGCCGACCTGATTGGGTTTCACGTGCAGTCGCACTGCAACAATTTTCTCGAAACTGTCGACCGCGTTGTCGAATCGCGCGTGGACCGGGAACATTTTTCTGTGCTCCGCCAAGACCGCCGCACACTTGTCCGCCCTTTTCCCATCAGCGTGGCACTCACCGACGATGATTCCGCCGAAAGCGCAAATGATGGCTCCAGTTATCTCGAACGTTCCGCTCTGCTCCGGAGTCTGGGCGTCGAAGCAACCTACATGGGCATTGGCGTCGATCGCGTCGATTACACCAAGGGAATCCTGGAACGCTTCCTGGCCATCGAGCGTTTTCTCGAAAAGTATCCGAGCTATCAGGGGAAGTTTACGTTCGTGCAGATCGGTGCCCCCAGCCGCACGCACATCAAGCGCTATCACGATTTGCTCGCCGAAGTAGAGGGTGAAGCAGAACGCATCAACTGGCGCTTCCAAAGCGGTAAGTGGAAACCCATCGTCTTCCTGAAGCGCCAGCACAGCCATCAGGAGATCGAACCCTATTACCGCGCCGCCGATCTTTGCCTCGTGACTTCTTTACACGACGGAATGAATCTTGTGGCCAAAGAATTTCTGGCCACCCGCCGGGATGAGCGGGGAGTGCTCATTCTCAGCCAGTTCACTGGAGCAGCCCGCGAATTGCGTGACGCTTTGCTGGTCAATCCCTACGACATCGATCAGACCGCCGAAGCGATCCGCACCGCTCTGGAGATGGAGCCGGAAGACAAGCAGTTGCGGGTTCATCGGATGCGCAAGGTCATCAAGGAACACAACATTTACCGCTGGGCGGGGAACCTGATCACCGAACTTTGCGAGGTGCGCCTTGATGCGCCTGAAGACGTACAGGAGAAATCGCGCGCCACAGTGTCGGTGGGGTGAGCCTGCGAATGGTGCGCGACGGGGACGAGCGGTCGAAGGAAGCGAGCGAAAGAAGAAAGGAGGCACGCGTTTGAGGGCAGAGATGCAATCGGAGTTCGCGCCGTTTCTCCAAAGTGTGTCTCGCGCGTCGCAAGCCGCGCTACTGCTCGACTACGACGGAACGCTGGCGCCGTTCCAGGCCCAGCGCGACCGGGCATATCCCTATCCCGGAGTCGCGCCGCTGCTGCAAGAGATCGTGCGCAACGGCCGAACGCGGGTCGTGGTTTTCTCGGGCCGCGATGCAAGAGATGTTCTTCCGCTGCTCAATATTCGCCCGTACCCAGAGGTTTGGGGCGTACATGGGCTGCAGCGTCTGAGAACAGATGGCCGGATGGAGATGCCGAAACTCGATGAGCGAACGGTGGAAGGTTTGTCAGATGCCGATCGCTGGCTCGGCTACCTGCAACTGCGCTACGTCGCGGAATTCAAGTCGGGAAGCATTGCCGTTCACTGGCGCGGCCTGGGTGAAATCGCCGCGGAGGAACTCCGGTCCCGCGTCCTGCTGGGTTGGCGGCCCATTGCGGAATACAGCGGGCTCGACTTGCTGCAATTCGACGGTGGAGTGGAAATTCTTGCTCCCGAAGCCGACAAGGGAGATGCAGTTCGAACCTTCCTGAGTGAAATCAATCCCAACACGCCAGTGGCTTATCTGGGCGACGATTCCACCGATGAATCCGCCCTCCGGGCCGTGTTGGGACGCGGCATCAGCGTGCTGGTACGCCCCGAGTGGCGGCACACGGCGGCTGAATTTTGGCTGAAGCCCCCCGAAGAACTCCTCGACTTTCTCGGGCTATGGCTGAAGGCCTGTCTCGAACACGATACTTTTGACAGCGGCGCGGCCGCGGCGGTGAACGGATGACCACGACAGCACAGCCAGTTCTTGTACGAACGCCGGTGAAGCCCTTCTACTTCAATACTTCGGCGCACCTTTTACGTATCACCACATTCAAGGCGAATACGCTCGCCGAATTGCTGGAAGCCTTGCGCGTCTGCCCGGACGACTCCATTTTTCAACACGCGTTCCGCACGCTGCAGGAACACCACTTTATTCGCGAGGGATTTTCCAACGACTTCGCGCACTGGGCGCTGGCCGCGTGCAACCAGCCGGGTTTGGCGGAGCAGTTGGCGAGCGTGGATGTGCGCGAGTTTACCTCGCTCAGCGAGTTGCGCGAACGATTTGTCCAGATTGTCGAGAAGCACCTCCAGCTCAATCCCTCGGAAGGCGCGCGTGTCGCCGACGAAACGTTTTACTTTTGTGCGTCCGACATCGTGATCATGCCTACTAACTTCGTCGCCGGATCCATGCAGGATTTCGCCAAGGGCTTGCGGGAAGTGAGCGTGCACTCCATCCAGCATCATTTCATCGAGGCTCGGTTGCGGCTCAAGCTCATGTCCAACGACTTCTCGCAATGGCTGCACGAAGACGTGGGACTAACCGACGCGGCTCGCGCGTTGAACCGTATCGACATCTATACCGCAACGCTGGAAGATGTACGAGAACAGATGGTCCGTATCGTGGAACGCGCGTTGACCTAGATGATGAACACGCAGTTAACGAACACAGGGTGGTGAACACAGAATGACACTCGCTAACACGCAACCCGCAACCAAGGAACACGACGAGCCGGCGCTTTCCGCTCAGCCCGTTCCCACGCATCCGGAGCGGCGAGCGGCTCCCCGACCCTCTCCCCGAACGTGGGAAACACCTCCCGTCCCTGTGCCCGCCCCGCACCTCGACGACTACCAAGCCATTGTTGGCGCGGCGGAACTCGACGAATTGCGCTTTCTCGCGCGCGAGGTCAAAGGGAAAACCGTGAAGATGGTCAACTCCACCGCGGTTGGTGGAGGCGTGGCGGAAATGCTCAATCGCCTGGTTCCCATGCTGGGAGAGCTCGAAGTCACCACTCACTGGGACGTGATGACAGGAGGGAATGACTTTTTCGAGGTGACCAAGGCTTTTCATAACGCCCTGCACGGCAGTGAATATGAACTGACGAAGGCCGCGCGGGAAATCTTTCTGGCTTATAACGAACAAAACCGGCAGCGCATGCAATTCCCGGAAGACATGGTCGTCATCCACGATCCGCAGCCCGCCGCTCTGATAGCGGCCCGCAAGGACTCCCATGCGCGTTGGGTGTGGCGCTGCCATATCGACTTGTCGAATCCGAATCCGCAAGTCTGGGGATTGCTACGCCCCTTCATTGAGCAATATGATGCGGCCATCTTTTCCTCGCAGTCCTTTGCGCGTCAGTTGCCGATCCCGCAGTATCTTTTTTACCCGTGCATTGACCCGCTTTCGGAGAAAAATAAGGAGATTGAGGAAAGTTTCGTCCAGAAAGTGTGCGACGAATTTGGCGTAGATCGCACGCGCCCGATCGTAACCCAGGTGTCGCGTTTCGACCGATTGAAGGACCCGGTCGGTGTGGTGCAGGCTTTCAAGCTGGCCAGAAAATATGTCGATTGCCAACTGGTGCTGGCGGGCGGTGGAGCGAGCGATGATCCTGAAGGCGCCGTCGTGCTCAAAGAGGTCAAAGAAGCCGCGGGTGATGATCGCGACATTATCATCCTCGACTTGCCGCCGTGGTGCGCATTGGAGATCAATGCACTCCAGCGGGCTTCGACCATCGTAGTACAGAAATCGATCAAGCAAGGTTTCGGCCTCACCGTCACCGAGGCATTGTGGAAGGGAAAGCCCACCATTGCCGGCGCGGTCGGCGGCATTCCCAATCAGATCATCCACAAGCTGACCGGCATGCTGGTACATTCCGTCGAAGGGTGCGCTTATCAGATCCGGTATCTGCTCACGCATCCCGAGTTCGCCGCACAACTCGGCCGCAACGGGCAGGCCCATGTCAAAGAGAATTTCCTCATGACCACCAACGTGCGGCGCTGGCTCCTGCTGCTGCGGATTTTGGTCCGCGATCGCGGCTGAAGGACGCGCGGCGCCGAAGCGCTTTCGAAAATACAGCAATCACTGTACTGGCAACGCGATTCGGCGGATGTAACGTAGAGCAAATACCAATCGGCACAGGGCTCCCCGACACGGCGAATGTCATGAAAAGACGTTCGCGAGCGTTGAGCCAGGAAAGGACAGTTCAGAGTGAAACGCACTGAAATTGAGAGAGAGTTCCCCAAAAAATCACGCGATGCTTCGCTTGATCCGCAGGAAATCGGTCTGCAAGAAATTGATCTGCAAGAAGAGGTCAGACGCCGCGCCTATCAAATATATGAGGAGCGTGGAGGGCTGAATGGCTCCGCCTTGCAAGACTGGCTCCAAGCGGAAGCCGAAGTCCGTGAAAGCCCACGCATTCGAAAAGCCGCTTAGTGATGACCTGATAATGAGGGGTGTTCCTTAATTCGGAAACTAGAATGATTCGGAAACTGAAATCCGGGCAGTATCGGCTATATTCCAGCAAAAGAAATCCAAGAACTGGCCGCCGGCGTAATTTGGGCACTTTCGGAACAAGGAAAGCCGCGGAAGCTCATGAACGTGCTGTCCAATACTTCAAGCATCACTGAACACGTTCTCGCAAGTCCTGCCCTGAGTACGGCGAATGCCCCGCTAAAACTACAGAATGCAATCGATTCCCTGTAGCTATGCCTTCGACTACGCTGTTGTACGGGGCAGGTTGCAGATCGGTGCGCGCGAGTACACATCACGTTAGAACCGGCGACCATGGAATGTTTGTTGCCAAACCCACGCTGCGTCGCCAAAAAGCAGCTTCCATCCTAATTACTGCGGCATTGCTGATTTTCTGTATTCCAGTTGGCGCTCAATGTGCTTCCACGGTGTCAGCCGGGGAATTTCTTCGCAGAGCGGTCAATGCGGAGTTGCAAGCCCAAGCCGCCGACCATACTCATTGGACGTATCAGGTAAAGGCGGGTGCGCCCGGAAAAGAACGAGTTAAGTTGGTGGTTGAGACCCGTGATGGAGATCTCGAGCGCCTACAGTCATTGAATGGACAGCCGATCACTCCTGAACAGGAAAGACAAGAGGATCGGCGCATTGCCAGCATCGTAAACAAACCCAAATCACACGAGCGGAACAAACAGCGGCGTGAGCAAGCAGAAGACGGCCGAAAAACCGACGAACTGTTCCGAATGTTGCCGTCGGCGGTGATTTCGAGCTATGGAGAATGCAGGGGCGATCTCGTCGAAATACTTTTTCAGCCAAACTCCAATTTTCATCCGTCGTCGCGTGAGGATGCAGTGTTTCACCAAATGGCGGGTCGGATATGGATCAACCAGAGAGAAAACAGACTGGCGGAGATCGAGGGCCATCTTATCGAAGGTGTGAAATTTGCCGGCGGCTTGCTCGGCCATCTGGACAAGGGCGGCGAGTTTCATGTGAGACAGTCTGAAGTGACGCCCGATCATTGGGAAATCACTCTCTTGCATGTCAACATGCACGGCAAGGCCCTGTTTTTCAAGACGATCTCGGTGCAAGAAAACGAGACTCGAACCAACTACCAGCCGGTGCCAGGCAACTTGACATTGTCCGAAGCCGCTCAGCAACTGCAAAAGCGTGGTGTGGCGAAATCCAAAGAAGCGCTGTCGAGCTTGCAACCACCACCCAGGTAAATGTCTCGGAAGGGTGAATTCAAAGGCTGCTCGGGTGCGACTTCCACAACCCCCGGTTAGGGTTGTGCATCCTAGCTGGGGACGGCCGGATCCTTAGAAGATCCGGCTTTTTCTTCAAGTACGTCGTCCTTCATGACAGAAAGCGATCAAAACCCGGTCCGCAAAAGGAAAACGTCGGGCGCCCGTTGGCGCTGGGCTGGCGGAATCGCCCTGGTGTTGATTGTCGTGCTCGGCGCTGCGAGCATAGCGATTTCGCGTGCTGAGCCGATCCTTCGCGTTGCCGTGATTGAGACCTTATCCACCAGGTTCAAAAGCAAAGTTGAGCTGGATGCATTTCACGTCTCGTTGCTCAAGGGACTCCAGGTTTCGGGCGATGGGTTGAGGATCTTTGGAGACACAGACCCGAATAACCACGAGCCTGGAATTCAGCCGATCATCAATGTTGCGGAATTCCAGTTTCGTATGGGCATTCGGGCTTTTCTGCGCACTCCCATGCGTGTCGACACGGTGTACGTTAGAGGATTGCAATTGAATTTGCCACCCAGAGAACACCGCGATGAGATGAACAGGATGGCGCCCAAGGAAGGGAAGATCAAGATTGTGGTTGATCGGTTCGTCTGTGACAACGCACAACTGATCATCAACACTCTGAAGCCCGGCAAGCTGCCCCTGGAATTTGATATTGAGAGCTTAAAGATGACGACGATTGGTCCCGGTTTGCCCCTGCATTTCGACGCGAACCTGACCAACCCCAAGCCGGTAGGGAATGTTTTATCCAGCGGATCGTTTGGGCCTTGGCAGGCAGACAGTCCTCGTGACACTCCGGTGAGCGGGACTTATTCCTTCAACCATGCGGATTTAGGCACGATCAAGGGCATTGGCGGGATCCTGTCGTCCACCGGGAAGTACGCCGGCATTCTTGACAAGATTGTTGTGGATGGCGCGACCGACACTCCAGATTTTCGCGTTGCGACCAGCGGCCAGAAGGTGCCGCTGCATACGGACTTTCACGCGATCGTGGACGGAACCAGCGGAGACACATACCTTCAGCCGGTGAAGGCAAAACTTCTAACTACATGGCTCACGGCAAATGGCTCGGTCGTCCGCACAAAAGACCCCCAGGGACATCACGTGGAACTGGATGTCGTCATTGAGAAAGGAAAGATCGAAGATTTGCTGAAACTGGCGGTCCACACGGATCCACCGATCATGACCGGCGCAGTTCGTTTGAAGACGAAGTTCGACCTGCCGCCTGGCGAGCCCGATGTTGCCAATCGCCTGAAGCTTTCAGGCAACTTTGAGGTATCAGGCGCACACTTCACAAACGACAAAATTCAGGGAAAAATCGACGCCCTCAGTATGAGAAGCCAGGGCAAACCAAAGCTGGCGCAAGACAATATTCCAGACAACGTAAACTCTGACCTGACCGGCACGTTCGGCCTCGACGATGGTCTCATTTCATTTTCGCAGTTGGACTTCCGCATTCCCGGCACTCGCGTTGATCTGACCGGCACCTACAGCCTGGACGGAAATCAATTTGACTTCCATGGCAAAGCGCGCATGGATGCGAAACTCTCACAGATGGTGACTGGATGGAAGTCGATCCTCCTGAAACCTGCGGACCCATTTTTCAGCAAGAATGGCGCAGGAACGGAAATTCCGGTCAAAATTACCGGCACAAAGTCTGAACCTCACTTCGGCACGGATTTTGGGCGCAAGGACGATGTCGAGAGCCCCAAGAACAGCGCAAAGAAGTGAACCAGGGCAGTTCCTACTCCAGCCCATCAACGCTTAGTAGCCGCTATCAACCTTAAGCTGCCTTAAGCTGCGCCTCTCCGGCCAGTCACCAGGTTGATGACCAGAACGATCAGGGCGACCACGATCAGGATGTGGATATAGCCACCCAGCGTGTAAGAGCTGACCAATCCCAGGAGCCACAAAATCAGCAGCATGATAAATATTGTCCAAAGCATTCGAAAGCCTCCTCCGTTTAGGGCCGCAAATCAGGGCCGCAAAATCTCCGTGCAAATGACCCGGTGCGGTTCCACACAATCGAGAGAAGCGTACCGCATCACAAGTCTCTGATGCGTACGGTTGATGCTGTACATGAGTGTCATATTGCTCGTAGTCGGCTGTCACGTACCGGTTCTTTGCGTCTAAAACGCCAGCAAAGCAGCAAAGAGAAAAGAGAAAGAGGAGGGTACATGCGCGCCAACGAAACAATGAGAAGAGACGACCTGATGAAAGCTGATCTGCTGAGCGAAATCGTTCTGTTGAGTGGCGGCGTTGCCGTCCTGATAGCTCTCCTGATCGTCGTGGTCGCTGCCTGTACAAGTGCGGCGGCGGCGATGCAATAAACCCTCCATTCCCCGGCGTGAAAGTACAAGTCACGGCTCTACAGGCATCCTGTAGTTGAACTAGGGCTTCGACTGGATTTCCCGACGCATTGCGAGCGCTTATGTTTGGGGAGACGAAACAGCTATCCAACGGGCGCACCAATCAGCTTCTGGCGTAAAGGAGAATTCAAATGTCGGGGAAAAACACAGCAGTTTTCGGAATTTATCCGAGCTATGCGAACGTCGAAAGCGGCGTCGATGGCTTAAAGGCGGCAGGCTTCAGCAACCGTGATATTTCAGCGCTCTTTCCTGCCGGCGCGGGCTCGAGAGACTTTGCTCACGAAAAAGGCACCAAGGCCCCCGAAGGCGCTACGGCCGGGGCTGGTACGGGCGTGGTTCTGGGCGGCGTGATGGGATGGCTTCTGGGGGTCGGCGCGCTCGCGATTCCCGGACTGGGCCCGTTCATCGCGGCCGGCCCGATCATGGCTGCGCTCGCCGGAGCGGGAGCAGCGGGCGTTGTCGGTGGCATCGCCGGGGCCCTGGTGGGAATGGGGATTCCCGAGTACGAGGCCAAGCGCTACGAAGGACGAGTGAAAGACGGTGGCATTCTGCTCTCTGTGCACTCCAATACCTCCGATGAAACGAAACGGGCCAAGCTGATTCTGGAGGCGACGGGGGCACAGGATATTTCGTCGACTGGCGAAGCCAAGTCCGATCACGAAAAGATTGATCTCCCCCGAGCAGTCTAGTTCCGCGAGTGGTCGCCGCCGGCGGCGAGGGCCGCCGGCATCGCGGAATTGCTGGTCGAGTGTTTCCATACGAATGTAGATGGACTCAATAAATAAACAGATAAGGAGTAGACAAAATGAACTCAGACCAATTGAAGGGCAAATGGAAACAGCTGAAAGGGTCGGTAAAAGAACGCTGGGGCAAATTGACCGACGACGACCTCGAGGTTATCAACGGACAATCAGAGCAGTTGATCGGAACCATCCAGGAAAGATACGGGATTGCCCGCGATGTAGCTCAGAAGCAAGTCGACGAGTGGAACGCGGAGGATAAGCGCGAATCCGAACTTGAGCAAAAGCGCTATGACGACAGACGCAAGGCCAGCTGAAACCGTTCAGAGCGTTCTTTTTACGGGGGAAGTCGTTTATCGGCTTCCCCTTTTTCTGTCGGCTCGACCTATGCTGCGGAACCTGGCGTTGAAGTACCCGCGGATGAGGCCACCTGGACCTGGATAATATCGTTCTTGACGGCATACACAACCAGATCGCGAATCGAGTGAATGTCGAGTTTCCGCATGATGTTGCTGCGATGAGTCTCCGCGGTCTTGGTGCTCAGGTTCAGAAGAGAGGCGACTTCCTTCGAGCTTTTCCCCTCCGCCAGAAGTTGAATCACTTCGCGCTCACGCGGCGTCAGTGTTGGCAGCTTTGGCGCTTCTCCCGTGGAAGGTTTGTAGCCCTTATCGAGAAAGCCCGCCAACACCATGTCGTTCACCCGCGGTGTAAAGAACATGCGGTTCCGCTGCAACGCTTCCACCGCCGACACCAAATCTCGCGCCGCATCCGACTTCAACACAAAACCACGTGCACCGGCGTCGAGCGCTTCCCGGATGACCTGATCCGAATCGGTAATTGTCAGGACAATGACTTTCTGCTGCGGGTTTTGCTGCAGTAACTGGCGGGTTGCGGCCAGGCCGTTGAGGTTGGGCATACCGACATCCAGAATCACAACGTCGGGTTTCAGCAGTTTCGCTTTTTCCACGGCTTCGCGACCGTCTTTGGCATCTCCGCAAATCTCCCAGCCTTCATGGGATTGCAGAAGAGCGGCCAGTCCGCGACGTACAACTTCGTGATCATCAGCTATCAGGATCCGTAGCTTCATTGCCCACCTCGTTTAGAATCGCCAGCCAGTCCGCGGTTTTACGCGGGGAAAAACTTGGGCTGGCTTACCGCATCCACAGCCTGCCAGCTCCAATAGTGCCTAACATTAGTGCCTAAGATAGTGCCTAAGATCGTCGCGTCCAATCGCTGCCGGACTACACTTGCTGTTCATGAGGAACTGCCGCCGCGAGGGGTATGGCGACCCGCACCAGCGTACCACTGCTGTTCGACTCAAGCGTCAGCTTTCCGCCTAGCTCCCGCACTCGCTCGCGGATACCTGCGATTCCTACTCCTGTGCCGGCACCGGTGGCGCGAAAATGACGCAGCACTTCTTCGGGTATTCCGTTGCCGTTATCCTTGATTTCCAGGATCACTTCTTCGGCGTCTTGCCGCACCAGAACCTCAGCCGCCGATGCTCCAGAATGCCGGTGCACATTGGTTAAAGCTTCCTGGAGCACACGAAACAACGCGAGTTCGACGGCGTCCGGCAAACGCTCCAGATCGGCCGGAACATCCAGGGTCACGTTCAGTCCACTGCGCTGTCCGTAGCCCTCAACATACCAGCGAGCGGCGGAAGCAAAGCCGGCCGCGTCCATCGTAGGCGGATGAAGCAGATAAGAAAGCGTGCGGACTTCAGACATGCACTGCTCCATCAGCTTATCCGCTTCGGACCACAAGTCCTCGCGCTCGGGCGCTTGCCGGAGCATGTGAGCGTTGAGTTTCAAGCCAACCAAATACTGCCCCAGGCTGTCATGCAGCTCGCGCGCAATCCGGCGACGCTCCGAGTCCTGCAAACTCAGCAGTCGGGATGAAAGTTGTCTGAGCGCGGCGGTGCGCTGCTCCACCTGAAATTCCAGATCAGCCGTGGTGCGGCGCAAGGCATCCTCAACCTGTTTGCGATGCGCTACTTCCGTCTCCAGCGCCTGCGCCTTTTGTTGTAGACGGGTGATGCTGCGAAAGCGTTCTTCCTCGCTGGGCAGAGCCGTGTAGCTCTCGACTGGAATTACCTGGGAATGTTCCGCGCAGATTTTAAGAAACGAGTCGCCATGGTCCTCGCGGTTAAAGGCGCTCATCGGGTACCCACAACGGAGAGATAGGGAGTAGGTTTGTGCCAGGTCATTCCACAGTTGTTCGAGCCGGACCGCGGCCTCAGCATTTCCCTGCGCCCACAGCAGCGCGACCATTTCCCCAAATGCTGCAATGCGGCGATTCTTTCCACCGACTGCCGCAGTCTGCCCTAACACGCTGCCAATTACGCTTCGAAAAAGATCGGCATCGAGCCAACCGTCTCGCATGAACCTTGCCAGGGTTTCCACCGCATCTAACGCGACGTAGCGGCCCTGCTCAACTGCCGTCGCTGTGTCAAAACCGCGTGACTGCAACCGCTGGGCTAGACCATCGCGATGCGCGTCGGTGGCAATCACGACGGCAGAGTCACCCGCCACTAGCGCAGTTCCTATAAAGCGGCTCAATTCGTCAAGCAGCGACGAATCCTCGCCGTAGAACTGTACGGAGTGCCCCCAGTGCGGGATCGGCGGCACGGCTGCGACATCATGGCTCGGAACTATGCTCGGAACAATGGCGGTACTCATCTCGATTGTCTCCGTAACTGGTTGCATGCACTAGATTTCGAGTAGACGTCGAGCGCGAGAAACCCCACATCCCGCTTAAGTCTAGTTCTCAGCCCGGTACTCGCGACATACAGGTAATCCTGTAGTCTTCCAACCGACAGAGGCAACATACCCAGACCTATTTCGGGGCTTTCCAAATGTAAAAATTTTCCTCGTCTGACAAGGTTTCGATACCCAGCCCTTTCGAAGTTGACGCGCGATGAACCGCAGATCGCAGGTTGGCCAGCGTTGTTCCATCCACATCGGTCAGCGGAATCTTGATCGCCGATCCCTCGGGCAAGGATTCCAGGTCCTGAAAAATCCCTCCCAGCAAATCGTGGTGTTTACCACGGCGGGTCCTGCGAATGTCGGCCAGAATGACGCGGTCATATTTCAAAGGAGATTTCTGGGATTTGCCTCCAGTTTCTTTAGTCATACGCTCCTCATACCCACGAATTCTCTTACGACTTTACCAGTTGTATATATAATTCCTGTTCGGCATTGTCAAGCATTTGTTTAGTGTTTCTTTTATAATTCTTTTATTATACGTTTAATTTGCCCGGGGTGTTGCATCGGAATTTTGTTCTCCTTCAGCTTCGTTAATTGTTGCGAGTTTCGTTAATTCTTGCGCACGAAGTATTTCCGCCCTTTTTTAGTGCAATGTGTACTCTGGAGTCTCTGAGGAAGTTTCACTCAGAATATTTAGGGGACGCCATGACTACGAACTCTACCTGGCAAGAACTCTATCGAACCGCTCTGCTTGAGCTTCGCCCGGAAGAATTGCGACCGCGAATTGACGCCGCCGAAAGAGCTATCCAGCACCGGATCTCGGAACTGAGACGGAACGATTCCGACTCCGCAGAGGAAGCACGCGCCCTCGACGACGCATTGCGGGGATTGCGCATTCTCGTCAGCACGGAATGCAAACCTCCGCAGTCCACATCTTCCGTTTTGGCTCAACGCGAGGTGACATCGTGAAGCGCCCCGTCTCGTTGGGATCCAGCTCTCTCCGAGGTCGCCCGTCGCGAGGAAGCAATCCAAAGTCCGGAAACTGCCGCAACCCGCTCACCCCGTCGCGCATTAGAAGGGAGGTCTCGGCGGCGAGATTGGAAAAGCAGTGGCACGAACTGCTCCTGCATGCGACCATTGTGAAAGATCCGGAGAAGATCCTGTGGCTCACGGCCGAGCTCGACCGGTGCAATCGCCGCGCCGAGGCGGTGGGCAAGCGCTTCGGCAATCTTTAGGCGTTTAGTTCGAAACTAATGTCTCCTCGGAAGAAAGCTCAAGCGGCATTCGCATCAGCTTTGCTGCTGCTGTTCCTGAGCGGATTGGCAACCTACTTCGCCATCACACGTCTGCTGGAAAGTGAAAAATGGGTGGTTCATACCCATGAAGTCCGAGTTGCGATTGGAGACATCGATTCGGCCCTCTCGCGTGCCGGACGTGCGCGCAGCGGATACGTGCTCGAAGGGAACGACGATTTCCTGAATCAGTTCGAAGCCGCGGTCTTAGAAATTCCTCCCATCCTTCGACACTTGCGAGAACTGACCAGAGACAATCCGCGTCAGCAGGATCTTTGTTCGCGTCTTGAAGACGTGACCAACCGGCGAATCGCCATGTTTCGGGAGTCGATCCGGCTGCACAAGGAGACATCTCCTGATGTCCAGGGACAAGCGGATTTGTCGCGCCAGGCGGTGCCCATTTCCTCCGAGATGACATCGATCATGCAGCAGATGCGCGAAGAAGAACAACGTCTTCTGGACGCGCGAACAAAAACCTCAGATCGTCTGTTTATTGTGACCGTCGTTACTCTGGCGGTCGCGTTTGTCATGGCTCTGGAGCTCTTCACCGTGAACTATCGCTTGTTGTCCGCGGAACTCGCCGCGCGTGAGCAAGCGGAACAGACCGTCCGCGAAAGCGAGGAATCGCTCCGTCACCTCACTGGCCGGCTCCTGCAAGTGCAGGATGCGGAGCGAAGAAAATTTTCCCGCGAACTCCACGACAGTCTGGGACAGTATCTGGCCGGCGCGAAAATGAATCTGGAGATATTCGCCGCCCAGCGCCGCGACAGTTCTCTTCCGGAAGCGATTCAACTGCTTGATCAGGCCATGGCCGAAACGCGAACGATTTCGCATTTGCTGCACCCGCCCCTGTTGGATGAAGCCGGGCTTTCTTCGGCGGCGAAATGGTACGTGGAGGGATTCGCCCAGCGCAGCGGAATTGAAGTCAAAATCGATCTTCCCCAGGACGTGGGTAGCCTGCCCAAACCGGTGGCACTCGGACTGTTCCGTGTTCTGCAGGAGAGTTTGACAAATATCCACCGCCACTCCGGCACCACCAGGGCCGAGGTTCGTCTTGAGCTTTTGCCGGACCGCGTGCTTCTTAACATAAGAGACTACGGAAAAGGAATTGCGCCGGAGGTGCTGACGGCTATTCGAACGAAAGGGATGAATTCTGGTGTCGGCCTGGCGGGAATGCGCGAGCGCATGCGCGATCTTGGCGGTCAGCTTAGCATTCAGTCCCGCGCACCCGGTATCATGATTTCCGCCAACATACCGCTTTTGGAAACCGCGGAGAATGCCTCGCTTCCGGCGGCAGACTAATTCTCGGCCCGGCCGATACTCATACCGGGAAGTAGGTCTCTTCCCGCAGCAGTGCTCCTACCGCATCGACCACACAGTGAAGATCGGTTTTTGCGCAAGTGCCGCGAACCCCCGCCTTCTGCGCCTCCTCAGACAATTGTTTAGTGAGGTAGAGCGTAACCATCAAGATCGGCGTTTCGGGAGATAGTTGGGAGATGGCTCGCGCGGCGTCGAGGCCATTCATGTAAGGCATCTGAAAATCCAGCACAATCACGTCCGGCTTAATTTTCTGAAACTTGTACACAGCCTCTTGACCATCTCGGGCCTCGTCACAGACTCGCCAACCGCGATGTTGTTCGAGCACGCCGCGAAGATACCGTCGGACCGCAGGGTTATCATCGACTACCAGAATTCGAGTCGCTCCATTCCGCTCGTCAACCGATTTCGTCACTTCACCCGAACTATGCAGACACCCCATAAGAGAAAAGTACGCAAGAACTCAGGGCCCCGCAATACATCGAATGCCTGACTTTCGATGGTCAGGCCGGCTACGATTGCCTCCCTTTTATTCCAGAAATGAATAGCCAAATTACACTGCGCTCCCAACTCGGGCCCCGGCAATCAACAACTTAGCCTTGTGGCAGAGTACGTGCTTTCTGGAAGTGGTCATCCCAATCCCATATTTTGGAGAGATGCGAATGGTTGAGAGCACTGGAAAAGACTGGCAGGACCTCTGCGCTGAAGCTGCCGCAGAACCCGACTCCGAAAGAGTGATCTCTCTCGTCCATCAGATTCTCCAGGCATTTGATGAGTGCGATCAAAAAGGCAATGTACCCGTGGCGTCTCACCACGGGCCACGCCATTTCTCCAGCGAACGCAACCGAGACCTGTCTCCGCGGCGCTAGACCCGGCCCATCAACACCAGCACCAGCACGATGATAAGCACCAGGCCCAGACCTCCACTCGGGTAGTACCCCCAGCCCGAGCTGTACGGCCACGCGGGCAATGCACCGATGAGCATCAGTACTAGGACGATCAGCAGAATGGTGTACATGTTATTCGCTCCGTCTTCAGCAGAAGTCACCGGACACGCATAGCCGGTGCTAATTGAATTCCATCTTGAGGGTACAGAGTGATGCGAGACTTCAACATCGGTTCCAACCTGTAGCTCAAAGGATTTGGCTATGTACCGCCCGGGATTGTTTTGAAATATCCAAGCAAAGAAAAAAGACAAAAAAGAATGACGGCCAAAGCCCACCGGGCCTGGCCGTCAGTTGTGGTTAAAGCTTGGAAGCAATTTTCAATTAGGGGTTGGTATTTGCAGCCTGGTCCTTTGCCTGCATGGAGTATCTCCTCACAGCCGCTAGGAAAGGCTCGCTGCCAGCGGGCGGCGCAACCTGGCCGCGGAGAATATCCTGAAACGGAACCATCTGGCCAAACAGTATCTGGGTCTCATCTTTATCCTGCGATATTGCCGCTCCGGACAAATCTATGCCGGCGAAGAGACCGCGAGTGCGCGAATAGGTCAAGACTTCCGCTCTCATCTTTATGTCGGTACCGGCAGTGGCATCACGCCCAACCGGGCCCGCTGCGGCGGAGATGTCCGCTCCGAGTTTGAAGTGGCTGGAGAGCAAGTGCTCCATCCCGGCGTCAGTCATAACCACCAACACCAGGTCCGTGGCCTGGGCTCCGAGCTGCAATCCCCAGCTCCCGCCGGTGATGGTAAGTGGAGCAGGGGCGCTCCATCCGTGTTCCGTCCTGCATGTTGCCACTCCCTTGCCGTGGTTCCCGCCCAGGACAAACGCGACCTTGACCATGGAAGGTATGACGGCGATGCACTTTGCCTCATGCATAATTCCGTCGGGAATCGCTTTGTCGGGAGTTGCCATGATTTCGTTGAGCACATGCGCGGACGTATCGATGCGCTTGCCGATATCGGTTTCATTGTCGGCGGCCCACGTCAGGCTGGAGAAGATCAGAGCCATGATGGTCAGCGCCAAGGAATATCTGGTTGCGGAAGTGATTCGTAAGTTCATGTCAAACCTCTTCTGTGCCCGTCTGAGCACCATGATTATTTTCTTCAATCTCACGATAGTTTCAGACCGTCCCCTCAAGCCATCCCCTCAAGACCCTAGATTGTACGGAGCTACCCCTTAGGCCTTCTAAGTGGGTCTACACCTTTGAGCGTGCATTGGACGCGAACTGCACGCATTCAATGTCGCGGTTGTTTCCTGACTCTACAGGGAATTCTCCGGAAAGGTACGCAGTCACTAGGATTTTCAGTCACTCGAGAAGTGGCTATGCTTCGACCGTGAAATGTACTTCTCAAATGTTCCCACCCATCGAGCAGGGATCGGTCACGAGGCTGATTCCTGCTCCACGCCTTTCGTTGTCTCACCGCGACAGGTGTGATCGGGGAACGAGCGGGTTGGAAGGCACCGGGCTGGAAGGCGATAAGATCCGATTTCTGATTTGAAAGGCAGGCATAATCATGATCAAGGCAGCGACAGTCAACGAAAACTCTGGATCCGCGAATCATCTGAAGAACATTTTCGATCAGTCACTCGCAATACTTCGCGATGGAGCTGGTTCCGCACGATCGCGTCGCCGTTCGCTGCCTCTTCACATTGACGCAGTCAGTCTCCAGAAACGCGCCTTGGGTGATGCCGCCGACGCGCTGGCCGCACTCTGGAAAGTCTCGGCGCCCAGATCCCCGAAGTTGCCAGGTAGCCCCATTCAGTACAGCAGCCAGTACAGCAGGTAGATCGCTGACCAGGTAGACTCTTGATCCCTATAAGTGATGCCACCGTCTCCTCAAGGTTACTAACGCTGATTGCGAGCGTCGTGGCCATTGTTGGTCTGTATTATGGCCGCCAGGTCCTGATTCCGCTCGCGCTCGCGGTCGTGCTCGCGTTCTTGCTTGCGCCCGCGGTAGGCTGGCTTGAGAAATGTCACCTCACCAGAGTGCCTGCGGTGTTAGTCGTTCTGGTGCTCGCATTCACCGCGGTTGCTTCACTGGGCTGGATAGTCACCGGTCAACTGATGGACATTGTTGACCAATTTCCCAGCTACAAATCGAACATCCACGACAAAATTCAATCGGTGCGAGTTCCGGATGGCAGTCGCTTGAAGAATGCAACCAACACCGTCAGTGAGCTTAGCAACGAGTTGTCCGCGGCTTCAGAGTCGGCTGCAGACAAGAAAGCCGGCAAAACTTCTTCGCGAAGCGGTCCGATTCCGGTGCAGGTGACCCAACCTCCTTCCAATGCACCGCAATACCTGCGCGTGATGATTGGGCCACTTACAGGCGTTCTCGAGACGTCGGCAATAGTCATCGTCTTCACCTTATTCATGATGATCAAGCGCGAGGATCTGCGGAACCGCGTAATCCGGCTCGCCGGTCAGGACCAGTTGAACATCGTCACCCAGGCGTTCGACGACGGTTCACGGCGTCTGAGCCGCTACCTGCTGTTGCAATTCTTGGTGAATATCGGGTACGGCGTGATCTTCGGAAGCGGCGCTTACTGGATCGGTGTCCCTCACGCGCTGCTCTGGGGCGTTTTGGCTTGCCTCCTGCGTTTCGTTCCATACGTTGGGGCGGCGATCGCAGCTGTGCTCCCCATGGGCATGGCATTGGCCGTTTTTCCCGGCTGGCACCAGGCGGCCCTTGTCTTCGGGCTCTTTGTGGTTCTTGAAATCCTCATCTCGAATGCAGTCGAGCCCTGGCTGTACGGTGCGCACACCGGCATTTCATCCCTCGCTATCCTCGTGGCCGCAGTATTCTGGACGATGTTGTGGGGACCAGTCGGTTTGATTTTGTCCACCCCGCTCACGGTATGCCTGATCTTGATGGGGCGATACGTGCCGCAATTGGGCTTTCTCGAGGTTCTACTCGGAGATGAACCCGTCCTGCCCGTGGAAGCCCATTTCTACCAGCGTCTACTGGCACTCGATCAGGATGAGGCGAGGGAAATTGCGGAAAGTTACTTGAAAGAGAAATCAATTGGAACTTTCTACGATTCGGTTCTCATCCCAGCGCTCACTCTCGCAGAACGGGATCGGCACCTGAATTTGCTGGAAACAAAGACCGCCGATTTCGTCAATCAAAATACCCGCGACCTGATTGAGGAACTGGGCGAACGCTCATTGAACGGCGATGAGCCAGTCACATTCGATGAAAATAAAAATAATAATGATCAGGATGACTCCGGCGCTCTAAAGTGCGATACCGGATTCAGTCAAAGCGATCCGGACTGCGCCGCACTGGCGGGCCTTCGGGTTGATTGCATTCCGGCGGCCGACGAAGCTGATGAACTCGTGGCCATGATGGCCGCGCAACTGCTCCAGCGGTTGGGGTGCGATGTTCGTCACTTGCCGGTAACCCCGCGTGCCAACCTTTGGAATGAACTGGCTAGCGACAACTCTCAAGTCGTTATCGTTTCTGCCCTTGCTCCCTTCGCTGTTGGGCAAGCCCGATTACTTTGCAAGCGGCTACGTCAACGTCAGCCAAATCTAAAGATACTCGTGGGATTGTGGAACTTCGAAGGCGGCCCCGCCAAAGCGCAGGAGCGAACTGGAGCCGGCGTAGCAGATATGTTCGCGACGAGTCTGGAACAGGCCGTTTTGCTCCTCTCCGGGACTACCCCCGAGGCGAGCAAACGAGCCCAGTCCGATGATCTTCCGGAGTCCGGTGCCTTCCATGAGGAAATCGCCACCACGAAGTTATAGTTCCATCTAGAGTTCGATCTAAAGTTCGACCTACAGTTCGACCTAGAGTTCGACGGGCCGAATTCGACAGTACGGCGTTACCAGAACATTCTTCAGATCCGCAAGCCACCCCATCAGCCGTTAAATGCAACTAAGTCAGGAACAGCGCAGAATGCGGGAAGGTGCGCTGTAGCTAAGACATTTCGTAAGGAGTGATTCATGTCAGAACCGATCGCGGAGAATCTTGAACCCGCGCCGACCGACGCGGCAGATGGGCTGGATCGAAACCCGTCTTACGAAAGCGGCAAACATCTCCCAACCCAGCAATATCCGTCGAAAGACAATCCGCCAGAAAGCGGACAGCACTTGCCGACAATGCCCGATCCGGCGAACTCCGATCCATCAAACTCCGATCCCTCGAAAAGAGATCCATCGCGAGTCCAGGATCCCCCGACCGATAGTAGTGAAGGCTTCGAGCAAGTCGGAAGACTTCGCGCTTCATAATTTTGGTCGCAGTCGCGGCCGTCCCCGGCGAACCTGCCGGGGTTCTTTTTTGTCGTCATCGCGTTCTCCGAGGTACAGGATTTCCCAGAGCCGACTACAACTTACACACGATTGGTGGCTTGACTCGCCTCCAGTAATGTCGGATGGTGTCTGGCAGCGTGTGTTTGCTGCGAGGAGGAGTGCAGTGCGATTGGCGTGGGCAATTGTCGCCGTTCTTATGATCCTCTGGCTTCTGGGCTTTGGCTTGCACGTGGCCGGAAGCCTGATTCACTTATTGCTGGTGGTTGCAATCGTCGTTTTGATCGTTGATCTTTTGAGTGGCCGTCGCAGTGCAGTCTGATTTATTTTTGCTGCAGAAGTACTGCAAGGCTGAAAGCTGTTTTGTTGTTTGAGTGCGAAGCTCAATCCACGCAACCCGAGGCAGGGAGAGCAAGAGCGGGCAGACGAGGGATGATGAGCAAAGGAAACACAATGCAGATGCGTTCGATTCGTACATTGTTATTCGCATTGGTTGTGCTGTGCATGTCGGCTGCGGCGTTTGCCGCGGTCGGAGTGGTAATTACAGTCGGTCCCCCGCCGCTGCCGGTCTACGAGCAGCCCATTTGTCCCGGAGATGGCTATCTTTGGACACCAGGCTATTGGGCGTGGGGCGACGACTTCAATGACTATTACTGGGTGCCGGGTACCTGGATTATGGCCCCTGAGGTCGGTTTCCTTTGGACCCCCGGCTATTGGGGCTGGGGCGGCAACAGCTTCATTTTCTATGACGGTTATTGGGGGCCGACGATCGGTTTCTACGGCGGCATCAATTACGGTTTCGGCTACTTCGGAACCGGGTTCGAAGGCGGCCGCTGGGATAACGGACACTTTTTCTACAACCGAGCCGTAATGAATGTGAACGTCACCAACATTCACAATGTCTATGAAACGAAGGTCAACGTTACTACCGTGAACCGCGTCAGCTTCAACGGCGGCAACGGAGGAATCAACGCGCGTCCAACAGCGGCGGAAGAAGCTGCGTCGCATGAGAGGCATGTTGGTCCGGTGGCCGCTCAGACCCAACATATGCAGGAAGCGCGCTCTGATCCCCAGCAACGCGCTTCGGCGAACCAGGGAAAGCCTCCGGTCGCAGCCACAGGGAGGCCTGGAGAATTCAAAGGCAACGGTGTCGTAAAAGCTAGCGAAGCCGGTGGGCGCTATACGCCTCCAGCCAATCGTGGCGAGAACCAGGCACGGGAAAATGGATCAGCTCAGCGTCCGGAAGAAAATGCCGCTCGACCGGCCGCCCCGAACCATGTTCGCGACCTACCGCCTGCGGAACACCCGACCGCTCCAAGTTCGGGTAACGCGAAGCAGGATAAAAAGAACCAGCAACAACTGGACAAGCAATATACACAGCAGCAGAAGGAACGGCAGAAGGTCCAGCAGCAGCAGGAAAAAGAAGACCAGAAGGTAGCGAAGCAGAACAACGAGGCCAAGAAACAGCAGGTGGAGCAATCCCACCAGCAACAGACGCAGGAACTGCAGCAGCGGCACCAGCAGCAGACGCAGCAAATGCAGCAGAGAATGGCGCCGTCAGCACCGAAATCGGGCGGCCATCCTCCGAAATAAACTGTTCCTCGAGTCGCGAACCACGGAGGGCGCACTGTCGGGAAATCGGCGGTGCGCTTTTTTATTTATTTAATAGCCAGCGAGAGCGGCGCGGGCACATGATCGAGTGGGCTTCGGCGGGCACGATGCGTGATCCGTCCTGACGCCGTTCAGCTTCGTACGAATCTAAAACAGGGAAACGGCAAAAACCTGTGCCGCATCGCTATCCCGCCTAACTGCGGTCAAAGCTAACGCAAGTCAGACGCATATGTCATCAGGCGGATCATCTAGATTGCCTCATTCTTG
>Ga0210383_10001455_pt1 | contig 21699 bp, 22 predicted proteins | sample IncBWC14OmetaG_FD_160072 | JGI IMG/M metagenome (GOLD analysis project Ga0210383, IMG submission 160072) | Forest soil microbial communities from Barre Woods Harvard Forest LTER site, Petersham, Massachusetts, United States - Inc-BW-C-14-O ... | reverse complement strand
GCCTGCTTCGCCAAGTCACGCTGTTGAGCGGCCGCCTGTGCGTTAGTAGCAGCTTGCGAAGCTTGCTGAGCCAGCGTCTGGGTTTGGTCCTGTGTACGCTCGACCAGCCGGCGGAACGCTTCTGTCTGTTGGCTGAGCTGCGCCACCTCGCGCTCCAGGCGACGGACCGATCTTAGATAAAGAAACCCCAGAACCAGGCTGAGCCCGGTTGCAATTACTGCCAGAGCGAGCGCTAACTTCCCATGAGACTTGGCAGGTGCAACCGCAAGTCCAGATTTATCGGGCTCTGGTGCCTCGGGTGAAAAGCCCATAACTCCGTAATTTTAGCCTGGAATCAAAGATTGAGGCAAAACACAGACACTGTCATAAGTCCGAGCTTGTGGAGCCCTGGGATGAGTTCCCGTTCGAAAAGCCCAAGCTCGTCCCGCGCGAAACCCACTAGCCGCTGAATCTTAGGACGCCCATACGGCCACGTCAGCGATGCACTCGACACGATGCACTCGAACCCCCCAAGGCATTTGGGTCAGGGCGAAGTACGCTCGCGGACCGTACGTAGCGGGCACAAAAGCCAACCCGAGCACGATTGGGCTTCGTAAAGCGTGCCCTGGCCCGTGGCGACGATCCCGGAGTAGTAATTGAGCGCATGGCAGACTATCGCGCGGAAGATAAAGCCGATCCGAATTACTACGCAAGGCATACCGTTACAAAGGCCCAAGCTGCGCTCAATACCACAGCGACACAGACATCGAATGAAAGGGAGTCGAATAGCGAACCGGTTAGAGCTGCGCCGGAGTACTGAACCAGTGCGGGAGAGTCAACATGAACTGGAGCGATCATCGCGCCCAGTGATGAAGAGAACGGCGGCAATGACGCCCTCTCCGGTGTTCCAATTAGACCATCAATCTGGCAGCATCGGCGAAGCGCAGCCGAAGCGACGACGGAAGGGACGAAAGTCCATGAGTCGTCGAAGCGGCCAGAACGGCACCATCATCATCGCAGGAAATTGGTATCGCGTCCGACGGTTGGCGGCTCATCGGGATTTGGGAATGTTTTTGCTCACCGCTATTGGTTGGACTCGGACATCACTCGGTAAATCGACCCAGACTATTTGGCCGCCATTTTTTCCGGTCAATTCCAACCTCCGATGGACGATATCGCCGTCCGGGTCTTTCTAATCGAACGACATCGACCTACCGGAAACTTTGATGTTGTTAATGGGGAGGCTCTTGGAAAGAGTTCGGTTCGTCACAACGTCGACCGTGCCTGTGGTATTCACACTGTAGCCGCACACTTGTATGGCACCGACAAGTTCGCTTTTCTCCGAGCGTAGCTGCAAAACAAATTGGAGTTCCGGCATGGACAGCCGTCCACGTTCCTATGAACGGCAGAATCTCAGATTCTGGCGGTCTTATCTCGGCTAGTACGGGACCAGTCCAATGCCCTGCGAAAACTAACGCAGTGATGGTCAACACAGTTACGCTACCGATACGCCAGAACAATTTGAATCCCATATAGCCCTCCCTTGGGCTCTCAGATTCCACGATTTTGGTGGGGGTTGTCCAAACGGTCCCTCAATGCTGAAAGGTCATTCGGTTCATCGGGGCAAAAATAGATGCAGAACAATGTCGTGCCTGAGAAGCGCGGTTAACGGAGAAGTGGATTTCCCTAGCTCACGAGTTCCATATCAAAAATCTTAAGGAAGTCAGGATTGCAATGGCTGAAATTGAGACGACAAATAGACGGTGACGCCAGTTAGGCGGAAAGCTCTCTGGTTCGCGACTCGAAAAGCGCCCGTAAGCTGTAAATTGCTTCGCTTGCAATCCGTAAAGTATTCCCCAAGTACCTGAGACCAGTCCCAGCCACGATGATACCGTCGTCCGTTGACCTAGCAGAACGATTGAAAACAGATTGAACTGCAACTTTTCTCTCCAAGCTTCTTGTGCGATGGGCACCAGTATGCGGGTGTGGATCCCGACTTTTCGATGGAAAATGGCGAACCCAACTAGTGACATATCCACTCGCCTGATAAACCGCCGTTACTGTAGAAGTGGGAATCCCGGCGCGAAAGCCGACCGGGACTTGTCTGGTTTCCCGAACTAATCGGGAGTGTGCCACTGAGTCGCGGGTATGGAATGGGGAGGGGGTATACTGACGGGTCAAACTATTTAGGTCGAACTGGGGTCGGCAGTAATTCTCCTCGCTGAGGGATGCAGATGAGAACTCAGGCCCAAGTTGAACAGATGGAGCAGGCATCACCTGGTCCCCGCTGGAATCTCTTCACGCTAATCGCTTTCCGCTTCAGCTTCGTCTACTTGGGTCTATTCGTGCTCTATTTCTGCCCGATATGGCTCCAGTATCTGCTATTTCTTAAGCGCTTCTTTCCACTTGCCTTGGGAGGAGTGTGGCCGATGCGCCAGATGGTCTTCTGGTCTGGTGCGCATATTTTTCATATGACTGTTCCACCAGATCATGGCGCGGGGTACGACGGGAGTTTCTTCTGGGTAGAGGCATTCTGCTGTCTGGTCATCTCTGTGTTTGCTACAGGGGTCTGGTCGTTTGTGGATCGTCGGCGCGCAAACTACATCACGCAACACAAATGGTTCCGGCTCGTCATTCGTTTTGTTTTGGCCGCGCTGATGTTTGCTTACGGAGTATTCAAGGTCATACCGGCGCAAATGCCGTACCCGAATCTGTTTGAACTGGTGCGGCCATTCGGCCACTTTTTGCAGATGCAAGTTCTCTGGACCTATATGGGTGCTGCGCCGGCGTATGAAATTTTCGCGGGATGCGCAGAAGTGCTGGGTGGCATCCTGCTGCTCGTTCCTCGCACCGCGACGCTGGGCGCGCTGATTTGCCTTGCGGACTTGACGAACGTCTTCGTGATCGACATGAGCTATAACGTGGCGAATAAATTGGAGGTTTTTAACTTCATTCTTCTCGCTGTGTTCTTGCTTGTCCCCGAGCTTCCCCGCCTGGCAAAGGTTTTTCTCTTGAATCGCGGGGTTCTGCCTGCCCCGCAGCCTCAGCTCTTCCGCACGCGCCGCGCCAACCGCTTGGCGATGACCGTACAAGTCGTCGTGGCTATCTTCCTCTTGGGTGCAACTGTGTACGACGCGTGGGAAAATGAATGGCTCGTCCGTGGAGGTATTGCTTCGAGGCCTGCCCTCTACGGCATCTGGGACGTGGAGCAATTCTCTTTGGACGGTCAGGTCCGGCCCCCGCTTCTGACCGACCACGAACGCTTTCGCCGCGTGATCTTTGATTCAGGCATCATCTGGGAGCTCAACATCGATGCCGATGGTGGTGCCGTGGCCTTTCAGCACCCGGATGACTCGTTTACCTATTATCGTACCTCGATCGACGTTCGCGACAAGACTCTAACTCTTACCAACCCCGGCCACGGCCACAAAGACTGGAATGCTCACTTCACCTTCGAGCGTCCGTCTGCGGATCGGTTGGTTCTGGATGGCGATATGAACCAGCACAGGTTCCACATGCAGTTGCATCTTTTTGATCGTAACAAGCTCGAACTCGTGAGTAGCGGCTTTCACTGGGTGCAGTGAATCCACGCAAAACCGCTGATGGTCCCGGGAAACTTAGGCTAAGGTTTGATGCCCGCGACCAAAACGTTTTGGAGATTGTCCGTCGGGGAGAAAGCCTTTTCTTCGGGCAATGGGTGGACACTTTCATGGAGAACTATTCCAAGCCGCCCTACCGCACACAAAAAACATGCGTCGCGAACCTTCGCGCGGTTAAGCATCTGAAGGCCGCGTTCGCGAGCCGCAAACTCCTCGACATCAGCCCCGACGATGTTGAATCGTATCTTAGGAAACGCATGCGCCAGCGCGCGCTCATCAAAACCGCTCTCGGGTACCGAGAAGGACGACCCTTCAAGCCAGCGACCGTTCATCAGGAGCTGAGGGTACTTCGGCGGATTTTGAACGTTGCAGTACACAAGCGATTGATTCCGTCTAATCCCTGTTCCGGCGTGGAGTTCACCGTCGCGGTTCGGGGCCTTTTCCGGCCACACTACGTCCCATGGTCGGAACAGCAGCGTATCGAACGCCACGCTCCCGCGCACCTGCGCAATGTCGTCCGCATAATCACCGAAACCGGGCTCCGCGTTTACAAGGAGTTGATGCCGGTGACAAAGGAGCAAGTGGACTTAGCGAACTCTGTCCTCTGGATACCTGACTCGAGGCCTTTGAACTAGAATCCTCGCCAAAGAGCGCAACGCCCGAAGCAGAGAGTTAGAAAAACACCGCTGGCGAAACATTAAATCGTCTGCTCAACTTCTCGATGTGGGTTTTGTTGAGGTCACGTTTCTTATGCAAAACTTCGGATACGATGCTTTCAGAACCAAAGATTGGAGCCAGATCTTTCTGACGCAAGTCATTCGCATCCATCAACGTGCGGAGGACTTCGACCGGAGAAGCATCAGGAATGGAATGATGCTCTTCTTCGTATGCTTCGATTAGGGTCATCAAGACTTCGGCATACTTCTCTTCTTCAGTTGTCGGCTTTTCTTTGCTTGCCAGTTTGTCCAAGACGCTTAGGTACTCTTCATGTTGACGCGCGGATGTGATCGGTGTTGGCGAGCCAACTTCGAGTGCATATTTCTCAGGTACCGCAATCATCATTTCTGCCACTCTTTCTCGTCGTATTCAGCGTGACTCAGAATGCGTCGGATGTAAACCATCCTCCATCTGTATTTGATAGTAGCAATCAGCCTGCATCTGTTATGGCTTATATCGAAAACAACGAAGCGCCCGACAACATCTGAATTTCTCCAACTGTTCCGAACCTCAGCAAAGTTTCTCCAATCCGCGTTCTTCGCGATCTTGTACCAAGCGTTTAGAGATGCGCTCCATTCGTTGTGCTTGGCGGTCGCTTCTCTAATCGCCCTCCGGCTGACGATCCACATGAACAATCTTCGCATTTTGCGAAGTTTGAGTCAAGCGGAAAACGATGTTTCATTCGAAGAGGGAGCTTGAACTAAATCCTAAGCCACGCCATCTCAAGCCGTTCGAGTATTTTGACCAAGTCGAGCGTACGGAAGGCGCCCGCGGTTGGTGCAAGGACCGCTAGCCTGCTTAATTCACGACAGTTGAAGTTTTGTCTTTCGGCGGTCGGAATTTTGGCTTTTTGGCTTTTGAATCATCGCGCGAGGCGTTGAAAGACCGCAGTGAGGACGAAGTGCGGCATACCGATTGGGGAAGACAGTTTTGGGAGCAGGCTCCGCCCCTGACGTGCGAGACAAACGGATTGGCGATGCAAGAGTGGGGCTAACTGGTGTTGAAGGCAAGCGCGAGTTTGCCGAACAGGGCTTGCCAGGGCCAGCCCGTGGCCAGATGAACCCGGATGCAACGCGCAGTTTGACGAATGCGAGCGCCGATTTTGAAGAGCCGGGCGCGGAGAGTTTCGATTTGTATCGAGCGCCACGCTTTCGGCAGTTGCAGAAGACGAAACAGATTGACCAAGTTGTAGGCGAAGGCATGCAGCAGCAGCCGGAAGGCGTTGGCCAGAAAGCGGTGGCAGCTCAAGCGGTCGGCGCGGAAACCGTTCTTGAATTCTTCGATGCGGTTCTCGCATTCACCGCGGTCGTTGTAAAAAGCGAAGACCTCGGAAGCTCGGCCCGCGACATTGGTGATCAGGAAGCGCAGATTGGTTCCGACGGCGGTGTGTTCGGCTTTGTAGCAGATGTGCCGCTGGCGCGACCAGGAGCGCGCGCGGTGGCGAAAGCTAGAGAAGCTGCGCTGCGGGAGCTCCGTGCGACGATAACGGCGCTTCAGTTTTTTCTGCAGCGGCTCGGCGCGGTTCTGAAAAACGCAATTGGCGGGAATGCCCAGTGTGTATTGGATTCCGAAGAACTCGCAGAACTCATAGAGCAGCGGCAGAGCAAAGCCAGCGTCACCACGCAGCTTGATGCGCACGCCGGGAAAGGCGCGCTCCAGGCGCGGAACGATCCTCAGCAGCATGGGCACGATGCGGGCGTGACTGGAAGCATTGCCCGGTCGCAAACGCACGCTCAGCAAGCATCCGGTGTGGCGCTCGAAAATCAGCATGGGATGGTACATGTGCTGATCGTAGGCGCCGTTGAAGAAACTGAATTGCTGCTGGCCGTGCGTAGGATCGTCAGTGGAATCGATGTCCAGCAAAATCTCGCCGCGCTGGCGGACCTGCCGGCCGCAGAGATGAATGAACTGATCTAGTAAGGCGTCGTTCAGATGCACCAGGCTACGCGCGGAAGGGGCATTTTCCCAACGGCTGAGGGTAGGTTGCGAGCCAAGCGGCTCTCCCAGTTTCTGATCGGCGACGATTTGCAAGGCGGGATCATGACGCAAGCGGTCGGCATCGTTGGCGTCCTCGTAGCCGGCGACAATCTGGTAGATGCGTTGGCGCAACAGCGCCAGCGCCTCGTGCTGCACGCGCTCCTCCTGACGCAGGTCACCGAGCAGCGTGGCCCAGTCGCGAGTCAAATGATGACGCTCATCGAAGGCCCGCAAGGGCAACAGGCCGGCGTCACTGGTGATCTGTCCACCCGAAAAATCGGCTCGAACGGCTCGATGTCGGTAGAAGGAAAAGGAGAGCTGTGGTATATAACAAGGTGTCATCTCTGGGTGCTCCGAAAGAGAATGCCGGGTTCTACTAAAACCCAGTGTTCATCAATCTTTTAGAGCACCTTTTCTTTTTTTGCCAGCAAAATCGTGAATAATTCAGGCTAGGGCCTCTCCTGGCAGATCACCCCGCGCGCGCTAACCGATGCGCTTGCGAAAGATGGCGATGAGGCAAAGCGTGTCTTCGAGGCGATGATGACGATAAGGGCAGTCGCAGCTGATGAGTTGGTCGTGGCAAATCGGGCATTCTTCAACGTCACAACTCGGAACGTGAAATTCCCCAGCCAAGACACGGCAGTCATGACAAGGCACTGTGTCCACGTGCCAATCACTTTGCTCCTGACCATACCGGACACGGGGGGTTCTCTCCTTCGTTTTCTCCGCCTTCGGAGCTGGTGGCAGGATGGTGGGTTTGTGATATAGTTACCGCATCTATCAACTACATGATGAGCACTACTCCCGATCGCTGGTTGTTCGGCAGAACTTGCTCGAATCATTCTGCCCCGTGGGAGAAGAAATGAGCGAAGATGGTTCATGTCACACGGCAGCACGGCAATAGGCATCGTCGGACCGCAAGGCCGTGCTCATGGGCAATAGCACATCGGCAGAAGCCGCACGCTTGGGCCTGCTGGTCGAGAACCGCCCTCAGTACTTTGAATGTCGCGAGATCGACGACACACCGGAGCTGCTCGAGCAGAGCTTTGGCCTGCGCTATCAGGTGTACTGCCTCGAACGGGCCTTCTTGAATCCGGAGCACTACCTGAACCATATGGAGATCGACGCGTTCGATGCACACGCGCTGCATTTCGGCACGATGAACCTTGAGGGAGAACTGGTGGGGACCGCACGTCTGGTGCAGGATGGCGTCGCGGGGTTTCCTCTATTGCAGCACTGCAGCATTTTCCCGTCCGAGACCGAGCTCTATCGGCCGGAGAACACGGTGGTCGAGGTCTCGCGCCTATCGGTGAGCCGGAAGTACCGCCGCCGCAAGAATGATGGCCCGTATGGCGACCACAGCGCGCCGGCCGGGTACGCCGGGAAAGAGCGGCGCGGAGCGCACGCGCAAAACGAAGGTGAACTGATCGTGAGCCTCTACAGGGCCTTGTATCAGGCATCCAAACGCCACGGCATCACGCACTGGCTGGCGGCCACCGAAAGATCGCTGCACCGATTGCTGGCGAAGTTTGCGTTTCCGTTTCGGCTGATTGGTCCGCAGACCGACTACTTCGGTCCCGTTGCGCCGTACCTGATGGACGTGAGCGAGTTCGACCAGGTGATCCTCTCGCACAAGAAGCCGCTGCTCGACGAGTTTCTCGTTGGCCTCGAACCGCAGTTCCGTCCGGTGCCACGCCGGTGGTAATCGTCCTATTCGCCGATCGCGGCAGATCATGACCCTCGTCGCGCCAGAAGTCGAAGTCCGGCTGCTGCGAGCGTTCCGGCGCGCCGCAACCTGCGTGCCCGCGTATCGCACGCTGCTCGCCGAGCACCGCGCCGTTGCGAGTCAGGTCGTTGACTCCGCCTCGTTCTCCCGCCTGTGCCCGCTTACGAGCAAGCACAATACGTTCAATCGCTTCGAGCTCGACCAGATTTGCGTGGCGGGAGGGATGCGCGGTCTGGCGGGCGTCCTGACGAGTTCAGGACAAGGCGGTCGCTTCTCGTTTGGGCTGACCACCAGGGCGCAGGCGTCGGCCGGCGCGGACTTCATCGACCAGGCGCTCGACACGGCGTTTCAGATCCGCGCACGCTCGACACTCGCCATCAATTGCCTCCCCATGGGCGTCGGATTCTCATCGCACGTGATGACTGTGGCCACAACCAGCGTTCGTGAGGACATGGCGCTGTGACTCGTGCGAGCGTTCGGCGGGCACTATGACCAGATTCTCCTGGTAGGCGATCCCCTGTTCCTGAAGAAGCTGACCGATCGTGCGAGGGACGAAGGCGTCGACTGGAGCCGTTACAGAATCAACGTCGTCGTTGGGGAAGATATCTTCGGCGAGCACTTCCGCACCTACCTGGCAACGTGCCTGGGACTGGACGTCGATCGGCCGCAGAATGGGTATGTCCTGTCGTCGTTTGGTGTCGGCGAGCTCGGGTTGCACCTCTGCTACGAGACGCCCGCCACTATCGCCGTCCATCGCGCGGCGTCCACGGATCAGGGACTGGCACGCGAGCTGTTGGCGGCAGGCGACCAGGCGACGCCTCCGCCGATGATCTTTGCGTTCGATCCGCTCCGGACGTTCATGGAGATCGTCGCGCCCGACTGCCACGGTTACGGTCGCCTGACGATTTCGATGCTGGATGATGAGACACCCTTGCCGTTACTGCGGTACCAGACAGGCGACGTGGCCCGCCTCCTCAACGCTGTCGAGGTCGCAGAGCTCGTCAGCCGGCGTGGCATCGTCCTTCCCGCTGACCTTCCGCCCATGCTCCTCGCACTGAAAGGCCGGGACCGAGACGCGCTGCCCAACGGATCGCAGCTGAGCGTGTACAGAGACGTGCTGTACGCCGATCAGGCGATCGCGCGGCGCTTGTCGGGCGCCTTTCGTCTGGTCTTTACCGGAACGGCGTGCACGATGCACGTCCAGTTGACGGGAGATGCTCGACCGGAGCCGGCCGACGAGCAGGCCCTGCTGCACCAGTTGCCGGACCGGGCCCGGCCGATGCGCCTGGTGCTCTGGCCCTACGCCCGATTTCCCTTCGGCATGTGCCTGGACTACGAGCGCAAGTTCTCGCACTACGTCCCCGGTGAGACGAACCCGCCAGAGGTGTGAAACAGCTCGCTCGCCGGTAGGGAACGCGGATCGCCTGCGCAGGACATCGTTTTGTTGAGAAGTTTAGCATCTCGTTTCGGTATCCGCCGCGGTCGCCGCGCGATAGCTCGAAAAAGCTGGAGTGAGTCTTCACACTCTTCCAATGGATTTTGTCAGAAGTTTTCAATCATCCAGGCGTTGTTGGTAGCCGTGTACTCAAGGAAAGCCAGACGGTGGCCGTCCGGAGACGGGACGGCATACGTGTCGTAGTCACCAGGGGTTTGACGCAGCGGGTATGCGTGTCCCTGCGGATCAACAAAAAGAAGGGTGTTCGCTGCGGCTGATCGGCTAGCTACAAACCAACCCTTGCCGTCGGCAGCCCATTCGATTGACTGAAAGGCAGACCAGCCAGTCACGCGGATATCTTGCCGCGTGCCGCTGGCCAAGACAGGATTCGAATACGGGCTGGCGGGCCTTCGGGTATTGCCAGGGCAAGGCGCGAGCCGTCGGGGGAAATGTCCCAGTTGGATTCCGCAATTTCCGGCCCCGAGGCGATTTCCTGCCTTGCGAGTTCCTGTCCCTTGCCTCGTATCGGGTCAAGAGCATAAAACACGAGTTGCTGGTTCTCCCATTCTCCCAGAACGCACCTACTCGCGGGGCCTTTCAGGCAGCGAAAATCAGAGGCCGGCCGCGCTTTGAAGACGAATTGTGGATGGCCGCCCGAGAGCGGAGCTCGCATCAGAAGCGGCGCTTGGCAGCACGTAAGGACGAGAGACCCTCTCGATGTCGACCGAATCAAGAACGCTGTCAACGTTGCTCTAGCTGCGAAGGGTTGGAGCCAACTGAACTCTGGTGGTGATGTTTCGATCCTAGCTTTCGAGATCACACGCACTGAGCAGATGCGAAGTTTGCATTGCGCCTTCACAAGCTAGTCCAATTGAGTGTCTGCCCTAAGCGCAGAGGGTCAATCCATCCAAAACAGGTTCGTTCGGCGAATAAATGGTTTAGAATCAATGAAGCTATTGCGCCCGTAGCTCAGTTGGATAGAGCGTCTGCCTTCTAATAGGACGCAAATTCAATCTAAGTCGTTGCTCCGGTTGCGCTTACGAGTATCTGGCCATCCTTGAGCTGCTCCAAAGTTGCTCCAACACTCGACAGAATTCCCCGCAGACAAGTCGTGCTTCATCCCTCTGACTCGCCAGCTGACCTTTGATTGCGCCTCCACGGAATTCCTCGGGTTACGACCTCGTTCATGCCTCTTCATCCGGGACGAGCACGCGCCGACCGACCCGAACAGTGCGAATGACTTTCAACGCGACATACTTGTCCACGGTGCGCAGTGAAATGCTCAGCAAACGTGCCCTCGCGGACGAGACGAACTGCAACAACAGTCTCAACGGGGTGTGCTCCAGTCACAAATTCATTGCCTCGAAGGTAGAAGGAGCATTAGGATGCGCGAGCTAGGGGTCAAATCGAAAACCCCGGATAGTATCTTTCAGTCTGGAAACACACGGGGGGGCCGTGCATTTCGCTATGTCGCCGTAGACGGCAAGCACATACTTTTTGCGGTTCACGTAGACAGTGGCGGCCATCGCGACAGGGATATATTTTTCAGCTACGACGTTCCGGTGAAATACACAACGGGGAACGCCGACGTTCACGTCGAAGCAAATCCTCCGGGGTGCTTCTCAGACGTAGAGATTCAATCCCTGATGCAGATCACGTTTCAGTGACGGATAGCCCGGAACGATCCTCGGGTTCCGCTAGTGGTGGAGAATCGGCAGAGGCTGCGGCAACGTCTTCAGCGGCGGCACGCCATGCCTTCCCTCCGCCCTGCCGGTATTCACCCAGTGATCGAACGCCGCGGTGTAATTCGTCTTGCCGAAAGCGACTTGCAAATCGGCATACGCCGACAAGTAATACTTCACATCGAATCTGAGCGACGAGCGGCGTCCTTCGTTCGGCAGCCCTTGTGTGATCCAGTGATCGATCGCGCTGGGATCATTGAAGCCGAAAGCGTTGACGAGGTCGCCGTTCGTGTTCAGGTAGTAGGCAACGTCGACCTCGAATGAGCCGGCCCGTCCATCGGCCGGAAGCCCTTGGCGCAGCCAATGTTCGGCAGCCGCGGCGTAGTCGCCGCCGAATTCGCTGCGCAGGTCGAGATAGTTGGCCAGATAAAACTGCACATCGAACTCACGCGACGCGCGTCGCCCTTCGACCGGCAAACCTTGCGTGAGCCAGTGATGCAGCGCGGCTGCGTAATTCGTTCCGAAAGCACTTTTCAGATCGCCGTAGTGATTCAGATAAAACTGCACATCGAACTCGCGTGAGCCACGGCGTCCTTCCACCGGAAATCCTTGCGTGTACCAATGATTGCGCGCGGCGGCGAGATTCGTTCCGAACGCGGCGCGCAAGTCGGGATACTCGCTCAGATAAAAATTCACATCGAACACGCGAGGATCGTCCAATTCGCTCGACGCCGCTTCACAGCGCCCGAACCATTTACGGCACTCGCCGTTCGGCCCGCCGGGTATACATGCTTGCAGCGACGCGTTGCTCGGAGTCAGCACGCCCAGAATGTAGGTCGCGCCGCTCGCGCCTTCCTGGTTCGTGTAGCCGTCATCGAACACCGAGCAGCTCACCGCGCGTCCATCCGTCGTCATTCCCTGTCCAAACCATCGGCGGCAGGTGCCATTGGCTGTGCCGTCGGGAATGCAGGACTTCAACCCACCTTGCTGGTGGATATACACGCCGCCGGAGCCGGCGGTCTGATTCGCGCCGCCGTCGTCGAAGACGGAGAAATTGACCGGAACGTTTGTTGTTGTGGTGTGGCATGTGCCGAACCATTTTCGGCACGTTCCCGTCGCCGTGCTGCTCGGTATGCAAGCTTGCAAGCCAGGCGCGATGTAGACAGCGTCGCTCGGGCCGGCCACGTTGGTGGTTCCATCGTCAAACACCGAACAAACCACGGGATCGGCCGGAGGAATGGTCATAGCCGCCGTGTTCACCCTTTCCCACATGGCGATGACGTCTTCAGCGGAATGAAACAGCGCGTTCAGCGCCGGAATTGCGGCAGGATTTGGATTCCAATTGTTGGGCAGGGCGAAGCATCTGCCAGTCCATTTCCGGCAAATGCCGTTTGGTCCTTGCCCCGGCATGCAGGCATCGAGTTGCGAGCTGTTTGGACTCAACAGTCCCAAGAAATAGGTCGCATCGGTCGATCCGACTTGATGCGCGTAACCATCCTCGAATACAGAACAAACGACGGGGCGTCCGTCGCTCGTCGTGCCCTGCCCAAACCATCGGCGGCAAGTTCCATCGGCTGTGCCGTCAGGAATGCATGACTTCAGCCCGCTTTGCTGATGCACATATACCGCGTCCGATCCGCCTGTTTTGTTGGCATATTCATCGTCAAAAACGCTGAACGTCACCGGAACGTTCGTCGACGTGGTGTGGCACCGGCCGAACCACTTGCGGCAAGTGCCGTCGGGCCCGCTGCCAGGCATGCATGCCTGGAGACCCGGGGCGATATAGATGGCGTCACTTGGCCCCGCCATGTTTGTGTAGCCATCGTCGAAAACCGAGCAGGCGACGCCTTCCGCTCCCGCGATATCGGGCCGCTCGCTGACCGCCTGGAAAAAGTCTGGCAACATGCCGTAATGCGCAATCCCATCCTGCGCAAAGTCGAAGGTTCGTGAGCTAAGCTGGAATTGTGAGAGCGATGGCGTTGTCAAACCGGGGGGCGGATTGAATTTCGACGCGATGGTAATGGGGTAGGTGCTCTTGTAGTGTGATTGATTTACGTTCGAGAGAATCTCGGGCGACAGCCCGTTGAAATCCGTACCCAAGGCCACGCCTCGCCCGCCCATCAAGCTCAACGTGGTCTGGTAATTCTTGAGCCATTGCTCGACGCCGTCGGGCATTTGGGTGTTCGCTGTTCCCAGTCCAATCACGCCGCCCAGTCGCGCGATCGTCTTCACCTGCGAAAACGGAATCGACCGTTCATTCACGCCAGGCGGTGCGAGATTCGAACAGTCGCGGTCGTCGCGGACTCCGGTGTGCGAATCCATCAGCGGATATCCGAATTGCGTCGCCAGCCCCAGCGCGCCTGCCGCCGAAACCTCTCCCATGTGGGCCACATCGAGCAACACGCCCGCCCGCATGAGTCGCAGAAATTCGCTGTTGTTCAGTCCGCGGATGTTCTCCTGGCCTCCCAGGGCCGGATCGGTGCTGTATCCAAGCGATGCCAACGTCGTAGCGTCGACCGGCGCTATCTCGATCGCGCCAATGGGGCCCTTTACCAGATGCTGCGGTACGCCGAGTGTGAAAGAGACGCACTTGCTCGTTTTGATTCCGAAATACGACCCGTTCAGGAAAAAGCTGTTGGCGTTGAATGTGTCGTCATAAAGCGCGGCGCCGCCGAAACTGCTGTCTGCCAGATGAACGGGGATTACGTGGCGCACCTGATGGTTGGTCACCAAGTCCAGAATCTGATCTGCGGACAGCGAATCGAGCTCCAGGCTCAAAATGACCGCCATCTTGTTGTTGTTGATTGCTTGCCGCGCTTCCGCCGGCGTGGTTGCAATCTGCATCCATGAGCTGTTTGCGGCCACGAGACCCCGAATGAACGTGATCTGGCTGATCGCCGAATTGTATTCCACCATGTTGTCGGGAGTTGGGATCGGATTCCCGTTGAGATTGGTGCCGATATTCCGCCAGAGGTCGGAAAGCAATTGATTATCGGTCGCGCTGGCCAGAATGAGGCGCACACCCCCGTCAAACGCCCTCTTGATTTCGGTAATATGCATCTGCTGATGCTCGAGACTCAGCGCCGCCGGCCAGTCTGAAAAGCCCGGCGCTCCATTCGCGCCGTGGGACCATTCCGTACCCGAGTCCGTCGCGGTGATGATTTGCTGATGCGTGGCTTTCCGGACAGGATCGGCGTCAAAAGCGCCGTGCGAGTCCGGCTCGCACTGCGGCATGTCGTTCGCGATCGCTGCCGCCGAGCTCGACCCGGCGAGATCGTTCCCAGGCTTCCCCCAAAAAATTCCGTTGTTGCCGTTAGCATCAGACCCAAACCCCAGGTGCGAGGCTGGATGGGTGTGCAAGTCCGCGACTCCCCACACCGTGCGGCTGTCCGCCGCGATATGCGCCTCGATTTTTCCGGTGCCGGTGTTGCTCGTCTTGATGAAGACCAGGTCCGGGACACCATTCCGATCGTAGTCCGCCATGGTCCAAACGCCGTCGGTCTCCGGCGCGAACCGCGTGCCCACGTCGAGGAGCGGTGATTCGTAGCTCGACGCTCCCGAAGCGATGTGGACTTCGATTTTTCCCGTGCCGGTGTTGCTCGTCTTGATGAAGACGAGATCGGGAGAGCCGTCTCGGTCGAAATCCGCCATCATCCAGACGCCGTCGGTTTCGGGTGCATAGCGCGTGCCGACGTCGAGGAGCGAGGTTTGGTAGTTCGAAGCCCCGGAGGCGATGTGGACTTCGATCTTCCCAGTGCCGGTATTACCGGTCTTGATGAAGACCAGGTCGGGGATGCCGTCGTGGTCATAATCGGCCATGGTCCAGACGCCGTCGGTTTCGGGTGCATAGCGCGTGGCGACGTCGAGGAGCGAGGTTTGGTAGTTCGAAGCCCCGGACGCGATGTGCACCTCGATTTTTCCGGAGGCCACGTTGCTCGTCTTGATGAAAACGAGATCGGGAATCCCGTCGCGATCGTAATCCGCCATCGTCCACACGCCATCCGTCTCCGGCGCGTAGCGTGTGGGGACGTCGAGCAACGATGTTTGATAGTTCGAAGCCCCGGACGCGATGTGCACCTCGATTTTTCCCGAAGCCACATTGCTCGTCTTGATGAAAACGAGATCGGGAATCCCGTCGCGATCGTAATCCGCCATCGTCCACACACCATCCGTCTCCGGCGCGTAGCGCGTTCCAACGTCGAGCAGCGCAACCTGAAACGGGGCCGATCCCTGCGCGCGAACTCCCGCGCACCAGATCGACAGGCAAAAAGCCGGCACGACGACAAGAGCGAGCCATCGGCGCAGAAACCTTGCACTCCAAACTTGGCATTCACGTAAGGGCGTGGAACCCCTGTGGGAACGAGGCGGTCGCGGGGACATGACTCCTCCTTAGCAAAGGAACTTGTAGACCGACGTGGATAGACCGAATCCCATGGGATAAACCGATGCGCCGCTTGATCGCGGCGAGGCGTTAATCGTCCGAAGCTCACGCCAAGCCAGCGCGGCCGCGCACCACATTGCAGTTTTTTTCCGATCGATCTAATTCGTGGACTGCTCGTGGTTCCGGCTACTTCTGATGGACCTTACTGATGCAGAATTAGTAGCGCCATCCCAGCCAACTGTCAAGCTCGTTCTGATGCTGCGTGATGCTTCGCCGACACGTCTCCCTCGTACGATTCCTTCGCGAAAAAACTTGTCCTCGCTCCGGCGGCTCCTGCCGGGTCTCGATAAAGTCGGTGCTCCGTTCTTCCGGAAGTCAACCGGCAATCGATATCTCGAGATTATCCGAGCGTACGCTACCGCCTCATTGAGATATAGCATCTTCCCTTTACGCAGAGGGTCAACGCGTCAAAACTGTGTGTCTTCGAAGCGCAAATGTTTTAGAATCAATACGGTTGCGCCCGTAGCTCAGTTGGATAGAGCGCCTGCCTTCTAACAAGGCGATGCAAACTACCTAAGTGCCGCTGCTGGTGTCGCTTACGCGGAAACGCACGGTGCAATCACCCCCTCGAAATGCACCGACGTTGCACCGAAACGGCTGTGCTGTGGAAGTATAGCCTCGAAGTTTGGACGATTGATGAGAGGCAAACCATTGGCGTAACCTTATGTATGGGCTGTTGAACCAACAAGTTCTCCCGCTCCCAAGTCCCCTCTTCTCAATCTCTGCAAACCATCCCCTGAGGCGTGAGAAATTGAACGGAGTCCGTAGCCGCTTAAGCCTTCTGTTCCCTCGACTTACTTGTTCACCCACAGTCGTTTCGCAGTTCACCGTCAGGGCATTGTGCTGCCTGGAGGGATGCGTCAAAGTGCGCAGCATGATGAAGCGCTGAGCAAATCAGCGAACCAAGCAAAAGACAAGTCAGCTTGGACGCCGCCAGCGAATACGAAAGAGGAGGTCCCCATGAAAACGAGAGCCTTGGTTATGGCAGGCATGATGGCGCTAGCAGTTCTGGCATCGACGCGAGTCGCGCAAGCGCAGGAAACCATGCGAGTGAATGTCCCCTTTGACTTCGTGGCCGGCAATACGAGCCTTCCGGCCGGCGAGTACTTGGTCGAGACTTCAGGGCCAACTCACACGCTTCTATTAATCGACCGCAAAGACGCAATTTCGTCAGCGTTCATCAACACGAACGCCGCCGTCTCGGCCGGACCCCAATCCGAATCAAAACTGATTTTCAACCGTTACGGCGACCGCTATTTTCTCTCGCAGGTCTGGACCGCCGGATACTCCACCGGACGTCAACTCCTGAAATCGGCGCGAGAGAAGGAAATGGCGCAGGTTGCGAAAAATGAAACCGGGGGCCAAGTCGCCCTGGTCGCCACCCTCCTCCGAACCCGCTAACTCACTCCGCGTACTCAACGCTGCGGCTCCCCCGGGAATCCGGAACCCCACTCCGGATTCCCGGTCTCCTTTTTAGGCGGCTAAAGGTGCAAGCTCTTCTGGACAGGCGGGGATCGACGGGGCGGCGCGGGCATTGGTTCTGAGTTTTGTGCCCGATGCCGAGCAGCGTTTGTGGCGGACGGTAAAGCGCAGGAAATACCAGTTAATGTGCGATCGGGTGCGGCCGCAGAACCAAGTGGAGTCTCTTCTGGAAGAGGCCCACATGCGCCAAAGCGGCCAGATGAAGAACCACCCGGAGGCGGCTCGAAGCGTGTGCTTGCCGGCGTGCTTTTCGGCGCCGGAATGGCCATCGCGGCAGTGAACTTCATGCGTAACTTGCTGAAATTGCTGGCCCGAGGGTGATTCCTATCGCCCGGGAACATTTTTATTGATTCGGAGTCTGAATAAATATGGGGATTCGCACGAGTCCGCGGCCGCCGTGGAGTTCCTTTTTTTCTCAAATCCCTCTCCTGTATTCGCAAATCTTGCTTCTTATGGTTATCCCGGGCGTCCTCGTCTTCCACTATGCGTGGGCACATGACCGTTCCTATGGATTGTTTGTCCTCACCTATTTTCCAGAGTCATCGTTTTTCAGACACCTACCTTGCGCCCAAGCATGGGTGGTTCGGGTGGAATCGAATGACAAATGGTATTTGAACTCCCAAAGAATTGAGCCGGATGACCTACCAGAGGCATTGCGGACGCAAATCGGAGGGCGGACAAGCTGCATCGTGTTTTTTGATGCTAAGCCCGATGTCCCTTATGCTGAGGCAATTCACGCGATCGACCTGATTGAACAATCGTCGGGAAAGGTGGTTTTGCTCACTCCGCAAACAAAGAGGGGCAACATCCCTTGAGCACAAGAGCGGAGGGTAACTCCGGACTGATATACAGTTATTCGATGATCGGGCACGGGGCGAACTTCAGTTTTAGTCCATCGGAGAAGGAAGAGGTTTCAGAATGTCAAAACCAAGCGACCGATTGCCCGAAAGGAGTCTGAGATTCTTGCGGAGGGCGCAAAGCTAAAATTTGTCTTGAATGCAGGCGGAGAAATCGAAATCCTGGGGAATCGAAAGGGCCTTGTCGCCCTGAGTGCTATCTGTCTGGGACTCAGCGAATCCACAAAAGATGACCATTATCATTTGGATGAGCAATTCTGGCGTACGGAATCCGGTTCTGTTCCGGCCACAATTTACTGCGTCGATGAACTTTGATCGCCTTCCAGTACCCACTTCCTCTAATCATCCACTAGGCCCTGCCGACGAGTTAGAATCGGCATGGGAACCATGGACTCAGAAATTAGAACGGTCGTCACTTTCGAAAGCACGGCTTTTGACATGGCCGAACCAAAAGACCATTTCATCAATCCGTGCTGTTTCGGAGACGATGTGGCGAGGTGGCTGATCGGCGAACTCCGCAAGCAGGGCTTTGAGGCGGACGAAAAACCCGGGCAAGAAGATTTCGGCTGGTATCTGAATTTTGGAGCAAGAGGTATCGGCCACACTTTCGTGATTGGGCATCGCCCAAACGGCGAAAGCGAGGCTGGGACGTGGATCGGATGGCTTGAGCGGAGCCGTGGCTTGATCGGTTCTCTATTTGGTGGACGTAAACGCGGAATTCAGCCTTGGGCAGCCGAAGCAGTTCACAGAATCTTATCCAGTTCTGCGCTGATTCGAGACGTGCGGTGGCACTTCCAACGTGACTTCGACAAGGGGCATGAAGAACATGGAGCATCCTCGCCGCAAACGCCTTTGTAGATGAGGATATGCCACCACTCATGCGGAAGACCCGCGTTTCCGGCGACGAGCGAGCACCATGCGGCGACTGCGAAGGTCAAAAAACAATACGAAACTAATCCCCGCCGAAAACATTGCCAAGATGGCGCTTGTTAGGCATATGAGCGGAAGCGCTGAGACTTCATTCTCAAAGTATTCAAGTTCTGGCTTAGAGCGTTCTTCTAGAGCTTGGCATTTTTGCGGACCGACTGCACCACTTGACTGATCGCATCGATGACAACGTCGGGCCTGTCAATGATGATGAAATGCCCGCTCTTCTCCGCAATGACCTGCTTGCTGTCTTGAGAAAGCGACAACAGTTTCGTCTGCAGCTCGGTGGCGCGCGCACTGTCAACCGTCGTGATATCGACGAGCGGCTTGTCGCCGAGCGCGTGGCTGTGTTCTCTGGTGATCGCGTCCGCCTCCGCAACACATTCCGGCATCATTTCGTGGTTTGATTGCAGAGCCTTTTGATTTCGGGTTTGCGCCATCGCCCAAAGATGAAGATCGCGGTCCCGGGCGGACAACTTGCTGAAGTTCGGGTCACTCTCGATTCCAAGAGCAACGGGCCCTCCTTCGCTGGGAGTTGAAGGCATTGGAGGCGGCAACCGTGGCGGGACTTTCGCATCGCTAGGAGGGGGAAGCATCAACAGGCCCTCTGGGATTGCCATGGCGTGATCGACAAAAACCATGCCCGCTACTTCGTCTGGATATCGGCCTGCGTAGAGCCGCGCAACCAATGCACCAAGTGAGTGCCCAACGAGCACATAAGGCCCCTTGATCCCCGCATTTTTCAATGCCGTGTGCACCTCACTGACCCTGAGGGCGCAGGAATCTTTCGGACCATCGTCGCTCCAACCGATTCCTGAATGGTCATACGAACACACCTGAGTGATTTTCGCGACTTCGGGTTGAACCAGACCCCAATTGAAAGAGAACCCCGCGCCCACGATGACGACAGTGGGGCTCCCCGTACCTGTGCAATAGAGATGAACACGATAGCCACCCACATCGACCAGCTTGCCCAGAGGCGGGGGCGGGTTCTGATCGGCAGCAACTGTTTGCGACCGCGTAGCGATTGGAAGTACGCAAAGCAGGGCGAGGGCAATCGGAAGGCGCTTCTCACAGGTGGCTAGCAGGCATTCCTCCTGTATTTCCATCGGTAGGATTGTATCGCCGCTGGTTTCGTTGCCCGAACTAACGGATTTGGTAACAATTGACTCTAGCTGGCGTTCGCAGCGGCCACGGTTCTGTGCGGCGGCGATCAGCGATGGTCGTCCCTACCGCGACCAGTTGTTCGGGTTGCCGATGTGCTGGTCGCGATAGTTCTCGGGGATGTCGAACCAAGATTCCTAAGGAGCGCATCAGCAGCTCGAACCACCTCCCGAATAAACCATCGCCAGCTTACCTTGTCGAATGCTATAGACCCGAAACCATTGTCCTTCGGGGTCGGTCACGGTAGTGATGAGGAAGTCGCGACCGTTCGTCAAGTGGACTGTCCCCAACACAGACTCGTCCTCGTCGTCTGTATTCTGTTTCCAATGGAGGAGGTGGAATTGCCCCCGGTCCGCCGTGCCGATGGCAAAGATAAGCTTGAATGATTTGCCTGCGGGTTCAGAGTAGTTTCTTTGCACTAAAGCCAAGTCTTGACCTTCGAGTCGCAGCGAAAAGACCGTAAGGTTCGACGAGGAATCCAGACCTCCCGGAACAGCGGCAGCAAATGCTTTGAGGACAGGCATGGCTGCTGCGTCGTGAAGAAGTTGTGGGGGCGGACTATCAGAGAAGAAATCTGTGGAACTAGCCGCGATTGCAGGCATCCGTATCTCGGCCCCCGAGTATGTTCCTTTTCCCGTGTAATCAAAACACTCGCTCAATCTAACGGGCGCGGCATTAATCGTAGCTCCCCGCCCCTCAGCGCTTACCACGGTGTAAATATGCGGCTTGCTCAGGTATTCCTTCTCAAACTGTGAACAAGCGTTTTGCTGGTCCGCGGAATTCTTCCCATCCCGGTCCGCGAAACAGGGAAGACTTCGCCACTCTCCGGACGGCGTGAGGCGAGCCAGAGGCTCCACGTAGGCCGCGCCCTTCTCAGTTTCCTCACCTAAGCCCGTGCCTCGCATGCGGGTGTCGTGTGACACTGCGGCCAGCATGACGTCCGAGCCTCGGGCAGGAGTTGGCACGGAGTGCTGCGATGAAGCCATCAGGAAAACGGTGAGAGGCAACCACACCCAAGAGCTGTTCATGGTTTCGCGTCCTTTACCCTATCCACGCGGTTCGTCACAAGTACGCTAGCACCTCTCGCTTCTTCGAGAAACCGCTCCACGGTTCACTTGCGTATTGACTGTCAACTCCCGGATGCCGTGTAATCGGAAAACTTGGATTACCGAGGCTCCAATTCCCCAATAAATGGGCCCAGTCGGGTCTCGCCGCTTTCGGCCACCAGAGCGGCGAATTCGCTAAGTCCTTTAAAACCCCTCAGGCTCCAAGGGGGTATTTCCGGAGGGGGCGCAAGTCATTGAATCCGTTGCCCTGATTTTTTCGGTTTTCGTGCGTCTTTGCCTAATCCCTTGGATTCAATTAGGAAAGGCACGGACAAAAACAAAACTGCGGCTGCCGCGAAGAAACCAGCGACGAAAAGACACACGAGTCTCACCCAGCTCGGAATGGGCCAAACCGCATCAGCGGACCGCCCGCGCCGTTTCCGAAGAGAACCCCGTATGGACAAAAACCTCGTCCTATTATAGTCGCCGCCCTCAGCCAGAACGCATGTAAATCAGGCCGGGGGTCTTCTTGCGATGGGACATTCCCAGTATCCTTAATATATGAATATATGCACTGATTGTGAGCCCAGCGCCCGCTGTCACGTCGACTTTATGCCGCTTCCCTCTCGTAGTACTGCAGCAGACCTCCCAGTCGTTCTCGACATCG
>Ga0210383_10001454_pt1 | contig 21708 bp, 24 predicted proteins | sample IncBWC14OmetaG_FD_160072 | JGI IMG/M metagenome (GOLD analysis project Ga0210383, IMG submission 160072) | Forest soil microbial communities from Barre Woods Harvard Forest LTER site, Petersham, Massachusetts, United States - Inc-BW-C-14-O ... | reverse complement strand
CCTGCTCGATAAGATGAGCGACGGCTTGAGGATGGGACAGGAACACGGAGTGACTGCTTTTGACCTCGACAACGGTTGAGCCTGCGCGTTTGGACATAGCCCTCTGGGCGTCAGGCGGGATCATCTTATCTTCGGTAGTGATGAGGTACCAGCTTGGCTTTGTTCTCCATGCCGGCTGGGTGATCGCACCACCGAGCGCTTCCACACCCCACGGGACCTGAGAGTCGGCCATGAACGAAGCCAGGTCAGGACTTACGTCCGCGGCGAAGAAGGCGGGAAACTTGTCCTTATCGAGGAATAGGTATCCATCTTGAGGCGGCAGGATTGGCGGCGCGGGCGCGCCCGGGGGTGCACTCTTAATGAGCGACGCCGCCGATTCGCCTTTGTCCGGTGCGAACGCCGTGACGTAGACCAAACCAGCGACCTTTGGATCGTTGCCCGCTTCTGTAATCACTACTCCCCCGTATGAGTGACCAACGAGGATCACCGGGCCGTTCTGCCCGTCGATCACGCGCCTCGTGACCGCCACGTCGTCTGGCAGCGAGATGGTCGGTTCCTGAACAATCGCTACCGTGTAGCCATCCTTCTTCAGGATCTTGTAGACATCCTTCCAACCAGACCCGTCCACCAAACCACCGTGGACGAGAACGATATTCTTCACAACTGTCGTTGATTTTGTTTGTGCCATTGTGTTTTCTCCCATGCTTAGAATGATTGTCATGATCGCCATCGCACCGTAGATGATTCGATTTCTGACGCCCATGGCCATTTCGTTGTTCTTCATCGGATATCCTCCTTGTCATCGATTGCGAAATCTAAAGTCGTTCTAGTCTTGAAGCATTCGATATATCGCGCTCTTTTAGTTCAGCCGTCCATTTCGAGCGATGTGTTGTTTTTCATTGCGACGAATTTACGGTTTGGCCACGTGCGCCGAACCCCATAGTGAGCCGGGGTTGGCTCGATCCGGATAGATCTCCAGCATCTGGTCGTATAGCTCTCTCGCCGTTGCCGTCATCGAAGCGACGCGCTCAAAATCGCGGATGTATTGACGGGTTTCTTCAATGATTCTTGGGCTGTCGTCCCTGTCAGCTTTCTTGTGCCCCGCGATCACGGCTCGCGGTTTCAGCGTCTCTATAGTGTCGAGCGCGGTGATCCACTCACGGCGAGTTTGCGCGTTTGACTCGGCGAGGTAGAGGTGAACATCGTTGTACGCGGCGTCGCCAGCGACGACCAACCCTACTGATGGCACGTGAAGACACGTCGTGTTGTCGGTGTCGGTATGCCCCACTTCGACCGCGACGAGCTCACGACCTTCGAGGTCGATCACATTACCCTGGAGTTCCTCGGGAAGGACCAGGTGCTCCGGAATCTGGCCGGGATAACGTGCATTCCAGAAACTCGCGAGGAATTCTGGCGATATTTGCCGGCGCATGACCTTCAGAACGTCAGGCGTTGCAACCGCTTTGGCATTCGGAAACCGATCAAGGAGGGCGCCGATGCCAAAGAAATGATCGCCGTGGCCGTGAGTGACATAGATCGTAGTCAGGTTCTTGCCGCTCGCCGCGACCCATTCCACTGCGGCGCGCGCCTGGTCGATCGTGAGAAAGGCGTCGACGAGAACAGCATCCCGTTCGCCATAGATAAGTGTGGCCGATGTCGGCACCCACATCCATTTTTCTTTCCCTGGTGGCAAGTCGCGGGTGAGGCCTTGGCGATTTGTTACTAAAACGTCCCACTTCAGCATGGTGCTAGTGGTGGTTGGCATTCCGGTCCTCCTCTACATCCGGTACTGATCTCGCAGCAAAGCAAGTTTGCCGGGGTTAAGACGGCCATTGATCGCCCACACTCGCGGGTGACGGAGCCAGACGAAGATCATCGAAGGTTAGAGGGCCGCCGGTTTGCTGGTGATCGTAATGGCGTTCGTATACCACGCGAGAATCAGCCCATCGTCGAAGAGTGGACCAGCAAATCTGGCACGTCCTGCCTGACACCCCGATCAGGTCCACTGACCAGGCCGAATGTGTCGCATCTGCGGTGTCTCCGAGAATCGGGCTTTCTCGAATCTTTACCGACAGGCCGCCGATCTCAGCCAGCACATGAAGCGGGACAAGGAATTTGAAGAGGAGTGCGCGAATCCGCTCCCGGCCAAATACCGAGCCACTCTCGGTGCCGTCGCTGACCTCGACATGATCGGCGTAAAACGCGTCAAAAATCTCCAGATATGCTTCCCAGCCGCTGCTGATATCGACGGCAATGATGGCGGAATTCAAGATCTTCTCCCGTGCGTATAGATCGCGGTCCGCGTGGTGGATAGAAGCTAAATGTTGTTGGGTAATCATTGGCATTTCTCCTGACCGGGAGAGTCGCTTAGACCTGCGCTCTGCCCCCATCAACGAACAGTTCAATACCCGTGACAAAACTTGAGTCGTCGGATGCCAGATACAGCGCGGCCTTGGCAACCTCCTCGGGTTTCCCCATGCGTCCCATAGGGATGGTGGCGACAATTCGCGCAATCACATCTGCGGACTGCCGACTCGCCAGCGGCGTATCGATTGGACCCGGACTAACAACGTTTGAGCGGATACGACGGTCCTTCAGATCCGTAGTCCATGTCCGTGCGAAAGATCGGATTGCGGCCTTACTCGCGGCGTAAACGCCGAAGGCGGCGGTGCCCTTGATGCTCGCGACAGAGCCGTTGAGAATGATCGAGCCGCCATCATTCAGTAACGGTAAGGCCCTTTGCACCGTGAACAGCGTTCCCCTTACATTGATGTTGAATACCTTGTCGAAATGCTCTTCGGTAACGGCTCCAAAGGCAACGAATTCGCCCACGCCGGCATTAGCGAAAATGATGTCGATTCGCCTCTTCACCTTGGAGACGGTCTCGTAGAGACGATCAAGGTCGGCTAGTTGGGCGACGTCGCCTTGAACTCCAGAAACGTTGGAGCCGATTGCCTTCACGGCCTTGTCGAGTTCCTTCTGGCGACGGCCCGTTATGAAGACATAGGCACCCTCTTCGACGAAAAGTCTTGCCGTGGCGAACCCAATCCCTTCTGTTCCGCCGGTGATGACGGCGGTCTTGCCTTCGAGCTTTTTAGTCATCGTTTTTCTCCGAGGTTGCCGAGCTGAAACTCTCCAGCTCCGATCCTTCACGTTCAATCACTTGAGTCCAAGCACCGCCTGTCCGAGGTGATAGGAGAGATGATTTGTGCGGCTGAGCAGGATGGAGAAGCGATTGCGCGAAGGATCTTTCGCGAACTCTTCTTCCGACACGGCAGAGTGACGCAGGAGCCAGTCGGACTGCGACATTGTTTCGAACCCTTTCGACAATTCTCCGTTTACGGTAATCCATGCTCGGCGAACTTCTTCGTGCGAAGGAGTGACGGTTTGCGACTTGTCAGGATTAAGAACGAAGGCGACGTCAAACTCAGGGTAAAGTCGTTTTCCCAGCCCCAGCAGGGGCAGCATCGCGTCGTGAATAGCTGTCAGATGTCCCCACAAGTAGAGCAGCCTGTTTCTGCCAGGCGCTATTTCCTGCAGAACCTGCTCGGACGAAAGGGTTCCAAAAAGCTTGTCCGCCCGATCGACTTGGGCTTTCCATACTTTCAGCCCGAGAGCTGTATAAGAGCCTTCGTTTCCCATGGTTCCATCTCCTCTCAACGACTTCCATCTCTAGCAGAAGGCGCTCCGCGGCCCGTTCCGCCGGGATGGAGGCACCTGTCACGGCCCAACGAATCCCTTTCAAAACAAGCCCGCGCTATCCTGTACATTGGCCCGGGCCACTTCGACAGTATTCAGAGCTTCTCTAAACAACTTGATCTTTCCATTCTCGGCAACCAGCCGCGAAAAGAAGAGTTGATGAACAGTTCGTCCCGTTTTGCTTGACACCGCAGTGGCCTCGAATTCTGCAAAGACTTGGTCTGGAGTATCGATCAGCACTTTCGTATTCTCGAATTTGAAACCGGGATAGATGTCGAGCACGGATTGGAAAAAGCCGGCAATCGCGTCTCGGCCCCTGTACTCTGTAGGAAGTCCGAACGTCGCAAGATACGGCAGCTCAAAGGCGCCATCTTCGGCAAACATCTCCGCCGCCTTCTTCGGTTCTCTTAACGAGAAGGCGGTGTATTCAATCATGAGTTCCTTGGCGTTTTTCATAGACATTCTCCTGTTTCTGACCATGGTTAGTCCGCATTGCCTAATTGGGGCTGAGCCTATCCGCGCTTGGTTTGCGTCGTGATCCGCACGGATCTGTGAAGCAGATACACCACGAGGAATTGGAGGACCGCAATAAAGAGCGGCCCCGCGCATTTCCCAAAATCACGCTCAAACAGACCGATTCCGGCATCCAGCAATTGCATGGCGCCGGCGAGCGCACCCATGAGCGCCAACGCAGGTGCCGCCTGCTTGTAGATCGCCCACAACGCAAACAAAGCCAGTGGAATTGTGCGTGCCGCCGCGTACATCGCCAATAGTAACGACGACTGCGTTGGAACGGATTCGGCGGGGACCAGGTATTGGGGATGGATGATCCCCACGATGGAAAAACCGCTCGCGACCAGGACATTGATTGCCGTGACCACCGAAGCCAGTCGCATCGCCTTTGTTGTCGTCATTGACTCCTCCAGAACTCTCGGCTGCAAACAGGCCCAACCGGTACCATCCCGGCTGAAGCTAAGCGTTGGGAGCTTTCCCGTGATACGCAGCCGCAAAAACCTCCTGCACGAATTGTTCAAACGAAGTCGGTGTAGTGTTCTCCGGCGAGCGCGGCTCTAGCGGAACGAGGACTCCTGCGTTGATGGCTTTGTACATCTCGATGTACATGGCGGCTCCCTTAGGCGGAACACCCAATTGCGTCAACGCCTGCTGCACCTCGTCATACGGGAACTGCTCGTAACGCAGATCCGGTTTACCGATGCCGCGCGCAATCACTGCGGTAGCTTCCGTCATCGAGAGGTCGCGCTCCCCAAGCAGTTCGCGCGTTTGTTTGCCGGAAAAATCCAGGTGCAGGAGGCGCTGCGCGGCGTAGTCACCAACGTCGCGCGTTGCGGCCATGGGAATCTTCAGGTCGGGTAGCAGCGCATTACCGAAGATTCCCATCCCATGAATCATGCCGATCGCCGCTAGATTGTTCTCCATGAAATACGCGGCGCGCAGCTGCAGAACGTTTAAACCGCTGATCGCGTTCAGTTTTTGCTCCGAAGAATGCAGCCCCGCGACCGGCCCGGTGCCTTCCGGAACCTGCGCGCCGTAGCTGCTCAAGTGCACCGCGTACCGCAGGCCGGATTCCTTTACGGCCTTCGCGATCCCATCGCTATCTCGCTCCTGGTCCTCCGGGGATTTCGCCGGTGGCAACAGCAGGTATGCCGCGCGTGCATCACTGAAGGCTCTAGTCAGCGCGGCCGCGTCGCTCACCGTGGCCGTGAACGCTTCCGCGCCTTTGTCCACAAAGCGCTGTAGTCGCCCCGAGTCGCGTCCCACGACGCGTACCTTCTTGCCCACTGACAGCAGAGAATTGGCGATGATCGAGCCGGTGTTCCCGCTCGCTCCTAAAATCACATACATTTCATTCGAAACAACGGATGACGCCATAGTTACTAGCTCCTTGGTCTTGTAAAAGAGTGTCGAACGCCTTAAGGGCGATGCGTTGTCTTCGGCCCTCACTTCGGGAATGTGTCGCCGAACATGGGAAGGCCGCTCACAGAATCGGCCTTGGTCGCTTCGTCCTGTAAAACGTCCCAATGCTCTTTGAGAAGACCGTCTTCGAACCGGACAACGTCGGCTGCGATCCAGGCGGCCGGCCTGCCCATCCCAGTGAAGCGGCCATGCGCGATGACGTAATCGCCCTCTGCGATGATGAGCTGGTTCTCATAGTGCAACGTCTCCGGCACTGAGCGGACGAGATTGAACAGACCTTCGCGGCCCGGTGCTATGTGTGCGCTGTGCTGAATGTAGTTCGGTGACCAGAAGCGTTCCGCCGCAACGTAGTCACGCTTGTTAAACAGTGTGTCGAAGGCTTCTAGAACGAACGCCTTATTCTTGGATTCGATCGTCTCACTTGCCATTTTTGTTTTTGCCATCTGCCGACCCTCCTCATTCCTCCGAGCGATTGCAGCTGACGCCAGCAAGGCATCAACTCCTTAAAGCTTCGACCCGCCATCGACGGGGATGCTGGCTCCCGTGATCCAGCGGGCCGCGTCTGACGCCAGGAAAGCGACGACGTCCGCGACATCTTCCGGCTTGCCGATTCGTTTCAGCGCTTGCATTCCCAATGTCACCTCGCGACCCGCTTCGGTCTTCGCAAAGTTCGACATGTCCGTATCGATCACGCCTGGCGCGACTGCATTGACGCGAATACCTTGCGGCCCAAGAATCGCAGCCCAGTTCTTGACCAAAGTTTCTAATGCTCCTTTGGTCGAGGCGTAAGCCAGCAGCGAAGGGTTGTCCACGCCGGGCTTCCCAACTACGGCCCGCGCCCCGATCGAAGAGATCACAATGATGTTCGAGCCTTCACCAAGGATGGGTATGAGCTGCTGCACCAGGAAGAACGGGCTGCGCACATTGGTTGCAAAGAGATTGTCAAAATCCTCCACGGTATGATCCTTGATGGTTGCAGCCTTGCTGATACCAGCGTTGGACACGAGCACATCCAATCGCTCCCCAACAATCGACCGAACTTCCCTCGCCAGCAGTGTTGCTCCCTCTGGAGTTCCCAAATCCGCCTTAATCGCATCCGCGCGGCCCCCTTTTGCGCGGATGCCGGCGACTAACGATTCTGCCTCCTGCGCAGAACGGCCGTAGTGAACCAGGACATGCGCGCCGGCCTCAGCGATCGCCGATGCGGTGGCGCGACCAATTCCCCGCGACGCGCCCGTCACTAACGCAGTTTTGTCTTGAAGCGCAGCCATTTTACGTACCTCCCATACGGGCCATAAAAGCGATGTCGTGGATATCGATGGCGACCAGCACTGGTTCCGCTATCTTGCGTTTATCCGTATCGAAGAAATAGACCCGACGCTGCATAGCGACCATGATTCCGTCAACCTCGCGAAACTCATGCGCATAGTTCAGCCCGGGTGCTCCGCCCAGCACATCGACTCTGTACTCGTGCCGCCGGAGCAAGCCGTCCGGCCCGAAGTATGAAATCTGTTCCCGGCTATGACTCGCGATGCCATGTGGGAAGCTCACACGCAGCGGTCTCCACATCTCTCCATCTTCGTGCCACGGTGACAACTCCTCCGTTTCAAAACCAGGAAACGTGTAGAGAAACGGGACCGTCAAGTATGTCCAGAGAGCGTAGCTGTTGAAGTAGGCTACGTGCAGTTCATCCCAGGGGGAGTTCAGGAGTTGGCCGTCAAATGAAGAACGAGGATTTTCGCGGCTCTGAAGCAGTCTTCCACCTTCAGTCTCGACCGTTACGGAATTCGGAGTGAAGGTTGTGCGTTTGTCCTGGTCGCGGAAGTGCGTCGTTAGCTCCTGGCGATGCAGTTCTGCTTCGATACGAATTTGTTGCAATTCCGGAGCGTGGCCTTTTATTTGCCATAGAGCACCGGTCACCGAGAGATCAGCCGTTACGGTCTTCAGCTGCGACCACCGCGTCAGACCACCATGCGCTTCAAGCGCAAGCTCTAAAACGTTCTTCATGCTTTTGCCCCGTTAAAGAAAAAGAGCATCGTGACCGGCTCGGCGCCTTTGTTTCGCCATGCGTGGCGCGTAACGTTTTGCACGACCACATCGCCGCGCCTCAAATGCACAGTCTCGCCATCGTCCAACTCCAGCCAAATCTCTCCATCGTAGACAACCGAGTAGTCGACCGTTCTCGTTTTGTGCATCCCTGGATCTTCCTTTTCGAAGTGATCGGCTAATCCTCGTAGACGAACCAACGCTTCTTTTTGTGCGGCGTGGGCATCGAAGGACGGATCCGCGAAGACCGAATCGGGCGGAAAAGTCACAAAGTGCAGACTCGTACCCCCGGGCCCAGGAACGACGGAGTCGGGATAGCGGTCGAACTTCTGCTCCTTGCTGAGATCCGGGGTCGCTGGGTTGACCCAGATGAGCGTGTGCTCGTAGCCGGGAACGGAGTTGAACTCATAGGCCAGCAACGGTTCGTCGCTTTGCACGACGGATTTCCCCTTAACATTTCCCGTGACGACACGACGGTAAGCACTCGGTTTCTCCCCGCGCTTGGACAAGTCTTTTTTCTTAGAGGCCGTTCCATTCATGACAGATCTCCGCATCGGCAATCTTCAGAAGCTGTTTCTGGGAATCCTCGCCCGCAAACATGCGCAACCTGCCGGGCGGTCTTCGAATAAACACTGGGTAAGCTCAATCCACTCTGTAAACGCGGCCGGTTTGCACCCCCAGGATTGCGCGTTTGTAGGCTTGTGCAACTTTCCATCCTTCGACCGGAATCACGCCGTGAAAGAACGAACCCATACTAGGTACGGATTCTTCTAGGATCGTAGGATTCACCAAATTGATACGCAATCCCTTGGGAAGTTCGATTGCGGCAGCCCGAACAAAACCTTCCAATGCGCCCGAGACGGTTGAAGCCGCGACACCGGCGAAGATCGGTTCGTCATTAAGAACGCCCGAAACCAAAGTGAATGATCCATTTTCCTTGATGAACGGGATCGCCTCCTGAACCAGGCTGATCTGACCCATGAGCTTGCTTCCCAACGAGAACTGCCATTTTTCAGCGGTGAGTTCCGAAAGCGGAGCAAATGCAACTTCACCTGCTGCAATGGCCACGGCATCAAACGAGCCGACGGCTTGATAAAGCTTCCTGACACATTCGCGGTTCTCGATTTCGACTCGGAAATCGCCCGATTTGCGTCCGACCTTGACTATCTCATGGCCAGCACCCGCTAATGCCTTTTGAACCAGTTCGCCGATCTTTCCGTTTGCACCAATCAAAACACTTTTCATAAAAACTCGATTCTCGTTTCTGATCTGAGGACCTATCTACTCGCTTTCACTCTAGGACGCCAATCCGCCAGCAGTGTCGAGCACTTGCCTAGTAACTCACCGACCGCGCCTTCAACGGCGTTAGACCAGCGAGACTCAGGTGACGCGAACAACGCCAAGGTACTTGCTTCAAAGGGCGGTCCCGCTCTATGAAGCACATTGTTTCGCAATACTTCGAATTAATTCTGTGTTCTGAGCATACGGTCGACCGATCGGCTCATTTGTTTCAAAATAAATCCAGGCGCCACGCGACTCATCATTCTTAGCTGATTCGCCTGCCCTGGACGTATTTCAAATCGGTCGGCTTGCATTCCTTTGACGGCGACTTTAACCATGTCTTCCACCTTCATGATAGAAACGCCTTTCATGTCTTCAGAATTAAAGGCATCCAAGAGTTCGGTTTGTGTCGCCGGCGGTGCTAGCTCAAATACCTTCACTTTGGTGTTCTTCAGTTGCACACGAAGAGACTCGGTGAACGAGTGCAGACCGGCCTTGGTGGCGCAATACACCGGTGAAATGGGCAATGGAACAAATGCCAATCCCGATGAAATGTTCATGATTGCGGCCCCTGATTTTGTTTTTAAATGGGGCAAGAATTGTTTCACCATGCGAATCGGCCCGCTCAAATTGATTTCAATCTCTCGAGTCAGGTCTTCGAGGCTTCCAGCTTTGTCGTGAACATTGATCTCACGCATGATGCCGGCGTTGTTGATTAAAATGTTGAGTTCGGGAAATTGCTTGGTGACCTGTTCGTAAAGAGTGGCGATCGCTTTCGGATCGGAAACGTCGCTTCGAAAGGTGTTAATTCTTGGAAAGGCCGCTTTCGCACGGTCCATCTTAGCTTGATCGCGGCCCGTGATAAGAATCGTGTTACCAAGTGCCGTGAGTTGTTTGGTGAGTTCGTAACCGATGCCGCTGCCACCGCCGGTGATCAAAATCGTATTGCTCGTGAGTTTCATAATTAAATACTCCGCTCTAATCAAGACGCCCGGCTTCCGAACACTTCGGACACTATTGTTCGGCAGCCAATGGCTGCTGATCAGTCACTTAACGGACTTGTTTCAACCCGGATTCTTGCGATGTTGCCGGGCGTCTCCTGCTTATCCGCCTTTTCACATTGCGCCTTCCATTCCTTCCGCCCCAGAGCTAGATGAGAAACCTCGTTTCCCACAGGAATAAGGTGCCGTGCTTATCCGAAGAATTAGGCAGCCAGCATTCCTCCATCCACCGGGATCGATGCACCGGTCATGTAAGACGCGTGTGCCGAAGCGACAAAGGCGATCACATGAGCGATCTCCTCCGATGTCGCCATTCGTTTGACAGGTACTGTCGAGACGAGCGCCGCCTTATTTTCATCTGTGCTGGTGAAGCGCGTAAGCATACCGGTGTCCGTAGTGCCTGGAGCAACTACGTTTACCCGCACTCCGGTGCCCGCGACTTCCAGTGCAGCGGATTTTGTCAGGCCCTCTATTGCATGTTTGCTAGCCACATAAACGGACGCTCTGGCAGCCCCGACGCTTCCATAGGCCGACGAGACATTGACGATGCTCCCGCTCCCCTGTGCCAGCATCACCCTCAATTCGTGTTTCATGCTGAGCAGTGTTCCTAGGACGTTTGTGTCGAAGGTTGCGGCGTAGCTTTCTGCAGTCTGCTCCGTCACCGGGCCGGGTGTGCCTTCGGTTCCAGCATTGTTGACCGCAATATCCAGACGTCCGAAACGCTTGACCGTTTGATCCACGAGGTTGCGCACGTCCTCATCCTTGCGGACATCCGTACGAACAAAAATGGCCTCTGCTCCGAGCCCTTGCAGCTCGGCAACCAACGCTTGTCCTTCTTTGTCTCGACGGCCAGACACAACAATTCGTGCCCCTTCTTGCGCAAAGATGATTGCGGCGGAGCGACCGATCCCCGTCAGCGCTCCGGTAATCAAAACTACTTGGTCTGACATAGACGCTCCTTTAGTTAAGGTGCCGGTCATGGACGCAGATCCTGACCTTTCGCTCTAATCGCGTTCTTTGCCGATCCAGTCGCGTATGTAGGGGCAGCAGTTGACGAGCGTGACGCCCGCTACTTCACATCTCCCGAGAAAGCGAACTGCCTCAACATCGACCAGATTCAATTCCTCCAAGTCCAGCACGATCTTCGATCTGCTCTCCTTGATCAGCGTCTCCAGTTCCGTCAAATGTTCCGCCTGCATTCGCCCGATCAGTCGAATCGTCGTGCTGTACTCGTCAGCGTACTTCTCAATTTTCAGCGTCATGCTCAACTGTCGAACGATTCACGCCTAAGAGATGGCAATCCCGGTGCCACTCGTAATCAATTGAGTCGTTGGTGTTTAACTTTTGATCTAAGGCTGTAATTTCAGCTTTAGCCGAAAATTCAGCGTGAAGCCATCCGGCGGAATCTTCGCTTTGAATCTTGGTTTAGAATCGCTGATATCGGTTCTGACACTCCGGCAGCCTGAGCGAACATGAGTGAGTTGACCCAAGATTCGGAACGCCACGAACTCAGCGATGCTCTCGAAAAGCTCGCCCGGGAGGCTGCCCGGCTCCAGGCCCTCATCGACACGGTTCCGTCTTTCTTGTGGACGAGTTTCCCTGATGGATCCAAGGAATTTCTGAACAAGCGGTGGTACGAGTACACCGGTCTGACTCAGGAGCAGGGGAAGGGTTGGGGTTGGAAGGTGGTCGTTCACCCCGATGACTTGGATCGACTCGTTCGTGAATGGCTTGCCTTGCTGAATGATCCCAAACCAGGCGAACTGGAAACCCGCATCCGGCGCTATGACGGGGAATACCGATGGTTCCTTATACGTGTCCTTCCAGAATTCGACGCTGAAGGCAACGTCGTCAGGTGGTTTGGAAGCGATACCGACATCGAAGATCGAAAAAGAGCGGAGACGAAACTCCTTGAGGACGAGCGGGAACTTCGCCGGATTACCGATGCCATACCGCAAACCATTGTCGTGCTGGATCCGAGCGGCGATCCCCTCTACGCGAATCAGGCAGTGCTGGAATATACCGGCCTGACCATGCAAGAAGTGCTCAGTTCTGAGTTTCGTGCCCGAATGTTTCATCCGGAAGACGTAGAGAAGGTGCGGGAGGAGCGTCAGGCCGCCTATGCCCGCGGGCTGCCGTTTGAAATCGAACAACGAACGCATCGGAAGGACGGCCAGTATCGCTGGTTCCTTATTCGTCTCAACCCGTTCCGCGACGAACAGGGACGCCTGGTGCGCTGGTATGCGACCGGAACCGACATCGATGATCGCAAACGCGCCGAAGACAGAACACGAAACGAAAACGTCGCGTTGCGCGAAGACATCGTACGCTCATCCATGTTCGAAGAAATCGTCGGTTCCTCCGAGCCATTACGTCGTGTGCTGGTTCAAGTTTCCAAGGTGGCTCCGACGGATTCCACAGTCTTGCTCTTAGGTGAGACCGGAACAGGAAAGGAACTGATTGCTCGCGCAATTCATAACGGGTCCAAGCGTTCACACCGTGCTTTCATTCGAGTGAATTGCGCGGCGATTCCCCAGTCGCTGATTGCTTCCGAACTGTTCGGCCACGAAAAAGGTTCCTTTACAGGGGCCACTCAGCGCCGGCTCGGGCGTTTCGAATCGGCCGACGGTGGAACGATATTCCTCGATGAAGTAGGCGATCTTCCGCCGGAGACACAGGTCGCACTGCTGCGAGTTCTTCAGGAGCGTGAATTTGAACGAGTAGGCGGCACTCAATCGGTTTCGGTTGACGTACGGGTGATAGCGGCCACGAATCGAGACCTGACTAAGGCGGTAGCTGAAGGCTTGTTCCGTCAGGACTTGTATTATCGCCTCAACGTTGTTCCGATTCGATTGCCAGCATTGCGCGAGCGTATTAGCGATATTTCCTTGTTGGTCGGATACTTGATCGATCGCTACGCCAAGAAATTGGGCAAGAAGATTCGAAACATAGACAAGAAGACGATCGAACTCTTCCACGCATACGATTGGCCGGGCAACATCCGCGAGCTGCAAAATGTAGTCGAGCGGGCGGTAATTCTGTCTGAAGGGGAGACTTTCTTCGTAGACGAGACCTGGCTCACGCACGTGACTCCCAAACGGGCGGCGACGACCGCTCCGCTGGTTGATGACCTTGTTGAGCACGAAAGAGAGATCCTCGAAGCCGCTCTCCGGGAATCCGAAGGCGTGGTTGGGGGTCCAACCGGCGCCGCCGTTAAACTGGGCATTCCGCGACAGACGCTCGACTCCAAAATAAGGAAGCTGGGCATAAACCGGCACCGCTTCAAGGCTTCTTAATCTTCCTCACCGGACAATCACCGTTCGTAAACCCTCCGCTGTGGCGGTGGATTTCGCCGAATAATGGAGCGGCGGCGCGGTAAGCTGAGCGCCGTTGGCCTGACCGCGGGGAAAAGTTCCACTGGTATTCCAAGACTCGAAAACATTCGCGACGCGATTGCCGTCTGAATCCTCCTTGGGGGTCTTTCATCCAAAGCAGAAGGTGTATCCGCAATGTATACCAGAAGCGAGGAGCCCGATGGATGTTTGAGAGCATTCTCTGCCAGGTCACGGAATATGATCCTGAGGTTCTAGAGTCCCTGATTGGGCTCGCAGTCGAAATTGCTCGCGAGGGTCGGGAGGGAAGACGAGTTGGCACGCTATTTACACTCGGGGATGAGAAGGCGGTGCTCGCCAAATCCCGACCGTTGATTTTGGATCCGTTGCTGGGGCATCCGGAGTCTTCGCGGCACATCACCAATCTCAATCTCCGCGGAACCATCAAGGAATTGGCGCAGTTGGACGGCGGGTTTGTGGTGAGTTGCGACGGATTTGTCCTTTCGGCGTGCCGCTATCTCGATGCCGTGGCCGCACAAGTGGACGTGCCGTTGGGACTGGGTAGCCGTCACATCGCCGCCGCCAACATGAGCGCAGTTACGAAAGCCGTGGGAATTGTGGTCTCGGAGAGTTCGGTGGTACGGCTTTTCTGTCATGGACAATTGGTCGGCGAAATTATTCCCGAGGTTTGGATGATGGATCACGCCGCCCACCTGCGTGGTACCGTGAAGAGGGAGCAAGTCGGCGAACTGACGATCGTGACACCCAGTCTGCGACCGGCCTCGATCGCGGAGTGAAGATGACAAGCTACTGCCGCAAAGGAACGTATGGCCCCTCTGCAGGAATTTAGATGTGAAGTCTGTGGACTGGTGACCACCACCCCACCCACTGGTTCGTGATTCGATGCGGAGATTCCGAGCTTACTGTGTGCCGGTGGAATTCTGAAACCGCCAATGCGCCCGGAGCCAGGCATTACTGCGGTGAAGCTCATGCCGAGGTGTACATCAGTCGCTGGTTCGAGTCGGTGTGCGCGCCGCCGAAGCCAAGTTTCAGGTAGTGCTCCAACCGTCTCTGCCGTGAGCCCTGGGCCCACGCGCACAGAAGGTACGGATGCGATGGGCGAGGGTCTGGAGCAGCTAGCTGCTTCTCTAAAGTTTTCAATCTTCAGTTCCGAGCCGCAGGAGGGGAAACGCAATGGCAAGTCTTCAGGAACGACTGGATGAATTTAAGAAATCATTTGAATCCGGAGCTCCGCCATACAAGGCGCCGCACGAAGTGATCGAAACCATGCATCGCGCCACGGCCGAGCTCAAGGCTACGGGGATTGAAGGGCGAGCGTTGAAGGTTGAGGACCGTGCTCCCAATTTCACCTTATTCAATCAGGATCACGTACAGGTAGACTCGACCGATCTCCTCCGCCAGGGGCCGCTGGTCGTCAGCTTCTTCCGAGGGCACTGGTGACCCTACTGCAATATGGAGCTGGAGGCTCCACAGCAGATCCATTCCGAGGTGCGAGCGCTGGGTGCACGGATTGTTGTAATCACTCCTGAGCTCGAACGGTATACGCGGGCTCTGCACAAAAAGCTGAACTTGTCGTTCGATATTCTGACGGATCTTCACCTGAAGGTCGCGGAGCAGTTTCGGCTCGTTTTCACACTGCCCGATTATTTGCGCGACCTTTACAAGTCCTTTGGAAGCACTCTGGACAGATTCAACGATGAACCGGAATATCGGTTGCCGATGCCTGCACGCTACATCATCGATAAAGCTGGCACGATCCGCGCAGCCAATGTAAACGCGGATTACACGATTCGTCCAGAGCCTTCGGAAACGCTAAGGCAATTGCGGACGCTGAGTGCGGCCGCGGCAGACTAGCAAGAACGATTCACGGCCAGGCCACAAAACTAGAGAGGAGAATACGATGCAACTTCAAGCTGACTACTTCACCGCTTATCACAACCTCAAGCTGACACGAGACGACAAAGGTGTGCTGGTTGCAGAGTTTCATAACAATGGCGGTGCGTTCATCATGAGCGCGCCAGCTCACACAGAATTTGTCGAGGCCTTCTACCGGATTTCGCAAGATCGAGCGAACAAGATCGTAATCCTCACGGGTGCCGGTGGGGAATTCATTACTGATGTCGATTGGTCCTCTTTCGGCGATGTCTCCGATCCCGGCGTCTGGAGCCAGGTTCACGACGAAGGCGTTCAGGTGTTGGAAAATATAGCCAACATACGCGTCCCGGTCATCGCGGCAATCGAGGGACGTGCCCATGTGCACTCAGATTACGCGCTGCTTGCCAGTGTGATTGTGGCGGCGGATGGTGCGACTTTCCAGGATGTGGCCCACTTCTCCGCGGGCGTTGCACCCGGTGACGGAATCTTTACCACCTGGAGTTATCGCGCTGGAGCGGGGCGAGCGGAGGCGTTCCTGCTGAACCCACAACCGCTGCCGGCGCATACTGCACACGAATGGGGAGTGGTAGCCGAAGTTGTGCCGAACGGTAAGGCGCTCACCCGGGCTCGGGAATTGGCCGAGCTGTACCTGAAGGCCCCGGAAGTGACGCGCCGCAACACACGCATCCACTTCATTCAACCGCTGAAGGAGCGCATCGTGCGAGAAGTTGGCTACGGATTGTCGCTCGAAGGAGCGTCGTCGGCCGACCTCGTCAAATCAATGCGAGCCAAGAATGAATCTCTCGCTCGGAGAGAAAAAGTCGCATGACGACCACGGGGAATACCTCAACCGGCCGGGGGGCGATCAGCGATGGTCGTCCCTACCGCGACAAGTATCGAGCGACGAGAACGGGAGATCTCGGTTAATGCTCCAGAAATCTCCCGTCGTGGCTATCTTTAGCTTTATGCGTAGAGCGCCAGGCTGCTGTTGTTCGCATGTTCCTGCGTTTCTACCGACTCAGCATCCTTGGCCTTTAGGCAACCACTGTTGTCGTGATTTGAGTGTCTTGGCGATGTGTGGTTTCATTCCTAGCTTTTATGGACGACTTCGAACGAATACCCGTCCGGGTCAAATACATCGGCGGCGTAGTATCCCGGATAGTATTCCACTCGTGCCCGCGGTGAAATATTGTCCCTGGCACCAGCGGACATTGCCGCCCTGTAGAATTCATCGACCTTACCATTGTTTTCGGCCATGAACCCCCAGTGAATGGACGCTGGATCAGGCTTCCCTTGTTTGATCCAGAAGAACGCCCTCTTGCCGTCACCAAATCCCCAGAGATCAGGATGATCGCCTTCGCCCTTGTAGGGTAGGAAGAACTTGATATTAAGAGGCTTCAAGGCCGCCTCATAGAACGCCAACGAACGTTCGACTTTGCTGACAGTCAGAATCATATGGTCGAGCATTGTTCTCTCCTTCAAATCACAAGTACTTCAACAGCCTTCTCACCATTGGATACTGAATGGATCGCAAGCGGCGGTATGTTCAAAGTATTCTTCCCAAGGAATTCGAAGCCCGCAAATCCTGACAAGTCGACTTGCGGGAAGCGATCCGCGGCTGCGGCTACCAGTTCTTTCCGAATCACGGGCCCTTCCATAAATCCCGTAAGGGTTTGGTCGGCCTAGGACGCCCTGTTCGAATCCTTTGGCCTTCCACAGAAATCTCACTACAATGCACGGAGGCCTACTATGCCGCCAGACAGTCGACAAGTTGACGTGCAGCAAGAGCGTGGTGAGCGGAACCCCACCCCTACGCGCGGTGCCACACCTCAGGAACTGGCAACTGCTGTCTGTGCTGGTGACGTAAAGCTCACTGAGCCCAAACTCCTTCCGGACGAACAAGAGTTGCGGCGAATCATTGACCTTATTCCGCAAACAATCGTGGTTTTGAATCCGGACGGCAAGGCCATTTACGCAAATCGCGTGGCACTTGAGTACACGGGGCTATCTCTGGACGAAGTGCGCGCCGATAACCTCCGGGATCGCGTGTTCCATCCAGAAGACGTTCAGAGACTTTGCGAAGAGCGGCAGAGAGGTCGCTCTGGCTCGGTTCCGTTCGAAAACGAGCAGCGCGCTCGGGGGAAAGACGGTAAATATCGGTGGTTTCTGATCCGGTACAACCCTTTACTCGATGAGAGAGGAAACGTCATTCGGTGGTACGCGACGGGCACGGATATCGAGGATCGCAAGCAGGCCGAGAATAAACTTCGGCAGGATGAGCGTGAGTTGCGGCAGCTCATAGATCTCCTTCCTCAGCACGTTCTTGTCCTGGACAGGCAAGGAAAACTGCTTCAGGCCAATCAGACGATGCTCGACTATAAAGGCTTCACGCTCGAAGAAATGAAGGGTGGAGGAGATCAACAGCGGATGAAAAGAGACGTTCATCCGGACGATTTGGAAAGAGTTCAGAGCGAACGAAGCGCCGGTTTCTCAAGAGGAGTTCCGTTCGAGTCGGAAAAACGACTTCTAGGTACAGATGGCCAGTTCCGGTGGTTCCTCTTTCGGTACAAGCCGATAGTTAGTGATGACGGGGAGATTGTCCGTTGGTTCGCAACGGCTACCGACATCGACGACCGCAAGCGCGCGGAGGACTTGGCGGCTGGCGAGAAGCGGCTCCTGGAAATGGTGACGAGCGGCCATTCGATGCAGGGAATACTCGAAGCGCTCTGTCAGTTTGTCGAAAGCATGACCGGTGGTTGTTACTGCAGCGTTGTGTTGGTCGATCCGAGCGGCACGCGTCTTGAACACGGGGCGGCTCCGAGCCTTCCGGACAGCTTCGTCACCTCCATTGTTGGCAGACCCCTAAACGCCGATTCGGGTCCGTGCGCGATGGCCGCGTACCTGAACGAACAAGTCATTGCGGCTGACCTCACGACGGAGACACGATGGGCAGCGGACGAGTGGTGCCCTATGGCTTTGGCGCACGGGGTACGAGCATGTTGGTCAACGCCGATCTCGTCCTCGGCGGGCAATGTCCTAGGCGCGTTCGCGATCTATTACCCGGAACCCAGAGTGCCCACACCACTGGACCAGGCCATAATCGACCAGTTCACACACATTGCAAGCATCACCGTCGAGCGCCAACGATCACAGGAAGCTCTCACAAGCGCCCTAGACGAGATCCGCACATCAGAGGCCAAACTTCGGCAGGTTATTGATACGATTCCCACACTTGCCTGGTGCAATCTGCCGGATGGTCCGAACGAGTTCCTCAACAAACGATGGCATGAGTACACAGGCCTTTCTCCTGAAGAGTCGCATGGCTGGGGCTGGCAAGCTGCGTTCCATCCGGAGGACTTGCCGTCGGTAATGGAAAAATGGCAGGAGCTGTTGGTCTCAGGAGAACCAGATGAGATCGAGGCCCGTCTTCGCCGGCGGGATGGAGTCTTTCGACGGTTTCTGATTCGTGTCGAGCCGTTCCGCGACGAAACCGGCAAGATCATTCGATGGTACGGAACAAGCACTGACATCGAAGCGCTTAAGCAAACCGAAGAGAAACTGCGGGAAGATGAACGCGAGCTTCGCCGTATTACAGACGCAATCCCGCAGGCCATTGTGGTGCAGGATCCGAGCGGCATTCCGCTCTACGCAAACCAAACAACGCTCGATTATGCGGGGCTCACACTCGACGATATCGTTAGTCCGGGCTTCCGAGAACGAATCTTCCATCCGGACGACTTGGAAAGACTACGGGACGAGCGACAGGCCGCGTTGGCACGGGGGCTTCCGTTCGAGATCGAACAACGAGCCCTTCGGAAGGATGGCCAGTACCGTTGGTTTCTGATTCGATACAGCCCCTTCCGAAGCGAGCGGGGGCAGGTGATTCGCTGGTACGCGACGGGAACTGACATCGATGACCGTGTCAGGGCCGAAGAGAGGACACACAACGAAAATCTAGCTTTGCGAGAGCAAATCGATCGTGATTCGATGTTCGAGGATATTGTCGGCTCCTCGGAAGCACTGCGTAAAGTGCTACGCCAGGTTGCCAAGGTGGCACCTTCCGATTCCACGGTTTTGATTCTGGGCGAAACCGGTACCGGAAAGGAGTTGGTAGCTCGCGCCATCCACAAGCGATCCAACCGGGCGGAGCGCGCGTTTTTCGGCGTAAATTGTGCCGCAATTCCAGCATCTCTGATTGCTTCCGAACTCTTCGGTCACGAGAAGGGCGCGTTTACCGGCGCTACGCAACGACGCCTGGGCCGTTTTGAATCGGCGAATGGCGGGACGATTTTTCTGGACGAAGTGGGTGACTTGCCCCCCGAAATTCAAATCGCGTTGTTACGGGTACTGCAAGAACGTGAAATCGAACGCGTCGGAAGCAACAAAGCCATTCACGTGGACGTGAGAGTGTTGGCCGCCACTCATCACGATCTGGACACCCTCGTCGCCGAAGGAAAGTTTCGCCAAGACCTTCTTTACAGACTAAGTGTCGTGCCTATTCAGATGCCTTCGTTACGCGAGCGCACAGATGATATTTCTTTGCTTGTTGACTACTTTGTCGGTCGTTTCGGAAAAAAGGCTGGAAAGAAGTTCAGAACTATTGAGAAAAAAACAGTCGAACTGTTCGAATCCTACCAATGGCCGGGCAACGTTCGCGAATTACAAAACGTGATTGAAAGAGCTGTGATCCTGAGCGACGGTGACATTTTTTGCGTGGACGAAACGTGGCTCAAACGGCAAGCGCCACAATTCGCTGCTCCAGCAGTCGCACTTAGTAGCGCGCTGCAACGGCAGGAAAAGGAAATGATTGAGGCTGCCCTGGCAGAAGCTCGGGGCCGCGTCTCCGGTCCAGATGGTGCGGCAACCAAATTGGGGCTCCCAAGACCAACCCTTGACGCGAAAATCAAGCGATTGGGAATCGACAAATATCGGTTTAAGGTCCGACGATCCAGCTGACTCCTGCCTGACTACGTAAAATCCAACAACATTTGCTCATTAAACAGCGTTTGCTCAAAAACGAGCATCGCCGGCGATTCTAAGTCCTACCTTTTCAATGGAGTCTGACCGGACCTTGCGTTGCATTCGCATTCGTGCACTCCGGAGCCGCGATTTCATGACGCTCAAGATTGAACGCATCCGATCGCGGATTCGGCTGAGCGGAGAGTTTCGCTCTGAACACCTGGATCAGGTTAAAGGCGAAATCGAGCTTTGCGAATCACCAGCAGTTTTGGATTTGGAGGAATTGGACCTCGTAGATGTCGAAGGTGTTCGCTTCCTCAACGCGTGTGAAGCGAAGGACATTTCGGTGTTGCACTGTTCGCCTTACATCAGGGAATGGATGTTGCGAGAACGAAGTCGGCCAGAGCGGTGACAGGGGAGATTGACCTCAATGAGGTATGAATACCCGATCGCTTCATAGAAGCCGATGTGCGTGAAGGGAGAAATGGAGAACAAAATGAAACCTAACTGGAGAAACGTCATGACTAAGCTTTATGCGGTTGCCGCGGTTGCTGTGCTGTTGGGTGGGACTCTCAACGCTGCCGCGGCGGGTCCTGCGCCGACTGGCATCAAGAACGTGGTCTTGGTGCATGGTGCATTCGCCGATGGCTCCGGCTGGGAAGCCGTTGCGAAGATCCTCGAGAAGGATGGCTATAGCGTGTCGGTGGCGCAACCCCCCGAGACCTCGTACGCCGAGGACCAAAAATACACCAAAGCCGCAATCGACGCCGTGGGCGGCCCGGTGGTTCTGGTTGGCCATAGCTACGGCGGGTCCATCATCACCGAGGCCGGCAATCATCCAAACGTTGCGGCGCTTGTCTATATTGCCGCCTTCGCTCTCGATGAGGGTGAGAGCTGTGCGTCGATCGAAACGGCCGTGCCGCAAGCCTCCAAGGCATTCAAGCCGGATAGCAACGGCAACTGGTGGATCGATCAGGACCATTTCGCAGCCGACTTCGCCGCGGATATTCCCCCGGCCCAGGCTCACTTCATGGCTATAGCGCAAGTGCCGATCTCCACTGACTCGTTCACCCACAAGGTCACGAGTCCCGCCTGGAAGACCAAGCCGACCTTTTACATGGTGGCCAGCTCAGACCGGTCGATCAATCCCCAACAGGAACGCATGATGGCGAAGCGCGCCAATGCTAAGACGGTCGAGGTGAATGCCAGCCATGTCGCCTATATGTCTCACCCGAAGGAAGCAGCCAACCTCATCGAAGAGGCTGCTGCGTCCGCACACGCCAACTAGTAGCCAGTAAATGTTTACGTTGCAAGTGAAATGTACGTCCCGCGTATGAAGGAAGAGCGATTTGACGCGCAGGCGCGCAAGGTTGAAATCGAAAATCAAATGATCCGTCTGGATCTCTACTGCAAAGGAGAATAATCGTGAATCAACATATTAAGAATGTAGTTCTGGTGCATGGAGCTTTCGCGGATGGCTCTGGCTGGAAGAGGGTTGCCGATATCCTCAAGAATGATGGCTACAAAGTGTCGGTGGCACAGCCTCCCGAGACTTCATA
>Ga0210383_10001453_pt1 | contig 21710 bp, 23 predicted proteins | sample IncBWC14OmetaG_FD_160072 | JGI IMG/M metagenome (GOLD analysis project Ga0210383, IMG submission 160072) | Forest soil microbial communities from Barre Woods Harvard Forest LTER site, Petersham, Massachusetts, United States - Inc-BW-C-14-O ... | reverse complement strand
TATACAGGATTTACGGCTGGAGCGTGCTTGGGAGGCGGTTAAATGGCGGAAAACGTGATCAAATTGCAGCTCAACCAGCAGCAACTGGAGCTGATGGACCGCACCATCGCCCGCGGTGTCGCGCCCGACCGAGTCGCATTGGTTCGCCTCGCCGTTCGCGAATACGCCGCCGCACGCCAGGCCGAGGCCAAAGCGAAGCCGAACGATCTGGAGCCGCAGCGATGAGCGAGCGCCGCATTCTGTTCGAACACATCCTTGAGCCCGGCACCGGCAAGGCAATCGAACTCCTCAAGGGGCAGATCCTGCGCATCGAACAGGTCGAGGGCGGGCAGTGCGCCGACTTCAACTGTTTCAACCTGCATGACTACAAGGAGTTCATGCATTGCGGGCGCACCCGCACTGTGCATGGCTTTCATCCGACCAAAGGCACCTTCATGTGGTCGGCGCCGCCGCGCGAGCGCGCGATGCTCTATATTCTCGAAGACACCGTGGGCCGCAACGACGTGCTGTTTCCCCGCTGCAGCGCCTATGTCTATGAGGCGTCCTACGGCTTTTCGGTGCACACCAATTGTCATGACATCCAGGCCGAGGCGCAGCGTGAATACGGGCTGACGCCGGACGACGTGCACGACTCCTTCAATCTGTTCATGTGCACCGGTGTCGATCAGGACGGCCACGCCTATATGACGCGGCAAACCACGAAGGCCGGCGATTACGTCGACCTGCTTGCGCTGATGGACGTGCTGGCGGTGCCGAATGTCTGCGGCGCGGACGTGATGCGCACCAGCAATTTTGCGCTGAAGCCGCTCAAGCTCACGGTGTTCGCCGCGACCGATACGGATCTCGCGCGCGTGCCGAAGACGCCTGTGCTCGCAAGCCAGCGCACGCCAAAGGATTTTCGCAATTCGGCGATCAAGACCGACCGGCCGTTGCGCCGCGATCCTGCCTACAGTCCCGAGTTTCCGAACACGCCGATCCGAATCACCGAGCTTCCCGTCGCGCTGTCGGGCGAGGAATTCGCGGCCTTCCAGTCGGTCAAGCGTACCGACATCTATGGCGATGACGACGCGGCGGCGCTGCGTGATCTGCTGTTCTCCTGGTGGGAGGAGCGTTTCCTGCAGGCCCATGCCGGCGCGCCGTCGATCGAGGGCGAATGATGGACGCGATGGCGAAAGCGCCCGGCGAGCCGCCGCACGACGTGACGTTCGATTTCCGCGAGCTATCGGCGCGCGACAAATACAAGCTGATGATCGGCACCGTGGTGCCGCGCCCGATCGCGCTGGTGACGACCGTTGATCCCAAGGGCCGGGTCAATGCCGCGCCGTTCAGTTTCTTCAACTGCCTGTCGGCCGATCCGCCGATCCTGGCGCTTGGCGTCGAAAACCATCCGGACATGCGCTTCAAGGACACCGGACTGAACATCCGCCTGACCGAGGTCTTCACCGTCAACATCGTCTCGCATGCGATCGCGGAAGCGATGCATGTCTGTGGCGTGTCGTTCCCGCCCGACCGCGACGAGTTGCAGGCCGCGGGCCTCACCGCAATGCCCGGCAAGATGGTGGCTTCGCCCTGGATCAAGGAAGCGCCGGCGGCGTTCGAGTGCCGGCGTCATCTCACGCTCGAGCTCGGCAAGTCACGGCAGATTATCCTGGGCGAGATTCTGTTCGCGCATTACCATTCCGACGTCGTCGATCCCGACCGATTGCACATCGATCCCGCCAAGCTTGATGCGATCGCAAGGCTCGGCGGCAACACATGCTCGACCATCCGCGATCGCTTCGACATGCTGACGCCGACGCCGGACGATTTCAGGCCGGTCGACGCGTGAGCTTTGTTGCTTACGGCTTCACCTCGGTTGCCACAGGCTGATCCTTGGCCTTGATGCGGATCACGATGGTTTTGGACACGCTGTCGGTCGCGTTGCGTCCGAAATGCGGCGTATTCGGCGGGGTGTAGATCGCCTCGCCCGCTTTCACGACCCGGGTGCCGACGCCGTCAACCTCGAAAGTCTGTTCGCCCTCGATGACGTAAGTGAGTTCGTGCCCTTCGGGGTGCATGTGCAGCGGCAATCTGAAGCCGGGCTGCCAGGTCGACGCGTACAACTGCAGTTCCTGCCCCGGTAAATTGTTCAGATCGGTCTGGAAGATCAGTTTGCTCGCGAGCGCCGGCGCCTGGGCGTGGATGATTTCGGACGAGCCGACTCCCACCACGATGCCGCCTGCGAACAATAGTGCGGCAAAAATCTTTGTTTTCATGTCCGTCGCTTGCCTGCTCAAAATTGGAAAAGAAAAAAGGGGCAGCTCGAAAGCTGCCCTTATTCGAAACCGCTGTCAAAGCGGCGTTATCTGCATCGGCTCGGGCACGTAATGGAAACCCTCGGCCGTTTTGGCGATATGGCCAACGCCGGGCCACGGATAGTGATAGGCGAGCACCGGGATCTTGTTTGCCGCGAGCATGTCCAGCATCTTTACGCGGCTGCCCGCGGCCTGCTTCGGATCGGTGTCGAAGGAAAACTCCATCCGCGGCTTTTCCATCAACAGGATCGGATGATGGGTGAGGTCGGCGGTGTAGGCAAAGGATTTGCCGTCTGACGAGATCACGAAGATGGTGTGGCCGACGGTGTGGCCCGGCGCCGACAGGGCGGTAACCCCCGGCAGGAATTCCTGCTCGTCCTTGTAGAACACCAGGCGGTCACGCACCGGCGTCAGGTTTTTCTTGGCGTGGTCCACGAAATCCTTCATCGCGGCGCCGGCCTTGTCGTAATCGGTCCAGTAATTGAAATCGCTCTCGGCGATATAGAATTGGGCGTTGGGGAAGAGGTTCTTGCCGTCATCGCCCACCACGCCGCCGATGTGATCGATGTGGCCGTGCGAAAACACCACGGCATCGATGTCTTCCGGCTTGATGCCGGCTTCCTTCATGCTTTTCTGCTGACGCCCGGTGGTGGCGCCGAACATCTTCGATGTGCCCATGCCGGTGTCGAACAGTACGAGCTTGTCGCCGAGGTTCACGATCGGAGAATTCTGTTCCAGCACGATACTGTTTGGGGCCAAGAAATTGTCAGTCAGCATCTTGCGCATTTCGTCGTCGGGCACGCCAGTGAAGGTGCCCTTGGGGTCGCCGAGGGCCAGCGCGCCGTCGGAAACGACCGTGACCTCGGCGCCGCCGACGTTGAAGCGATAGAAGTATTGTGGCTGCGGTCCGAGCTTTGGCGCCTTCGCCTGCGCGATATCGCCCAACAGGGCCGATGTGCCGAGGCCTGCGCCCAGCGCAAGCAGCGACCTTCGCGAAACATCCGATGTCATGCGTCTTCCTCCACTGTTGACGTGTTGGATCGTCTTATGACGGCGATCTTGAGCTTGTTGATGCATGATCGCCGTCCAAACGCTTGTTGCGTTTGCCGCGAGCGATCATGCGTAAGCTAAGCGCAAAGCTGCGACCGCTTTTTGACATTTGGAAGGCGCGAAGGATGAGCGCTTCTATTTTTGGCTGCGTTTGTTTTCGATCGTGTCCCAGATTTTCGCGGCCACATCCGGCCCGTCGAGCCGGGCGATGGCGCGGATTCCCGTCGGCGAGGTCACGTTGATCTCGGTCAGGTTGCCGTCGATCACGTCGATGCCGACGAACAAAAGGCCGCGCGCCCGTAACGCCGGCCCGAGCGTGGCGCAGATTTCGCGTTCGCGGTCCGTGAGTTCGGTGGCCTTGGCGGCGCCGCCGCGCACCATGTTGGAGCGCAGATCGTCGGTTGCCGGCACGCGGTTGACGGCGCCGGCAAACTCGCCGTCGACCAGGATGATGCGCTTGTCGCCGTGTTTCACCTCGGGGAGGAAGCGCTGGATTACCCAGGGCTCCTTGAAGGTCACCGAAAACATGTCGAACAGCGAGCCGAAATTCATGTCCTGCGGCATAATGCGAAATACCGCAGCGCCGCCATGGCCGTGCAGCGGCTTCATCACCACCGCGCCGTACTCGTCGCGAAACGCGTTGATCTCGTCGAGATCGCGCGAGATCAGCGTCGGCGGCATCAACTGCGGGAAATCCATCACAAACAGCTTTTCCGGCGCGTTGCGCACGGACGCCGGGTCGTTCACCACCAGCGTCTTCGGATGCAGCCGCTCCAGCAGATGCGTCGAGGTGATGTAGGCGAGGTCGAACGGGGGGTCCTGCCGCAGTAGGATGACGTCGAAGGCCGACAACGGCTCGCGGCGTGGCTCGCCCAGGGTGAAGTGGTCGCTGACCTCGTCGCGCACGGTCAGCACCTGCACCGGCGCTACCAGTTCTTCGCCTTTCAGGGAAAGCTTGTCGGGCGTGTAATAGGACAGCCCATGTCCGCGCTTTTGCGCCTCCAGCAGCAGCGCGAAGGTGGAATCGCCGCGAATGTTGATGCGCGCGATCGGGTCCATCTGGACGGCGACGTTCAGTTTCATGGGCAGGATCCGTCAGCTACGGTGAAAGAATATTCTGAATTGCTGTTTGTCTGCGGGGCTTCATCCTTCGAGACGCGCGCGATTGCGCGCTCCTCAGGATGAGGACCGAGACCCTCATGGTGAGGAGGCGCACTAGCGCCGTCTCGAACCATGTGACCAGTCTGCGTCGTAAGAATCATTCGAAGGCTATCTCAAGTACTCGCATCGAAGGCCGATAGCACATGACGCGGCAAACGGCGCGGCGCAATCAGCATGGCATCGAAGCGCAAATCATATCCCTCATGTTCGGGGTGCGCCATCAGCCAGACCTGCGCGGCCGCGATGATGCGCGCCTGCTGGCGTGGCGTTACCGCATAGGCCGCGTCGTCGAGATTTGTGCGCGCTTTGACCTCGACAAAAGCGACAAGATTGCGCCGTCGCGCCACGATGTCGATTTCGCCATGAGGGGTGCGAAACCGCCGGGCGAGGATGCGATAGCCCTTGGCGATCAGAACCGCCGCGGCCTGTGTTTCCGCTGAAAGTCCGGTGCGAAACGCCTCGACGCGCGCCGGCGAAGCCGCTTTGTCACGGCGGCTGGTCGCTTTCCCAGGTTCACTATCGGAATCAATCCTGGCCATGTGTGCCCTTAGCCAGCTCAAGCGCTCGGGCGTAAATTTCGCGGCGCGGCCGGCCTGAAACTTCGACCGCATGCGCCACCGCGTCCTTGACGCTGTCGCGTGATAGCCGGTCGCGCAGGAGATCGTCCACCTCGTCAATGGTCATGACCTGGCTGCCATCGGGCCGCGGTCCGATCACCAGCACGAATTCGCCTCGAGTCTCGAGCGTCGCGGCCGATTGCGCCAGTTCGGTGAGCGATGCGCGAGTGACTTCCTCGTGCATCTTGGTCATCTCGCGGCAGATCGCGGCATCGCGCGCGCCCATGATCGCGGCGAGATCGGCCAGGGTTTGCTGCACGCGGCTGCCGGATTCGAACAGCACCAGCGTTGCATCCAACCGCGCCAGCTCGGTCAGCCGGGCACGGCGGGCGGTCTGCTTGGGCGGCAGAAATCCTTCGAAGAAGAATCGATCGGTCGGCAGTGCTGCCACCGACAATGCCGTCAGCACCGACGAGGGACCGGGCAGTGCGACCACAGGGAGTCCCGCCGCGCAGACCTCGCGCACCAGCTTGAAGCCGGGGTCGGAGATCAGCGGCGTTCCGGCGTCGGAGACGAGCGCGACCGAAGCGCCCTGCGCCAGGTGTTGGAGAATTTTCGGCCGGGCCGATGCGGCATTATGCTCGTGGTAGGGCGTGAGCTGGGCCGTGATTCCGTAACGCTCGGTCAGGCGGCGGGTGATCCTGGTGTCCTCGCAGGCGATGAGATCGACGCCGGCCAGTGTTTCCAGCGCGCGCAGCGTGATATCGCCGAGATTGCCAATGGGCGTCGCCACCAGATATAGGCCACCAGCCTGCTTTGGGCCGGCGAGCGTCTGCCCGTTCAGGGTATAACTCCGTGCAGCGGGCGGGCCCGCGGCATCAGGCGGGTTGGTGGAAACGGCTTTTGCGCGCATAATAGTAGTCTAGAACAGGAACCGAGATAGTGCGAACCGCGGCGAGGGGTTCGCGCCAGATAGTGAAGCCGGGACAGGTCTGGACAGACAGGCTTCTTTCGCGCGGCGAAGGGATGAACCGATAGGGCCGGAAGGCCAAAATCCTTTTGTTTTGGTTAACTATTCGCCGACAATATGCCTGAATCCACCCCTCCTGATGACTGAGGCATGGCGAAGTCTGGCCTTATCGTGGGCTGGGTAAGAAAGAGATACGATGGTGGATCCGTTCGATCCCAACGTTCAACCCGACAAATCTGGAACCGAGGGGTCCGGAACAGACCGGTCCGGGCTTTTGGGCTCACCGGCGAGCCGGCGGACGGCGCTTGGGCTCATTTTAGGTGCCCCACTGCTTGGCGCGTGCGCCGGCGTCCAGCAGAGCATCAGCCAGTTTTCCGTTCCCAACCCGTTCAGCTCGTCGTCGCCGCCCCCGGGTCCCGGCGGCCCACCGGCTCAGTCGGTTTCGGTCGGTAACGGTCAGGTCAAGGTCGCGGTGATCCTGCCATTGTCGGCGGGCGGCAATGCCGCCGTTGCCGCGCAGTCGATGAAGAACGCGTCCGAAATGGCGCTGTCGGAATTCCTCAATCCCAACCTTCAGCTTCTGATCAAGGATGACGCGGGCAGTCCGCAAGGCGCGCAGCAGGCCGCCCAGCAGGCGGTTGATGAAGGCGCGGAGATCATCCTGGGTCCGCTGTTTGCCACCTCGGTGCCGGCGGTCGCCCAAGTGGCGCGAGGTCGCGGCATTTCGGTGATTGCGTTTTCGACCGATTCAAGCGTGGCCAGTCGCGGCGTCTACCTGCTCAGCTTCCTGCCGGAATCCGACGTCAACCGGATTGTCGAGTATGCCGCCAGCATCGGCAAACGCTCGTTCGGGGCCCTGTTGCCCGAGAACGCCTACGGCAACGTGGTCGAGGCTGCGTTCAAGCAGGCGGTGCCGAAACGCGGCGGCCGCCTCGTTGTTTTCGAGAAATACGGCGCCGATCGCGCCGCAGCAGCACGCAACGTGGCGGGGCAGCTGAGTTCCATCGACACGCTGCTTCTGGCAGACGATGGCGACGCAGTGGTGGCGGCAGCGGATGCATTGTCGGCGGCGGGCGCCAATCTGAAAAACGTGCAGTTGCTCGGCACGGGCCTTTGGGACAATCCGCGGGTGTTCGCAAGCCCGACGTTGCAGGGCGGCCTGTACGCGGCGCCGGATCCGGCAGGTTTCCGCAGTTTCTCGACCCGCTACAAGAACAAGTACGGTGCCGAACCCGTGCGGACCGCGACGCTCGCTTATGATGCGGTGGCACTCGTCGCCGCGTTGTCGCGCAGCCAGGGCGGCAAGCGCTTTACGACCGAAGTGCTGCTCAATTCGTCCGGCTTTTCCGGCATCGACGGCCTGTTTCGATTCCGCCCCGAAGGCATTAATGAGCGCGGCCTCGCCGTGATGCGGGTTGCCACGGGCGGCCCGACGCCGGTCGCCGGCTCGCCCAGAAGTTTTGGGGCATAACCTCTTCTGTCGTCCCGGCTCGCGCTCGTTTTACCCGCTTAGCAGGGACGACAAAGTTACGCCGCCAGATCCGCCACCACCGCATCCAGTACCGGAAAGCCCGCTTGCGTCACCCGCAGCCGGCCGTCGGCATCGACGACAATCGCGCCCTCTTCACGCAACAGCGCGATCCGGCGCGGATCGAGCGGCCGGCCTGACAAAGCCAGATAGCGGCCGGGATCGATGCCCTCCGTGAGCCGCAGCCCCATCAAGAGAAATTCGTCGGCACGCTCCTCGCTGTTGAGGAGATCATCGACCACCACGCCATGGCCGTTAGCTTCGACTCGCATCAGCCACGCTTCCGGACGTTTCTCGGTCGAGATCGCATGCCTGACGCCATCGACATCGAGACGTCCATGGGCGCCGGGGCCGATCCCGGCATATTCCTGGCCGCGCCAATAGACGAGATTGTGCCGGCATTCGGCGCCGCCACGGGCGTGGTTGGAGATTTCATAGGCGTTGAGGCCATATTGGCCGCAGACGTCTTGCGTCACGTCGTAGAGCGTGCGCGCCAGCGTCTCGTCCGGCGTCTTGAGCTTGCCTGCCGCATGCAAACCGAAAAACGGCGTGCCTTCCTCGATCGTCAACTGGTAGAGCGAGAGATGCTCGGCCGCTTCGGCGATCGCAAGCTTCAATTCGCTGGTCCAGGCGTCCGCAGTCTGATCGGGACGGGCGTAGATCAAGTCGAAGGAATAGCGCTCGAACGACCGGCGCGCGATTGCGACCGCGTCCAGCGCCTCGCGCGCGCTATGCAAACGCCCGAGCATCTTCAACGACGCATCGTCCAGCGCCTGTACGCCGAGCGACACGCGGTTGACGCCGGCGGCGCGATAGCCAGCGAAACGCGTCGCTTCCACGCTGGTGGGATTGGCTTCCAGCGTCACTTCGACATCGGAAGCGACGCGCCAGTGTTTCCCGATCGCATCCAGGATCGCAGCCACGGTCTGCGGCCGCATCAACGAGGGCGTGCCGCCGCCCAGAAAAATCGAGGTGACTTCGCGGTTCGGTGCGCGCGTCGCCGTGGTTTCGATCTCGCGCGCAAACGCTCGCGCAAAACGATCCTCGTCGATCGCGGCATGCCGGACGTGGCTGTTGAAATCGCAGTAGGGGCATTTCGACAGGCAAAACGGCCAGTGCACGTAAACGCCGAAAGCCTCTTGTTGGTTGGCTGCATTAGCCAAGACAGCGCTCCGCCAGTTTGACGAAGGCGCGCGCCCGGTGCGACAGGCCTTTGCCGAGTGGCGGCAGGCCGTGCTTTTCGATGGAGCTCATCTCGCCGAAGGTGCGCTCAAAGCCGTCGGGCAGGAACATCGGGTCGTAACCGAAGCCGGCCGAGCCGCGCGGTGGCCAGACCAGCGTGCCATCCACGCGCGCCTCGACTTCTTCGATATGGCCGTCGGGCCAGGCCACGCATAGTGCCGAGACGAAATGGGCTTTTCGTTGGGCCGGTTCGTTGGCGCCGCGCTCTTCGAGCAGCCGCTCGATCCGGGTCATCGCGGCATTGAAATCCTTGGACGGTCCGGCCCAGCGCGCCGAATAAATTCCGGGCGCACCGTCCAGCGCCTCGACGACAAGACCGGAATCGTCGGCGAAAGCCGGAAGCTTCGCGGCGGTTGCGGCAGCCATCGCCTTGAGCTTCGCGTTTGCCGCGAACGTGTCGCCGGTTTCTTCCGGCTCGCCGAGGCCGAGCTCGCTGGCGGAGATCGCGGGCACGCCGTACGGCGACAGTAATTCGCGCATCTCGGCCAATTTGCCGGGATTGTGGGTCGCGATCACGAGCTGGCCGCTGATTCGACGGGGCATGTCCTAAATCCTACGCCACCGCCATCTTTTGCAAGTCCACAAGCTTGGACACGCCCTTCTGCGCCAGCGCCATCAGCGCCAGGAATTCCTCTTGCGAGAACGGTGTCTTCTCGGCCGTGCCCTGCACCTCGATGATGCGCCCGTCGCCGGTCATGACGAAATTGGCGTCGGTCTCGGCGTTCGAATCCTCGGCGTAATCGAGGTCAAGCACCGGAGTACCATTGTAGATGCCGCAGGAAATGGCGGCGACGTTGTCGCGCAGCACATTGGTCTTGATCATGTTGCGCGCTTTCATCCAGCTAATGCAGTCGGCGAGCGCGACCCAGGCGCCGGTGATTGAAGCCGTCCGCGTACCGCCATCGGCTTGCAGGACGTCGCAATCCACCGTGATCTGACGTTCGCCGAGCGCTTCGAGGTCGAGCGTTGCGCGCAGCGAGCGGCCGATCAGTCGCTGGATTTCGACGGTGCGGCCGTTTTGCTTGCCGCTGGAGGCCTCCCGCCGGGTGCGTTCCAGCGTCGCCCGTGGCAGCATGCCGTATTCGGCCGTGACCCAGCCGCGGCCCTGACCCTTGAGCCAGGGAGGCAGACGCTCTTCCAGCGTCGCCGTCACCAGAACATGGGTGTCGCCGAACTTCACGAGACATGACCCTTCGGCATATTTGACCACGCCGCGTTCCAGCGACACGGCGCGCAGTTCATCCGGCGCACGGCGGCTTGGCCGCATGAAAACCTCCAAAATTAACCAATAGATGCGTTTGAGATGCGTTTGGCGTGCTTGTAGGAGGGGGAGAAGGCAGCGGCAAGGGCTTTGGCCTTTGTTTGGTAATCATTGCGTGCTTGTCACTGGCTTCCCATGAGGACAAAATCGGAACTCAAAACGTCGGGAGTTTGATTTTTGGCTCACCACGAACCGATTGGCCTGATCGCATCGCATGCCGGGCTTGCCCAGCTTAACGAGCGTTCGCGGGATATCTTCCGCCAGATCGTCGAGAGCTATCTGGCCACCGGCGAACCGGTCGGCTCGCGCAACATCTCGCGCCTGATCGCGGTTCCACTGTCGCCGGCCTCGGTCCGCAACGTGATGGCCGATCTCGAAGCGCTCGGGTTGATCTATGCGCCGCATACTTCGGCCGGACGGCTGCCGACGGAAATCGGCCTGCGGTTCTTTGTCGATGCCCTGATGCAGGTCGGCGATCTTACCGAAGCCGAACGGCAATCGATCCAGACCCAGCTTGCTTCCGTGGGCAAGGCGCAATCGGTCGAAGCTGCGCTTGGCGAGGCGCTGACCCGGCTTTCCGGTCTCACGCGCGCCGCTTCTGTGGTGTTGACCGGCAAATCCAATTCGCGCCTCAAGCACATCGAGTTCGTCCGGCTGGAGCCGGAGCGCGCGCTGGTGGTGCTGGTCGGTGAAGACGGCCAGGTCGAAAATCGCGTGCTGGCCTTGCCGCCCGGCGTTCCTTCTTCCGCGCTGATCGAAGCGACCAATTTCCTCAATGCGCGGATCAGAGGGCGAACGTTGGCGGAAGCCCGCCTCGAGCTTGAAACCGCGCTGGCGCAGGGCCGCGCCGAGCTCGATCAGCTGACCCAGAAGGTAATCGCGGCCGGCTTGGCAAGCTGGTCCGGCGGCGAAAGCGAGGATCGGCAGCTGATCGTGCGCGGTCACGCCAATCTGCTCGAAGACCTCCATGCGCTCGAAGATCTCGAGCGCGTTCGCCTGCTGTTCGACGATCTCGAGACCAAACGCGGCGTGATCGATCTGCTGGGCCGGGCCGAGAGCGCCGAGGGGGTGAGGATTTTCATCGGATCGGAGAACAAGCTGTTTTCGCTGTCCGGCTCTTCCACCATCATCGCGCCCTACCGGGATGGCGCGGGCAAGATCGTCGGTGTCCTCGGGGTGATCGGGCCGACCCGGCTCAATTATGCGCGCGTGATCCCGACGGTGGATTATGCCGCCCGGATCGTCAGCCGTATGCTGGGCGGGTGATCAGCGCTTGATTTTCGGCGGCTAAAGCACGATATCCGGCCCAGCAATCCAGCTAGTTGAACTTATCCAAAAGACGATTTTCAAGAAGGTAGTCGCATGACCGATCCCAACGGGCAGAACGACAATTCGGCCAATCCCGAGCAGGGACCCGAGCCCGTGGTTTCCAAGCCCTACATCATGCCCGACGATCCCGAACCGGGATCGGTGGAGGCGCTTGCCAAGGAAGCCGCGGACCTGCGCGATAAGATGCTGCGGACGCTCGCCGAAATGGAGAATCTCCGTCAGCGCACCCGGCGTGAGGTGGCCGACTCCAAGATCTACGGAATTACCGGCTTCGCCCGCGACGTGCTCGACATCGCCGACAGTCTTCAGCGCACCATCGATGCGGTGCCGGCCGAGACCCGGGAATCCGCCGATCCCCTGTTGAAGGCGTTGATCGAGGGCGTCGAACTGACCGAGCGGTCGCTGCTCAGTGCGCTGGAGAAAAACGGCGTCAAGAAATTCGATCCGCAAGGAGAGAAGTTCAATCCGAACTTCCAGCAGGCGATGTACGAGGTTCCCGATCCGTCCGTGCCTGCGGGCACGGTGGTGCAGGTCGTTCAGGCCGGCTACACGATTGGGGAACGGGTGCTGCGCCCGGCGCTGGTCGGCGTTTCCAAGGGCGGCGCGAAAGCGGCCCCGGCCGAACAGAACCAGTGATTTCGAATTAATCGGCCTATGCCTCCGGTTCACCTCGCCCCGCTTGCGGGGAGAGGTCGGATCGCGCAAGCGCGATCCGGGTGAGGGGGAGCCGCCGCCAATTCATCTGACGAAGATGCCCCTCACCCCAACCCTCTCAGAGCGAGCTTCGCTCGTCTCGGCCCCGTAAGCACGGGGCGAGGGAGCCCACTTCCGTTGCGGTTGAAATTCAGCTTACCGCGATATCGCTGGACTGGATTCGCTTCACGCCGGCCTTGACCATGTCCGCCCAGGCCTTGGCGAGCGAGCCCTGGGTGTCGATGCCGCGGCAGGCATCCTCGATCACGAAAGCCTCAAAGCCGGCTTTGCGCGCATCCATCGCCGTCCACGCCACGCAGAAGTCGGTGGCAAGTCCAGCGATGAAAAGCCGTTGCAGCTTGCGCGCCTTGAGGTAGGCGGCAAGCCCCGTCGTCGTCTTGCCGTCGGCCTCGGTGAAGGCCGAATAGCTGTCGACGTCCTTGTGGTAGCCTTTTCGGATCACGAGTTCGGCTTGCGGGATCGAAAGGTCTTTCGACAGCGAGGCGCCGTCGGTGCCCTGAACGCAGTGATCCGGCCACAGCACCTGCTTGCCGTAAGGCAGGTCGACGGTCTCGAACGGCTTCTTGCCGGCATGGCTGGAAGCAAAAGAGACATGGCCAGCCGTGTGCCAGTCCTGCGTCATCACGACATTGGTGAATCCCTTGGCCAGCCGGTTGATGACCGGCACGACCTGATCGCCGTCTTTCACGGCGAGGCTGCCGCCCGGCAGGAAGCAATTCTGGACATCGATGACGAGCAGCGCCGAAGCATCATCGATCTTGATCGAGGGCGCCGCCCAAACCGGTCGCGAGGCGGCCGCGGTCAAGGCCAGGCTTCCCAACGCTGTGAGTGTCTTTCTTCGGTCCATCATGCCCATCTCCCCTTTTGCCGAAACGAAGTTAGCAAATCAGGCCAGTGGAGCGGATGTGACATTCGCTACCCGCCCAGCCGCAAGCTCGGAAAGCGAATGTCAAATCCTGAACTCCACTAGCAACCGCCCGCCGCGAATGCATGCGAATGTTAGAATCAGACTACTGCCGGCGGAAGGTCAAAGAAGCGGCGTATCTGCCTGTATCGTGGGACGTCTAGCGCGGTTCGATCCCGGCTAGCGCGGTTCAATCCCGTCGCGGACCGCGCGGAAACGCGGAAAGGCCTTCTCCCATTGGTCGCGCGGCGCGCTGCCGATGATCCGAAGGGAACCCTGGCCACCAAAGCGCAGCCACTGCACCAGCGTGACCGGCGTGTCATCCCGTCCGCTGGTGGCATCGATCCGCGTCTCGTACCCGGCCATGCCGTCGATACGGACCGGCTCCGACATCGTGATCCGCCCGGAGTGCATCCCGGGAATGGCGCGCGCGGCCTGTTCGGCGAAACGGGCGCGATCGTCAGGTTGTGTGGGCGTCGACGGCATCAGGCCGATCACCATGAAGGGCGCGAGCTCGAAGCCGGCGGTCTCATCGCCATCGGCGAGCAGGAGGGCGCCAGTTGCCCCGAGGGCACGAACGTTCTTGAAGTCACCGAGACTGTCGACCTTGAACGGCATCAGCGCGAGCTGTTCGTCGATCGGAACTTCCTTGCGGATCACCGCGGACGCCAGCATCTGCCGGACCGCATCGTCGCTGTAGATCCTGGTGGCGTTCTCCGGCACCTGGACGTCGACATAGCCCGAGAAGGCGCCGCCCGAGAGGATCATCGAATAGTGGCGAAACACGCCCGACGCATTTTTGGCGGTCTCGGCGGTGTAATAGGCCGTTCCGGCTGATGTCTCGAGGCTCTCGGGCTTGACGCCGGCGGCGATCGCCGGATTGGTCTTGAAGGTATTCATGACCTCGCCGTAGGCGGCGGCCGGAAGCTCCGCGATCAGCACCTTGACGCTGCGGTCCTCCGTCTCGAAGCCTGTAAAGGCCTTGGAGGGGACGAGCCCGACCAGCGGGGTCATCCCGACCCGGGCCCCCGGCGGGAAAACCGGGTCGGCGGCACGGGCGCTGTCCACGGCCGCCAGAAGGGGGGCCATGACGAGGAAAGCCAAGAAAGCCAGGGGGGGAAACAGGCGGGGGTGTTTCATCGGCAATCCACTCGACTTGTATTGGGGCCGTTCGATGATCGAAAGGCTTAAGGCGCCGTCCGCATCGATTCGACCGCTTTTAGCGGGTTTGTCGCTCTGGCGACAGCGGCGGCGTGGGTCTATGGCTGGGTGCCGCGGGCTTGTCGGAAACGGCCCAGCCCACCGTCTCACGTCGAAACTATCTTTAAAAGTTAAGGGGCTTGGCGGACGAAGGTTGCGTCAGCCTCCTTGCGGGCCATGCCCCCCCTCCTATATGAGGCTCACCGTCGCAATATCGCGAGTATTTGATCGTTGGGGGTCCGGATCAGGGCGCCGTCAGGGCCCAGCCGACCTGCCGCAAAAAGAAGGATATGAGGACCATGGGAAAGGTCATTGGGATCGATCTCGGCACCACGAATTCGTGCGTCGCCGTAATGGATGGCAAGGCTGCGAAAGTCATCGAAAATGCGGAGGGCATGCGGACGACGCCGTCGATCGTGGCCTTTAGCGACGACGGCGAACGCCTCGTCGGCCAGCCCGCCAAGCGCCAGGCCGTCACCAATCCCGAGCGGACCTTCTTCGCCGTGAAGCGCCTGGTTGGTCGTCGCTACGACGATCCGATGGTGGAAAAGGACAAGAAGCTCGTCCCCTACAAGATCGTCAAAGCATCCAACGGCGATGCCTGGGTCGAGGCGGATGGCAAGACCTACTCGCCCTCGCAGATCTCCGCGTTCATCCTGCAGAAGATGAAGGAGACCGCAGAGGCCCATCTCGGCCAGAAGGTCGATCAGGCCGTCATCACGGTTCCCGCTTACTTCAACGACGCCCAGCGCCAGGCCACCAAGGACGCCGGCAAGATCGCCGGTCTTGAAGTGCTGCGCATCATCAACGAGCCGACCGCGGCCGCGCTCGCCTACGGTCTCGACAAGACCAAGTCCGGCACCATTGCGGTGTACGACCTCGGCGGCGGCACCTTCGATATTTCCATTCTCGAGATCGGCGACGGCGTGTTCGAGGTGAAGTCGACCAACGGCGACACCTTCCTCGGCGGCGAAGACTTCGACATGCGGCTGGTCGGCTATCTCGCCGACGAGTTCCAGAAGGAGCAGGGCATCAACCTGCGCAACGACAAGCTTGCCTTGCAGCGCCTGAAGGAGGCCGCCGAAAAGGCCAAGATCGAATTGTCGTCGACCACGCAAACCGAAATCAACCTGCCGTTCATCACGGCGGACCAGACCGGCCCGAAGCATCTGACGATGAAACTGACGCGCGCCAAGTTCGAGGCGCTGGTCGACGATCTCGTGCAGAAGACCATCGAGCCCTGCCGCAAGGCGCTGAAGGATGCCGGCCTTACCGCCGGTGAGATCGGCGAAGTGGTGCTGGTCGGCGGCATGACCCGCATGCCGAAGGTGCAGGAAGTCGTGAAGCAATTGTTCGGCAAGGAGCCGCACAAGGGCGTCAACCCCGACGAAGTCGTGGCAATCGGTGCGGCGATCCAGGCCGGCGTGCTGCAGGGCGACGTCAAGGACGTGCTGCTGCTCGACGTCACGCCGCTGTCGCTCGGCATCGAGACGCTGGGTGGCGTTTTCACCCGCATCATCGACCGCAACACCACGATCCCGACCAAGAAGAGCCAGGTGTTCTCGACCGCCGAGGATCACCAGAACGCGGTCACCATCCGCGTCTTCCAGGGCGAGCGCGAAATGGCGGCCGACAACAAGATGCTCGGCCAGTTCGACCTGATGGGCATTCCGCCGGCGCCGCGCGGCATGCCGCAGATCGAGGTGACCTTCGACATCGACGCCAACGGCATCGTCAACGTCTCCGCCAAGGACAAGGCGACGGGCAAGGAACAGCAGATCCGGATCCAGGCGTCCGGCGGCCTGTCGGAAGCCGACATCGACAAGATGGTCAAGGACGCCGAGGCCAATGCGGCCGACGACAAGAAGCGCCGCGAAGCGGTCGACGCCAAGAACCACGCCGACGCGCTGGTGCATTCCACCGAGAAGGCGCTGGCCGAGCATGGCTCGAAGGTCGCCGACACCGAACGCCGCGCCATCGAAGATGCCGTCAGCGATTTGAAGGAAGCGCTGAAGGGCGACGATGCCGAGGCGATCAAGGCCAAGAGCAACACGCTGGCGCAAGCCTCGATGAAGCTCGGTGAGGCCATGTACAAGCAGCAGGCCGAGGCCGATGCGGCCAAGGATGCAGCCAAGGACGACGTAGTCGACGCGGAATTCACCGAAGTCGACGACGACAAGAACAACAAGAAATCTGCTTAAGCGGCGGAGACCATGACCCCCACTTCTTACGAGTGCGCAAAGTGGCGTCTCGAAAGAGTGGGGGTTATTTTTCGTTAAGCCGAAGGCGGCATTCTGAGCCGCATTGCTTCGGGATGAACTTCGGGCGGGTTTGACGGATGTCTACCAAGCGCTGTTACTACGAAACCCTTGAAGTCGAACGCAACGCGGACGAAACCAGACTCAAGGCGGCCTTTCGCAAGCTGGCGATGAAATGGCATCCGGACAAGAATCCGGGCGATGCCACCAGCGAAGTCCGTTTCAAGGAAATCAACGAGGCTTACGAGGTCCTCAAGGACGGCGACAAGCGCGCCGCCTATGACCGCTTCGGCCATGCCGCCTTCGAGCAGGGCGGCGGCGGTGGTCCGGGCTTTGGCGCCGGCTTTGCTTCCTCCTTCTCGGATATTTTCGAAGACCTGTTCGGCATGGCGAGCCAGCGCTCCCGTGGCGGCCGCGAGCGCGGCGCGGACTTGCGTTACAATATGGAAATCACGCTCGAGGAAGCCTTCCAGGGCAAGACCGCCCAGATCGAAATTCCGGTCTCGGTCACCTGCGAATCCTGTTCGGGCATCGGCGCCAAGGCCGGCACCAAGCCGAAGACCTGCAGCATGTGCGGCGGAGCGGGGCGGGTGCGGCAGGCGCAGGGATTTTTCACGCTCGAGCGGACCTGCCCGGGGTGTCAGGGCCGCGGCCAGATGATCGAGGATCCCTGTCCGTCCTGCTCGGGCACCGGCCGGGTGACGCGCGAGCGGACGCTCTCGGTCAACATTCCCCAGGGCGTCGAAGACGGCACGCGGATTCGTCTGGCCGGCGAAGGCGAAGCGGGCCTGCGCGGCGGGCCTGCGGGCGACCTCTATATTTTCCTGTCGTTGACCGCGCATGAGTTCTTCCAGCGCGAGGGCGCCGACCTCTATTGCCGGGTGCCGATCTCGATGGTGACCGCAGCACTTGGCGGCGATTTCGAGGTGCCGACCATCGACAAGGACAAGACCAAGGTGAAGATACCTTCGGGAACCCAGTCAGGCCGCCGTTTCCGCATTGCATCAAAGGGTATGCCGGTGCTTCGTTCGCGCCAGACTGGCGATATGTATGTTCAGGTCGTGGTTGAAACGCCGCAAAACCTGACCAAGAAGCAGCAGGAATTGCTGGCCGAGTTCGAAAAATTATCTTCCGGTGCAACCCAGCCCGAGGCTGCGGGTTTCTTTGCCAAGGTCAAGGATTTCTTCGGCAGCCGCGCCAGCACGTAGATCATGCTGGGGCAGTTATGCATGCGCGCAAAAGAACAGTGAGCGCAAAGCTTTATTAGCGAATCGTTGGCGTCTCGGAAGTCGCTCGAAGGCGCGTTTTGCTTGACCGGGTCGCTCGCTACCTATACCTCTTTGTGACTGTTTTCTGACACCGCCGCGAAGAGCGGTCCCGCCTGGTAGCGACATGCCATTGCAATCGTCCGTGCGTGCGTTGAAAAAACCGCTTCGTCTCGATGACGAAGTTCGTTTTCTCCGTTCATGGATCGAAAAGCCGCTTCACATGGGAGCGGTGATGCCGTCGGGCCGAGTGCTCGCGCGCACCATGGCCTCATATGTCGATGTGGAATCCGATGCGCCCGTCGTCGAGCTTGGTCCCGGCACCGGCGCGATCACCAACGCACTGATTGCACGCGGCATCGATCAGAAGCGCTTGGTGCTGGTTGAATATAATCCGGGTTTTTGCGCGTTGCTGCGCGACCGTTATCCGCAGGCCCAGGTCATTCAGGGCGATGCCTATCGGCTGCGCGACTCGCTGCGTGAGGTGCTCGGCTCGCCGGCTTCCGCGGTCGTCTCCGGCCTGCCGCTGGTGACCAAGCCGATGCAGACGCGGCTGCGGCTCATTCGCGACGCCTTTCTGGCGCTTGCCCCAGGCGCCCCCTTCGTGCAGTTCACTTACTCGGTCGCGCCGCCGATCCCGAGGTCGCTGCCCGGCGTTTCCACCGAGGCTTCCGAGCGGGTCTGGATCAACCTTCCGCCGGCCCGCGTCTGGGTGTATCGCAAGGGCTAAGCCTCCGCGGTTCGTCGCGGACGGTTTGAGCTGAAGCGATTTAAATCATGGCTGCGCTGAAAATCCTGGTGATCCCCGGTTCGCTGCGGACGGGCTCGCTCAATGCGAAGCTTGCCGCCGTTGCCGCTCATCAATTCGCGCAAGCCGGCGTGGAAGTGACCCGGCTCTCGCTGGCCGACTTTCCGCTGCCGATCTATGACGGCGACCTGCAAACGCGATCGGGCGTGCCGAAGAACGCCGTCGATCTCAAGCGAATGATCGGAACCCATCACGGCGTCCTGATCGTCACGCCGGAATATAATTCGTCGGTTCCTGCGTTACTCAAGAACGCGATCGACTGGGTCAGCCGTGTTCACGATGCGCATGAAAGCCGGGGCCAGGTGTTTCGCGGCCGCGCCTTTGCGGTGGCCGGCGCCTCGCACAGCCGGCTCGGCGGTTCACGGGCGCTGGCAGCGCTGCGGCTGATCCTGTCGGCCTGCCACGCCCTTGTCATTCCGAACCAGCTCGCGCTTGCCTTCGCCGACGAGGCCTATGACGATAGAGAGCGTCTGAAACATCCGCCCGATATCGAGGCGATGGCCGCGATGGTGCGGCAGTTGATCGACGTCTCCCAACGCCTGATGTGAGGTAACATGCCATTGTCCGCCATCGCTCCGAAAGACCGGCTGATTGTAGCGCTCGATCTGCCAGGCGTGGATCAGGCGGAGGCGATGATTGCGCGGCTGGGCGACAGCGTTACCTTCTACAAGATCGGCTATCAGCTCGCTTATGCCGGCGGATTGTCGCTGGTTGGTCAACTCACGGCCTCCGGCAAGAAGGTGTTCGTCGATCTCAAATTGCACGACATCGGCAACACCGTGGCGCGCGGTGTCGAGAGTCTTTCTTCGCTCGGCGCGACATTTCTCACCGTGCACGCCTACCCGCAGACCATGCAGGCGGCGGTCGCAGCGCGGGGCGAAGCGGGCCCGAAGATTCTCGCCGTCACCGTGCTCACTTCCTACAACGAGGCGGATGTGCAGGACGCCGGATACCGGCACACCATCGCCGATCTCGTGGCTACCCGCACGCATCAAGCCAAAGCGCTTGGAGTCGACGGGATTGTATGTTCGCCTGAGGAGGCGACTGCGTTGCGCAGGATTGTGGGTGATCAGATGAGCCTGGTCACGCCGGGCATCCGGCCTGCCGGCAGTTCGAGCGGTGACCAGAAGCGTATCATGACGCCGGCCCGCGCCATTGCGGCGGGCGCCGATTATCTCGTGGTCGGCCGTCCGATTGTTGAAGCGGCCGATCCGAAGGCGGCGGCGGATTCGATACAGGCCGAGATCGCGCAAGCGCTCGGGTAAAAAAGGAGAGCCAAGATGGCAAAAGGCTACTGGATCGCTCGCATCGATGTGCATAATCCCGACGGCTACAAGGAATATGTCGCGCAGAACGGCGCGGTATTCGCGAAATATGGCGGCAAGTTTCTGGTGCGCGCCGGCCGGCATGTTGCCAAGGAAGGATCGTCGCGAACCCGCAATGTGGTGATCGAGTTCAGGGATTATGAGACCGCAATCGCCTGCTATAATTCGCCGGAATATGTGCGACTGGTCGCGCTCCGCAGCCCGCATGCCGAGGGGGATCTTGTGATCATCGAAGGTTACGACGGCCCGCAACCGGGCGAGCCCGCGGCCTGATCGGTTGCCGGAACACCGTCCCCCCGCTAAAACGGCCCCGAAAGGATAACAAATGTCCGAGATGCGTTTGATCGTTGCGGGGGCCGGCGGCCGGATGGGCCGGGCGCTGACGCGCGTCATTTCCCAGACTGAAGGCGCGGTGCTGGCCGGCGCGCTGGAGGCGCCGGGTTCCGAACTGTTGGGCAAGGACTCCGGCGTACTCGCCGGACTGCCTGCCAACGGCGTCGAGCTGTCCGCCGATCTCTGGTCGATGTCGGCGAATGCCGACGGCATTCTCGATTTCACCGTGCCGGCCGCGACCATCGCCAATGTCGCGATCGCCGCGCAACGTGGACTCGTCCACGTGATCGGTACCACGGGGCTGTCCTCGTCGGATGACGCCGTGATCCAGAGCGTGACCTCGCGCGCCATCGTCGTGAAGTCGGGCAATATGAGTCTCGGCATCAATCTGCTTGCCGCGCTGGTCAAGCGCGTGGCGCGGTCGCTTGATGCAAGCTTCGACATCGAAATCCTCGAGATGCATCACCGCTCCAAGATCGATGCGCCTTCCGGAACGGCCCTGATGCTGGGAGAGGCCGCTGCCGCCGGCCGCCAAATCTCGCTCGGCGATCATTCGGCGCGCGGACGCGATGGCGAGACCGGCGCACGGCGAAGCGGCGACATCGGCTTTGCATCCTTGCGCGGCGGCTCCGTCACCGGCGATCACAGCGTGATCTTTGCCGGCGCCATGGAACGCATCGAACTCACCCACCGCGCCGAGGATCGCACGATGTTTGCGCAAGGCGCGGTGAAGGCGGCATTATGGGCACGCGACAAAAAGCCCGGGCTGTACTCCATGGCCGATGTGCTCGGCCTCGGCAATTTCTAGAGCGTTTTCGAGCAAAGTAGGAACCGGCATAGCAATCAGGTTTATGCAGATTGCGTAGACTTATCTGCGTTAAGAAAACGCGTCAAAATAAAACACTCAGTTCAAAGCAAACGGAAGCTTTCAGATATGAGCGATCGTCTTCTCGTATTGGTTCGTCACGGCCAGAGCGAATGGAATCTGAAGAACCTCTTCACCGGCTGGAAAGACCCTGATCTCACCGAGCAGGGCGTCACGGAGGCGGTGGAGGCCGGTCGTAAACTTAAAGGTCAAGGCCTGGTGTTCGACGTTGCCTTCACCTCCGTGCTGACGCGCGCCCAGCACACGCTCGACCTGATGCTGGCTGAGCTCGGCCAGACCAAAATCCCCGTTCACAAACATCTCGCGCTGAACGAGCGCGATTACGGCGATCTCTCCGGCCTCAACAAGGACGACGCCCGCAAGAAATGGGGCGAGGATCAGGTACTGATCTGGCGTCGCTCCTACGACGTGCCGCCGCCGGGCGGCGAAAGCCTGAAAGATACGCTGGCGCGGACGCTACCTTACTTCGTGCAGGAGATTCTTCCCTGCGTGCTGCGCGGCGAGCGCACGCTGGTCGCTGCCCACGGCAACTCGCTGCGCGCGTTGATCATGGTATTGGAGAAGCTGTCACCGGAAGGCATCTTGAAGCGCGAACTCGCGACCGGCGTTCCAATCATCTATCGCC
>Ga0210383_10001452_pt1 | contig 21716 bp, 16 predicted proteins | sample IncBWC14OmetaG_FD_160072 | JGI IMG/M metagenome (GOLD analysis project Ga0210383, IMG submission 160072) | Forest soil microbial communities from Barre Woods Harvard Forest LTER site, Petersham, Massachusetts, United States - Inc-BW-C-14-O ... | reverse complement strand
CAGGCCCGACGGCGCCAGCACCAGAGCTGCGATCACGACAGAGAATGTCACGATCTGGGTGCTGCCCGAGCCGAGCCAGGTGGTAGCGCAGGCTTCGACCAGACCATAGGCGAGCCCGGCAATCACAACACCCCAGGGATTGGTCAGCCCGCCGAGAATCGCCACCGCAAAGGCCTTGATGCCGAACAAGGTCCCCATGTCATAGGCAACGTTATAGAGCGGCGCGATCAGGATGCCGCCAATTCCGGCCAGCAACGCCGCGGCCGCGTAGGTGAGCGCGATCAGCAGCGTCACGTCGATGCTCATCAGCCGCGCCGCATCCGGGTTTTCAACCGCAGCACGCAGTTTCAAGCCCAGTCCCGTCCGGTGCATGCCGAGATGAACCGCAAGCGCCAGTCCCAGTCCGACGATGGGTACAAGCACCTGAAGCGGGAAGATGCCGACATTGCCGATGACCCAGGGATCGTCGGCCAAAGACGACGGCAGGGCGCGCGGCTCCTTGCCGAACAGCACCATCACGACGTTGTCGAGCACGATACCGAGCGCAACCGTTGCCATCAGCCACGCATTGCTGCCGCGCGCGACGAAAGGCCGGACCGCGATGCGCTCGACGATCAAGCCCCAGATCGCGCACACCACCAGCGCCAATGGGATGGCCATCAGCATCGGCCAGCGCAACCCCATCGCGATCGCGTAGCAGATCACCGCCCCCAGCATCACGGAGGAGCCTTGCGCGAAGTTGACCGTGCCGGAGACGGCGAAGGTCAGCGTAAAGCCCAGCGCAATGAGGCCGTAAATGCTCCCGAGGCTCAGCCCCGAGACGAGTGCAGTAGCAAGCATGCCTAGTGGTCCGATTCTAACATTCGCATCACTTCTCAGCGGCCACTTTTGCGAATGTTAGAATCAAAGGACCACTAGCAAATTTAGGTTTCTAGTGGAGTTTAGGATTTGACATTCGCATTACCAATCTGCGGTCAAGTCCGTCGCGAATGTCAAATCCACTCCACTAGCCGGTGACGGGCTCGATCTGATCCCCGTTGTAACGGACCATGACGTAGTCGTTTTCGTTCAACGCGTCGTGGTTCTCGTCCGTGAACGGCTTGGCGTAGTTCTTAATCAGGCCCTGATAGCTATCGATGTTCAGGAAGCCTTCGCGCATTTTCGGACCTTCGGTCGAGCCAGCCTTGGCGATGGCAAGCGCCGTCAACTGCATGGCGTCATAGGCGTTGGCTACGCCAACGGGGGGCGTGACGTCGCCGGGCCCCTTCACGTCAGGGTATTTTGCCATCATCGCCGCAAGCACCCGCTTGCCGACGTCGTTCTGCGGTCCGAAGAAGCTGTAGGTCTGGACGAAATGGACCTTGCCGGCCCACGAGCCGGCGAGTTCAGGGAAGCGGCCGCCGGAGATGCCCCAGTGCGAGACCACCGGCACGGTCCATGCGGACTTCTGCAACGACTTGATCACCTGCGCGCCGGGAGCCGCATTGCCGACCAGAATGATGGTGTCGGCGCCGGCCTCTCGCAGCCGCTGCAACTGCGGCGTCATGTCGGGATCCTTGTCGTCGAATTTCTCCGCACCGGCGAGCTTGATGCCGGCGGCTCCGGCCGCGGCGGTGAGACCCGCAAGATTAGACTCGCCCCAACCGTTGTTGACCAGCATCAGGCCGGGCGCCTTGGCGCCGAACTTCGTCGTGGCGTATTTCATCAAGGCGCGGTCGACCAGGACGTCCACGGCCGAGACCCGGAAAATGTAATTCGGGTTGGCGCCGTTGCGCGTGATGTTGGTCGCGGCCGCCCATACGCCCATGAAGGGCACTTTGGCTGAATTCACCAGCGGCACGATGGCCAGCGACACCGGGCTGTCGATGCCGCCATAGAGGATCACCGCCCCTTCCTTGTCGATCAGCTCACGGGCCGCAGTCTGGCCCTTGGCTGGGTTCGACTCGTCGTCGCGCCGGACGAGCTCCAGCATGCGTCCGCCGAGCAGACCGCCCTTGGCATTGATTTCGTCAATCGCAATTTGAAGACCGCGGGTGATCCCCTCGCCTGATTTCGCCGAGGGACCGGAAAGTGCCGCCACCAGGCCGATCTTGATCGGCTCCGCCGCTACCGCGGTGCGGCCAACGAGGCTGCCGACTGCAATCCCAGCAGGCAGAACAAGAGCTTGGCGACGCGTCAGTTTGGCTGGCATGAGAGCAACTCCCCTTGAAATTTCGTTTCGCCCGCTAACTCCAGGCTGCCGGTTCCCCGAACGCCTCAGATCAAGCAAACGGTATGCCACAACGAGGGAAATCACAATCGGCATGGACGCAATCGCGCCTTCGCATCCGCCAAATCTCCCGATGCCGCCACAGCCATCCCGAGCAATACGAAGAGTACTTCGCATTTTTCGATCGGCCAATACGCCGCAGCCCATCTTCTGCACGGCGCCCCGAAAATCAGCGATATCTGGTACGATTCTTGCTCGACTGGAGTGGGTTCACCAGGGAGGGCGTCATGACGAATTCCGAACTTCGATCCGACATTCACAGCATTGAACCAATTCCCGATTCAGACCGCGATTCAACCGGACCGCAGCAAATGTGGATCTGGGCCGGCGCCAATATCGCACCGGTCAACTGGGCGCTGGGCGCGCTCGGCATCATCCTCAAGCTCGGCCTGTGGGAGACCATCGCCGTCATCGTGCTCGGCAACATCGTCGGTTGCGCGATCTTCGCCGCCTTCACGGTGATGGGCCACAAGACCGGCGTCAATCAGATGGTTCTCAGCCGCTCTGCGTTCGGCCGCCGCGGCGCCTATCTGCCGAGCCTTCTGATGTTCCTGATGACGCTTTGCTGGATCGGCGTGAACACCTATTTCCCGGTCAAGATTTCGATGGCTATTCTCAGCCAGTTCGGAATACCAGAAACGCTCGTGGCGACCTTCATTGTCATGACCGTGGTCATGGTGATCCAGGTTGTGATCGGCATCTACGGCTTCTATGCCATTCGCACCTTCGAAAAATACACCGTGCCGGTCACCGTCGTCATCATGGCGCTGATGAGCGTGTTGGCCTGGAGCCAGCCCGGCGTCGTCAACTGGAACTTGACCAGCTCGCTTCCGCCCGGGCCGCATTTTGCGATGCTCTCGCTCCTGACCACGGCGATCGGCGTCGGCTGGGGAATTTCCTGGGTGACCTGGGCATCGGACTATTCACGCTTCGTGCCGCGCAGCGTCTCGTCGTCCTCCGTGTTCTGGTACAGCTATGTTGGCATGTTCGTACCGTCGGTCTGGCTCGCCGTTCTCGGCGCGACGATCGCCAGTGTCACCGTCGATACCGACCCGGCCAAGATGGTGAGCGCGGTATTCGGGGGCGTCGCAAGCCTCCTGGTACTGCTGATGGTTCTGCACGGCCCGATCGCGACGAATATCCTCAACGTCTATTCGGCCGCGCTCGCCGCGCTCAGCATGGGCATCCGTCTGTCCCGCACCGCGCTGGCGCTGATCGTCGGTATCATCGGCTATCTCGTGACCATCTACTTCGTCTTTGCGCCTTCCTTTGCGAAAGCCTTCGACAACTGGATGATCAGCCTCCTGCTCTGGATGAGTCCCTGGGCCGGCGTGATCCTGGCGGACTTCTTCATCAAGAGGAAAAGCAAGATCGACGTCGCCGAACTCTACGCTTCGCCTGAAACAAGCGCTTACGGAGACATCAATTGGGGCGCCATCATCGCGTTCCTGGTGGGCCTTGCGGCCGGCTGGTCGCTGGAGGACGGACTCGTGCCCGCCCTGCAGGGACCGCTCTCCGGTATAATGAACGGCGCAGACCTTAGCTGGCTGGCCGGGATTGTCGTTGCCGGTGGCCTCTATCTTGCCATCGGCGGCCGGACCGTCTCTGCACCGGTCGTGGCCGCGACCGTCGGAAAATGACCGCCGGAGATTCCCGCAACAGCCAGAGTTAGCGGGAATTTTCCGGTCTCAAGAGGGGTTTAAAACCAAGGCGGGCCTGTCGAACAATGACAGGCCTGCCGTCGTCATGCTTGCGTGATATGCTTGGACGCAAGCGGGCCATTCGACAGGAAACCTAATGACTTCGATAGTGATGAAGACTTCGATCGCCGGCGCTGCTGCGATGTCCCTGGCAGTGATTGCAGCCGGGCCGTCGTGGGCTGAGGCTGCCAGTTGTCCCTCGCCGATCCCGCTCGGCCTGACGACCGCGTTGACCGGCAATACCGCCTTGCTCGGCACCCAGGCACGCAGCGGCGTCGAATTCGCCGTTGACGAAATCAACGCCGCCGGCGGCATCGACGGCAAGAAGCTGGCGCTGACGACGGAAGATACCGGCGCATCGAGCACGGATTCGCTGAACGCGATGAACCGCATTCTCGAAGGCAAACCGCTTGTCATTTTCGGATCGATGATCAGCCCGCATGTGTTCGCCCAGACGGAAGTCGTGACCAAATCCGAAACGCCGTTTTTGGTCGGCGCGACCAACGCGAAGGTGACTGCGCAGGGCAGCAAATGGCTATTCCGCACCCATGTCCATGACGGCCAGCTCGCCGATCTCATTCCGGAATATCTGGTGAAATCGCTCGGCAAGAGCAAACCCGGCATCATCGCAGTAGCGGACGATTACGGCCTCGGCGCTTCCAGGGGAATTCAGGCCTCGCTCGCCAAGCTCAACGTGGCGCCGGTTGCGGTGACCTCCTACGCGCCCTCCGACAAGGACATGAGCGCGCAGCTTCTCGAGATCAAGGACAAGGGCGCCGACAGCGTGATCCTGTTCGGCCGTCCCGCCGACGTCACGCTGGTGATGAAGCAAATGGCCGATCTCGGCATCAAACTGACCACGATCGGAAATTCCAGCCTGGTGGCGCAAACCGCCCTCAACAATCTTAACGCTGCGGAAGCCGACGGTGCTTACGCGATCGGCGGCATGATTCCGCAAACATCGAGCGATGCCAAAATCCTCGACTGGGCCAAGCGCGTGCAGGACAAATACAAGGTGCCGGCCGACAACTTCACCGTCTCCTATTACGACACTGTCTACATGCTCAAATCGATCATCGAGAAGGTGGGCTGCGACAAGGCGGCGATTCGCGATGCATTCGCCGCCACCAAGGACTGGAAAGGCATGCTGATTTCCTACCAGGCCGATGCGCCGGGCGATCTCGCGCATACGCTCGGAATCTACCGCAACAAGGGAAAGACGCCCGAATTGGTCGGCCCGATCAAGGAAAGCGGATTCTAATCTCCTTATGGGCCAACTTGTCGTCAACGGCCTTGCGCTCGGCAGCATCTATGCTCTCGTCGCGCTTGGCCTGCTCTTGATCTTCAACACGGTGCAGATCGTCAATTTCGCGCAGGGCCAGCTTCTGATGCTCGGCGCGTTTATCGGCATCAGCTGCGCCGTGACCCATGAACTGCCGGTGGCAGCCGCATGGGCTATCACGATGGTAGCGATGGCGCTGGTCGGCGTCGTGTTCATGGTGCTGGTGTATTTTCCGCTACGCGGCCGCCCTGCCTTCCTCGTCATCCTGACGACGATTTCGATGGGCATCGTTCTGGAAAATCTCGCGCTGATCATCTGGGGACCGCTGCCGGTATCGCTGCCCTCCCCGGTTCAAGGTCCGCCTCTGCGCTTTGCCGGCGTCGTGATTTCGATGCACCAGCTTTTCATCTTCGCGACGCTCGCGGTCATCCTGCTTCTACAATTTATCTTCCTGACCAAAACCCGGTTCGGAATCCTGATGCAGGCGACCGCGCAGGACCTGCACACCGCGCGGCTCGTCGGCATCCCCGTGAACCGCACCATTGCGGTGGCGTTTGCGCTTGGCACCATGCTGTCCGGCATCGCCGGGTTGTTGGTGGCGCCGATTTTTCTCGCCGAGCCGACCATGGGCGGAAGCCTTGGTCTGAAGGGCTTTGTCGTCAGCGTCATCGGCGGCTTCGGCAACCTGCCGGGCGCCGTGATCGGCGGGTTGTTCCTCGGTCTCATCGAAACATTCGGCGCCCGCTATATCTCATCGAACTTCCGCGACGCCTACGCCTTCATCGTCATGATCACCGTTCTCATTGCGTGGCCTCGCGGCCTGTTCGGTGAGAAGAGCAGCGAGAAGGTCTGACGATGAGCGCCGATCTCAAGCGCTGGCCCGTTATCGCTGCGAGCATCGTGGCTGCCCTGGCCATTCCGCTGATCACGCAGGATGGCTACATCATTCAGCTCCTCAACATCGCCATTCTCAACACGATCGTGGTGCTTGGTCTGAACTTCGTGACCGGCTGGACCGGCCAGATCAACTTCGGACAGGCGGCTTTTTATGGGCTGGGCGCCTATACCACCGCGATTGCGACCAAGTCCGGTCTGCCATGGATCACGACGCCCTTTCTGTCCGCGATCGTCGTCATAGTAGCGAGCCTCGCGCTGGGGCTGCCGACGATGCGGCTGCGGACCTATTACCTTGCGATGACGACGATCGGCTTTGGCGAAATCATCCGGTTGATCATCGTCCATTGGGAGCCGGTCACGGGCGGCACGTCGGGCTTAAGAGCCATTCCCGGCATCAGTATTTTCGGCATCGGGCCGGAGGGACAAGTTCAGCATTACTATCTTCTTGTCGCATCGCTGGCGCTGGCCATGATGGTCGCGGCTCGAATTCGTCAGTCAATTCTCGGCCGGGCGATGATTGCCACCCGCGACAGCGAAATCGCCGCCGAGCAGAGCGGCGTCGACACCACGCGCACCAAGCTGATCGCGTTCATGATCGGCGCAGTCTATGCGGGGCTCGCCGGCTGCCTCTACGCGTCTTCCATCCGCTTCATCAGCCCTGACAGTTTTTCCGGCACACAAGCGATCCTCCTGATGACCATGCTCATTGTCGGCGGCATGGGCTCGATCATCGGCTGCGTGTTCGGCGCGGTCGCGCTGACGATCCTGCCGGAGGCGCTGCGGTTTCTCGGCCAGTGGTATCTTGTCCTTTATGGACTTGGCGTGATCGCCGTCATCGTCCTTGCGCCGGGAGGACTGGCCTCGCTGGCATCGCAATTCCCGTTGCGCCGGGCAGGTGTGCGTTGACGACGGCGCCCATCATCATGGCCCGCGGTGTGACGCGGCGTTTCGGCGGACTGGTCGCGCTCGACGGCATCGATCTCGATGTCCCCTCAGGCATCGTGCAAGCAATCATCGGCCCGAACGGCTCCGGCAAGACGACGCTGCTCAATGCGCTCAGCGGCGCTTCGCATGCAGACGCCGGCTCCATTCGAATCGGAGGGCAGGAAATTTTCCGCCTCAAGCCGCATCGTATCGCGCGGCTCGGCCTCGCGCGGACGTTTCAGAACATCAGGATTTTCGACAATCTGAGCGTTCTCGAAAACGTCAAGGTGGCGGCCGCCTGCAACAAGCCAACCTCCTTTTTCGACATCATCGCCTCCAACGCGCGGCACAAACAAAGCGAAGCCGAGATCGACACGGTCGCACGGGAAGCGCTTGAGACGGTTGGCCTCACCTACCGCGCCGACGACCGCGCCACGCAACTGCCTTACGCGCAGCGGCGCCTTCTGGAAATCGCGCGGGCGCTGGCATCGAAGCCGAACGTGCTTCTGCTCGACGAACCCGCGGCCGGCATGAACATGACCGAAAGCATGACGCTGCTGGATACCATCGCCAGGCTCAAGAACCGCGGCATGACGATATTGCTCGTCGAGCACAATGTGCGGCTGGTGATGGGGATCAGCGACCGCGTGACGGTGCTCGACTTCGGCAAGAAGATTGCCGAGGGCGCGCCCTCGGACGTTCAGCGCGATCCGCTGGTGATCGAGGCCTATCTCGGCAGGCGGCACCGCCATGCTTAAGGTCGACAATATGCACGTATCCTATGGCCACATCGAGGTGCTCAAGGGCATTTCGTTCAGTGTCGAGATGGGCGAGATCGTCGCGTTGATTGGCGGCAACGGCGCAGGCAAGACCACGACGCTGAGCACCATCTCCGGACTGGTTCGCCCCTCCGCAGGCACGATCTCCTGGAAGGGCGAACAAATTCAGAAGGCCGCGGTGGAAGACATCGTCGGCTCGGGACTGGCCCACTGCCCGGAGGGCCGCCGCATTTTCCCGGGTCTCACCGTGCTGGAAAACCTGATCACGGGCACCGCGTCGCGCGCCCGAAACAAGGCCGAGGTCGAGGAAGACCTCGCACTGGTCTTCGATCTGTTTCCGCGCCTGAGGGAACGGCTCAAGCAAGGCGGCTGGTCGCTATCCGGCGGCGAGCAGCAGATGCTCGCGATCGGCCGGGCCCTGATGGGCCGCCCCAGCCTTTTGATGCTGGACGAGCCCTCGCTGGGCTTGGCACCGATCGTGATCGAGCAGGTATTCGACCGCATCGTCGAACTCAACAAACGCACCGGCCTTGCCGTGCTGCTGGTGGAGCAGAATTCAGCGATGGCACTCGAGATCGCGAGCCGCGCTTTCGTGCTCGAGACCGGCGTCATCACATTGTCCGGACCGTCGGCCGAGCTTGCCGACGATCCGCGCATACGCGAGGCCTACCTTGGCGGCTAATCTTGGTCGCTGAATTTCAAGCGCGCTGCACGCGCTTGCCGCCGAGCACGACTTCGGATGGAAACAGCCGCTGTCGGCCGGTTCGCTTGCCGTTATAGTTGTCGAGGAATTCGAACCTCCCTTCCCGCAATTCCATGATGGCGACGTCGGCCGGCGCGCCGACATTGAGCGTGCCACGGTCGTCGAAGGCCGGAAAACAACGCGCCGCATTCACGGTGGCGGCGGCGATGATCTGATTGAGCGGCATGCCGAACATGATGAACTTCGACATGACATTCGGCAGATCGACGACCCCGCTGCTCTTTGAGCTCGTGTTCCAATCGGTCGAGAACGTGTCGGGCCAAAGACCCTGTTTGGTCGCCTTCTCGACCGTGTCCCAGTCGAAATGATCCGACACGCCGTTGCCGAAATCGAAAATCACGCCGCGGCGATGCGCGGCCGTGACGTCCGGCAACAAGACACCCTTATCGTCGAGAATTCCGTTCTTACCTGGCGCGTAAACATGCGTGATGATATCGCCACGCTTGAGCAACGCCAGAAGAGCGCGCAGCGGCGAATAATTCTGGCCGATATGGATCATGACCGGCAGATTGAAGCTCGTCGCGACCTCCTGCGCCCGGCGCAAGGCTTCGAGATCGTTGGCGCCCGCGACATTGTCCGACAGGCGAGCCTTGACGCCAACGACAATATCCCGATTGCGCTCGACCGCTGCCTTGGCCAACGCCACGTTCGCCGCGTTGATGTCGTGCAGTTCGCCGGTCGGCGTGACCACACCGGTGCGCGCGATATTGACGAGGCAGCGGCCGGTCTGCGGCGCACTGCGCGCAATCGCCGCCACCGCGTCGACATTGTCCGCCCCGCCCGAGCCGGCATCGACCCAGCCGGTCACACCGTCCTGAAGGCACATCGCCGGGCCTTCCTTGCTGCGCCCGGCATGGGTGTGGATGTCGATCAGACCTGCCGTCACGACCTTGCCGCGCGCATCGATGGTCGCTGCGGCATCCGCCGCGATGCTGGCTTCCACGGCAACGATCCTGTCGCCCGAAATCGCGACATCACGTATCGCGTCAAGACCCATCGAGGGATCGATCACACGCCCGCCCTTGATGACGAGGTCATACGTTGCCGCGAATGCCTTGGGCATACCGGCCAGAAACGCCGCTCCCGTGGTAGCCACAAATTGACGCCGGTTCATCATGATCGCGATTCCTTCCCATCAAATTGCTTGAGCGTAGCTTATGGCAGCTACCTGCATTCTTCAGGCCTGGCAGAGTAAGGGCTTCGAACCAGGCGTTCAATCGTCCCACGGGTCATGGCGTGTGACCACAGACGAGCGGTCATGCTGGCCGGGAACTTGCATGCACTCGTGGAGTGGATTTGACATTCGCTGCCGACCCGGCCGCTTGCTCGTAAAGCGAATGTCAAATCCCAAACTCCACTAGAGACATATACATGCCAGTGGTCCTAAGATTCTGACATTCGCAAAAATGCCTGCTGGGAAGGGATGCGAATGTTATAATCGGACCACCAGGCGAAACGGAATTAGCTGCTTCAGAATTATCGGAAGGGACGCGCCGAAAATGAGTGACAAATGGGGACGACGGGATTTCCTGAGCACGGCGGCAGCCGCGGGCGTGGTCGCGGCGGCGGGACACACGGTTCTGATCGATCAGGCGCAGGCTGCGCCCGGCACGGACTATGACATCACCATGAAATCGGCGAGCGAACTCGCCAATGCGATCCGTTCCAAGCAATTCAGCTCGAAGGCGATCGTGGAAGCGCATCTCGATCAGATCACCAAGGTCAATCCCAAGCTCAACGCCGTCGTCCAATTGACGGCGGATTCGGCGCGAAAGGAAGCGGACGAGGCCGATGCGGCGCTGGCACGTGGCGAGATCAAGGGGCCGCTGCACGGCGTGCCGGTGACGATCAAGGATACGCTGGAGACAGCGGGCGTCATCTGTACCGGCGGCACCAAGGGCCGAGCCAACTACGTCCCGAGTACGGATGCAACGGCGGTCGCGCGGCTGCGTGCCGCCGGCGCCATCATTCTCGGCAAGACCAATGTGCCGGAACTGGCCGGCGCGATCGAGACCGACAATCTCGTTTACGGCCGAACCAACAATCCTTACGACCTCGCGCGCACGCCGGGCGGCAGCAGCGGCGGCGAAGCCGCCATTGTCTCGGCTTGCGGCTCGCCGCTCGGCCTTGGCACCGACGCCGGCGGCAGCATACGGATCCCTGCGCATTTTTGCGGGCTCGCGGCCATCAAGCCGACCTCGGGCCGCGTGCCGCGGACCGGGCAATTTCCGTTGCCGATGGGCGCGCGCAACGCGGTGTTTCACGTCAGCCTGATTGCGCGCAACGTCGACGACCTGGCGCTCGCTTTGCCGATCATCGCCGGACCTGATTTTCGCGATCATTCGATCGTCGGAATGCCGCTGCTCGATCCGAAAGCAGTGCAACTTACCGGATTAAAGCTGGCTTATTTCGAGGACGACGGCGCCGCTTCACCCACGAAGGAAATTACCGCCGCGGTTCGCGATTGCGCCAAGGCTTTTGCGGATGCCGGACTCACAGTCGAAGAGAACCGCCCGCCGGATGCCGCGAAGGCAGCCACCGTCTATCATGACATGAGCCGCGGCGACGGCGGCGCCGGCACGCGTGCCTTCCTCAAAAGCATCGGCAGCGATCCGATTTCGCCGTTGTTCGAACAGGCGCTGACGCATTCCGTCGCGCCCGCCTTTGCCACCACCACGGAGGCGCTCGCTGCTTTCGTGAGGTGGGACGCCTTTCGCAATTCGATGCTGCGCTTCATTGAAAACTACGATGCAATCCTCTCGCCGGTGGCGCCCTTGCCAGCCGTGCTTCACGGCACCAGCTTTGAAGAGCAAAATCGCCGCGGCTTCGGCTATACGCAGATGTACAACCTGACGGGTTGGCCGAGCGCAACGGTGCGGGTCGGCACCTCTCCGGAAGGGCTTCCGCTCAACGTGCAAGTCGCAGCAAAGCCCTGGCGCGAGGATGTCGCGCTGGCGCTCGTTCGTCATCTCGAACAGACGTTCGGCGGCTGGAAAAAGCCGACGGCGGTTTGAGTCCGTCTCACCATCGGCGACCGTCTCTCTTCGAGCTTTATTCCACCGCGCACGCTCACGTGAGAACCACGAAGGGGCTCCCGCGTGCGCGCGGCAATTCGTCGCCCGCGGTCATCGGAGGAATATCACAGCTCAAGCGTGGGTCTGTTCTACCGGCAACACTCGAAACGCCGGAGAACACCGATGACCAGAATAGCTCTTCTTGGAATGACAACTATCCTCGCGCTGGCGTTTGCAACGCCGGCATCCCTGCAAGCAACCGCCCGGCAGTCGTCCGTTTGTCGACTGCCGGTTGAAGCGTTAAATGGTGCCGGGCCTCCGGCGCCTACCGCCAATGCGCTTCCGCCGGGATGTGAAACGTCGACTCTTCCCTGGTCGGCGCCGGTCGGTCACCGGCAACCGCAAGCCGCCGATGTGAGTTCATCGAGACCGTCTTCGATCGATCAGGCTGTGGTGGAAGAAAATGCGCGAATCGACGAAGTGATCAAGAGCGTCTGCAGGGGATGTTGAAACGGACTCACGTCAGAGGCTGGTCGCGCCTACTTGCGCGGCCGGCCACGTTTGGCAAACACGGGGCCGCGCGAGTCGACCGTACACCGCAACAGGCTGGCGTGCTTCAGCGCCTCGTTGCGTTCGGGACCAGGAGGCAGCAAACGTGCCTGCTCCAGCGCGTCCGCCGCGAGGATTTCCTGATCGATGTGGTCTGATGCCCGTTGCGTTTCTTTCATCATCGCTTCGCTAGCTACGTCACCAAAGTCGTACAAAGACCAGCAAAAAAGCACCGGCCTGACATGGACTCATAGAAAGGCAGCGATATTCCCTTCGCCTGATGCTTTTATGACACCAGCATCGACAGAATCTTCCGCAGCCCAGTGTGGCGAAACGTGGCTCCGCAAAATGCTACGAACTTCGGAATCGGGACACTAGCGACACAAATGGGTCACATATCGCAGAGCTTCAAAGGCTCTCACGCGGAAGTTACCGAGGCTTCGTGGCGATACCAATCGTCACTGCGTTTTCGCATTCCTGCGAACAAGCAAGCCAGGATTCCGACAAGTCATCCGCTAATTCGTCAGCGTGCCCCATTGCGAGGCCATGCGCTCAGCGCCGCGCTGAGACAGCGCGAACAGGGTGAAGGTCGGGTTCGACGCGCCTTCCGTCGGGAAGATGCCCGGACCCGAAATCCACAGGTTCGGGATTTCGTGGCTCTGGCCGAAGCTGTCGACGACGGAATTGGAAGGCCCGGTCCCCATGATGGTGCCGCCGAGCAGATGGCTGGTCGGAATGGCGCCGCGCGCGGACCACGCTTCTTTCGCGCCCGCCGCTTTCGCAACCTTCAGGCCTTCTTCGAGGTTGGCGTTCCACAGCGCGACCGCGTCCTCCTGGAAGGTGTGGGTGAGTTTGCCGAGCGGCATGCCGAACTCGTCCTTCTCGCTCACCAATTCGACACGGTTTTCCATTGCCGGCAGTTCCTCGCCAAACGCCTTGATGCCGGTGAGATTGCGCGCCGCGCGCTTCATGTAGTCGTCAAGCTCGGTGCCGAAGAGATCCGGACGTGAATTGGCCAGATCGGTGGTCTTCAGCGCGAACCCCGCCACCAGGAACGAACTGCCGAATGCGTTCTTCTGGCTGGTCTTGGGGTAACGTTCATAGGACATGTATTGCACGGCGATCGTGCCCATGTGGTTCTGGACGTCTTCGTCGAACAACGCCCAGGTCGATGCCACGTGATGCGACATCATGAAGTGCCCGACCAGTCCACTCGAATTCGAAAGGCCCTTTGGGTGCTTGTCGGTCGCCGAGTTCAACAGCAATCGCGGATTTTGCGCCGACCATGACGCGAGCAGCACCACGCTTGCTTCCTGAATCTGCTTCTGATGCTTGTCATCGTAATATTCGACGCCCGTGACCCGCGTGCCCGCCTGATTGGTGAGGACACGCGTTACCGTCGAAAATGCACGCAATTCGGCGCCGGCCTTGCGCGCATCGCCAAGATACGTCACCTGCGGATTGGCCAACGCGCCGATCGGACAGCCGACATGGCACCAGCCGTCATAGAGACAGGCGGGACGCCCCTTGAACTCCACCGAATTCATGCCGACCGGCGCGGGCACCATCGGAATGCCTGAGGTTTCCAGCGCCTTGGTCCAGATATCGCCGTTACGGAACGTCTTCATCGGCGGCATCGGATAGGCGTCACCCGCCGGCCGCCAGCGCTCCTCGGCCTTGGCATCGCCGGAAACGCCGATCTCCCGCGCCACTTTGTCGAAGAACGGCGCAACATCTTCATACGCAATCGGCCAGTCATGTCCGCGGCCGTGCTCGCTCTTCATCCGGAAATCGGTCGGCAGCAGCCGCGGAAAATTCGCGAAATAATGCAGCGATGCGCCGCCTGAGCCCCAGCCGGCCTGCGAGGCATAACCCATCGGGTTCTTGCCTTCGAGCAGGATCGGCGCTCCCGCAGGCTTGATCCGGCGGCCCCAGATTTCCGAACTGATGAGGTCGGACAATTCCCAGTCCGGCCCCTGCTCCAGCAGCACGACTTTCTTGCCAGCCTTAGCCATCACGGAGGCATAGACCGAACCCGAGGCACCCGCGCCAACGATGACGATGTCGACTTTCTCGTTGGTCATCTCACCACCTCTTTTCCGGGGCAATGTGCGGCATGTAGGGAATGCCGAGCGCCTCATAGCCTTCCATGGTGCCGTAGACGACGTCGACGGCGTCGGCGCGCAGCACCGCATAGGCCAGCGCTCCGGGTTTTCCGGTCCATCCCTCAAGCTTGTTCTGCCGCATGCGGTCGACGAACTCGCGCTGATCCTTCGCCGTCAGTTGCGCGAATTCCTTCCCGAACGACTTTCGGCTGACGTCGTCGACCGTCAGCAGCGTGGTTCGATAGTACTCGGCAAACGGCGGGCGGAAGTTGAAAATGCGGGCCTGAAGCAGCGATTCCTGCGGCGGTACCGACAACTGCTGATCGATGTAATGGGCGATGCCGGCTTCGCGCGCCTTAGGCACCAGTGTCTCGCCGAGCGCTTCCAGCGTTTCGCCCTGATGGCCATCGAGCAGGCGAAACGGCACATTGCGTGCCCTCGCCTCACCCGGTCCCATCAGCACTTCGACACCGCCGACCGAAAAGGCCAGCGCGCCCAGCGTGGCGCCTTTGACAAAACCACGCCGACCAATGCTTGCCATGGTCTTCTCCTCCCGGAGTTATGTTTGTATTATTTTTTACGTAGCAGTGGAGCGGCGGTATTACTCGTCAGCCCCGATAACGAGTCAAGGACAAAACGATGGCCCATGATGCACCGCAGCCAACCGGCCCAAGCAAGCTTGTGATCCGCAACATCGGGCTGATGCTTTCCGGCGCATTGGAAAAGCCGATCCTCGATGCCGACACGATCGTTGCCGAGAATGGCAAGATCACCGCCATCGGCCGCTTCAAGGATCTCGACACCGACGGCGCCACCACGATTGTCGATGCCAACGGCACTACGCTTGCCCCGGGCCTGATCGACAGCCACGTCCATCCCGTCGCCGGCGACTGGACCCCGCGGCAGAACCAGATCAACTGGATCGACAGCTATCTCCATGGCGGAGTCACGACGATGATCTCCGCCGGCGAAGTGCACATGCCCGGCCGGCCGCGCGACGTCGTCGGACTGAAAGCGATGGCGATCTTCGCGCAGCGCGCATTCTGGACGTTGCGGCCCGGCGGCGTGAAGGTTCATGCCGGCGCGCCGGTGATCGAATGCGAGATGGTCGAGGATGATTTCAAGGAATTGGCGGCAGCCGGCGTCAAGCTGCTGGGCGAAGTCGGGCTTGGCGGCGTCAAGGATGGGCCGACCGCGCGCAAGATGGTCGGATGGGCACGCAAGTACGGCATCCAGAGCACGATCCATACCGGCGGACCTTCGATTCCGGGCTCCGGCCTGATCGACAAGGACGTGGTGTTAGAGGCCGACACCGACGTTGTCGGTCATATCAACGGCGGCCACACCGCCTTGCCTGACGATCAGATCCGCTGCATCTGCGAGGGCTGCAAGCGCGGGCTGGAACTGGTGCACAATGGCAACGAGCGCTCGGCCCTGTTCACGCTACGCACCGCACGCGAGATGAACGAGCTCAGCCGTGTCATTCTCGGCACCGACGCGCCGGCCGGCTCCGGCGTGCAGCCACTCGGCATCCTGCGCATGGTCTCGATGCTGTCCTCGCTTGGCGAAATCCCGGCCGAAATCGCTTTCTGCTTTGCGACCGGCAACACCGCGCGCATGCGCCAGCTCGATTGCGGCCTGATCGAGGTCGGCCGCGCGGCCGACTTCGTTCTGATGGACAGAGCGCAACATTCGCCGGGAAAGAACATTCTCGAGAGCATTCAACTCGGCGATTTGCCCGGCGTCGGAATGACCATCATCGACGGCATCGTGCGTACCCAGCGCAGCCGCAACACACCGCCAGCGACCAAGGTGCCCGAGATCGTCAGCGGGCACTGACCGACTTCGGGCCGCTCATCGCGAAAGACCCCAATTGCCAAAGGTGACACCCGGCTTCATCGGGGTCTTGTCACCCTCCTCCTTGAACGCAAAAGTGAGGCCAGCGCGGATTTCGTTGACGGGACGACCGTCCACGATCGCGTAGCGGTAGGCGGCGTCGAGCGCGAGATCGTGGTCGACCTGCCAGATCGCGCCGATGAGTACCGAGCGGCTTTCGCCTTGGGTCCACACCTTGTCGTAAAACGTCTCAAACACCGGACGCACCGTCCAGGTCGACGGGCCTTCGAGAATGACGTCGAGAAAAGCTTCGGCTTGGTGGTCGCGGGTGAGATTGGTTTCGACGTTGAAATGCGCCGTGCCCCAATCCCAGCGCTGCGACACGATGCCGGCCCAGCTAAATCCCACGCCGGGGTCGGCATTGAGGCCGGGCAACAACGGTCCGAACTCGGTCGCGACGCTGATCCCGGATTTGTCCTGCAATACGCCGGGCACGATCACATATTTGAGGAAGGCTCCGGTCGCCGCAATGCTGGGCTGACCGCCTCCGACGATTGGCGTCAGCATTTCGGTTTGGAGTACCATCTCCCAGCGATCGGCAAAACCATAGTTGTACACGACGAAGGGCGCGACCGCCGCCGATTGCGATCCCGTTCGCTGGTACCCGAATGGCTGAAGTTCGATCTCGGTTTCGTTCAGGCCGGCCACCGCGGCGTCGGTGCCATCGAAAGGACGATAGGCTGCAGCAGGCTGCACGCCGACGCAAAGCGCGAGCACGGCGGTCCAACCCGCTACACTGAAAAAGCGAACTGAGGAGAACTTCTTCACCTTGGTCCCTTTTATCGCGACATGCGCCAAGGCGAGCGATCCGACCATGATTCAAGTGCTTCTTTCGCCCACTCGGTTGATTTGTCCTTGTGGCACTCATTGCAGGCATTCGGAATCTTAAGCGATTCGGTGTCGCCGGGCGTAACGAAGTGGAAAGTGTGACTCCGAACATTTTGATCCGCGATCGTCTGCGCGATCTTCGGCATATGACAGGCAATGCATTCGTTGCCAGCGCTGCCGGCCTGATGATGCGTGTGCGCCTCAACCGTAGGGGCGTGCGGTCCTGCTTGTGCGTTGGGACCGTGACAGTCAAGACATAGCGCGTTGCCGGGCTTTCGTACCATAGCCGCATTCTCGGTACCATGCGGATCGTGGCAACTGGAGCATGTGACGCCGCGCGCATACATCAGGCTTTGCACGAAATCGTTGCCCTGCATCCGGTTCTTGTGCGCGGTTCCATCCGGAAAGTGCGTAAAGGTGAGATCGCCAAGCTTGTGTTCTTCGAGCTTCCAGTAGTCCTTCAGGTGTTTGCCGACATCAAATCCAACCGGCCAATCGTAATATTTCCCCTGAATGGGCTTGCTAAGAGGCTGCCCCTGCGAATGGCACTGGATGCAGGTGTCGCTGGCGTCCACGTAGTCGAAGCGCGCCGGATTGAGAATATTGTCGCGAGTTGGCTTCTTGCCGTGTGCCTCGCCCGGGCCGTGACATCTCTCGCAACCGACATTCCATTCCGTGACGGTCTTGGTGTTGATGTCGTAGTTGACGGAATGGCAGCCGTCGCAGAGCGGTCCTGTCGGTCGCTGGAAATTGTCGGGCGGATAGAGTGCCGCCCACCAATCACCGGTACTGGGGACGAAATAGCGGCTCCAGGTTTGATGGAAGACATCCCATTGGACAGGAAGCGGGAAATAATCGTCGCCGACTTTCTTGAAGTAACGCTGCTTCCACCGGCTGCCATAAACGAGCGCGACGTCGTCCTTGGTAAAGCTAAAGACCGGGTTGGGCTTTGAAAGGTCGGGGATGATGGCGTCGGGATGTTCGCGGGGGTCGCGCACGACGTTGGCCATGCGGGTCTTGCTCCAGCGCGCATAGACCTCCTCATGACATCCCTTGCAAGCGATCGATCCGACGTAGCGTCCGTGATCTGGTGGCATTGTGGTGGGTGCGGCAGGCGAAAGCGCTGCGGCGGCCTCGGGTGACATTGCCGTCACCTGCGGCAGGCGCCGGATGTAGCTGACAAGCTGCCATATCTGACGGTCCGGCAAATCCCACGCGGGCATGCCGGTGTTACGAATGCCGTTGCGGATGTGGTAAAATAGCTCTCCGTCAGACGTTGATGCGATGGCGGGCGAACGCAACGTCGGCACGCGCGGAAATTCGTTGGAGCCAATCGGCGTTTTACCGCCGCCGTCATAGGCGTGGCAGGTTTCGCACTTCGCCCGGTAAAGATCTTTTCCGGCCGCTACATCCGAAGGATCGGGCGCCGGATTGCGGCTCATCTTGGCTTCAAAGGGCACGCTCTGATGCAGCAACCAGGTCGCGAGAAGCGTCTCGGCCGCCGGTGGCTCGGTACGCGCGCTCGATAGGCCGGGAACTAGTTTGGCGTAGAGAATCCCGACGATCGCAGCCGCGGCCACGAAAACGAAAGCACACCGAATGAGGAGTTTTCTTCGCATTATTTTCGTCCGTGATTGGGGAGCGATCGGGCCAGTGCGAGGCGGGCAATTTCGACCGGCGCCTGCTCGGGGAAAGGAAACACCGAACTGACATTGATTTCGCAAAGCACGTAGGTGTCCTTGCCCGACGGGTCGCGTGGTCCATAGAGAAAGTCGGCATCCCAAATAATCGGTAGCGAGTTGGCGCTGATGTCCAAAAGTTTCATCATCTGGGGTGTCCAGTCGGACTCCATCTTGGCTCTCAACGCCTGAAACTCCGGCGCAGACGCTGCATGCATGATTCGTGGACCCGGCGTTGCGGCTTCCGAGTTGGGCGGCGCCTCAATGAGCGCTTTGATGAGTTGATGACCAAAGCCAATGACCTTGTCAGCGCCCATGTAGCAACGAATCATGCCGTCGGGCAGCCGGGGCTGGAACGGTTGGTCTATTAAGCATCCATCGTCCTTGAAATACGCTTCACAACGCATCAAGAAATCGACAAGCGGTAGCTCCTCAGGCAGGCTGCTACGGCTCGCGTGCAGGACCCGAACCGTCGGAGTGTTCAGAGTGGGCGTCGATATCAACTCCACCTTCCAGACGCCCTCGCCACCGTTGCCCCGGTTCTGTTTGAGGACCCTTGGGCCTGCCAGTTGCAGTTGACGCGGAAATTCTTCGTGGAGAGTTGCGGCTGCACGATACAGATGAGTATCGGTACCCCAGCCAAGATGTCGTGTACGGTAAAGCACCTCTTTCGCGCCCATCTTGAGGATCACATCCGGATGCGCGCTGACCCAGACGCCTTTAGCAGCTACGTCGCGCAGCATCGCATCAAGCACCGTCCGGTTTCGGCCGGTAAAAAGCGGATCGACCCAGACCAGCACGCCATCGCAGGCAAGTAGCTGCGCGCGGACCTGATCCACGACATCATCGGCATAGAGTGCGGGTTCAGCTTCAATGCCAAGCGCGGCCAGCTCTTTGAACACGCGACTGAGCCTGTACTCCTGTGGCATTGCCGCGTTCCACTTGGGGACGTCGCGGGGCCACAACAGCGCTAATTTTATGGAATCTGTCGGAATAGTAGACATGCTGCGCCCTTGGTGAACCGGACGCGATTCTTGGGCATGTCGCCTGAAAGGGGAGATCGCAATCCCCACGCCGAATTTCTATCAGCGTTCAGTATGCTGTCAAGCGCACGGCCGATCCGGCCGATGTCGGCGTTTTCCGGTGGCGCGCGATCTTTTTCGAGGCGGAACCTATCGCGGCCTCGCATCGGAATTTCCTTGCTCGCCACGGTTGCTTGAGAAATGATCGCCCCAAGGAAGCAATAAATCGATACAGGGACGGGCGTTCACGAAGATGCGAACCACTCAATTGATAATGCTGTGCGTCGCGTCAGGTGTAACCTTTGGCGGCTGCTCGATGCCGCGGCTGCCGGAGGCTGCCGCGACGACGGCCCGGCCTGCCGATCAATTTGTCGGGAAGAATCTGGATGCGCTGGTCGCGCAGCTTGGACCGCCCGCCAGGAGTTCGTCTTCGGATAACGATCAAACGACTATCGTGTGGCAGTTTGAAACGCCGACGGGGACACCGACACCGACGGGGGCCGGCGGACTCTATGGGGACGGCGGCAGCCCGAGCCCTGTTTCACAGGGCTATTCGCCCTTTTGCAGGATCACGGCGATCGTTTCCACGTCAACCGGGGTCGTAGCCCAGGCGAGCATGGAAGAATCGAACGGAACCGGAGCTTCGATGCTGCGCAGGGGCGAGAGCATCTGTGCGCAGCACCTTCGGGCGAAATCCTGAAACCCTACACAGTCGCTGCCGCCGAATATTTTATCCGCGTCAGCCCGGCGAGGACTGCGGGTTCACGGGCAACCAGCAGCGAACCATGGTTCGACCTCCCTCGCGCAACAAGTCCAGCTTCCCATCCAGCGCGCGACTACGATCGGACATTCCGGTCAACCCTCTGCCAAGCGAGACGTTGTCGGGAAATCCAATTCCATCGTCCGAAACTTCGATCGTCACGGCTTGATCGCGCATTGCGGCGACGACGCTCAACGTGGTCGCCTGCGCGTGCTTGATGACGTTTGTCACCGCCTCTTGGATGACACGATAGATGGTTTGCGACAGCAGGTGATCGAGCGAATCCAGCCGGGGATCGAGCTCGGCAGAAGTGGTAACGGTCGGCAATGAGGTGTGGGCATTTTGAAGCAGCGTTTGAATGCTTTTCTCAAGCCCCAGCTCTTCGAGATAAAGCGGGCTGAGCCCCTCAAGAATGCGCCTGCTGGCATGCTGGACCGCCTCTGCGGCTTCAATCAGCCGGTGGGACGGCGACTCCGGATCCGAAGACGATCCCGATAACGCAATGGCGTTGGCCCTGATGGCAAACAACAACGGGCCAAGTTCATCGTGAAGTTCGTTTGCGAGTTCCCGGCGCTCATCGTCTTCCAGCGACACGATTTTGCGCAACATACTTCGGTTGTCCTGGGCCAGTCGCTTGAGCTTTCGCGCAAGCTGGTTGGCCTCCTCGCAGCTTTTCCGGATTTCGGGAGGACCGAGCAGCGGAATCGCACTGTCGTAGTCCCCCTGCTGCATCCGCGCGAGACCCGCGCCGAGTTGCTCGAGCGGCCGCAGCGCCATGGTGGTCGTCAAATAGGCGCTGATGGCCGCGAGCACGAGCAATACCGATCCCGACAACACGATCGCCAGGAAACCAAGCCATTTCTCATTGAGATCGGGCGTCAGATCGGGGACAAAAAGGATGTCGCCTGCACGCTGCTGTCCGATGGTAATCGGATGAGCGGTAGCGAGGTTGGGAATTCGCAGAAGGCTGACGAACCAGGCGGGAACCCCGTCGGTGGTAAGCCGTATCTTGGGTTTGTCCGGCGAAGCGTCAGGTTTGCGGTACCGGATTGCATCCCCCGTTCCAATACCATCGGCGAACGCGTCCAGCGCCTGCTGGGGGTTTACGGTCACCACAAGCGCAGCGTTGAGACCATTCGCCACGGTCCTCACCAGGGCTGCGGCATCCTCGCTTTCATTCTCGAACTGGTCAGGCGAAAATATCTGCAAGGCAAAGATGCCGAAAAGCAGAGTGGCCGCGATCAGCGCT
>Ga0210383_10001451_pt1 | contig 21717 bp, 10 predicted proteins | sample IncBWC14OmetaG_FD_160072 | JGI IMG/M metagenome (GOLD analysis project Ga0210383, IMG submission 160072) | Forest soil microbial communities from Barre Woods Harvard Forest LTER site, Petersham, Massachusetts, United States - Inc-BW-C-14-O ... | reverse complement strand
CCAGGCGTTCGCCCTTCTGCGTATCCATTTCCCACAATTCCGTCTTAGCGTCCTTGCCGGACCCGCTCGTCACCAAGTAGCTGAGCCGCCGGCCATCCGGGCTAAAGGCAATCCCGCGCGTGAGTTGGCCGTTCAGCGCCGGGCTGCCAAAAATGCGTTCGAGGGTAAGCGGCTTCTTTGCCGCACCGTCTTGCGCACTAGCAGGCGCGCTCATGCCCAAGGCTGCCAGAATCCCCAGGGAGCAAATCGCTGCGCAACTCCGTGTGCCCATTGACGATCTCCTTAAATCGGCAGCCATTCTAGCCGCCGCGCCGAAAGGATGGAACCGGCATTGCAGGGCAAACGGGCGGATAACGCCGCGTCTGGCGCGCTCCGCGAACCGAACGTACCGGTTTCTTTGCGGAAATTAGTATGGACACTAAGATAACCAGATTGGTAAACTTCGCCAATCCGTCCCCTCCGTAACCATTTTGGGAGAAGTGTGTCGGCCGGCCGCGCCAGCGCTGTGTTTTTAACATCTTGCGCCTCGCGTCATGGATCGACGGCACCTCGGAATATTACTTTCCGAGCGGGAGAAAAGCCCAGTATGAACGCCAACCCAGCCGCGTCGGGCCCAGCGCGAAGCATAGGTACATCCGCAGCCAGTTGGGCTTCGCAAGTATTTAGAGTTTCTAATATTGAAACCGGGAGAATTTGCGATGCCGATGGCGAGCGAACACCGTCGAGGCTGGCTACGCGGAGTCAAATAGCCCACATTTTCGCAAGCGTTACACGGGCGGGCGCAGCAAGCCGGCGCCCCTACGGGGAAAAATCAACCAGCGTGGAGCGCGTCAGCCGAGCTATTTCTAATTTGAAATTTGCAATTCTCGTGTTTCTTGCTTGCCTGGTTCCGGCCAGCCTCTCTGCCCAGGTCAGCGTGCTTACGCAGCGAAACGACATCTCGCGTTCCGGCGTGAACTCGTCCGAAACGGTGCTAACTCCGTCGAATGTGAATACCACCCAGTTCGGCCTGCTGTTTTCTTACGCCACCGATGGCTATGCCTACGCGCAACCTCTATATATGCCCAACGTCACCATTAATGGGCAGAAGCACAACGTAGTCTTCGTAGCGACGGAGCATGACAGCGTTTACGCTTTTGACGCCGACAGCAGCGCCGGCGCAAATGCGCTCCCGCTGTGGCAAATCACCTTGCTTGATGCGGCCCACGGGGCAGCACCGGGCGCGTCCACCGTCCCCAATGAAGACACCGATTCCGGCGACCTGATTCCCGAAATCGGCATCACCAGCACGCCGGTTATCGATCCGACTTCGGGAACCATCTATGTAGAGGGCAAGACGAACGAGAATGGCGGGTATGTCCAGAGACTGCACGCGCTCGACATCGCCAGCGGCGCCGAAAAATTCGGCGGTCCTGCGGTTCTATCGGCATCGGTTCCTGGCACCGGGAATGGCAGCAGCGGCGGCGTCCTGAATTTCGATCCACTATGGCATCTGCAACGCACCGGATTGCTGCTGCTCAACGGAATCGTGTATCTGGGTTTCGGAGCACACGGCGATATGGGCCCGTGGCACGGCTGGATTCTGGCCTACAATGCGGCGACGCTGCAGCAAACGAGCGCGTTCTGCTTCACCGCCAATGGTATCGGCGCGGGTGTATGGCTCTCGGGTGCAGGCCTATCCGCCGATGTTACCGATCCCGTGAATCATCCTTTCGGGCGTCTCTTGGTCGCTACCGGCAACGGCTCCTCTAACGCCACGACTCCCTATACCAGCAGCATGAGCTATGGCGATAGTCTGGTGGCCTTCGATCTGACCAATGGCGTCCTCACCGTCACGGATACTTTTACGCCTTTCAATCAAGAAACGCTGTCCGAAGACGATCTCGATCTGGCCTCCGCTGGCGTGCTGGTGCTTCCCGACCAGACCTCTGGTGCGAAGCATGTTTTGATCCAAGGTAGCAAACAAGGCACGATCTACGTTGTGAACCGCGACAATCTTGGCGGCTTCAACGCCGATTCCGACAACGTCATTCAAAAACTCGCCGGGCAGAACAATGGCCTGTGGAGCACACCGACTTACTTCAATAGCGCCATCTATTTGTGGGGCACGAATGACGACATGAAGGCCTTTACCTTCATCAATGGCGTTCTCGAATCATCGCACTTCACTTCTTCGAATGAATCCGCCGGCTATCCGGGTCCTACTACGGTGGCATCATCGAATGGCACGGCGAACGGAATCATCTGGACGATTCAGGCCGACCAGAGCCCGGAAATCCTGCGCGCCTACGATCCCACTGACCTCGGCAACCTGCTCTATTCGAGCGATCAGAACCCCACGCGCGATACTCCGGGCGACGCCGTCAAATTCGCGATACCCACGGTAGCGAATGGCAAAGTCTATGTGCCGTCGCAGATGCTGCTCAGCGTATATGGCTTGCTGGCGGGCAACGGTGCAGTCGTCACTCCTTCCATCAGTCCCGCGAGCGAGAGTTTCGCGACTTCCGTGCAGGTTTCTCTCAGCGATAGCACTCCGGGCTCGAGCATCTTTTACACCACGGATGACAGCGCGCCGACCAGCGCTTCCACGCCTTACGACGGTCCGTTTACGTTAACGGCCACCACCACTGTGAAAGCTATCGCCACCGCGATCAACTTCTCTCCCAGCGCCGTTGCTACGGCGACTTACACGTTGGAAACGCCGGCCGCTACGCCAACATTTAGTCCGGCGCCGGGTACCTATGCCGCCGCGCAGCAGGTCACTCTCGCGGACAGCACTTCGGGCGCGACCATCTTTTACACCACGAATGGTGCGACCCCGACTACCTCTTCGACGCAATACAGCGGTGCAATCACCGTTAGCGCGACCACGACGATCAAGGCCATCGCCACGGCCAGCGGATCTCTGACGAGCGAGATCGCCACCGGGACCTATACCATCGAAACTCCCGCCGCGACGCCGTCTTTCTCTCCTGCGCCAGGCACCTATTCTTCCGCGCAACAGGTCACGATCAGTGATAGCACGTCCGGCGCGTCGATCTTTTACACCACCAACGGCACGGCGCCGACGACCGCTTCGACGCCCTACACCGGCGCAATCACAGTCAGCGCTACGGGTACGATCAAAGCGATCGCTACAGCGCCCGGATGGCTCGCCAGCGCCGTGGCCTCCGGCGTTTACACGATTAATATCCCCGCGGCCGCGCCGGCATTCACTCCGGCTCCCGGTACATATGCCGCTGCGCAAACCGTGACCATCACCGACAGCACGAGTGGCGCATCGATTTACTACACGACGAACGGTACTACGCCGACAACGTCATCTACCAAGTACATTGCCGCGATCCCCGTCAGCGCTACCACTACCATCCAGGCGATTGCCACTGCCGCGGGCTTCGTAACCAGCGCCGTGGCCACCGGCACCTATACGATTGAAACTCCCGCGGCGACGCCTACTTTCAGCCCCGCGGCCGGAACGTACGCCAGCGGGCAACCAGTCACGATCACCGACAGCACCGAAGGCGCCACGATCTTTTACACAACCAACGGCACGACACCCACCACATCTTCGACGCCGTACACCGGCGCGATCACCGTAGAAGCCACCACCACGTTCAAGGCGGTCGCATCCGCCGCTGGCTCCCTGAACAGCGCGGTAGCCACGGCCACCTACACCATCGAATCCCCGGCCGCGAATCCGGCGTTCAGTCCAGCCGCAGGAACATATGCGACCGCACAGCATGTGACGATCACCGACGGCACCACAGGAGCATCGATCTACTACACGACCGATGGCACGACGCCCACAACGTCGTCCACCAAGTACACTGCCGCGATCACCGTCAGCGCCACCACCACCATCAAAGCCATCGCCACTGCCACAGGCTCGCTTACCAGCGCGGTAGCCACTTCCACCTACAACATCGAAACTCCCGCGGCCACGCCGACGTTTACCCCGGCCGCCGGCACTTACACCAGCGCGCAGGAAGTTACCATTTCCGATAGCACCCCCGGCGCGATGATCTTCTACACCACAAACGGCACGACGCCGACGACATCTTCATCGCCATACACGGTTGCGATCCCGCTGAGCAAGACCACGACGATCAAGGCCATCGCCTCGGGGCCAGATTCGCTCGAGAGCGCGGTAGCCACCGCGGCATATAGATTTGGATTCGAGACTGGCGCTGCGACGCCTGCGTTCAGCCCCACGCCGGGAACCTATTCGACTCCGCAGCAAGTCACCATCTCTGACAGCACCTTTGACGCTGCGATCTACTACACCACCGACGGCTCAACTCCGACTACAGCATCTGCAAAATACACTGGCGCGATCACCGTCAGCACCACCACGACGATCAAAGCGATTGCCAAGGCTGGCCTCGGCGGCGTCAGCGCGGTAGCAGAAGCTACGTTTACAATCGGCGCGGAGCCAGCCACCGTCGCGACGCCAACTTTCAGCCCAGCCGCGGGTTCCTACTCCGCCGCACAGCAAGTGACTATCTCTGACAGCACCCCTGGAGCGGCGATCTTCTACACTACGGACGGCACTACTCCGACCACATCGTCAACGCGTTACACCGGCGCAATCACCGTCAGTGCCACTACCACGATCAAAGCCATGGCCACGGCCGCGGGCATGGCCGACAGCGCCGTAGCCACGGCCGTTTACACCATCAGAAAACTAGGGGTGTTTTTGTAGCGGCGCAAGTACCAGCGGCGTCCTACGAAGCCAAAAGTAGCCAGGTCGCGCACTGAAGGCCGGCGCGCCGCGTTCGAAGAAAAGATTACTCCGCCCCGCTAATCCTCCCGCGGATCACGGTAATCGAAGCCGGCGGCAACTCGAAGCGAGTAGCGCTCGCAGCCCGGGGCGTGCTCCGCAACGCGGGTCCATCCGGATCCGCCCAACCGCCCTTTATCTCGGGATGCCAAACATATTGCGCGGCCCCGAACGTAGTGACGCTGACTTCCCCGGAAAAATGCTTCTCCGCTCCGCCATCACCCAAAAAAGAAACGCCCACGGAGTGCGCATTTTCCTGATCCTTATTAATCACCAGGATCGACCACTCGCCGCCCGGTCGCAGCACTGCGTACGAAGTCACCAGAACGTGCCCCACCGCGTCCACCACATCACTTGCTGCCGGATATGTCGTGTGCACGCTATCTCCGGGTGCTACCCATTCCTGCGTCAACATCTGGCTGGCAAAAAATTGTGCAATGGGCTGCTGCACGTTGTAATTCGCATCGACTGAAAACATTCCGAAAGTTCCCGGCGAGTGATTGCATCCCGGATGAATCCCCATGGGAAAATAATGGAAGTAATACACCGCGTCGCCACCCGCCGAAATATAGGCTCCGACATAATCTGCGAGCCACAGCGCGCCATAAATTCCCACGAACGATTCGCTGGTCTCCCAGGCGATATTCGATTCGGTGATAAATGCAGGGACTCCCGCCGGCAAGCCATCTTCGCGCCACACATGCAAGATATTGGTGACCAGCGAAGCCTCGTCGTAAAGCGAACTCCAGGTCACCTTGCAGGGCTCGACGGGATAATGTTCGAACGAGAAAAACGCGAGGTCCTGCAGACGCCCGTGCGCTTTCAAGTAATCCAAAAAACGTCCGAGCCAGGAAGTCCGCCCGTCGGCATCCGGCCAAACCTCAATATCCTTATTCACGCCCTGAAACACCGGCCCGCCCAGTTTCAGCTTCGGATCGACGCGATGCAGCGCCGTCGCGAATTGCAGATAGAGCGCGCCGTAGTCTTCCGGCAGCATGTACTGGCCATCGGGCTCCTCGCCCATTTCCACGTACGAAATCGGATAGCCGCGCTTTTCGACATAAGCGATCTCCGCCGCCGCATTCTGCGGCGTGTCGTACAGCGTGGCGATGGGAATCATTGCCGGCAAACCGCGCGTCACTCCGCTGCTGAAAAAAAGATCCAACCCCGATTGATCTCCAGCCTTCTCAACCAAATCGGCGGATGAATGCCATGGATCGACCGACGAGCAAATCGTCGCCGTTTGCTCCTGATCCTTCACGTGCTGTATCAAATCGTGAAATTCGCCCTTCGGGCTGAGAGTTCCCAAGTAAATCTCGCGGATCGCGAAGCCAACGCAATTTCTCGGATCACCGCTGCCGTGCGAATCGCAAGTATTCGAAGATTCCGTCATCCAGATGCGCACGAATTGAATCTGCGCCGGCGTATCCGCCAAGCGGATCGTGGTCTCGCCGCCGCGTCCATCCACTACGGCGCCGGAAGGAAATGTTTGCCAGACGCCCTTGGTCGGAAATTTGATCGGATCCGTCAGCCCGGTCCAATATTGCACCAGATAGCGCCGCGCGTAGGGTTCAGCCCAGGCGATGCGAATCGCGTTCAAGCTTTGCGGCGTCGCCAGGTCGAGCATTACCCATTGCGGATGCAGCAAATCGTCCTCGCCTGTGAACGCTTTCGTTAGATACGGATTGCTCTTCCAATAGGAATCGAGATCGCCGTCGGTAAGCCGCGAGTAGCCTTCGGTCTCCGTGCCGTCATTGCGAGTGACGCCGCGGTGCGGCAGCGGATATCCGTAAGAATGTCGAATCGGCTCGCCCGGCGATGCGCTTCCGGTGAAATATCCTTTCTCGCCTGCGTCGCTCCAAGTTCCTGCCGGATTCCAATGCCAGGCTTCGACGTGCAATTCGGTATTCTGACGGTAGCTCACGGGCATCCAGCCGGCCGTCAAAATCTGTTTGATCATCGGCTCGGTGTACAGCTTGTCGGTGGCACCGTAAGGAAGCCGGTCGATCCCGGCTCCGAGCGCCCGATTCGGTACAAAAGAATTCGTCGAGTGACCCGGCGTAATGTCCACGCGGATCGTTGCAGATTGATCGCTTGGCGTCGCGTTCCTTGGGGCCGAATCTGTCTGCGCAAACAGGCACGGAGCAATGCCGGTGAGTAGCGCTGCGGCCAGCCAGGTCGCGGAAAAATGGCGGATCCACCGACGAGGAGGCACCTTGCGAGGTGGCTTGTCGGCGAGAGTAGTTGCAATCATTGGACGCCTAGATCCTTTGCTTCGCTCAGGATGACAATGTTTCGATCCTCAGCGAGCGGGAAGGGAATAATCTTTCGGAAGCGCTTTGGCTAAATCAGTCCAACTCACGAGCACAAATCCCTGCTTGCGCAAAAAATCGCGAAACTCGGCGCTGCGCACCATGTCAAAATCGCGCTGCCGCCAAGGCGCGCCCCAATCGGGATGATCCGCGGTGGCGCCGCGCATTTCTTCATCATCGTGCGCCAGATGCACCACCAGGTGATGCACGCCCGGTTTCAGCGGCGCCAGCATCTGCTTGTAGGTTTGCAGCCAATCTTTCGAGGCGACTCCCGGCTGAATTTCCAGGTCATCATCATTTACAACAAAGTCGGACCGCGGTCGCGCGTCTGTCCCCAGTTTTTCGGCCGCCTCGGCGTGCCACAAAATCGGCAGGCCCTGCTCACGGCCTAGCGTCTGATACTCAGCGGCCAGTGCGGCGGTGCCCATCAACGCACTCATGTGCGAATCCAAATGGCTGACGCGGATTCCGGCGGCGCGGGCTCGCTCGATTTGAGCCGTCAATTCCAACTCGACCTCTGGAAGTTTCGCTCGCGCTGCCACTTCCGACTCTTCTAGGGGAAAATAGCCGTCGGCGTCGAGCAAGCTGGGCACGCGGTCGGCGGCACTGATTGGACGCCAGCGGAAGGTTTTCCATTCGCTATTCAAATCCAAGTGAATTCCCAAGTCCGCGTCGGGATGCGCTTTGGCCCACAGCGCCACTTCCGGAAACCATGGGCAGGGGACCAGAATGCTGGCCGAAGTAATCCAGTGATTCTCGAAAGCCTCGAAAATTGCACGATTCACGGAGTGCGCCATGCCGAGGTCATCGGCATGAATTACGAGCAGGCGCGCCGAGGCTGGATAACCGAGACGCTCTTGCACGCTGAGTGGCGCGGATGGTGCGGTGTTTTTTGAAATTGGCCAAGCGGAAGAAAACGCGGCGAGAAGTAGAATTGCGCAGACTAGGAGTCGAGGAAGTCGCGTCATCACATCTAATGAGAGAGTCCAGAAATTGCGCTGAGCTCAGTAGCGCCGGCGTCTCTTCCGGCATCTTTCGACCGCTGGACTAGCTAATGTCACAAATCACCGACGGCCTACAACTCGACCCGATGCCCTTGCGGACGTTGCTGCGCCGCCCACGACGATTGCACTTACGAAAACTTTTGCTCGTCGGATGCCGGCAGGGACGCCGGCGCTACTAGAACAAGAACTTCAGGCCAAATTGCATGATGCGTCCCAGATGCGCGGACGTCGGATGCAAGAAGGTGGAATCCCCGAACGTGCCGTCGATCGATTCGAACTGCGTGTGATTGAACAAGTTGAAATTTTCCCAGCGGAATTCGAAGGCGCGCTGCTCGTCAATCGAGAATCGCTTGAACAGCCCGAAGTCGAAGTTCAGCCGGCCGGGTTGCCGCAATACGTTGCGGCCCGAAGTTCCGAAAGTCAGGCCGGTCGGATCGGTGAAGGCAGCCGGATTGTATTCAAGTGGGGCGTACACTCCGGGCACGTTGCGCTGCACCGAGGCGCGCGGATTGCCAACGACGTCCACGAACGAAGCCAGTCCGACCGAATTCAGCAACACTCCGTTATTCACGCCGGCGTTATCCGCGAACTCGCCGTCGAGTATGGTGAAGGGAACTCCCGTCTGCGCGGTGGTGATTCCCGAGGCTTCCCAACCTGCCAGCGCTGCGTGCGTCCATCCGGTGGAATGGCGGAAGAAAGGCGCATCGTAAACGTAGCTCACCACGAAGAGGTGGCGCTGGTCATAATTTCCGCTGGCGCGCGATCCCTGAATGTCGTAGGAATTTGCGAAGCCCGTATCGAAGCGCGAAGACGAATCGTCGATCGCATGGCTGTACGTGTAAGCCACGCTGAACGTCAAATCGCCGGCCGTGCGACGCCCGGTGACTTGCAGCGCGTTGTAATTCGAGTTGGCTTCGTCCTCGAGCCTCGTAATCGTCGCCAGCCCAACAAACGGCGCATACGGATTGGGATTCGCGCCGCACGCCACGTTCAGATTCTGCGCTGCGTGCGAGGTGAGCGCTGTTCCGTTGACGAGATCTCCGGGGGCATAGAGCGTGCCATTGCCCACCGGCGAGCAGACGGAAGCGGTGAGCGGCTCTCCCGCCGAAAATGGATTCTCACCGGCCGGCACCGGCTGAAGCTGATTGATGTCGCGCTGCGTGGTGAGATGGGTGCCTTTGGCGCCCACGTAAGAAATCGCGATCATCGATTTCCAAGGCAGCTCGCGTTGTACGTCCAAATGCCACTGTTGGACGTACGGCCAAATGGCCTTGTCGGGGATGGAAGTCACCGAAAGCGGGAAGAGCAATCCGCCGCCGCCGAGATTGTCGTATCCGGTGATGTTGAATTGCGTGGGCGTTTGCACGATGGGCGGCGAGCCCTCGAGCGCTTGCGAGTTCGCTTCGTTCCCGTTGGTATGCTCGTAGAAAATTCCATAGGCCGCGCGAATGGCCATCTTTCCATTGCCAAAGGGATCCCACGCAAACCCGATTCGCGGCGCGGGATTGAACAGATGGCCTTTCAAGCATCCCGGAGGAATTCCCGGGGCTCCGCACTGAATTTGTCCGTCAAACGGATTTCCCACTCCCGGCACCAAAGCGCCCGGCTGGCCGGTGATGGAGCCGTCAACATCAATCTCCGGCGCATCCGCGAGGCTGTACGCTCCGGGGCTGAAGTTGTAAGCCTGCTTGTATCTTTCGCGGTACGTTCCGAACATGCTGATGCGCAGACCGAGATTGAGCGTCAGATTGTGGGTGATGTGCCAGTCGTCCTGCAGGTACGGCTCGAATATTTTGTAGCGGTTGTAATATTTCGTCTGAAGATTGGTCTGCGAGTAGGCCGCCACGTTTCCCGCGAGCAGGTCCGCGAACGCGTTTCCGGTGCTGACCGGCGAAGTCGCGTCAAAGGTCAGAAAACCGTTGTTGCTGAAGCCCGGCTCGTTGATTTCGTTCTTCTGGTCCGCCACGAAATTGAATCCGAATTGCAAATTGTGAGCGCGGACAATTTTCGTGACGTTGTCGCGGAAATCGTAAATGGGATTGGCGTTGTTCCAGGGGATGAAGCTCGGATCTTCGGCGAATCCTCCGTCCGTCAATCCGCCGCCGTAGGGAGTGCCGTTGGCCACCGAAAATCCCGGCAGTTTGCCGCCGAAGCCATTGTCGAAGATGCCCGCGATGGTCATGCCGGCGGGCCTCTGCCAGTTCGTTCCAGTGTTGGTGAGGAAAATATGATCGCCGGTGTAGCTGAATACAAATTCATTCAGCAACGATGGCGAGGCTGTCCAGGTGAGCTTGGCCACGAAGCTGGTGGCGGGTCCGACGAAATTCGTTTGAATCGTCGGGAAACTCGATTGTTGCGACCAGTTCAGCACTTCGGGCGTTACGGTATTCCAGGAATCGTGGATGTAGCGGAATGAGACGCGCAGATTGTTGCTGATGTTGTGGTCGATGTGAAACAGTTCCTCGCGCCACTTCGTCGGAGGGGAAACGCTGCCTTGCCAGGCCGGATAGCCGCCGTTGGTGGTATTCGCGTGCGGGACATTCACGAGAAGAAAAGCGGCGTTGGGATCGACGGGCACCGTGTCGCCGGGAAAACGCGTGCCGCCGTCGGCCACCGAGCCTGTTCCCGGCACGGTGGGGCAATCATTGAAGGTTCCGAAGGAATCTGGGCACAAGTCTGAGAAATTACCGCTGCGTTCGTTGTCCGACGGTACGTTCTGCAGGAACGAGGTTGGATTCTTTTCCCTGCGCCACTCTTCGGAGAAAAAGAAAAATGTCTTTGAGCGATCCGAATTGTAATGATGAGGAATGAAGACCGGCCCGCCGATGGTGTAGCCGAAGTCGTGCTTCTTGTAGACTGGACGGTCGGCGTCGAAGAAGCTGCGCGCATTGAAGAAATCGTTGCGGCCGAAATAGAAAGCATCGCCGTGAAATTCCTTGGTGCCGGATTTCGTGACCACCTCGACCGTCGCGCCGCCGCTCTTGCCGTATTGCGCGCCATAACTCGAAGTCAGCACCTGAAATTCCTGAATGGCGTCCACGTTGGGATAGACGTTTAGCGACGTCGCGCTGCCGTCGTCCATATTCATGCCGCCGTCGATTTCCCAGTTGTTGTATTCGGTGCGCCCGCCGTTCACGCTGTAGGCCGCGTTTCCGAAAACCCCGACGACGCCTTCATCTTGTCCCGTTTGATCACTCACTCCCGGAGTTAAATTGATGAGTTGCGTGAAATTGCGGCCGTTCAGGGCGAGCTGGCTGACCTGCTTGCCGTCGATGGTGTTGCTCACTTCCGACGATTGCGTCTCGACCGCGGGGGCGCCTGCGCCTTCTACTATGACTTGCTCGGCGAGCCCGCCGACGGCGAGCTGCACATCAACGCGCCGCTTTTCTGCGGCGGCCAGCACGATGTGGTTTTCGACATACTTCTCGAATCCTTTGGCCGTCACGGACACCGAGTATTCCGCAGCGGGCAACGCTGAGACCAGGTAGTCGCCGCTGGTGTTGGTGGGCACGGTGCGGATAATTCCGCGCGCGGTGTTGGCCACGGTGACCTCGGCGCTGGCAATCGTTCCGCCGGATTTGTCCGTCACGGTTCCGGTGATGTAACCGGTGTCCTGCGCCCGCGCGGGGAAGGGAAGCGCCAGCAGCGCAAAGGCGCAAAGTAAAGCCAAACGGAAAATTCTCATGATCCACCCCAGAACTTCGAAAGGCGTTCCAGCCGCTGCCAACGCGCCGGATGGAAACGCTCGAAAATGCCGCCAAACCCGGGCTTTACACCCCGTAGTAATTCATTAAAACGTTTATTAAAACTATAAGGTGAAAGGATTATTGTGAAATGTAGGCAACCCTGTCAAGCAGAAACTTCCAGTCCGGCCAAGTGCCGCCTCCGCCAGCGGGTAAGTCGTTCATTGCGGCGGCGTTCGGGGCGACACTTTCAAATGCCGTCCGCTTGCCGCGATCGCGCGGCTCTCGCTTGCGGACTCACCGCAGCGCCCGCGTCGATTCCCGCGCCACCAATTCCGGAGCTACGCGGCGGTGCGCCGCGGCAAACTCGCGATGCTCCTGCGCCGCGTTGATGCCGTCCACCAAAATTCCCACTGCCGCGGATCCCATAGCCTCCATCGGCTGCCGCACCGTGCTCAACGATGGCGTACACAAAGCCGACGCCGCCACATCATCAAATCCAATCACGGAGCAATCCTCCGGCACGCGCACGCCGGCCTTGGCCAAAGCTCGTATCGCTCCGAAGGCGGTCAAATCATCAAAGGCCATAATCGCGGTGAACTGGCGCTTTCGTTTCAACAGTTCCTCGGTCCAGCGAATCCCAGCCTCGAATCCAGAATTCGGATCGCGCGATTCCGGCAAATCCACGATCAACCGCGCATCGAGATCGATCCCATTCGCCGCGGCGAATGTCTTGATCCCCCGCCAACGAGGCCCGCTATCCCCGAGCATCTTCGGCCCGCGAATAAACGCGATCTTGCGGTGCCCCAGCGCGAACAAATGTTCCAGCGCCATCCTCCCGCCAACCTCGTTGTCCACCACCACCGAACTGACCGAATCGTTCGACAATTCGCCGCCGATCAAAGCCGTGGGAATCGAATTCTTCTCCAAATCGGCCAGAAAATTAATGTCGAGAAACAGCCAGTTAGCCAAAACGATCAAACCCTCGACGCGGCGGTCCAGCAGCATTTCCAGATAGCGCTCAAAGCGGCTGCGTTCATTGTGCGCATCCGCCAGCATCGGCAAATAAGAAGCCTGATACAGCGCGTTCTCGACGCCGCGCAGAATCAAAGTGCAATAAGGATCGGTCATGTCAAAAACCATAACCCCGACGGCACGCGAGCGCTTGCTGCGCATGAACGGGGTGAGCAAGTGGGGCCGGTAGCCCAGTTTCTTGGCCGCGGAACGAATTCGATCTTTAGTTTTCGCAGGAATAAATCGCGCCAAGGGCGCATCATTGAGCACAAACGAGACCGTCGTAGACGAAAATCCGCTGGTTCGCGCGACATCGCGAATCGTAACGGACGAAGCCCTCCGTCGCCGCCGCTTAGCCGTCAAGATAGCCAATCCCCCTACTCAAAAAGCCAGCGAATCATACATCATAACCACCCTATCAGCCCCGTCGATCAAGTGCTCATGCGCCGGCCCGTCGCGCGTCTTAGCGCGCATCGCGAGCGACGATACTTTTTCGCAGCGCCATAGCGCCCCTCTCCCCCACAAATTACGTTGTTGCCAAAAAAAAGGGGCTGATTCTGACGAATCAGCCCCGGATTTATTTTTCGCTTCGCGACGCTCGTACGCTTAGAACGTGAATCTTGCGCCGAATTCGCCTACGAAGGCACGTGGGATGAACGTGCTGTTGGGATTGATGAAGCCTGCGCGTTGCAGGAAACCAGCGGCGCCGGCGGTGTTGTGAAAGTTGCTTCCGGTGTTCGACTTGTTCGTCAAATTGAACGCCTGGAACATGAGTTGAAGATTTTTCTGTTCGCCCAGGCGGATATTTTTTGCTAGGCGCATATCCGTTTGGAAGAAATAGTTGCCGCGCATGGTGTCGTAGCCGACTTGATGGCACGTGCCCGCAGCGAGGCAACGCAGGGCTGTGGTGGAGTCGCCGATAAGCATCAAGTTGGTCGGATTATCGTTCGGAACGATGACCGGCCGGGAATAGCCGCTGCCGCGATTGAGGATGTCGGTGGCCGAGCGCAGATCGTACGGGCGTGCTGAGCCGTAGGTCAGGATCGGAGCGATGGTGACACCCCACGGGAGTTGCACGATACCGCTCGCGGAAATGTGATGCCGCTCGTCATTCGGCGTGGGGCCGAAGTCGCGCGGATCCCAAATGTTCAGCGGGTCATGCGGGTAATTGCGGAAACCGGAGGAAGCATCCGCGCCACCCGATTCGACGCCCCAGCCCATGGCGCGCGAGAGCGTGTAGTTGGCGTTCAAGCTGAAATGCTTGGTCATGTGTTGACGGTAGCTGATGTTCAATCCGTCGTAGCGCGAACGATTGACGGACTGTTCGTCAGTGACACGGCCGAGAACCGGAACGCCTGCCGCTGCGAATGCGGCGCTGAGCGGCCGGGCGGCTGCGAGCGTGACCGGATCTTCGATGACCGGATTGATGTTGACGGTTTTTTCTTCGTGCAGGCCGAGCTCGTGCACGTATTCGACTTCGATAACTGAGAAGCGCGTCACGGCCCATTGGTAACCGAAGTTAAATTGCTGCGATACCGGATTGCGGTAATGGGGATCCATCAAGCGGCCCGTTGCGCCATTGACCAATTGAGTCAAGGGCGGGGGAAGCGTCGGGAACGGATCCACACCGTAACGCCAATCCGATAGCTTGATGGTTGTTCCCGGAACGGTGCAGAGGTTTCCGGTATTGCCTGGATCGCAATCGGTGCCAGGGCCCCCTGCGGTGATCGAGAACAGACCTTGATAAATGGTCGGATTCGCTTGTTGAATCATGAACAGCGGAATGTTCTGGAAAATGTTGCCGTAATACAGCCCGTATCCGCCGTGGAGGATGTGTTTGCCTTGACCGGTGAGGTCGTAGGCAAAGCCGATACGTGGACTGAAGTCCAGATCGTCATCGTGCGAGAGATGCGCATAGGGGCTGTCGATGGCCTGGAGTTCCAGGAACGTGCGGCTGCCGGCAATCGCGCTCGCGCCTACGAGGTTGAAGTCCTTATCCCAGCGCAGGCCTAGATTCAGGCTCAGGCGCTTGGTGACTTTCCAATCGTCCTGGAAATAGACTCCCAGCTGCTTGGTGCCGCCGGGCATGTCGAAGTACGGATTGCCTGCGCTGCCGGACATGCCGATCACTGCACCGGGCGTGGCGAAGCCGTTGGGATACAAGCCGCCGGTATTGGCCACAATGGCGCTGGGGTCTGCACCGAAATCGACTTCGACGGTGGAATTGGATTCGAAGAAGCCACCGAGCTTGGGATTGTAGATGAAATCGATGCCTGCTCCGAAAGTGTGGCGGCCCCAGGTCTTGGTGACGTCGTCGCGGAATTGCCACTTTTTCTGATAGGACTCTTGCGGGACGTTGACGTTGGTGCCGAACGACGAGCCGCCGATGAAGGTTACATATGGGACTTTATCGGTGCTGTCGATTACGTTGTTCCAGTATTGGTAGCCGACCATGAAGGTGTTCACCAGCGTGTTGGAGATCACCGAACTGAGAGTGGCGTTGGCTACCAGTAGGTGATTCTTCGTGAAGTTGCCTTCGGTCAGGTCACCGGTGCTGCCCGCTTGGTCATTCAGGCTGTTATTCGATTGCGCGGTGTAGCTGACGTAGGCGGTCTCACGGTCGCTGAGTTTGTAGTCGAGACGCGCGTTGTAGCGATTTTCGTAAAACGGAGTGGGAATAATCGCTGATGGGACGGCATCGAGGCCTGCGGCTGCGGCGACTTGCAGTTCCGCGAGCGCATCCGGGGATTCGGTCTTACTGGTGTGTTCGCGTTGGCGTTCGAAGGCGAAGAAGCCGAACAGCTTGTCCTTCATTACCGGACCACCTACGGAACCGCCGAAGAATTGGCGGCTGTAGGGACCCTTTTGATTGGCGGCCTGCTCGTCGACGTTTTCTGCGTTGAATTGCTGCTCGCGGAAAAAGCCGAACAGGGAACCGTGATAATTGTTGGTTCCCGATTTGGTGATCATGTTGATCGCGGCGCCTTGCGAGCGGCCATTGGCTGCGGAGAAGCGCTGCGAGCTGATGACAAATTCCTGAACCGCTTCCAAGGGGAGCTGCATGACGGGGCCGCCGACGGTGTTGTCTTTGTTATCGACACCGTTGATGGTCACGTTGACGTTGCGGCCGTCCTGGCCATTCACGGAAAGAATGGCATAGCGGTTCTTGGTGGGATCGTAGGAATCCGTAGCGCGCACGCCCGGAGCGAGATACGCCAAGTTGGCGACATCGCGGCCGAGCAGTGGGAGTTCTTCAATTTCGGTTGTGGAGATGGTCTGGCTGACGCTGGTTTTGGCTTCGTCGATTAGCGGAGCTTCGCCGGTCACTTCGACGACTACGCTCGTGGAGCCCGGCTTGAGTTCCGCGTTGACGGTGGCCACTTGACCGATCTGGATTTGCAGGGTTTCGGTCATGGAGGTGAAACCAGTGTTGGATATGCTGATGGTGTAGGTGCTGATGGGCAGCAAGTCGAAGCTATAGGTGCCGGAGCTGCTGGTGGTGGTTGTGCGGGTGGTGTCGGTGGTTTTGCTTTTCGCCACGACCTGGGCGCCGGAAATTACTGCGCCCGATGTATCCGTGACGGTGCCTTGGATGGTGCCGGTGGCTGTGGCTTGTGCGAATGCGTTGCCACTGCCGAGGCTGAGTAGAAACACCACGACTGACAGCAAATACGCGAGTCTCCTCATTTGTGTAGTTCTCTCCTGGCGCAGCGCTACCGCTCTAGACTGTTGGGGAGGGGCTCAGACGCGGGGATATCCTGTGGTTGGTCTGCGGAGAGCGATCGTCGGGAAAGCAGGCGCAGATACAAGCCATAGGAACAAACAACCCTCGTGAACTTGAGCAAAAACCCAACAAGATCTGCGTACTTGTTCAGTTGAGCGTGCGTGCTGCTCTAGATGGACTAGCTTGAAACCCAAAGCTGCATCCTGAGTCCAGATTGAACGCAGCTCCTTCTTCTAGGTGAATCGCCAAGTCGCAATTTCGTCGCCAATTGAGAATTCTTGTAAAGTGCCCCAAATACGCTAGATAAATTAGCGCGGGAGATGCGATTAAATGAAATACCGGAAATATTTGGCGTAGACGTACCAAAAAACATATTTGGATGACAAGAAAGCAGCGTCGTTCTTTATTCCTCGCTCCCACGTACGGCCACCGGGTTTTTTGGACGGCTGAGAAGAAGAGCGCCGCGCGGAGCTGACCGCGAAGCTGACTAAGAGTTTTCTCCCGGGGGTGGCGGCGGGGAAGTCGGCGTCGGGGAGCTGGGTGGAGCGGCCTTGGGTCGGCGGGCTCTCGGACGAACGCGATCGTACTTAACGGCGATGAAGCCCTGATCGTAAGTCTTGCTTTCCACGAGCGTGAAGTTGCGTTGCGGAAAGCCGGTAGGGAAGACCGGAATGCCTTCGCCGAGGAGGATGGGCACAACACCGAGGTAGATGCCGTCGACTAGATCGTCTTTCAAGAATTCGCGGGCGAGTTCGCCGCCGCCCATTAGCCAGATGCCTTTGCCCCGGCGGGAACGAAGCTCGCGAGCTAGATCGGCCGGCGATTGATCTGTAAAAATCAGACCTTCGCGTTTGCCGGGAACTTGTGTGCGGGACATTACGTAGGTGGGCATTTTGGAATCGTTGAAGGTCCCGCCCATGCGTAGGGCTGCTTCGAAGGTTTTGCGGCCCATGATGGCGGCGTCGACGGTGGCGAAAAACGGGGCCATGGAATAGCCCTTGGGCATGAACAGGAAATCTACCGCGCCGTTGGGGCGGGCGATGTAGCCGTCGAGGCTGATGCCTACGCCGAGGACTATTTTGCGCACTCAGAAAATATAAACGATCGATCATTGATTTGAAAGAAAGGTGCGCGGGAAAGCGGCATGGAGTTGCTGCACGGAGATATGCCCGCAGTTCCAGTTCGAAACGAAATAAACGCCGGGTGCCAGGCTAAAGCCCGGCGCTACGAAGGCAAAGTTGCTTGGCGTGAGTTTCTTGTCCTGCTAGAGTCCGATTCGTGAAATCTTTGAGCATTTTATTGCGCGTAATTTTTGTGCTTGTGTTGGGATTCGTGGGGTGCGGATGTTTGCTTGCGCAACCGTCTTCTGGTGACCCAGCGGCGCTGTTTGCGCGGGGTGAGGCGGCGTTGCGCGCGAATGATTTGGATGCGGCCGAGGCTGCGTTTCGGCGGGTGGTGGCGATCGATCCGAAGACCGGCGGGGCTTACGCGAATCTTGGCGTGATTGAGATGCGGCGGAAGCACTGGAGCGCGGCGCTGGTGGAATTGCGCAAGGCGGAGAAGTTGGCGCCTGACGTCGCTGGGATTCGGTTGAATATTGGGCTGGTCTATTTTCATTTGCAGGATTATGCGGCGGCGATTGGGCCGTTTGCTTCCGTGGTGAAGGACGCGCCGGAATCGTTGCAGGCGCGCTATTTGCTTGGGCTTTGCGATTTTTTTACGGAGCGTTACGCAGATGCGGCTGAGGCACTTCAGCCGCTTTGGGAGAGCGAGTCGAATAATTTGAGCTATCTGTATGTGCTGGGCATCGCTGCGGGAGAGGCGAAGCGGCCGGAATTGGAGCAGAAGGCGCTGGGGCGGTTGGTGGAAGTGGGCGGGGATACGCCGGAATTTCATTTGTTGATGGGAAAGGCCGCGCTCAATCGCAATGACGATGAGAAGGCTACACCGGAATTGGAGCGGGCTGCGGCGGCGAATCCCAAATTGCCGTTCGTGCATCTGTATTTGGGAATTGCTTACGTGCGTTTGAATGAGCACGACGCGGCACGGGCGGAATTTGAGAAGCAGATCACGCTCGAGCCGGATGCTGCCGAGGGTTATGACGAGTTGGGCGCGCTGTACGCGGTGCAGCGCGATGACCAGAACGCGGCGCGGTATTTTCGGTTGGCGTTGGCGCGCGATGCGCGTCTCGCGCGTTCGCAATTTGGATTGGCGGATGTTTTGCAGCGGCAGGGCAAATTGAAGGAATCGCTCGCGGCGCTGGATGCGGCGGAGCGGTTGGCGACGGATAGCCGCAACGTGCATTATTTGCGCGGGCGCGTGCTGAAGCGTTTGGGCCGCGGTGCTGACGCGAAGAAAGAATTTGATGAAGCACAGCGACTCGCCGACAAAGGCTTGGCGCGTGACGAGCAGATTTTGCGCGACAAAATCACGCCCGAGCCAGAGTTGATGAACACGCCGGAGTGACAGACGACGGAGGCCGAGCGCTGTTAGGCAAATGGCCGGAGGGCGGGGACGAAAGTCGGCTGCGATAGAGGGGCGGGCGCGTTCACATGTAATTTAGGCGACTTGGGTTATTCTGGCGGCGTCCAGACTGGGAGATGGCGAACATGAAAAAAATGATCGTTGTTGCGGCAGGCATTTGTTTCTGCGCGGCTACCTTTATATATGGGCGCGCGGCTGGTAGTAGTGCGCCTGCTCCCGAGCGGAGCTTTGAATTTACCTACGAGGTCCGTGTGCCCGCGCCAGCGGCCGGAGCCGGGGCGGTGCGCGTTTGGATTCCCGTGCCGATCTCCAGCGCCTACCAGGAAATCTCAGATTTGAAAATTGAGAGCCCAGTGCCATTCACGAGGACGCGCGATGCGGAATACGGTGACAGTTTCGCGTTCTTCGAACAGAAAGCGGATGGGGCGGGGTTCGACGTGACGATGCATTTTAATGTGCTGCGGCACGAGCATCGCGTTAGCCTGACGTCGGTTGCGAATCATGGGGCGGCGCCCGATCCGATGCTGGCGCGTTTTTTGCAGCCGGACCGGTTGGTGCCTATCAATGGGCAGATTGGCGAGCTTTCGAAGGAGCAGACGCAAACCGGCAGCGACAATCTCGATAAAGCGCGGCGTACCTACCTGTACGTAATCAAGACGATGAAGTACGACAAGACTGGCGACGGGTGGGGGCATGGCGACGCGGTGTGGGCCTGCACTTCGAAGCGCGGTAATTGCACCGATTTCCATTCTGTGTTTATCGGCATGCTGCGGGCGGCGGGAATTCCCGCGAAATTTGAAATTGGATTTCCGATTCCGGCGGACAAAACCGCTGCGGATATTCCCGGCTATCACTGCTGGGCGGAATTCTATTTGGATGGAGTGGGTTGGGTGCCGGTGGATGCTTCGGAGGCTTGGAAGCATCCCGAACTGCACGACTATTTCTTCGGTGCGCATGATGCCAACCGCGTGCAGTTTTCGACGGGGCGCGATATTCGACTGAATCCTTCGCAGAAGGGCGATTCGCTGAATTATGCGGTCTATCCTTATGCGGAGCAGGGCGGAAAAGCGTTCGACGGCGTGACTACACATTTTTCGTTCCGCGATTTGCCCGCGGGGGAGAAGAAGACGACGGCGACAGACGCGAAGAGTGGCGTTGATTCAGGAGTTCGGTAATCGGCGGCTTGACGGTCGAAGCGGCCTGCAAGAGATTTCGAATTTCGGATCAGTGCTGTCCCAAAGATGAAATCGAGATGCGCTATATGTTGCTGCGAATGAGTGAGATGGACATGAAAAGCGGTGAAATCGATTTGAAATTGCAGCAGCGTGCGCTGAGAAGCGGCGACGATTTTTCGTCCCGAAACGCTGTATTTTCATCTAGCCACCTTCAAAAGAACCACGAATTAGACTTGAATCGTCGCAAAATCCAATAACTTTTGAGAGCCCACCCGTTCGAGAAACCCCCGAGTTTATCGAGGTTTTCTCGCATCCCCGGCAGCTTTGGCGACACCGATCTGTGTACGACGCTGAAATCGTTCAACTTATCTTGGGACAGCATTGATTTCGGATTTGAAATTTCAAAGGAACACGCTTCTGCTGACACGCCGAGCCGATAGCTTGAGGAAGAGCGGCAGATTTTTCTTCGCTGAGCTTGCCGCTGGTGCCGTGGCTGCGACGGATTTCCATGCTTTCGGGGCGCCGCGCGCATTTCTGTGCCAACTTGAAACGTTTTGTGGATTTTCGTGCAAGTAGTACACACTTTTTCGCCGTTGATCGACGAAATCGTTAAGTTGTTTTTGACATCGCTTCCGGCTTTCATTAAGATGCATTCCCCTTCCTGAAATTTCTTTCATCGACAATTGGAGTTCGCATGCGGCTACTCGTCGCGGAAAATGATGAAGCGCTGGGCGTGTTTTTGCGCCAAGGGCTGGAAGCGGAGCACTACAGCGTAGACGTGGCGCGGGAGGGAGCGAGCGCGGTGGAGTTGGCCGCGACGCATACCTACGATCTGTTGATTCTTGATTTAAATTTGCCGGGGCTCGATGGCATGGAAGTGTTGCGGCATTTGCGGGCGCGGCCGGCGAATTTTCCGATTCTGATTCTCACCAATAAAACTCGCGTCGAAGATCGCGTGCGCGCGTTTGATGACGGGGCGGATGATTTTCTGCTGATGCCGTTTGCGTTCACCGAGCTTTCGGCGCGTGTGCGAGCGCTGCTGCGGCGCGGCGGGCGCGGGGCGGAGCCGGTGCTGCGTGCCGACGATCTGGAACTCGACCGGCTGGCGCGGATCGTGCGGCGCGGCGGCCGGCGCATTGAATTGACGCCGAAGGAATATGGCTTGCTGGAATTTCTAATGACGCATATGGGGCAGCGCGTGACGCGCCCGATGATCATCGAGAATGTCTGGAATTTTTCGGGCGAGACGATGACCAATGTGGTGGACGTGTACATCAATTATTCCTCAGCCCAAGTCGACAAGCGCCGCGTCGGGCAACTCGCTCTGTCAATTCAAGTAGCCTTCCAGCAAATGGGAATCTTTGACGCTTCCAATACAAAAGTTCCCGTAGCCGATACCGAACCCATGCCCTTCTCGAAAGTCCAGATGATCGAAAACGCCAAGCGTCTCGCCACTCTCGGGCAAGTCGCCAGCTCGCCGCAGGGAGCGACCACCGGTTCGCCCTCGCCTCCGGACGAGCTCAACGAACTCCGCAAAGAAC
>Ga0210383_10001447_pt1 | contig 21734 bp, 26 predicted proteins | sample IncBWC14OmetaG_FD_160072 | JGI IMG/M metagenome (GOLD analysis project Ga0210383, IMG submission 160072) | Forest soil microbial communities from Barre Woods Harvard Forest LTER site, Petersham, Massachusetts, United States - Inc-BW-C-14-O ... | reverse complement strand
TGATGTGTGGAAAGGTAGGGTGTGTTTGTCAGGTGTAGTGGAGACAAGAAGTGACAAATCAGATGTGGGGAATGTGAGGTACATAGGGTAGGGATTGTGAAGGCAGTATATGTGGGTGAGGTCTTGTAGGGAGGAGGAATGTGATGATTATGTTTTGGGTACTTGGGGAACGTGGGTAAGGTGTAGGGGATGCATGAGGTGTATTGATGAATTAACAGGGAAAACAAGGTAAGGTGGAGGGGACAGACAGTGAGAGTGAAGGATGCATGCATGTAGGTAGCAGAATAATGGGATTTCGGGATTTTAGATAGGGAATGAGATGGGTACGAGTTGTCGGGGCACTTGAAGCAAGTGGGTGAGATAAACACATGAAGTGTTGGTGGCCAGGGCGAGAAAGTGTCATGCAGGGAGTAAGAAAGATGGTCTCGGATGAGGGCAAGAACAGGTGTTCAGTGTGCACTCAAGGGTGTAAGGGACACTATCACAAAGAGGTGATCAGATGGAAGAAGTAGAACTGGGAAAGAACTCATCTCTTATGATGGTAGCGACAGTGCCGCAGTCGAGGTGGAGGTAAATGTGGGAGGGTGTTCAAGAGGGTCAGCATGCGAAAGGTGGACTAGATTGGGAATTGGGCAAGTCTGAGGAGTCAAGAGTTTGGCAAGAAATGAGTATGAGAACATGCGAAAAGGGAGATACGAAAGGGTGGTCTTGATGCGAAAGATTGAAGGGCAGATTCAAGTAAGTCTTCGGTTAGGCCTGGTTATTATGTTTGGTAGTTGAGAGGAATCTGTTAATGGAGCTTGAAAGTCAAGGGAGAGTTGATCAGGAGTGTTGGAAAATGGTGGGGATCAGTGAGCAGAAAGATAAATTTAAGATAACTCAGTGCAAGAGAATGCGAAAGGGACATGACAGTATGTTATGGGAGTGCGGAAGAAATACAGAGGGATCGGCACAAGAGATTGATGGGCCAGTGACAGTCTTCGGTTATGTCATGTTAATTTTGGTTGCAAGGTTTAGTGTTGAAAATACAAGAAAGCATGAATTGAGGAGGTCTGGAGAGACTCTGGGAAGCCCAGAAGTCTCGCGAGAGAACAGTAACATGAGAGAAAAGATAGAATGCAGGAAAATGAATGATAGTGGGGATCAGCAAGCAGGAAGGTAAATTAAAGAACACTCAGCATGAGAAAAATGTGAAGGGAACATGACAATGGGTTATGGAAAGTGCAGAAGAGATTCAGAGGGATCTGGAGAGTCACTCGGGTAGGGTATTGACGAGACAATAGGGAAACATGAGAAATTAGTGAAAAGAAAGAGGGGGAAGATGACAGTAAGAGAGGAAGAATTGTGAGGCCACATATGTGTCCCCCCAACAAGTTAGAGGTATGGTGCCCCAGTGGAGGTGCTGGGGCACATGGTACGATTACCTAACTGATCTCCCCTTGCCTTAACTTATCCTTGAGCCGTTTGTTCCTCACGTCAATAGGTATCGTGGAGTCATCCAGGAATTTTGGCCAAAAATCAACTTAGTCTCATTGGGTCATAAGTACATAGGTACTTCCATCAAAATCCATATTCTATATACTAACTTACAGCACTTTTTTTGCAACTTTGGGTTGTTTGAGTCAGCACCTCACATTTGGCGAGGAATCACCAAAAAAGAAACCGAGACCACGGTTTGACGAATGGTTGAGTTCTGAAATATATTTTTGATGGATGATGTCAAGCCGGCTGGGAACGTTTACATAACAACGTGCTAGTCCCTATCCTAAACTCATAATTTGCGAAGTTTCGAAATATATTCGTTTAGGGTAGGTTTTAGGTTGAGAAATCCTGTGGGAAGTCACCCGGTACTCACAGACTTTATAGGTTCCACCCAAGCATTGGCCCCCCATTCCCTCAGGCCCCAATACATTAATCTGCTTTTTGACGCAAGGTCCGGGCGGTAGATCTCCATTTTAATCGGAGCTTGAAATGCCGCTGGTGCTCGATCACTCTCGCTTTGCAATGTCAAGACTCAGCTAATTTCATACTAGTAGTATTACAAAACCTCTGATACCTCTGATACCCAATGCCAATCCTGCGTCGGCTTCCTCTCAGAGATGATACTTTCCGCGTTCTCCTAACAGGTTTCGGAGTAAGCTGCTAAATTATGTCGATCCAGAACCATCTAATGTTGTTTGCAAATCTAGCCATTTTCTCATTATGAGGAGAACCCATCCTGGCTCGCGGTCAAACCACTACATAACACTATCCTCTGCATGGATTCTCCTTCAGACCCCATAGTTCTCGATGATCAAGTTGTCATGTCCGAAAATGGCCTCGGCAGAACAAAACGTCTAATCCATATTTCTTCGTTGAAGATACCAGTCACATATGAGGCTGTTCTCGATGTCGTACCGGGATTGCATGCACGACCGCCAATATTACCAGCGTCTGAAGGTCCGTCCTTCCCACCCCCGCCGGAAACGCCATATGATTTCATCTTTCACATCGGGGTGGCGGGTCGCGGTCCCTTGCGAATGGAGAGATTGGGCCATAAACTGGGGTATCACATGAAGGATGCAACTGGGAAACTTGCATCGGTCGTTCGTTCCTCGCCAAAGGACTTCAGTAGGAGGGCCGATGATCCTTTAGCGGCGGAGAATATCGAACGGGAAAGGCTTGGTATGGATATTGTTGAAAGTGGTGGCGATAGTATTATGCGGCCAACCCGTGGCTTTGGAACTGCTTATGAGAACTTCCCTGACGAGATATCTACTGATATTGATGTTACGAGGCTCGTTCAAAGTCTGAGACAATCTGGCATCGAGGTATGCTATCTGACTTTGATCCAAGTCTATGACACGGAAATTAGTAACATTGATGATAGCAGATATACACCTCCATGGATGCTGGTCATTACCTCTGCGACTTCATATATTATTGTTCCTTGGCCGAAGCCAAGCGAAGCGCGAAACCATACGAGAAGCGAAAGAACACGCAAGTTCTGTTCTTGCACTGCCCGCCTGTCAATCAGCCACTCAGTACAGAGGAGGTAACTGAAGCGATCAAGCTGATCGTTGTGTGGATATGCCGCGAACTCCAACTAGCCGAGGAGTCCAGCGACGGTGCATCGGGACGAGGTTGAGGTTGCAGAAGAAAGAGGCTCATTATCTACCTGCGCACCGGGATTTCTTGTTAGTCGTATTGCTATCCCTTCGTTCATCTTTTGAGCGACAATTTAGTGAGAAAGGGGGGCGCTCCGCGCTAGCGGTGACCTTCTACAACGCCGATTGCTACCTTGGTCGCTTTATTCAACTAATCACCTAATCACCTATGCTGGCATCGTTCAACTAATCAACGGTACCTCATTCCTGGAATTCCCGAAGGTATGTTGTCAAAAAGTGATTAAGAGGCTCCCCTCCTGCCTTATTAGGAAGTATATATTGCCTTTTATGGGTTCTGGTACCTTTTGGAAATATTGCTCTTCACTATTTGCTCTATTGCTATGCATTTGAACAAGACCTCTGGGAGTGAATTGGACAACAGCAGGTTAGATTCATTTCTCACAATATCAGTGGGGGACAACACTGTGAGTGATGAACACAGGCACAAATGTATGTGATGAGCTGATGACCACCCTCTTGTGTCTTTGTTATCTGATGTTAAAGGTGCATTTCTGTTATGATTCTGTTATGATCACTTTTTTATTTCTTCACCCTTATCATCTTATCTCTTGGTCTTATCTCTTGATCTTCTCTATCTCACACTCCAGACCATTCCACGGACTATTATTAATCACTCTCATTGGTTTCACCCACATGCAGATCTTTATTGGTCACATCAGTTTCACCTCTGTTTCACTGTTGTTTCACTTTGGTTTCACTTTCTTCTGTGATGTTTCATCACATTCTATGCACAGCCTCACCTTGTAGTATATATATTCAGTAGTTTACATTGCCCACTGGGGTATTGACCTTATCTATTTCCAGGTCTGTGATTGATGCTCACCCATCCCTGGCTTATGGGTTCTCCACTGAGTACTGACCTCATCTTGTGATTCAGTCTGCCTAATGAAGCAGCAGATCCCTGGTGGATTGTCTGTGCTCAGGCTGGTCTCTTTCCTTGGACCTTGGGCCTTTGGCCAGTTGGTCTCAAAGTTGACATTAGACCAGTATCCCCCTTGTCTGGTATTCTTCTATTCGATAACCTGATCTTGACAATTGAGATTCTAGTTAAGCTGTTGATGCTTGTTAAGTGGACCTGGATCATTTGTGGTTGCTGACAAAGCTGTTGATACTTGTTTGGATCACTTGCTAGCCAGTCACTGACAGATTCTTCCTAAAACATCTCATGAACATTAAGTCTGATTCAGCTCAATCTCTAGACTTATAACCATTCCTTTCTATGATGAGGCAAGCTCTTCAATAGAAGGACTGGTAAAGCTGAGTTTAAATTCAGTATTGGTGCCAATTTTCTCAATCAGGACATTGTCAACTTAAGACCAACAATTGAGGGGGCTTGAGGTCCTATGACTTAAGGAAGGAGATCAATTGAGCACAAACAATTTACCAGGAGTCCAATTCTTTGTTAGTAGTATGGGATTACAAGACAAGGTCAATACTGGGGTGTTCTACCATAATTCTAGCTTGTAATATAGTGCCACAGACTACTGAGTTAGATACAATGAAACCAAATGAAAAAGGTAATGTTTGAATAAGGATAAAGATCTGAATAATAAGGATCTCAGACAAAGATATCACCAGTGATGCTGTGTGCTGCACACTAGTGAAACCTTGATAGTGTTTCAAGTCAAACTTCAATGGATGATAAGGTTCATGACTCAAAATAAGGTTCTAAAATGTGGTCAGGTGACAGGTCATAGGTTTTGATCATGTGAGTGATCATGTGAAAAGTTTCATCGTAACAGACATCATGAGATGTGATTGGGGCCTGCCCTAAATAAGGGTCAGTAAAGTTTTGTGGTCAGTTTACAAAGGATTCAATGGACTTTGTGCCACACTCAAGTTTCTTTGAATGTTGGAGTGAAAGAAGTCCACTAGACAACCAAGGCATATTCAGACAACTTTTAGTCACTGTGTTATGCTCTAAACCAAGAAGGGAGAGACTGTAAGTGTGCACCAGGCCCGATCATGTGATTGGGGTCCAATGAATGAACAAGAACAAGAAGACTTAGCGCAGTGAGAGAACTTCAGCTTCAACCTACAAAGGTTGTGCCACTTGCACCAACGTGTTCTTGAATTTCAGAATGACAGGATACTAAGTCTTGTGAGACTCAGAGAGGAAGTTAGACAAGTGAGTGATCAAGCAGCGAGTAACTGACAATATTTGAACTGGGGTACATGGGTAAATACTTGTGGTTTAGATACTAAAATAAGTTGGATTGGAACTCATCACACCCCAATTAGCCCCAATACTATTACAAAGGTGAGCATAAACATACAGAGGGTAACATATAGCGAGGGGAATGCATAAGGCATAGGAATTGGAGTGGAGAAAGTACAAGGGAGTAAGGAATAATCATAATACCATGCAGGAAGGCTATACACCTAAGCAGGGACATGTGCCTGGTGGAGTGTGCCACAAGAATGTAGCACATGGTTATGGGGCCAGGTTGGGGATCATATGGGCTCAGGGATGTGTGTGGGAAGGGTCATGTGATTATGTGAGATCAGATTGTGACAGCGGGAGCAGGTATTGATGCAGTGATGTATCATGTGATTGTAACAGTCGTTACACACTGCATGGTTGGCTGAGTTCCCTTCTTTGTACCTTTTAGTTTGTGAAGCCATCAACTTGATACCCTCTCATACAATTTCCTCAATGGACTCACAAAATCATAACAAACTGATATATTATGTGTTTGCCTCTTAGTTCATGTCACTTTTTGTTCATGAGGCCAAACTGTGACATGAGTGACTATACAAGTTGAAAAGTGAATGAAAACAACTACAAAACTTTACTGACTGTTATTTAGGGCAGGCCTCAATCACATCTCATAACATCCCAATTGAGAAAATCAGTGCCAATACTGAATTTAAACTCAGCTTTACCAGTCCTTCTATTGAAGAGCTTGCCTCATCTTTTAGAATGGACATTCACCAGTCTACTCAATCTCAATCACCCTCCCATCCACACCCCATAAAGTCTTACCTCCCCCATTATGCACTCTGCTCTCACCATGCAATTCTCCATACCTAACCCCAGCACTTGACTTGACTTGGCAATAGTGTGCAATGTGAATGGACAATAATGGTGATGGTAACAGACACATCCTGATGTGCAACAAGGAGGGCAAGCAATGGCTACCCTAGCCTACCCACATTGAATGTGGGTGCAATGGAAGGTAGGGATATGGGTTGCCCTGTGCCCTTGCAAACACTTGTGGCACATCAATTGACATGTATGCCATGTTGGTGAGGTTGCAAAGCACAAATCAGAGGGGTATGATGAAAAAAATTGCAGGTTCCATGAAACCCATAGTTGTTTCAACAACACTGCAGACATATGGGTATGGTGTTGGAGTTATCAACCTGTATCATACCCATGAGGAACCCTGATGGGTATCAGGTATGGATTCTCATACAGGCAGTGTAGCAAACAAAAATTGAAGTAAAACAGTTAAATTTTGACTGAGTTATGATCAAAATCATCAAAGAAGATGATCTTGACTATTTTGGGTGATCTATGACTTGTTTTGATTGCAAAACCCACCAGGACATGGGTAAAACTGAAGCAGAGAAAAACACTTTGAGGTTGTTTTGTACCAAATGCTAATGACATCACCTGTGTCAGGTCAAATTATGATTCAATTGGGCCGTTTATGGCAACTTTGTGTCCCGATGTGGCAGTTTGGCACAAATCCAGCTCAATCAGTAACTGGCGTCTAGACCGAAAAAGATGCTAGGATAGCATTAATATTGTAGGGACAGAGACTGAGGGTATCTTAACGAGGGTGGTATGCGGGATCTGAAGGTACGACATGGGCTATGGAAACTATGAGAAATGTCAAAACTATTATGTAATATGCTCAGAAAACCTCCAATGAATGTGGGCAATCCGCAGCGAGGTGCCCATGACTCTCGCAATCTTCGCAGAACAAGTCCTGAGAGGTCTTTGTGTCTACGGGTTGGTGTTTGGGGATCGTGGTGATGTCTTCCTTCAACAGATCACAATTAAAGATATCGTGTCCGGGCCTTTCACAAATTTCGCAGACTTCTTGATGAGAAGTGTCAGAGGCGGTGCTGCCTGACGTGGTCGAAAATCTGTGACGTGGTTCCATTGATTCAGTACTGTTCTTGGAAGACTTTTTCTGACGCGCCAGTTTGTCCTTCAATCGTTCAAGCTCTTGTTCGAGCTCGTCCTGATATCTAAAGTCAGCCAGCTGGCGCGGAAAACGACAAACATGTTGCATACTTCACGATAAATCTGCAAAACATATCCAATCAATCATCTCGCAATATATGAGATTGAGCTTACCTTGGACTCGACCAGTGCCTCCAGCTCACTGATTTCTTTGTTCAGCTGCAAAACATCGTGATTCGTCAGGATTGAATTGTACAGTTAAAAATACAGACGTACATCGTGCGTAGTTCTGGCGTTCTTCATTTCTGCATCTGCTAGACGCTTGCGTAATTGTTCCAGGTCCGTCTGTCGATCGAATGAGAAAATTCTACCGAGAACTTGCACCCAGGACAAACCTCAAATCTCAGTTTCTGTTCCTTTAATACGCGTGGCAAGGACTCAATATCGACAGATTCGGCATTAGGCGGATAGTCCTCTAATGCCTGTTCTTCGCGGTTCAAGCTTTGATCGAGGCCCTCTTCAAAAATTTTAACCTCCTGCGATGGCGATGTAGGTCAGCAAAATCGAACCGATTTAAAAGAAGGCTGTTACCTGACGAAGTTGATCAGTCTCGGATAACAGCAGCTGGTTCTCCGAATCCAGAAGTTTATTTCGTTGGGTGGCTGCCAGGTTCTCTTTTTGCAGTTCTTGTACAATATGCCTGAAGGAAAATTGATAAACAGCAGATAAGAGGTTGGCTCATGGTTAGCTGACTTTAGTCCTGTAATCTCCTCCCGAGCAGCCGTAAGCTCATACTTTGAGGATGGTGACTGTGGTGCAGGTCTGAAAGATTCTTGAAGACCACCATGGACCGGTATGTCGCGGTTGACCTTCTTTAGAGAATCGAGCTCCGCCGAACGATCAGTCAAAGATTGACGCAATGTGACTAGGTGATCCTCCTGGTCTTCCTTGATTTGCACCAGCTAAACGGAAGGTCTGACTTTGAGCCAACAATGAAATCGGGTAAGCAAAGTGACTCACGTGGTCATTCTTAGCTTGGAGATTCTTCAGGGCTTCCTGCAAGTCGTGCAACGAGGTTTTATCTGCATGGTCTTTGTACCCGCCTAGCTTCAATTTCTTTGTGGTTTGTTGCTCGTTGGCTCGAGACTCATCAAGCAAATGTTGAAGCTTCACAATCTCTTCATTGAACCGTGCTCGGTCGGTTGATGCCCTTTGAGCAACTTCAGCCACCCTCGCCGACAGATCACCGGCTGAGCTACTTGCAACCAAACCGTCGAGATTCTTTCAAACCAGAGTTCAGATAGTTACGCGGGCAATAAACATCATTCAAGTCACTCACAGTAAGTTCTGCCCGTAAAATTTCCACTTCCGCCCTGGCATTTTCCAGCGCGACAGTGCTTTCTCTGAGAGCCTCTTCAATTTCTTCCACGCGACTTCGAGCGCTGACCTCAGACTTAAACATCCTTTCTACTTCCTTGCGCCCCTCATTCAACTCTTTCTTCATTGCTTCTTCCTTATCTTTCAGCCGTTTCATCCTTTCCCGTAAGACAGCCTCCTCCTTCTCTGACGTTGCATGCGCATCTTCAAGGATGTCCTCCATTGTCGCAACCTTCCTTTGCAAGTGGTGAACTTGATCTCGGAGTGTTTCATTGTCAATCTGTGTGGCAGAGGAGGTTTGAGAAGCTGACATTGGAGATGGTGTGCGTAAACCACGGCCAACTCCTGCTTCCAATGATGCAATTCGGTTCTCGAGCTCATATCGCTCGCTGTCGGCTGCACTGAGACGTTCTTCATACAGAGCAATAGTTTCCTGAATAAGGTGTCAGTACGTGCTGGTATATGAATGAATACAAGATGATCTCACCTGACCAGCCTGCCTCAGCTCGTCAACCTGGCCTCCAAGCTCCTTTCTTTCTTCCTCCAGCTCCGCATAAGCTTTCTCCATCCGAGACTCCAACGAAGCGATGTGGGCATTCTTAGCCTTCAAACTTGAGTCGTTTTCCAGTTCTGCACGTTCCTTGACTTTGACGGCCTCTTTCAAAGACTTCACCAAAACAGTGCTGTCATCTAGTTTCAATTGAAGAACTTTGAAACGGATCTCGCTTTCGTGCTTCTCATTTTCCAAAGCTGCCAGGGTCTGTTGATGATCTCGGTCCAAGGACTGCAGTCGAGATTCTCGATCGTCAAGAGAGGCCTCAGCTGTTTTGAGTTCTGCTTGAAGAAGCGAAATTCGACTCCTAGCCTCATCACGCTCAAGCTGCAGGGCGCTCACGCGGAGTTGTATATCGGAGTCGGAGTCGGAAGTATTTGGAGCTGATCGCAGACGATCGTTCTCGTATTCCAACGCATCTACTCTAGATTGTAGCTGCTCAATATGAGCCCGTTCATCTGCAGTAGTGGAGCGAATAGACGCGGCAGAATCTGGACGCGGTGAGCCATGACCCCGCGTAGAGGATGAGTTTCCCGACATAAGCTGGGCGATTTTGTCCTGTAAGACTCTCCCGTGGTGTTCCAGATCAGTGAGAGGGGATCCGACGTCTGGCTTATCGTGGTGCAACGCTGGGTCGTTTAAGGATATGGAGCGAGATGAACTAGAGGCACTCGGAGAAGCCGGGGGTGGCATGGCAATAGCGCTTGGTATTCGAGGACGAGGGGTGTTTAGGGATGGACGACCCTTAATTGGAGTGGTAGAGGGTATTCCGCCCACATTGGAAACTCGTCCGCCCAGGCCGGGTTTCGGTGTGCTGAAAGGGGATACTATGGGTCGAGTCGGGGATGTTGTGAAAAGAGAAGTTTGCGCAGGTGACGGAATTGAGCGAGCGGGGGTGCTGATTCCGGCATCACGAGAACTGAGCTGTTTCGCAGTCATGGACACGTATTTAGAAGCTCGAGAGCCCGCAGTGATCTTGTTAGTTAAAGACGAGCTGCTGGAATTGGGTGTGTTCGTGGATTTTGCGAGTGTTCGAAGCCGTGCGCCTGCAGCGGGAGTGGTTCCTGGTGTAGCTCGACCAGTTGACCTAGAAGGAGTTATTCGACCGTTTGAGATAGAGGTTAACGGCGTGGTTCGGCCGTTTGGGATTGATATAGAAGTCGAAGGCGTGATGCGTCCAGATATCGACGGAGTAGCACGGCCTCCACGAGAAGAGGCCACAGAAGACGGCCGGCGGACAGCACCTACGCCTACTGTAGGCGGCGAAAGCTTTGTCGTTGCAATAAAAACTCCACAGTTGGTGGGGCATGAAAAGTACTGCTTCCTGGCGTACTAAGTGAGTCATGCAGCTTTTGTGAAAGAACTCGGAAGGAGATGGACCGAAACAACGTCGCCCCATTAGTTGAAGACAATCGAATCAACAATAGTCGCCCATGAGAAGCGGAAGGAAGTGGCGAATGCATGAGGAGTGCCTCGCGGAATGAGATGGGGTTGGAAAATATGGACGTTTTACTCGGCCAAAGGTGTAGAGTGGAAGTCGAGTCGTACTCACCCGTTAACAGTACCATTGTTTTTCCCTTTACCGGCAAATCCTCCACTCAACTCGACACCTGCAAACATGCCAAGTTTGCCTTGGATTTCGCCCATGTATCTCAACGTTCCCTCATATCCGAGCGACTCGATTCTGACATTGTCTCCAACCTCAAAAGTTCTACCGGCCCGACTCGCACTCCTCCCAAATAGATCTGAATGGCGACTTGGAGGGCGTGCAGGTGTTTTCACCCGTTCCTGAGTAGAACTGACTGCTGACGACGAGGAAGCGACAGAAGACGGGCGGCCTGAAACCGAACGTCGGCCTGAATGAGAAGATGAAACGACGGATTGAGGGGATAGTGACGCGGTAGAAATATCACTAGTACGATGGTGGGCGGGGTCGTTTGCCTTGAGTGCATCTGCAAAGGCGCGGGACATGTATTCAACATCTGGGGTATGACCACCATGTTGAGGAGGGGTTGCGCTTGACGACGAGCGCGATCTGCCTGGTGTGGGAATGCCACTGGGTTTTCCAGGCGTAGGTATAGCGGATTGTCGAGGTTTGCCTGGGGTCGACATGAACTGGAGAGAGAAAGTATTTAATAATAATAATATATTCAATGATATATTTAATAATCCGTCGGGTCACGGTGACATGTGACCGGTGACATGGCCTCTGGTTGAATCGCTCGGCCAGCCAATCATGGAGCAAGTCGTAGATCACCTGTTTCCATCTGCTTACCATCTTAATTTTGACCGCCAACATCACTCTCAACATCATCCCCATCATCAGAACCACCCAAACACCCCCTACCAGCACCCAATTTATTACTCAAATCTACCCTCTAGAAACTCCTCTCCACGTCCATCATCCCCCCAAACCCGTTCTCCCGATGATCTTTACATTCACTCCATCCCCACTTCAGAGCTCGACCGACCGAGTACAGTCGATCAGATCCACGACGATGCCCCCATCGACGAGGAACCTCTCTATGTCAATGCAAAGCAGTACTTTCGTATCCTGAAGCGCCGCGTAGCACGCGCGAGGCTGGAGGAAGTACATCGTTTGTCTAGACAAAGAAAGGTGCGGCCACCTTCACTCTATAGCTATTTTTATTTAAATTTTATTTAAATTATTCCAGCCATACCTTCATGAATCCCGTCATAAGCACGCCATGCGCCGCCCCCGCGGCCCAGGCGGTCGCTTCCTCACCGCAGAAGAGATCGCAGCCCAAAGAGCCGCAAACGGTGACAATCCTGGCACGTCTAACCACGTCGATCAGGACGATCAAGAAATCGATGACGACGACGTGCCCATGGATATCCACCCCTCCCAAACCATCCACCCTACAATCCACCCACACGATCGTGATGCATTCATCCACACACGTACACCCGACCCCATGGCCATGATGAATCTCCCATATCGACCACTCAACCCCCCCCCTTTGCCCTCCCCGCGCATCTCCCACTCGCAACAACCTCAACACCCCATGTCTTCCCCGCAAATCCCCATCTCCCCACCACCCAAATCCACCACCCCCTCCCGCAACATCTTTGCTCAGCACCAGCATCCTCACGTTCACGTCGATGCATCAACAAACCCTTCACCCATGCCCCTTCGCTCGCCGTATCCCACAACTGTCCAAATGCACCATGTTCCCCATCCTCACGTACATGCGAGGCACCACCCCCATCTCAACTACTCCCAAGGAGGTTACGATAGAGCGGGAAATTTGAGGCCCATTGGCGAAGCAGATGTTCAAAGGAGGACTGAGGATATGATTCAGTTTGGGACGAACGTTGCGGCTTCGGGTTCTTGACACTGCTTCCGTGTACTCTCTTGTTATTCTTACTGGACTTGCTGCTATCTGTGTACTCATAATATGCCACAATGTCTGCATGTGAGCCTGTGCCGAAAATTATGCGGTTTATCACTCTTTCTATGTTATGGTTCCACATCCATCGCATACTCATCCTCAGTATCAACAAGAACGTCCTGCCGTGTATCAACAACCACAGCTCCCCTCGTATCGACAACGATGTGCCCCCGTGTATCAACAATGGCATCTGGTGTATCAACGACATCTGTGTCAGCCTTCTCCGAGTGCTGCACAAAACCCCCCCCAAGAGGAAGGGGTCTAAATAACACGAGTGCTTTGCTTGGGTCTCTAGTCTTCCCTAATCCCACGTCATTCTGGAGTGACCGAAATTTGATGCGCTCCAGGAGGGCAGGTGAGATGGCGAGGGACGCGGGTTCTGGGTCTGGGTCATCCCCTGTGTCTTCCTCATCGGAAGAGGAATCGAGGGTGGTGATGACTATGCCTGGAGATGTGTTATCATTGATCGGATAGGATGAAAGGGCCATCACGTACGATCTGGTTCTGGTTCGTACCAGGATGAAGACTTCATTTTGATATCGGCGATTGAAGATGTGGCGTGAGATGAGAGTGGGGATACGGGCTCTTTGATGGAGGTTGGACGGAGGATGGTCGGTGTTGGGGACTCAGCGTCCATCGCGAAGGGCGTGGACGCGTTAGTGTTAGAGAAAGAGTTGGGGAATTTGGAACTACCAAGCAAAGGGGATTGTGTGGTTTGGGGAAAGGTAGGATTCGGGAATGCACCGCCGACACTAGTAGCATTGACGAGGAGTGGGTTGAGCGTGAGGTGGGCGAAGCCACTCTCAAGGGTGTTGCATCTGCGGCGTTTCACGTCAGGGAGTGGGGTACTGGCGTCAAAGTCGTCGGGACTGGGAGAGGTGGTTGAGCGGGGCGATGAAGGATTTTTGCGTTTCATGCTGGGCTGATTGAACCAAGGATGGCTCGAAGTCATCTTAATATTGGATACAGTCACTTGGCAGTCAGTCCAGATCGGCGTTCATGAAAGACGCGAACTTTCGAGCAAGTATATCATGTGATCACAAGTAAAAGCAATTCAAGAAATCAAGTCGAATGTTCGGGCTGAACCCATCTCAATAATCACTCTAGCAAGCCGTGTGTATTGCGATAATCATACTGAGATAAGATGTCATGCAGTTCAGGGCCCCATCCTCCCTTAGCCTCGCTTCTTCGACACACCGACAGTCTTGCCACGGCGTCCTGTATATAGACCATCAGAGATGCACCATCACATCTCAAACCACACTCACCAGTAGTTTTGGTGTGCTGCCCCCTGACCCGTAGACCCCAGTAATGTCTCAGACCACGATGAGCACGAATCTTCTTCAGCCGCTCAAGATCATCACGTAGTTTCGAGTCCACACCGTTGGACAGAATCTGGGAGTTTTTCCCATCAACAATGTCCTTTTGTCTGTTCAGGAACCATGTGGGAATCTTGAATTGCGTGGGGTTTTGGATAATGGTCACGATGCGCTCCAGCTCATCAGAGTTAAGCTCTCCAGCGCTGTAAATAAGTCAGTTCAATACAATTTGGTGGGCAATGACAGGATGTCAGGCGTACCGCTTGTTGAGATCGACATCGGCCTTTTTGCAGACCAAGTTGGAGTACCGGCGACCGACACCTTTGATTTCAGTTAAAGCGTACATGATTTTACGTTTTCCATCAACGTTGGTGTTGAGGAGACGGAGAATGTGCTAGACTTGTATGTTAGTTTCTGGCTACACGGGTTATAACTCCCATCTTACCTGGAATTGCTGGTGGGCCTCGGGAACAACGAGAGACATGGTAGATAGTCTGGGGGAAGCAGAAGGGACAAATTAGTTTGGTCACATCGGGTACCGATTCTAGCCATCCATCCCAAAATCCTCCGATTTGCGCCATTCAACTTGGAGTATTTGCGTCCTCCCCCTCGGATTCATCTCAACGGAATTGAAGGTCCTTACCTTGTACAAGCCCAGTTTGAGTTGCGGTAAACGGTGTCGAATTCACAACACTGTTGGTGCGGCGGCATCTTCCATACGCGTGCCATATTTGTTTTTGGTGGCGTCTCGTCAAAATCCCATAGGCCGAAGCTCCCCTGTATGTCTGTCCGGATTTTTGCGGATTTGAGGGCCTCAAAAATGACCTAATCTTTGTCCGGATATTGCGGATTTGGGGCTAGCGGCAGGAGTGTGCACCTGAAGGTCTATCCGCCTATTGCGGATTTCAGCGGCCCATGAGAGGGCTAAGTCAGGTGATCCGCCGAATGTGGCGGGCCGCTTTTTTTTTTGGGTGAATGTCACATTTTGGCTAGTGTCACGTTATGTCACGATGGTGATGAGTGACAGGGTCTGTCCGACTTTGCAGATTTGAGGCCAAAAAGATTGGAGATTTTAGGCTGATTTCAAGGTGTTTTGCTGGACAGACATATAGGGGAGCTTCCGGGGGCCTAATCCCATTCCCATGGTTGTGATGGAGTGGGTATACAAGGGTATACTGGATTAATGATCCGATACATGTAGGCCAAATATAGCCCTGGAGACAACCCAGAGATGGTTTGGAGAAATTTCAGTTGGCTCCAGTGAATTTAGGCCATCCTAAGTAGTTCCTGTGTCAAATAAAGGTTGTAAATGTAAGGCTGTGCTCAAACCATGCCATTTCTGCAGTTGTGAGGTGTTTGGCAAGACCTTCACAGCCAGTAAAATTTTCACCAATGCACTTCAGGGTTGCAATTGCAAGCTCCTGGCATCAATGGTAGATATTACCTTATTCATGTCATTGTTTTCAATTTATGTGATTTTACTAAATCTCAATGTCCTTTAAGCTGTCTGAAATTCAAGTCAATATTGACAACTACACAATATGTGCTTGCTTCAATTGTGGACCTGGTGGAGTGGCCTCAAAATACCACCTCACATGTGTAGAATTGGAGCAGGTACCAAAGAACCAGACCCACACATCTTGTATGTTGTCTGGGACTGGCTGAGGCAAGCAACAGCAGTGATGATGTAAATTGTCATGTGAATTTCCTTATATAGAAATGTGCCTCATTACATGGTAGGTAGTCCCCTCCTGAGGCCAATAATAATAATAAATGACCCTAGGTCAGATTTTATTTTACCGGTATACCCTTGTGGGTATAATGCAATAATGAAGATATACACTAGACAGTGTAGACACTGGGATGTGGTTTGCAAACCTCTAGAACCAGATGCAAACCTGAACCACACCTGAGGTTCAGAGGGCAGGCTGAGAAGTTTTTTTCAGTTCTATTTGCAAAATTTAGCTGAAATAACACAACTTTACCTTCCAAACCTCTGGTGCACCAGGTTCACACCCAAACCTTACACTGTGAAACCCATAAGGGGGAAAAATCACCAGAACATATGGTGAATATTGACTTTCACCCAAAAACCAAGTACTGACCTAGTACTGGGTAATATTTAGGTGATTCTGTATGACTTGGTATGTGAGTTCTATTCACCTTCCTCAATATATATGATCTCTTTTAGGTATGTCAAACCATTATTGGGTGGTACATCAGATGAAATTGAATCACCAATGATTTTCATCTATTATCTGAATATTTACAAATGGCCTGGGCCTTATTTACTAAATTTTCAGGTGATAATCACCCTAGAGAATCTCTTTCACACCTCTAAATAATGATCACAATATCATTAAATATTTGTCATTATCTATAATACAAGTTATAACTGCATGAAGCACATTTTGTGATAACTATCTCCTAGAGGTGAAAATCACAACATTCAGAACAGAATCATAAGTAGCTCAGCTGAAAGAGTGGTATTTGTAGATATATATTTAGACATTTTTACATTCCTTTATGAGTAAGTGGTAAAGTGCTTTGAAAATGGCAATTTTGTATGAGCTCTTGAGTTCAATCCTCTGATGAAGCAAAGTTTAATTCGTGCATGAAATTCCAACACTACTAGGTGATATTCATTAGAATATCAGATGAAATTAAATTACTTATTTTTAGAGCGTTTTTAGGTAAAAAAGATGTCAATGAAAATCACTTGATAATCAGAGTAAAATCACTTTCATAATTGTAGGTTTATAAACTCATAAAAGTAGTGATTTTCACTTACAAAATAGCAAGTGATTTCAGTCATAAAAGTAGGGATAATCACCTATTTTCAGCACCATATAACCAAGTGATTATTAGCCTGTACTGGTGATATTAACCATTCTTCTGTGTGTTTTAATCTGTGCTTTTCACAGTGTGGGTCTCATAGTGTTAGGGTCCAGGTTCAGGTTCAGACAAAAAGTGCCTGAACTCACACCAAACTGAACTGCAGACAGTCTACCTAGTAGTAGTAGGCAATGGATATTGTTGACATCTAACTATTTAACCACAGTGCTAAATGCTGCAATGCATGCAAAATCTTGGCCTGTTGTTTAGAATTTAGCAGAAGGGATTTAGGTAAACTGTTCAGATCAGTAGATGTTGCCATGGCAAAGAGGTACAACAACTTTAGTAGGATTAGCTATTGAGTTATCCATTTGAATAGCTATTTCTCAGCCCAATACTTACAGCAGTTTCCAAATATGTTGGCCAAGGGTATGCTGGCTATGAAAAAATTTACCTAGGGTCAGGAGTTTTTTTTTAATAGCTCTCAGGAACCTACCAACTATGTAATCAGGGGTATTATATATATGGTAATTCATGTGACTATCACATCATTACCTCCTGCCATCCTTTGCTCACCCCACCCCTGAAGAAATACATGACAGACACATCCAATTCTTTGGCACTTGCTCCATTCCAATACATGCTAGGTGGTACTGCAAGTCAATGAGTCTGGCCCATCCTGACAACTGTAAACTTGAAAATGCATTACAGTACCCATTCACATGTTTTCTTGCACTGGACAACTTCAATGGTGCTAGCCTCAATTTTGTACTACAGTTATGTTTGATGGCTTATTACATAATTGTGACTTATTGTGACTAGGGCTGGCCAAATACAATTATATTATATTTCTTGGTGTAATGAAATATAATCATATCATATTGAGCACCCTAGCCCATGTATTTATTGGAAGTGTAACCATATCATATCATATTCAATTTGTATTCATAATTAATCATAATTTAATCATATTAATTTTTGACCTTGAGATAATTTACCCCATCTCCAAGGCCCTTCTTCAACCATTCCTTCATAACAACTGTCTTCAATGTGGATTCAACAGTCGAGGAGGACTGGGAGTCAGAGAGTGTGTTCTTGCTACTGGAGAATAGTTGTTCAACAGAAATACTGACACCAGGGATTGCGAGCAATGTGGGCTAGCACTGGGAAGTCAGATGAGGGTGTAACTTAGTAAGCATGCACAAGTTCCAGACCATATTTTCCTCTCATGACACACAGCTCCTTCTGGTCATCCAGCACTTGGAATACATGCTCCCATGCCCAGTTGAATGTGTAGTGGGGGCCTTCTGTAGTGTTGTGCTGTTGATCTGTGAAATATTTTGCAATCAGTCCATCTTTTGCTCCACATGGCAATGTTGTCAGTAGCTTCTTGATCAACCCACTGAGTTTTTGAAGCAGTTTCTCAAGCTGTTGCTTTTGAATTTGTGGGGATGTTGATTGAGACATGGAGACAGGTCACAGGTCAGAGAAGACTTCAATTAAATTTTCAAGGCCTGTAATTGCAAGTGCCACTAGTCAAGCCACAAGCCTAGTCGAATTGGGAAGGCATTTGGCTATTTTTGTGTGTGTGAAGACATAATTTTGTACCTGAAAAGAATAAATTATTAGTATAATTAAATATGACCCCTGTATTATAATATAATCATATTCATATTGTACTGTATTCATCTATATTGCTGAGATTCAGAATACGGCATCGGCATATTATAATCATAATATTCCAAAGTATTCAGTTTGTACTATTAAAATATATTAATATTCTTGGACAGCCCTAATTGTGACATGGGGTCAACCTTGGGTCAACCTCAGTTTAGGGACCATTGTAACCTATTGTAACCAAACCAAACCAAAACCAAGTTGCCAAATAGGGCCTTAGGGCCCGATCAGTTGCACAGCTTCGCTAGTCTCTACCTGCCAAAATCAAACCTGTGGCTTCTGAAATCCCAAGGTTTTGCTTTGCAAACCAATGTACTGCTTGGCTGCACCAAGGCTTTTGTCACACTAGCACTAGACAACATCTGACAGGATATTCGGGAGACTCCAAGGGCAGCAATTTGCTAATTGGATCATCAAATGCTGTGATCTGATTGGCTGAAATATATGGTGCTGAGTTAGGATGTCAGCCAAATTACCTGATTTATCATAGAACCTCATAGCACGCTGTTCACGACCCTCATCAGCCTCATCATCTGAAAAACAAAATGTGTGACAAGCCATGAAATCCATGTGACCATGGGTTTGCTTTTTGTATTAAACGAAGCGACGTGGTGCCGACTACAAAGTCCCTGCAGCCGATCAGGCCCTTAGAAGTTAGTATGTGTTCTCCACAAGTCTCTACAACTGCGTTTTGAACACGGTCACGTGACGTGACTTTGTAATGACTTGGCCTGCGGGATCGGTTGTCAGATAGTACTATCATATATACGTGTTGCTTGGAGGATGACAGCAAGGAAGGTGCGATTCCACTTCATTAGGGTTAATAGCCGACATTCAATTCTATCCAGGAATGGTGCAAATCTGTGGAGATCTTCAAGGACAAGGTGGACTCTATTCGCAACGACATATGTGTCACTGAGACGGAAGAGACATGGGATGCCATTGCTCAAAGCATCTCTAACCTGACTATGCTGTGTGGAAATGGTGGCTGTGATTTTCCGGCAGAGATAATTACGACGATGCGAGAGTTTTCTCGTCCTATCAACAGAGCAATGAATTCGGAACGAACAAGACTATCCGGAGCGGCCATCGATCTCATTGGTGTGGTGGCATCTGGTTTGGGCATGGGATTTGATCCGTTGTTACCTTTGTTCTTTCCTGCACTGCTCGCACTCTGCAGCCGCACGAACAAGGTGATTATCACCCGCACACGAACGTGTATCCTCACCATCATCGAAACAACACAACTGCCATCTATTCTCCCATATTTTCTCCAATCGGTCAAAGACAAATCGTCCTCGTTACGACTTACTGTGGCAGAAGGTGCTCTGGCGAGCATGAACTGCTTCAATCCTCCCGATCTGGAAAAGGACGCACGAGCCCGAGAAATCGAGGCCATCATACGCGCAACTGCTAGAGATGCCAGTGCAGATATCAGGAAGGTCAGCAGGAAGGTTTTCGAGGCATATAAACTTTTGCTCCCAAGCAGAGTGGACAGGTATGTGCAAGCACTTTATTCGAGCTTTTGCGTCATGATGGATCGATCCATCGCAGGTTTACAGCGCCTCTTACCCCAACTATGAGGAAATATCTAGACATCAAGTCTACGAGCTCTACGACGCGGTCGCATCCACCGACCCTCCCTCGGATGCCACAATCTTCCCACCCAACGCATACAACTTTGCAAACTACACGTAACCCCTCATCATCCACGTCCGGATTACGCTTGACAACGTCCATGTCCGCATCCCGCCGTCCACATCCTCATATAAGATGTACATCATCTCCATCCATCTCCACCGCCGTACCCTCCAGAATGGCTGAGCACACAATTCCAGCTGGAAAGATTCTAAAAGGATCACACGGCATGCTCCCACCGGAGTATATTCCTATACGACTTGTTCAACAGTCAATGCAAATTTCCGCTCCGCGTTCCACATCGACCATTGACAACCGTAAGCACACGATTTCTGGGGCCTCGGTTGCCCCCGTGTGCGGTGAACGCGGAGTTTCCACCTCGACCAAAATTGTGCCATTAACAGTGTCCTCTGGAAGTACGATACGTCCAGTTCCAATATCCGGTGTCTCTGGTCTTATGCGGCGTTCCCGCTGTGCATCGGCCTTTGTCGCGGCTTCTGGAAGCGCCAGCATTCCTCATCGCTCAGTCACTGTTTCTACAACTGACGATGGACTGGCACAGCCTTCACCTGCAGGCATGCCAACTCCCAAGGCTCTTCCAGGCATAGTTGGGCAGAACACGGCAGCAAGCGTGGCGCGGAGAGTGAGAGTACCCGTTCCAGTCGAAACCCCAAACGAGGGAGAGTCGGAAATGGGAAAGTGTAGTAGACCCACCTCGCGGATCGATAACTCCACCTCGACACTCCCTACACGACCTGAATCATCTACAACGCTATTTGACAAAGCTACGGAAGCTGCCAAGTCAGCGTTGCCCGAACCTTCAGCAACGAAACTCCCTAACACCAAAGATCACGAGAGGGTAAAAAACGTGGAAAAAGGGACAAGGAACACAGCCACCACTTCCACCATGGTATTGACCAAATCGCTCGACACTAGCTCGGGACCCGCCGCCAAAGCACCTGGGAACGACGGCAAACCGAGAGGTATCACACATCCTACATTATCCCAGCTATCGCGCGTAAAGGCTCCGGTGGATCGGAAGATGCAAGGCTCGACAGTTATAAAACCAATGTGGGGTCGCGCGGCTCCTCGAAAACTCATCACGACGACAGCATCCTCGACAGGAAAAGGCGTCCATAGGCAAAAGGCTGTGGCTATGTCTTCAATTGCAGTTGTTGAACGACTAGCAAAAGAATCCGAATCCATTCCCAGCCCAATTCGCAGGGCTACCACACCTGCTTTAATCCCATTTCCGCCGTCGCCGCCATCGAACAAGGTTCGGGGTCATACAAATGATAGTGAACGGAGAGAGCTTGAGAGTGTTGGGGGGGACGATCTCGGCGGCGACACTGATGATATGGGCCCAAAGGAACAGACAACCAGTACCACCGATACCACTGAGGTGGGAGCTGTCCAGACGAAGAGCCTTCCGATTGATGTGTCTAGCATTAATTTCAATAGTACTCCAGAAACGGCCACTATCACATCCTGCTTAGGGCCAACGACTCTGTATGTCCCCGATCAAATGTGCGTAACCGTGACGAAGAGATCTCCAAGCCCCCGTCCCGAAATATCGGGTTTCGTTTCGGAACCGGTCACCCCCCCTCTCCACAAATG
>Ga0210383_10001446_pt1 | contig 21737 bp, 18 predicted proteins | sample IncBWC14OmetaG_FD_160072 | JGI IMG/M metagenome (GOLD analysis project Ga0210383, IMG submission 160072) | Forest soil microbial communities from Barre Woods Harvard Forest LTER site, Petersham, Massachusetts, United States - Inc-BW-C-14-O ... | reverse complement strand
GGATACCTGAATTGTCACCTGATCGCGCCCACTCAGAAAAGACTCCACGCCGCTTCGGAGTCGAATCTCGCCGCCATGGGAGGTGATGTAATCTCCAGCCACGCTGTAGAGTTCGGTTAAGGGGACAGTGGGCACCCCCATCCGTCCAGCCGCCGATGACTTCAAGAAAGATTCCCGCACCACCTGCGCCGCATAGGGAACGGACACGCGATCCAGTTCTTCGTTCAGTGCGCTTATCAGCACCGGCTTCCAAAAACGCTCGATGGCCTGCTTGGTCTGTTGGTGCCGGCGTAGCCACGCCAGAAATGTTTCGCCGTCGTCCGGCGGCGTGCTGGGCGCCAGGGCTGCCATCGCCATGGCGATGGCAAGCTTGTCGGACAAGTCCAGGCAATCGGCGCGCAGAAACGCCAGCGCGTTGTGAAGCGGGGCAGGCAGCGCGGATGGCGCGATCACCGAGGCGCGTCCGCCCGGTTCGAGGAAAGTCAGCCGATCGTACCAGCGGATCTTATTTTCTACGCCTAGCCGTTCATAGAACTGAATGAGGTTGGTGCAGCAGCCAAGCAACACGTGCTGGCAGTTGTCGACGACTTCGCCGGTGCCGGGATGCTGATAAGAGGAAGCGCGCCCGCCAAGATAAGGCCGGCGCTCGAACAGCGTCACGTGAAACCCACTGTCGGCCAGGGCGCAACCGGCGGCAAGGCCCGCCAATCCACCGCCCACGACGGCGACTCGGGAACTTTTCGACGGACGCTGGTTCATCAGGAAAGGCGTTTCAGGAAGCCTTTGATCAAAATGCCGACCTTCTCGCGCACGGTGAGGCTGATCTTCTCGCTGAAAACGTCGTACTCGCGCTGGGCAATCTTGTTGAGCAGCCGCTGGTAGATTGTCATCAGCACCCACAGAGCCGGCTGACTGTCTTCGTCGACAAGCGGGATGAGTTCCTCTCCGGCGCGGTAATACTCGCGGGCCCGGTCAGCCTCCATGGCTAGAAGCGGACGGAACATAGCCGGGTCCGCGAAGGAGCCAAATGCAGAAAGTGTAATCCCAAACTTGTCCAGATCTTCTTCCGGCAAATAAACGCGGCCCATGCCGGCGTCTTCCTTTACATCGCGAATGATATTGGTGAGTTGAAACGCAAGCCCGAGGCGCTCAGCCAGTGGTTCGGCAGCGGGATCGCGGTAACCGAACACATGAATGCAAACCAGACCGACAACCGAAGCGACGCGGTAACAGTACTGATAGAGGTCATCAAAAGTTCGATAGTGAACGCTAAGCTCCTGCGGCGCGGACGACTCGCCTGCCTCCGCGCCCGGACCTCCCTCGACATCCATCGCAGTGCCATACGCCAACTGGTCGAGAAGTCCAACGCGAATGTTGTAGCGCCGCTGTGCATCAGTCAGAGCCAGCAGCACGGGCTCGTCCGTCGGATGGCCAGACTGTGTGCGGTGAAATGCGTCCAGCCACGCCGCAAGCTTCTGGCGCCGGTCGTATTGTGAAAGGGATTCGTCGTCGGCAATGTCGTCACAGCGGCGCATGAAGGCGTAGACAGCGCACAGGGCCTGGCGCTTGGCCCTCGGCAGCACCAGAAACGCGTAGTAGAAATTCTTGGCCGCGGAACGCGTGATGCTGCGGCAAACCGAGTACGCAACCGCAAGTTGCGATTCCGTGGGCGCGAAGGGTGTGGGAGCTGGTTGCACCGCCGTACTCATACCCTTTTTCCCCGCAGGAATTTTCCCCAGGCCGCACGCGCCACCAGTGTCAGTTTGCGTGATTTCGAAATCGCCGGGCGCCTGCCCAGCACGTTGTAGCCCTGGGCCTCGATGGCATTCAGAATCTCCTGCCCGCCGCGGCTGAACAGCTCGATGTCGATGGCCGTTTCGCGGTCCACGTTTTCGATCAACGGTAAACCCCGATCGAACCAATCGCGGGCCCGCTCCACCTCGAAACGCATCAGGTCGCAGAATGCGGACGTGTTCCGTTGCGCCGCGATGTCATCTTCACTGACTCCGAACCGGCGAAGATCCTCAAGCGGAAGATAGATGCGTCCGTGGGCATAGTCGACGCTCACATCCTGCCAGAAATTTGCCAACTGCAACGCGGTGCAAGTGAAATCGGAAAGCGCCTGGCGCTCCGCATCGCGATAGCCGCAAACATACAACACCAGATGCCCCACAGGATTGGCGGAGTAACGGCAATAACCGACAACATCCTCAAACGTAGCGTAGCTCGAGATCCGCTGATCCTGGCGAAACGCGGTCAGCAGATCGACAAATGTTTGCTTCGGAATCTCGCACTTGCGAACTGTGTCCGCTAAGGCCACGAATACCGGATGCCGCGGGCTTCCGGCATAGCAGGCATCGAGCTCCGCTTCCCACTGATCGAGCAATTGCAAAGAGGCATTCGCATCGCCGACCTCATCACCGAGGTCATCCGAGATCCGGCAATAGGCGTAGACATTGAAAAAATCCTGCCGCAGCCTTTCAGGAAGAAACCAGGATGCAACCGAAAAATTCTCGTAATGCGTGCGTGCCAGACGGCGACAGTACTCTTGAGCCTCATCTGGTGAAGGGGCTTGCTCAGGGATAGCGTACTCCGGCGGAAGGCTGCCCCACCCCGGCAAGGGTGAAATAGCCGCAGTCCGGGAGTCGCTGGCAACAGATGACATGATCAGTTCGATGTAGGCGCGGGCGTGCACGCCCGTGCGGCTACCGGAAACTCCTCAGTGCCCGGGAATAATGGCGGTCTTGATATCGCCGTTGCGGTTCAGCATATGATGGAAAACCTGCTGCAACCGTGAAAGTGGCGCCTCGCCAGTAATGTAATCGGTGGAACGAATTTTCTTTTCGGCAATCAGAGCGAAGGCTCGGCGCACGGTTTCCGGCGTGTGATGGAAGGTCGCTTTCAGCGTGACCTCTGAGTAATGCAACCGGTTGGTATCGAGCTGCACTTTTGTTCCAGCGGCGCAACCGCCGAAAAAATTCACCGTCCCACCCTTACGCACCATGTCGATGGCCATCTCCCAGGCATCGGGACGTCCCACCGCCTCGATCACGACATCGCTGCCTCGGGCTTCCGGGGAAAGTCTCCGCACTGCTTCGATCGGGTCTTTTACCTTGGTGATCTGCACCACTTCATGCGCGCCCATGTGCTTCGCGGCCTGAACCTGACCATCCCGTTTCACCACCGAAATCACGTTGCAGCCCACGGCTTTAGCCACCTGCACGAACATAAGGCCGATAGGACCGCCTCCAATCACGGTCACCGTATCGCCAATCTCCACCCCGGTTTCGTGCAACCCGCGGAGCACGCATGCCAGGGGCTCAACCATGGCGGCTTCCTCGTAGCTCACATCTGGCGGGATGGCCAGCATGTTGATCTCGACAATCCGCCGCGGAATTCGAATGTATTCCGCATAGGCTCCATTGTTAAACAACAGATCTTCGCATAGGTTCGCTTGATGCTTGGAGCAATAAAAACACATCTGGCAGGGCGCGGAGTTCAATGCCACCACCCGCATCCCCTTCTTGAAAGTGCGCACACCCGGCCCGACTTCCTCGATCACTCCGGCCAGTTCGTGTCCGAACAACGCGGGAGGAACGATCATGCGCGCGTGGTAACCGCGCTGATAAACCTTAAGGTCGGTTCCACAAGTCAGAGCGACTTGCACTTTCACCAACACTTCCCCGTCGCCGACGCGGGGAATCGGAACTCTCTCGATTTTTACGTCCTCTTTGCCATAGAGGACCGCCGCTGTCATCTTTCCATTCACTATTTATTTCCTTCCTGCCTGTTACGACCTGCCCGCTTGAATCACAATCTTCATCGAATCCGGCTGCGGATGGGCCGCCAACTGCAAGGCTTCCACGCTGTTCGACAAAAAAAAGCGGTGACTGATCAATCCTTCCAAGTCCATCTCATGGCTCATCACGAAGCGAACCGAATCTTCTTGTAGTTCAACGGATGCGCTGTACGACCCCAACAACGTTTTCTCATCCACGCAGACCGCCGCCGGATCTATGGTCGCCTCCCCGCGAACCGTTTGCGCGAACAGCAAAACCCGGCCGCCCGGACGAACCGCATCCATAGCAGTCCGAATCAAGCCGTTGCCACCCACCGCAACAATAGCTGCGTCAGCGCCGCGACCTTCGGTCTGCTCCCGCACCGCTTTCACCGTGTCGGCGCGCGAAGCATCTATCACATTGGTTAAACCGTACTGTTTAGATATTGTAAGCCTCTGGGGATACAAATCGGAAGTTACTACTGTAGCGCCCGAGCGTTTGGCCAGTGTACTCAATATGATCCCGATTGGCCCTTGTCCGATAACGAGAACACTTTCGCCGGGCAAAAGTTGCAGAGTTTCGATCCCCTTCATGCAGGTATTTACCGGCTCCACGAAACACGCTTGCTCGAACGACACTCCTTCTGGGATGCGCACCGTGCCGCGATCGACGATCCAATCCATCACCCGAACATATTCGGCGAATCCGCCGCCAGCCGGCTCATAGCCCGCCGTGCATCCAACCTTCTTGTAAGTCTCGCATTGGGCAAAGGTCTTGTGGCGACAGTAATAGCAAGTGTCGCAAGGGATGTGATGGAACACGACGACTCGATCACCTTGCTGAAACTGTCCGACTCCTTGACCCACGGCGGCCACCACGCCCGATGTTTCATGCCCGAAAATGCGAGGCGCAGAGTGCGAGCCACTGGCAATTTTCTTGAGATCGGTTCCGCAGATGCCGCAAGTGTGCACCCGGATCAGCAACTCTCCCGGGCCGATTTTGGGCACTGGGACGGTCTCCACGCGAACATCGTCCACACCATGGTAGACCGCCGCCCGCATCGTCGTGGGGATCGAGTGCTTCGTGTCCTCGGCCGTAAATTGTCCTGCAATAGCCATGAATTAATTTATGCCCTTGCATATTGGATGCAGTTCTGGCCCCGAAACCTCTGGTTTCTTTGGCTGTTGGAGGTACCGATCCAACTCAGCGCACAATGCCGCGGATGCTCTTGCACCCTTCCTGGCAAGCTGAATCACACGTGGCCAAAGCCACGGGCGCACTACCGCAAAGGCCACAAAACTTGCTGTCCGAAACTGGCCCTTCCCATCGACAAAGTGATCCATCGCCGGCATGACGAAGCTGCTCTCATCAGAGATTGCTTTCACCGCCATGAAGCGTACACCTCGCGCTAGCGAACCTCGCGCTACCGCGGCCGCCTCCATGTCGACCGCCCGCGCACCGTAGGATGCCGCCAGCTTCGCCTTTTGCTCCGGGCCCGCGATCGTAATAGCGCTGACCAATATGCCCTGTCCGGATCCGGTCTCGGCGCGGCTGCCGTCCCGGGCATCAATGACTAGGCTCGGTGAGAAAATCTCGCCCACTTTCATTTTCGGATCGAGCGCTCCCGCGAAACCCACCGACTGCACGAGCTCGGGCTGGTACAGCGCGATCACGGCTTCGGTAGCCCGGCGAGCAGCTTCGGCTCCGATGCCGCCGCACACCAGCACCGCCTGTTCACTCTCGAAAAACGTAAAACGTCGTCCCTCGTATTCGCGCTCAACCCTCCGCCAGCGCCTCGCCAGCTGACGCACTTCGCGCTCCAGAGCGCCAACCATCGCGATTGCCGTCAACCTATCCTCCCGTCATTCCGAGGAGCGAAGCGACCAGGAATCTGGTTTCGAGCAAGAACCCATATCCCTCGCTTCGTTCGGAACGACAACAAACGGAGACTGTATCAACTGCAGATCAGGCCGCGTTGGCATACCCATTCGCCTGAAACCACTCCGCGGCCCGCCGCAACGCACCATCCACCGGAACCGTCTTCCATCCCAGCTCACGCTCGGCTTTCGCACACGACACAAACATCTTCTTCCGCCCCATGCGCACTGCGTCAATTGTTGCCCGCGGCTCGCGGCCCAGGATTCTTCCGGTCACAACTTCATCCACCACGCCGGTCGCCAGAGCCAGAACGTAAGGAACTCTCACCTTAGGCGACGGCAATCCAGTGATCGCCGCCAGTTTATCCAGAATCTGCTTCAGCGTCAGATTCTCCCCGCCCAGAATATACCGCTCCCCGCTTCTTCCCTTCTCCAGCGCGGCGACATGTCCGCGCGCGCATTCTGTAACGTCCACCAGATTCAGACCTGTATCGACGTACGCAGGGAACTTCTTTTTCAGGAAGTCCACGACAATGCGCCCTGTGGGAGTGGGCTTAATATCCCGTTCACCCACCGGTGTGCTTGGATTCACCACGACTACATCCATCCCGCCACGTCCCGCCGCGAGCGCCACTTCTTCGGCCATGAACTTCGACCGTTTGTAGTGGCCGATCATGCCATCGAGCGAAACCGGAGAATCCTCGTCCGCTGGACGTCCGTTCGAAGTGAATCCCATGGTCGCGACACTCGACGTATACACCACGCGCCGCAAATGATTCTTCCGCGCCGCGTCGAGAATAGCCCGCGTACCTTCCACATTAGCCCGGTACATCTGCTGCGGATCACGCACCCAGAGCCGGTAGTCGGCTGCAACGTGAAACACCACATCACAGCCCGCCATCGCGTTCTCAATCGACGCAGGATCGCGCAGATCGCCGACAACCCGATCCGCATTCAAACCTTGAATATTTCTCGGATCGCTGCCGGAACGAATCAGCAACCGCAACTCGGCGCCTTGCTCGACTAAAACACGCGCCACGTGACTTCCCACAAAGCCGGTTGCCCCTGTAACGAAAGCCTTCATAAAAAGCTGTCAGCAACCGACCGAAAACTGAGAACCCGGGAACCGACAACCAAGAACTGAAATTTACTCCAGATTCTCTGGCTGCAGTGAAATGTCGCGCTCGCCCGCTGCCTTCTTTTCCCAATAATGCCGCACCCAGTTTTCCCAACTCTTGCCGGCTGCCATATCGCGCCCTGAAAAAACCAATGCGGCAATCTCTGCGTAAGAAAGTTTTGTCTTGGGAGAACCATCTTTCGGAAGCAACCGTACGAAGCTGTCGGAGAGCCCGCTTCCGGTGCTGCGATCGAAAACGTAGCCTTCTATCTTGGTCCCATCTTTACGCGTGATCGACACATCGCCGCGATAATCGAACGCCTGCTCCAGCGCTTTGCGAAGGTCTTCCTCGTTCGCCAGCGACGGAACCGAACCCTCAAGTTTTTCGTGAGCCGTTCCCGGCGCGACTTCCAGCAAGTCCGGATCGACAGAAGCTGCGGGCCCGTGCCCGGATTCCCGCCCGCTCAAACCCGCGTCTCCTCGCCCGCCGGAGCATTGATCTGCACCAGCGGATTGAAGGCATGTACCGGCTTGGCGGGTTCATCCAAGAGCCTGAGCGCCGAAGTGTCTTCATACTCGCCAAACATGCGCGCCTTCGCTTCTTGCCACATCCCTCGCACCGACCCAAACAATTCGTTCACGGCGGACGCTTCATATCCACTATGCACCATGCAATTCGCGCACTTGGGATTGCCCGACTCCGTCCCGTAATTTTCCCACGCCGTCGTCTCCAGCAATTCGGCGAAGCTGTCCGCGTAACCGTCCTGCAGCAGATAACAAGGCTTCTGCCATCCGAAGACATTGAACGTGGGCATACCCCAGGGCGTACAAGCGTACTCGCGCTTCCCCATCAGGAACTCGAGAAACAACGCCGACTGATTGAACCGCCATTTCCTGCTGCGATTCGAAAGCATGGCGCGAAACAGCCGCCGCGTGCGCGCACGCCCAAGAAAGTGCTGCTGATCGGGCGCTTTGTCGTAAGAATAGGCCGGAGAGAGCATCATGCCTTCGACGCCCAAGTCCATCATTTCGTCGAAGAAGGCGCGCACGCTCTTTGGATCGGCGCCATCAAACAGAGTTGTATTCGTGGTCACGCGGAACCCGCCAGCCAGCGCTGCTTTGATCCCCTCGATTGCCTTGTCGTATCCGCCGTCCAGACAAACCGAAAAGTCGTGATGCTCGCGCTGTCCATCCATGTGGACGGAAAAAGTCAGATACTTACTGGGCTTGAATAGATGAATTTTTTCCTTAAGCAGCAGAGCGTTGGTGCAGAGATAGATATATTTCTTGCGCGCCACCAGCCCTTCGACAATCTCGCCGATCTGCGGATGCAGCAGTGGCTCTCCACCCGGGATAGAGACTGTCGGCGCACCGCACTCATCGACGGCCCGGAAACATTCCTCGGGAGTGAGTTGCGACTTCAGTACATGAGCGGGATACTGAATCTTCCCACAACCAGCGCAGGCCAGATTGCAGCGGAACAACGGCTCCAGCATGAGCACCAGCGGATACTGCTTGCGCCCCTTGATTTTCTGCTTGAGGACGTAAGTCGCCGTCGTCCACATCTGAGAAATTGGTACTCCCATTTCGTCTCTCTCCAGTGCAACCCTAAACTTTTGTCATCCCGAGTGAAGCGAGGGATCTGCAGTGCGTGTCATTCAGGCACACTGCAGATTCCTCGCCGCTTTCGCTCCTCGGAATGACGAAGGGAAGAATCTGTTCACGTTCTGCAGTTACGAACTATCCAATCCGCCGCACGCCCGTTCCCTGCGCCGCCCCAGCCATCGCCTTCGTATAGGTGGTCAACGCGATCAACGGGAAATACTGCCGGTACAACGTATAAACCAGATAAAACACCCGCGGGAAACCCGTGCCGGTAGTTTGTGGCTCGTCCCATGCCCCATCCTTCTTCTGAGTACGAAGCAGATACGCAATGCCGCGCGCCACAGAATCGCTGCGCGTATCATTCGCCGCCAGCAACCCCAAAACCGCCCAGGCAGTTTGCGACGGTGTGCTCGGACCCACCCCGCGGGTGCTGGGATCGTCATACGAACCGCAAGTCTCGCCCCAGCCGCCATCCGGATTCTGCACCATGCGCAGCCACTCTGCGCCCTGCTGCACATAGGGCTCGTGATGGTCGATCCCCATGGCTTCCAGCCCACGCAACACCTGCATGGTGCCGTAAATGTAATTCACGCCCCAACGCCCAAACCACGAACCATCGGGTTCTTGCTCTTCACGGATGAATTTCAACGCCTTGTTCACCCGCGCATCATTTTTATCGTACCCATAAGCCGCCAGCATTTCCAGAATTCGCCCGGTAATATCCACCGTCGGCGGATCGAGCATGGCGTTGTGGTCGGCGAACGGAATGTGCTGGAAGACCATCCGGGTGTTGTCCTTGTCGAACGACGCCCAACCCCCAGACTTGCATTGCATGGAAAAAATCCAGTCAATGGCTCGCTGCACCGATTCCCGCTGGTAGCGCCCATTCGGATGTTCCACGTGGCTGAGGGCAAGGCAAACCATCGCGCTGTCGTCCACGTCCGGATAGAATTCGTTGTTGAACTCGAAATACCAGCCGCCCGGCTGTCCTTCCTTGTTCTTCACTTTCCAGTCGCCGACAGTGCGCACCTGCTTCTGCAAAATCCAATCGGCGCACTTCACTATCCGGGGATCGTTCGGTGGCACGCCCGCTTCACCCAGAGCAAACAGCGCATACGCCGTATCCCACACCGGAGACATACAAGGCTGCATCCGGAAAGTATCGCCTTCTTCGATCCCCAGCTTTTCGAATTCATCCAAAGCGCGAATCACTTGCGGATCGTCGAGAGAGTAGCCCAGGCAGCGCAGCGCAATAATTGCGTTCAACATCGAAGGATAGATCGCGCCCAAGCCGTCGCTCATTTCGAAGCGCCGCAGCATCCACTGCTCCGCCCGTTTCAGCGCCAGCCAACGCAAGGGACGCACGTGCACCATTTCGAACCAGTGGGTCAGGCGGTCGAAAACCAGAAAGAAGTTCCGCCACGAGATAAGTTTGTCGCTCCAGTGCAGTCGCATGCGCGACTTGTCGCGTCCGCCGACGAATAATTCTTCCACTCCCATTTCGTCAGGGATTTTCTTGAACGGCTTTTTCGCGTAACAGATCGAGAGCGGAACCAGAATCGCCCGCGACCACGACGAAATCGCGTAAATATTGAACCAGAACCACGTGGGAAACAGCACAATCTCCGGCGGAATCGCAGGCACCGCGTCATAATCGAACTGCCCCAGAAAACATAGATATATCTTGGTGAAGGTGTTGACTTCGGTTACGCCGCCCAACTCAAGGATTCGCTTACGAGCCCGCACCAACGCAGGATGTTCTGGCGAATAGCCGGTAAGCTTCAACGCAAAATATGCTTTTACTGAGGCACTCACATTTGACGGAGCGTCGACATAGATGCCCCAGCCGCCATCTTCGTTCTGATGTTGGAGAATCCAGTTGCAGCATTTCTGGAAGCGCTCAGTATTGCCCGTGCCAAGCAGCGTGTGCAACAGAATGTAATCGGACTCCAGTGTGGTGTCGGCCACCAATTCGCCGCACCAATAGCCTTGTTCGTGCTGCTGGGAGAATAAGCATTTACGCGCCGCGTCGACTGCGGCGGCGACCCGGCTAGCCAGGTCGTCGATTTTTCCAAAACGCAACTGTGGCGCGCTCGACGCTGAAAACGAGGGGGAGATCTCGTCCATTTATTTTTTACTCCGCACTGACTGCGCTGGGGGCGCTGGCAATCGCCTCTACAATTTCCGGAGGCAAGCCAAAGCGCACGTTTTCCGGCATTACTTCGACTTCTTGTACGTTACCGAAACCCTTCGTACCCAGAAACTTCACCACTTCTTCCACCAGGCATTCCGGAGCCGATGCCCCTGCGGTCAAAGCAATCGTTTTCACACCTTCCAACCACTCCGGCCTGATATTTTGGAAGCTGTCTATTAGATGCGAGCTGGTGCCCAGGTTGCGCGCCACTTCCACCAAACGATTCGAATTCGAACTGTTATCCGATCCCACCACCAGCAGCAGGTCCGCATCCGAGGCCACATGTTTTACCGCGACCTGCCGATTCTCGGTCGCATAGCAAATATCCTGCGCCGCCGGTCCCTTAATCTTTGGAAACTTCTGGCGCAGCGCCGCAATAATGTCCTTAGTCTCATCCAGACTCAAGGTAGTTTGCGTGAGGTACGCCACCCGGTCAGGATTCGGCACGGTCAGTGACCCAACTTGCTCCGGCGATCCCACCACCTGGGTCACGACGGGAGCTTCGCCCAGCGTCCCAATTACCTCATCGTGGTCGTGGTGCCCGATCAGAATCAGCGAGTAGCCTTCCTTGGCAAACTTGACCGCCTCGACGTGCACCTTCGTGACCAGAGGACAGGTCGCATCAATCACCCGCAAATTGCGCGCCTGACTGGCCTCCCGCACTTCCGGCGAAACTCCGTGAGCGCTGTAAATCACCCGCTCGCCGTGTGGAACCTCATCGACATTGTCCACGAAAATCGCGCCCTTGCCTTGCAGTTCCTCGACCACGAAGCGGTTGTGCACGATCTCCTTGCGGACATAGATCGGCGGCCCAAAAGCCTCCAGAGCGATCCGGACAATATCAATCGCCCGCACCACCCCCGCGCAAAATCCCCGAGGTTTCAATAAAAGCAGCGTTTTGCCATTGCCATTGGGCACAATAAGGTTCCTATAAGGGTACACTTCCCCACTATGGTTTTATCTACTAAAGCTACCTGAAAGAACCATTTTGGTCAACGTAAGCCCAAGCACCGCATAGGATTAGCAGCGATTGGCGATATTCGCACAGCGAACGGGCAGCAGAAGGATCAGACCCCCAAAGTCGTTGACCACAAAGGACACAAAGTTACACGAAGGGAAACAAGCGGATTTGTTTCCTTGGTGTAAACTTCGTGTCCTTCGTGGGTTAACAGGGTTGAATCTGGGATCGCCCAAAATTTCGTGAAAAATTGCCTATCAGATTTGCAGGTGGGTCGCTGTAAATCCTGACAGGCGACGAGACGTTAAGGTCAAAGATAAAATCGCCACCAATCGCTTCTCCGCTCTCCGAGCGTCAACTGGGAGTACCGCGATGGCTTCCACCCCACCCCATCGCGGTTTTTTATTAACGTTTGCGGACCTATGCTCTTTCGTCATCCAGTTCTAATGATCGCTCTGTCCACCCTGATGGCCGCGCAGGGGTTTCCCTCGAGGGCGTTTGCTTCACCTCAGCACAACGTCCCGACATTTCCCAACGCGGAGAATTCGACCTGCAGCGTCAGTACTCAGGCCCGTGCACGTTGCAGTTTACCGCTTCTGACAGACATATTTTGTGGCTTTCATTTTATTTTCTCCGTATCTGAATTGTGGTTACCTCAATCGAGCCACCGTGGGCTCTTCGAACTTGATATTCCGGTCTGTGGCACCGGAAAGCCGCACCGGCTCCCACACAACACTGGCAAAAGTGACAGTTACATCGCGCAGGATGCGCAAAATATCATTGATGCGACCGGTAATGAGGCTTGCCATGCAGCATCGTAATCGAGCGCGCCTAATCATTGCCGATGACCACACCCTGCTTGCCGAGGCCTGCAAGAGTCTGCTTGAACCAGAGTTTGAAGTAGTCGCCATCGTAAACAACGGCCGCGCCCTGCTTCAGGTCGCGCCGCAACTCCGGCCTGAGGTGGTGATTGTCGACATCGCTATGCCGCAACTGAATGGATTGGACGCTGGCGAGCAGCTAAAGCGCCTCGACCCGTCGACCCGGCTTGTTTACATGACCATGAACACTGATCCCGAAGTCGCAGCTGAGGCCTTTCGCCGCGGTGCCGCCGGATACGTCTTAAAGAATTCTGCGGCCGAAGAATTGGTGTCCGCGATTCGCTCCGTGCTGAAGGGGGAATCTTATCTGTCGCCCTCGATTACCAAAGACACAGTCAGGTTTCTCCTGAAGGGCGGCAAATCCAATGAGGGCGAAGGAGGGATTACGGTACGGCAGAGCGAGGTATTGCAATTGCTGGCCGAAGGCAAATCAATGAAGGAAGTCGCTAGTGCGCTGAACGTGAAACCGGGAACCGTCGCTTTCCACAAATATAAAATGATGGAATCCCTGGGACTAAAGACGAATGCCGAACTGCTTCAGTACGCCATCAGGCATCACATCATTCCTTCGTAGCAGACTCACCGTCGCAAGACGGCCACGAATTGCTCGCTCGGTACGCCACATTCTCACTGTTAGTTCTACCAGTGGCATTTCGGCCGATCATAGTCTCCCCTCTACATCATCAGGAATATAAGTTCGATCCGGCAACTAGGTTTCTCATCCGGTTGGCGGCCCTTTCGGGCGGCGTGAAAAATGAGGAGCGATTATGGACAGAAACCGTCCGAAGATCATGATTGCCGACGATCACACCCTTGTGGCCGAGACACTCAGGGGGTTGCTCGAAGCAGACTACGATGTGGTCGCTACCACGGAAGATGGTCGTGCCCTGGTTCGATTGGCTTCCACTCTTAAACCGCAAGTCATCATCCTTGACGTCGGAATGCCCCTTTTGAACGGTTTGGACGCCGGCCAACAAGTCAAGCAGTTGTTGCGTTCGGTTAAGTTGGTGTACTTAACGATGAATCAGGACGCGCAGTTGGTGGCGGAGGCATTCCGGAGAGGAGCTTCCGCTTACCTGCTGAAAACCTCTGCAGCATCGGAACTGACCCTCGCCGTCCGCGAGGTTCTCAAAGGCAAGTTTTACCTGTCCCCTGGAATCGCCAAAGATACATTGGATTTCCTATTGCGACAGGGGAAGAAGTTTGTCGAAGAGGGGCAGCGGCTTACCGAACGGCAGCGTGAAGTGTTGCAGTTGCTGACCGAAGGAAAATCTATGAAAGAAATCGCGACTGTCTTGAACCTGACAACCAGGACAGTTGCCTTTCATAAATACCGGATCATGGAAGCCTTGCATGCGAAGAGCTATGCCGAACTGGTGCAATATGCGATCAGAAACCACGTGATCGACGCATGAGATCGCCGCTTGCCACTCTTCGTGGTTCGAAGCCAGACACGGCGATGACGCCGCAGCAAATACAGAGAGCGCAACGGTCTCAAGGGACGGCAGACCTGAGTCGCGCACATCCGGTCGAGAATGAATCGTTGCGGTTCAAGAGAATCGCCATTCAGCTCCGATAAGCGGCGCCACTGCTGCTTTTCCTGAAATAGACTCTCAAGGTTGCCGTTGCCAATTCGTAGTCTCTAACCTATAAGAAATAAAAGCAGGAAGGCCCGTATTTCTCCTATGAAAGAACCGGCTCCTCAAGAAGACATTGGCGGAACAACGGTTCACGTCGGCGATTGTTACGTGTGGGCAGAAATCCATTCCCTCGATTCCGCGACAGACTATTGCGAGTACCTTCCGAATCACGATCTGCAGATAAGCCCTCTCGGCTCCGAATTGGTCATGCTGGACGGTGTAACTTCTGCCCCAGGATCAGCAAAATCGGGGTGGTCGGGATGGATCTATTCACCTGTGGTTGAGCCGCCGCTGGCGAGTCGCTTACTGACGTACCGCTTTCCCAGCAGGACTGCTTCAACTCCCGCCAATAAATCAGCCTCAGCATCCAGTTTACTGATATACCCGTCTGCACCCGCGCCCAATGCCTCGCGCACGATCTGGGGATAGGGATTTCCGGTCAAGAACAATATTCTGGAATCCGGTGAAACCCTGCGGATTTGCCGAGCAGCTTCGATCCCGTTGAGCTTTGGGAGGCCCATGTCCAGCACAACCAAATCGGGCTTCAACTCTTGAGCTTTCCGAACCGCTTCCTCCCCGTCTAATGCCTCTCCAACGATCTGAAATCGGAGTTCCTTGCCGAGTAGTGAAGCAGTCATACGTCGGAAAGGATCGAAATCATCCACTAAGAGAACACGGACTGACACGGTTCCTGAAACATCTTGCGCCCCTTTAGATACCAAGACGGAAATGACTCCTACCTTTATGGGATTCTCGAGTAACAGGATTACAGACAGAGGGAGGGCGGTCGTTGCTCGAAGACACCCTCTGGATTGCTCAAGCGCAACAAGAGGGCAATGGTTGCGGATCGTTTTCCGGGATTGTCTGCACCAGAATGTGTGCAGAGCGAACAGGATTCAGGCTGGAACCGCGGGAGGGTAGCCCAAAAATTAAGAAGCGCCCCGTGACTCTTTCGAGTCATGGGACGCCCGAACAGCCCTCCCCCAGAACTGCTCATTGCCAGACTACGTTCAGGACCCTGAGATGTAAATTCCACGTTGGTGCCAGCGGCTGGCACGAAGTGGCTATGCATCTCTCCAAACATCACATCCCCGGCCACTTCCGGGAGTGGCATCGTGGCGGACTCCGCCTCGGTCCCGGTTACTGCAGTAATCTGCCTGAAGGGTATAACGATTGACGATTGCTGCCACCGTCCTTAGATTCGCAGCAGGGGGTTGTATGAAGGACATTCATGAGGTTCTGCGGCGAAAGCAAGCCCGGTACGCGCAATTAGCCAAGCAGATTGAAATGTTGCAGCAGGCGGCCGACAAGCTGCGTGAAGTAGCTCCTCTGCTGGCTGAAATCGAAGATGACGACGCTGCGGTTTTGGCCGAAGTGGAGATGGATGATCAGCCCAGCCCAACGGCGAAGGCTGCGTCGGCTTCTTCAAGTGGTTCGGCTGCCCCCGCCAAGCCGGCCCGCGGCGTGGCTCCGCGCTGGCCATAACCCACGGAGATTTGCTTCGCCACCTATGAGCGGAATATGACGTTTCAGGCGCTTTTGGTTTCCAAGGACGAAGAGGCAGCCGGAGTCTTGACTCCGGTCCTGTCCCGTTGCGGCATTGCCGTCTCCTGCTGCGGATATCCCGAAGCCCTGTGCCGGCTGACCGAAGAAAAGTTTGATTCCGTGATCGTCGACTTTGACGATCCGCACAGCGCTTCGCTGGTTCTGCAAAACGCCAGCCAGGCTGCCTCGGGCTTCAAGGTTGTGACCGTAGCCTTGCTGAGCGATAAGACGAAGGTCCGCAATGTATTCGGCGCGGGCGCAAATTTCATTCTCTACAAGCCGATTTCCGACGAGCAGGCCGAAGCCAGTCTGCGTGCCGCTGCTTCTTTGATCAAGCGAGAGCGACGGCGCTCTTTCCGGGTTCCGGTGCAGGTTCCGATTCAGCTTCAGGTGCAGAACGGACCCGAGCTTGAAGGCATCCTTCTCGACCTCAGCGAAGATGGCATGGACGTGCTCGCAGCCCAGCCGCTTTGCCCCGGCGCAACCATCAGCGCAAAGTTCAATCTTCCCGAGAGCACTACTGAAATTCAAGCCAGCGGCGAAATTGCCTGGGCGAGTCCCAACGGACAAGCAGGCGTGCGCTTCATCGATTTACCTGAGAGCCTTCGCGTCACGCTGAAATCCTGGGTCTCGGCCAACGCGCCGGAGATTCCGCCGCCCGATCCAGAACCAGTATCGCAGTGCACTCTAACCGATCTCAGTCTGGGCGGATGTTACGTCGAAACCGAATCGCCTTTTCCGGAGCGCTCCGGTATTACTCTTTGTTTGAACGCGGAAGACGTCGAAGTGCAGGCGGAAGGCACAGTTCGCGTGATGCACCCCGGATTCGGCATGGGGATTGAGTTCGCCGCGCGCACTACGGACGAGCGCGCTCAAGTGGCAAGGTTCATCGGCTTCCTGACCAGCCGTCCGGGAACGCTTCCCGCTTTGCTGATCACCCCGCGAATTCTCGCCGCGGGCGATCCCTACAACACGACTGACCCGCTGCCCACGCCAGAACTTGAGGACCCGCTGCTCGAACTGTTGCGCAGCCACGAGTCGCTCAGCCAGGAAGAGTTCCTGCAGAAACTCCGCCAGCAACGCGGTTCGGAAGAAGTCACGCCGGCTTAAACTTCGCGTCGGCACCTCATATCAATCTTAAGTTCCGGTTCCAGACAGCGGGATCCCCTGTGGGCTACCGCCGCCGTCATCGCTAAGTGCGACATTCGCCGCCCGTCGTCCTTTCGCCGTGGGTTTGAAGGCAACTTTAATCGTGCAACTTCCACCGGCTGGTACGCTGTGGCCGCAATTGTTGCTCTGAGAAAAATCTCCGGCGTCCTTTCCACCGATCGTGATCTGGCTGATGGAGAGTGCCGTCGTCCCCTTGTTGGTCAACTCAACCGGAACCGGCACACTCTTGCTCCCAACCTTCTGGCCTGCAAAATTCACAGCGATCGGCGAAAGCTCAACCTCGGTTCCGATGCCCGATAGCGCAACCGTCTGCGGGCTTCCGGGAGCGTTATCGGCAACTGAGAGCTTTCCTGACGCAGGCCCTTTCACGGTTGGCTTGAACGACACCTGAATCTGACAGCTCGCACCCGCCCCAAGGCTGGATGGGCAATTATTGGTTTGGCTAAACGGCGCGGTGGCCGAAATCTTTGAGATCGTCACTGCGACTGAACCTGTGTTGGTCAAAGTGGCAAACTGCGCCGAGCCGGTGGTTCCGAGCAGTTGAACGGGGAACGTCAATTTGGATGGGCTCAGAGACACGCTTGCACCGGCGACCCCGCTTCCGCTAAGTGGTACTACCTGTGGGCCACCCTCGCCTGCGTAGTTCACCTGGAGCGACGCGTCGAACTTCTGTGCAGCTTTCGGCGTGAACGTGACGCGAATCTTGCAACTGCTTCCAGCTGGAAGACTCGTGCCGCAGTCGTTGGCCTCGACAAAGTCGTGGGAATACTCTCCCATGATCTTGATGCTGTCAATCTTCAGCGCGCTGGAACCAATGTTCTTGAGTGTCACTGTTTGTGGCTTGCTCTTCGCGCCCATATCCACGTTTCCGAAAGACAGACTGTTGGGGGAAACGCTGGCCACGGTTTGCAGGAAGAAAAAGGTACTTTTCCCGGCAGAAACAACCAGATCCAACTTGCCGTCGCCTTTGAAGTCGCCGGCTGCGAATGGCACACCCCCGTCGAAAGTCCTACCAGCGTCAAAGGCGATGGGGCGCTGAAACGTGCCATCTCCGTTTCCTAGTGCGATATGCATAGTTTGTTTGTATGCCGAGTCGACGGTCAAACCCACAAGATCCAGTTTTCCGTCACCGTTAAAGTCTCCGACCTGCGTCCAGGGCCAATTGCCGACGCATTTTCCATGGGTAAATGTTCCATCACCCTTGCCTAGCAATACGCAACCGCCCATGACTAGATCCAGCTTACCGTCGCCGTTCACATCAGCGACGACCAGGTTATCGCCGTCGCCACCGACGTAAGAAACTCCCTCTTGCGGAAACGTTCCATCACCCTGTCCCAGAAAGATGAGCACTTGGCCGCCACCCGGTATGGCGATATCAAGGTTGCCGTCGCCATTGAAGTCTCCGATAGCAGCAACGTTGACGTTACTCAGTTGACTGATATCTAGATATTGCGAAAACCCGAAGTCCAGCAAGACGGAAGCTTGCGGGTTGTTGGGATATACCGTGACCGCATCGGGTGTGCCATCGCCATTCAGGTCGGCGAACGCTCCTAGACCGCTCACGCTCCACCCACTGAATCCGCCTGTAAATGTGCCGTTACCATCGTTGATTAGAACTACGGTCCCGAAGGCCGCTTCATATTCCCACTCGAGGGCCAGGTCCAGCTTTCCATCTCCGTCGAAGTCGCCCGCACTCAGCCCAACGATCCCCGACATATTTCCCGGAATAACCGTGTTGATTGGCTTTTTGAAGGTGCCATCTCCATTTCCCCGGAACAAAGAGATGACCCAGTTGTACTTATCATCCACCTGGCCTACCACGACATCGGACTTCCCGTCGTTGTCGAAATCGCCGGTGACGACGGGGCCAGCGCGGAAGTTGTTCGGATGAGCAGCCATCGCCACGGACGACGAGGGTTGTGTTATCAGGAAATCAACTGCCGTAGAGGTTCCACCGCCGGGAGCTGGGTTCACTACCGTCACCGACGCGGTACCTGCCTTTGCCACATCCGCCGCACCGATCGTTGCTTTGAGTTGGCTGCTGGAAATAACCTCGGTAGTCCGCGGACTTCCGTTCCAACGAACTACAGCACCAGACGAGAAGCCTGTGCCATTCACGATGAGAGTGAATCCACCGCTGCCCGGTGTTGCACTCTCCGGAACTAAGGGCTGATTGATAAGCGGCATGGGGTTACTGTGCGCGAAGGCGATAGAGCTGAGGAAAACCGTCAGAAGGCAGACGGAACGGAGTGATCTCATAGCGTCCTCCATGGGAAGTAGTGAAACGGGGCCCGCTCAACTGCTCACTGCAGGCACCACCCCAGCAGTTGAGGAACACCATTCTGCATCAGATTGCGGCCGCAATCAAGCTGCAAATCTCGACCCCAAAACGCTGAGAGGCCCGCACGCCGTCTCTCGCGCGGACCTCCTGGCGTCGGTTTGTTCCACCTCGAATAAATCGAAGTCTAGCGGCCACCGATTTCCGGAAGGTGGCAGCCAAGTTAATTTCCCGTGAAAATTCGGCGCACATTTTCCAGAGATGGCGCCGCATCCGACGTGCCTGTTGATCCCCCAACTTGCGGATTGCTCATTTTCGCAGCATAAGCAACAATCTGTTTGCAACCACATCCTGAAGCTGGAGGCCATTGCCTGCTGAACTCGTCTGCTTCGGAGCGAGGACTCACGACGCGGCCACAAGCTCCCGCCAATTTCGTGGATGCCATCGTTCCCGTGCCCCTACTCATCGTGATGGCGACTGCGTTCCTCGTGATTTTGCCGTTCTTCTTTCTCGGCAATCCTTCCGGACACGACTTCGAGTTTCACATGAACTCGTGGATGGAAGTTCTTGGCCAATGGAGGCAGGGGATTATTTATCCGCGATGGGCTGCGCTGGCGCAGTACGGATACGGCGAGGCCCGATTCATTTTCTATCCACCGGTCTCATGGACATTGGGAGCTGCCCTGGGAGCGCTGCTGCCGTGGAAAGCGGTTTCCGGAGGCTATGTATGGTTGGCGCTGACTCTATCCGGGTGTTCCATGTTTCTTCTGGCGCGGCGTTGGTTGGATCGTCGCGACGCCATCTTTGCCGCAGCGTTCTATGCTGCCAATCCTTATTACATTGTGATCGTCTATTGGCGAAGTGCGTTTGCGGAGCTGTTGGTGGGTGCCCTGTTGCCTCTGCTTTTGCTCTACGTGTTGCGCGCAGAGGAGGATGGGCGGGAAACTGTAATTCCTTTGGCCGTGATCGTAGCTGCCGCGTGGCTGACGAACATTCCCGCCGCGATCATGGTGAATTATTCTCTGGGCGTTCTAGTCGTAATCCTTGCTATTCTCAAGCGCTCGCCGCGAGTCTTGTTGCGCGGCGTGCTTGCGGTTCTGCTTGGCGCTGGTCTGGCGGCGTTTTTCCTGGTCCCGGCGGCGTATGAACAGAAATGGGTGAACATCGCAGAAGTGCTGTCTCCGGGCGTGCGTCCGCAGGATAATTTCCTCTTCTTGAATACCGATGACCCCGATCACAATCGTTTCAACTTGATGATCTCGATGGTGGCATCTGCGGAAGTGATTCTGCTCGCATTTGCGGCGTTCTTTTCCCGCCCGTGGAGACACCGACTGCCAAGCGCTTGGTGGACGCTCCTCGGATGGGCTTTGCTTGCCGCGCTGCTCACTTGTTCGTTCACGTCTTCGCTGTGGGAGCACCTGCCTGAGCTGCGCTACCTCCAACTTCCGTGGCGCTGGCTGCTGTGCCTGAACGCGGCCTTGACGCTACTAATCACCATGGCTTCGCGCCGTTGGATGGCGCGCGTTCTGGTCTGCATCGCTCTGTTCGCGGTACTGGCCTTTGACTGGCATCGCGTCCAGCCGCCATGGTGGGAGAAGGCTGCTGATATCAGCGAGATGCTTGGAAATCAGCGGAACAGAGCAGGGTACGAGGGCACCGACGAATACGTGCCCGTTGGGGCGGATCCATACGAACTCACGCGGGATGCTCCCCGCGTGGCTCTGGATCAAATGGCGGATCAGTCGCCGCAAATCCGCATTCAAGAATGGAACGCGGAAACGAAGTTATTTACAGCAGACGTCAGTGACTCAGGACGGTTAGTGCTACGTTTACTGAATTATCCTGCCTGGCGCGTCGAAGTGAATGGCAAGGTCGTCGCGACTGACACGCGAGAGGTTACCGGACAGATGCTGATCCCGGTTCAAGCGGGGGAGAACCGTGTGCGGATCACGTTCACGCGTACGCTGGACCGGACTGTCGGAGCGGTCATTTCACTCGTTACGGCTCTCTTCCTCGGGAGCTTCGTCGTGCGCCGGCGACTGAAAACTGACCACAAGGACTCGTCTGCCTGATTTTTTCAAAAGTGGTATTTTGGCGATAGAGGATTCTCCGGATCGTCGGCAATGAATCGTATTCTCATCGCGACCTCGAACGCAGGCAAGTTGCGCGATTTCGCCGGGGCGGCCGCGTCCCTCGGCATTGAGATTGCTCCCCTTCCGAACTTCGCCTCTCTGCCTGCAGTGATCGAGGACGGGCTGACTTTCGAGGAAAACGCGCGTAAAAAAGCCGAGAGCTACAGTCGCGAAGTTCCGGGTGAGGTCGTCCTGGCGGATGACTCCGGGTTGGAAGTGGACGCCCTCAAGGGTGCTCCGGGAGTCCATTCCGCACGCTACGCCGCCGATGCGCCTCACCTGATGAATAACAACACCGATGACGAGGCCAACAACTCACGGCTTTTACGGGAATTGAAAGACGTTCCCGATGACAAGCGTAGCGCACGCTTTGTGTGCGTGATTGCGGCCGCTCGCGATGGGAAAACTTTGGAAGTATTTCGCGGGGAAGCCGAGGGCACCATCCTGAATCGCCCCCGTGGGACGAATGGATTCGGTTACGACCCCTTGTTCTATTTTCCCCAGATTGAGAAAGCCTTCGCTGAATTAACTCCGGAAGAAAAAGCTCAGTACAGCCACCGT
>Ga0210383_10001445_pt1 | contig 21747 bp, 19 predicted proteins | sample IncBWC14OmetaG_FD_160072 | JGI IMG/M metagenome (GOLD analysis project Ga0210383, IMG submission 160072) | Forest soil microbial communities from Barre Woods Harvard Forest LTER site, Petersham, Massachusetts, United States - Inc-BW-C-14-O ... | reverse complement strand
ACGGGGGGGCCGGGGGCGATCCCCGGGGAGCGGGTGACGGTGGCGCGGCGGAGGGGGGATGAATGGTGGGTGGGGACGATCAATAATGGGGTCGCGAAGGAGGTAGAATTGCGGCTGGATTGGCTGCCGGCGGGGACTTCGTATGAGGCGACGATTTACAGTGATGCGCCGGATGCAGGGATCAACCCCAATAATTTGGTTCGGGAGGTCCGAAGGGTCAAGGCGGGCGATAGTATTGTGGTCCGGCTGGCGCCGGGTGGCGGGCAGGTGATGCGATTGCGATAAGTTTGGCGTGAATTTGGCTGATTGGGGGTATGAGAAATCCAATACTCATCCTCTGCGCCTTGTTCGGTGGGTTGTCGGCTCACGCCGTTACCTATTACGTATCTTCTTCTACCGGAAATGATTCTTATTCTCCTGCGCAGGCGGCCAATCCGGCTACGCCATGGCGGTCGATGGGGAAGGTGAACAGTTTTTGGGGCAGTCTGAATCCGGGTGACACGATAAAATTGCAATGCGGGAGTGTTTTCACCAGCGGGTTGAATGTCTGGAAATCCGGAGCGGCGGGGAAACCTATCGTTGTCACATCTTATGGGTCGGGGAATCCGCCGCTGGTTAGCGGATTCACAGCGCTTACGGGGTGGGGCGGGGGTGGAGGAAATATTTGGCAGACGACCTGTTCGAACTGCGGACTGAGTGCGAATATCGCAATGATCGGAGACAGCTCGCAGCCGATGGGGCGGTGGCCCAATTCGTGGTCCAACTTAGACGCGGGATATGCGCAGATCCAATCCTTTAACGGGACGGTAAGCATTACGGACAGTCATATTGGGTCTTCGGGCCATAACTGGACCGGGGCCAGTCTTGTGATCCGCAAGAACCGGTGGGTGATTGAAACCGATCCGATCATCTCGCAAAGCGGAAATACCATTACGTATAACAGCAGCAGCACCTGGGTGCCTGCCGATAAGTTCGGTTATTTCATCCAGGGGAGCGCCTCTACGCTGGACCAGGCCGGGGAGTGGTATTTTAACCCGGCCAACAAGGTAGTTCAGGTTTATTCGGTCGGGAATCCTTCGTCGATGAACATGCAGATTGCGCGGATCGATACGCTGCTTCAGTTCAACAGCGCACAATATGTGGTGGTGAACGGCATCGCTTTCCAGGGGGCCAATAAAACCGGAGTTTCCATGGTCAGGTCCTATAACATTACGTTGTCCAACTGCAGCATCCGGTTCTCGGGTGTCGATGCCCTCGATATCACGACCTGTGGAAACCTCAACATTAACAATGTGACGATGGATTACTCGAATAATAACGGGGTCATGGCGTATTGCAACAATTCTGCGATCCAGAACTGCACGATCCGGCGGACGGCGGCATTTCCCGGGATGACTCTGCCGGTCAATTCGGGGATGGGGATCTATCTGATGGGGAATAGCAACAATATTCTTAATAATACGATCGATACGACCGGATATACAGGGATCGATTTCCAGGGAAACAGTAATACGGTCGCCAACAACGTAGTGAATTATTTCTGTTTTGTGAAAGATGACGGAGGTGGGATCTACACCTGGAATGGGGACCTGGATAGCACGGACAGTCATGTTACCGGTACGGTCAGGAACAATATCGTGATCAATGGGATTACGGCGCCTGCGGGGACGGATAGCAGCGTGGCGGGGATTGCGCACGGCATTTATCTCGACGAAAATACGACCGAGTGTACGGTGACGGGGAATACGGTGGCGCATTGCACGGCTGGAGTGTTCTTCCAGGATACGCGGAACTGTCCGATCCAGAACAATACGCTTTTTGACAATATCGGTCAGCTGGTGATGCGGCACGCGTTGGCGACCGGTACCTTCGCGGGCAATGATGTGTCCGGTAATTATTGTGTTTCGCGGCTGAATACGCAGTATATAGTCGAGGTCAGTTCGATCGGGCCGATCTCGGCGCTCTCAAGTTATTCGTCGCAACACAATAACCACTATGCGCAGCTGGCTTCCGGCAGCTATTTTTACTATATGGCGATGAGCAATTACAATGGTGCGGGGACGTTTGGGGCCTGGCAGACGAACTACGGGAAGGATATGATGTATTCGAATCTGTTGCCGGTGAGTTTCCCACCATATACGGTCAGTAGTTTTATCGGCGGAAATATGTATTCAGGCGGGAGTATCATTTTGCCGTTCCTGGATGCGGTGCTCGGGGTGCGGGTGATCACATCGGCGGGTATTGGAGCGGTCGATTCGGGATATTATTATGTGCTTAATTATACGATGGCGGCGCCGGACAATCTGCATACCATGTTGAACTTCCTGGAAGAGAACGTCTCGCCGTGGACGCAGTTGACACCTGTGACCAGCACGGCGACGGTGACGCCGAGCCTAAACAATTCGGTGGTTTGGCAAGCGAAGGGGAGTTATCCGAATTCGCTGCTGGTCTTCCAGATCAACAACAATGTCCCGACGCTGGCCATTTCGAACATCACGTTATACCGGGCGAATGTGACGCTGAATAACCCGGCCAATGAATATATCTTCCAATACAACGCGACCAATTCGGCGTCGTCGCTGCCGTTGAGCGGTACTTATCAGGATGCGGCGGGCGTCAGCTATTCGGGGTCGGTGTCGATCCCGGCGTGGGGGTCGGTCATTCTGATCAAGTAATTGCAGAATTTTCAGGGGATGAAGATATCGACGGGCCACGCGGCGGCGGTGCTGTCTTCCACGTATACCATTGGGTAAGGTTCGCCAGTGGGGGCGACTTGCCAGGCCTTTACCAGTTGGGTCTGCCAGGCGACCGTTGAATCAAAAAAAGCGGCGTCAATATAGCCCGGCGTGGCGGTCAGACAGGAATCGCGCCAGCCGGCGTTCGGGTAGGTAGGTTTATTGCCCAGGGGCCCGTAGGTCGCTACCTTCATGAAGTTGTTCAGCCAGATCGTATGCAGCGATGAAAGCGATTGTCCGAATGGGCCCAGTTGCGGGGCTGGTCCGGTGTAAATGAGGGAGGGCTGAAAGACGCCGTTATAAAAAATGTAATTGTCATTCCACCTAAATACGGGAAGATTGTTGTACCAGCGATAGGACAGAATCTCGACCTGGTCGACATTGGTGTTATACCCGGGCGGGGTAAAATAATTGCTGTCGACCCAGAAGAATTGCTGGTACGCGGTGGAGAGGTTGTTTTGGGCGAACAGGTTATCGATTACGCTGAGCTGGGCCTGGGTAAGTGAGGGCGCCAATGAATCCGCAGTCATGGTTCCTTCCGAAATGCAGCCGACGGAGGTGGAATTGGAATTGGACCCGGGGTGCAACTTTTTGCATGATAGCATAAAAGTCAGACAGATAGGCAGGAGTGCGGCTAATTTTAATCCGATTTTCATGCGTTTTGGTTCTTTCCAGGGATGACAATGGAATTCGGCTGTCCGTTGCGGGGCTGGAAGAAAAAAAGGCTATCTTTGGAACCTTAGTTTTCTGGAGTAATGAAGTTACCGAGACTTACGTACACCGTGATCCTTCTTGTCTGTTGTGCAAGGCCTGTTTTGGGCCAGGTGGTGATATCCGGCACCGTTTATGACAATTCCCAAAAGTATACCATGGCGGGGGTGAGTGTGCTGACCACGTCGGGGCTGGGGACTTCGACGGATTCGACGGGGCAATACCGGATCCGGATGGGGTTGGATGATTCCATTTATTTCTCGTATTTGGGGAAGTCGACCCTGCGGTTCCCCGCGAAGGAGATCAACCCGAACCAGCCATTCAATATGGCGCTGGCGATCTCGATCGACACCTTGCCGTCGGCGTTTGTACGCGGGCACAATTATTTTCTGGATTCGCTGTCGATACGAAAGGACTATGCGAAGATTTTTAATTATGGAATGCCGTATTTCACCGGCGTGAAGACGACGGGCCGGGGCGGGATGGGTGTCGGGTTGAACCTGGATATCCTGCTCAACGGCGCGGAGAACCGGCGGATGGAGGCCTTCCAGGACCGGCTGAAATGGGAGGAAGAACAAAACTATGTCGACCATCACTTCACCAAGCCGATGGTGCAGCATGTGACGGGATTGGAGTCGCCGGCGCTGGATACCTTTATGGTCTTATACCGGCCGACGAGGGAGTTCATTACAAGCTGCGAGACGGAATATCAATACTATCGCTATATCCGCGAGTGGAGTCATTATTTCGCTGATGACTGGAAGGAGCGGCATCCGGACATTCCGGCGTATCCGAAGGTAGTTGACACCCTTATTTTACCAGGCGGCCGTCGCTAAGTTCGAGGACCCGGTCGCAATTGGCGGCGAAGTCTTCGTCGTGGGTGACGGCGATGATGGTCTGGTGGCCTTGCCGGGCGATGTCGCGGAAGATGTCAAAAACAATCTGAGAATTTTTGGAATCGAGGTTGCCTGTAGGCTCATCGCCCATGATGATGGAGGGGTCATTGATGAGGGCGCGGGCGATGGCGGCGCGTTGCTGCTGGCCGCCGGAGAGCTTGCTGGCGAGTTTGAGGGCCTGGTCTTTGAGGTCAAGGGTTTCGAGGTGGGTATAGGCTTTGTGTTCGATCTCGGCGCGGGACAGGCGCTTGAGTTTCAGGGCGGGGATCATGATGTTCTCCAGCACGGTGAACTCGGGCATGAGATAGTGGAACTGGAAGACAAATCCGATGTGTTGGTTGCGGAAGGCGGAAAGATCGTTTTGGGTCTTTCCGGTCATCGTTTCATTGTTGATGGTGAGCCGGCCATCGTAGTCGGTGTCCATGGTGGAGAGTACGTAGAGCAGGGTCGATTTGCCGCTACCGGATTTGCCGACGAGGGCGAGGAATTCTCCTTTGGAGGCTGAAAAGGTAACGTCCTTGAGGACCTGGAACTTCTCCGGCTCGTAAAAATATTTTACAATGTTGGTGACTTTCAGGATGGCGGGCGTTTTCGCGGTGGCGTGGGGGTGGGTGGGTCTTTCCATGATTATCCTCTTATAATGTTAACCGGATCGATGCGGGATGCTTTTCTGGACGGGAAGTAACCCGCGACGAACGTGGTGATGAGGCCGAAGAAGAAGGCTAACGTATAGTCTCGCGGGTCGTAGTCCATGGGCAGGGTGGCGAGGCCGGCCACGTTGAAGGGAACCTGGTTGACGAGCCAGGAAACGGTATAGCCGAGACCCATGCCGACGAAGCCGCCGACGAGGCCGATCACGGAGCTCATGGTAAGGAAGATGCGACGGATGTCGAAGCCGGAGAAGCCCATGGCTTTCAGGATCGCGATCTCGCGGATCTTCTCGTTGATGGTCATGAGCATAATATTATAGATACCGAAGCCGGCGACGATCAGGATGGTGAGGGATACGGCGACGGCGATGACGTCGCGAAGGTTGGAGCCGGCTTCGAGCTGGGCGTTGGCCATGGACCATGACTCGACCTTGTAGGGGACGATCGGGGCGATCTCGCTTACGAGCGGGTTGGCGAGTTTGAAGTCGATGACGTTAACCTGGATGTCGGTAACATAGTCCGCGTTCTCGGCCAGGAGTTGGCGGGTAGCGGTGATCGAAAGATAAGCTTTTGATTTGTCGATAGAGGTCAGGTTCGTCCGGAAGATGCCGATCACCTTATAGGTGTGGGAGACACCGTCGGCGGTGAGGATATTGAGGTTATCATCTACATTCAGGCTGAGGCCTTTGGCGAGCTCGGCGCCCACGATGATGCCGTCCGGGCGGAAGGCGAGGTCTTTCCATCGCCCCTGAACCATCATCTGCGACATCTGGAAGAGCTGGTCTTCGCCGGCGACGTCTACGCCGGAGAGGGTGCCGTTCACCTTGTTACCTACATTCTTGAAGAATACGTTGATATTGACTTCGGGCGTGACCGTCTGGACGATGGGGATCGTGTGGAGGTAGTGGATGATCTCTGATGAATTTTTGATGCCATCGGTGTACTTGATGACCTTACTGTTTCGGATATTGGCGATTGTGCCGGCGGGATAGACGCGGCCGACGATGTTGCTGCGGTCGGCGGGGCGGTCGTTGTAGATGCGAACATGGGCGAGGGTGCTGAAGGCGAGGCGGTTTTGGGCCAGGTTGACGCCGCTCATAAAACTATTCATAAACACGTACATGGAAATCCCGAAGGTCACGCCGAGGACGGCGACGATGGTTTGCTTCAGCTTGGAGATGAGGTAAGTGTAGGCGATCTGGTAATTTATTGGTAAGCGCATTATTTGGCCGGTTGGATGGATTGGTTGTCGTGGAGGCCGCCGGTGATCTCGACCCATTCGAGGGTACGGATGCCGGTCCGGACGGGAATGTGGCTATGGTCGGCGGCGAGGATGACGCTATCGCCGGTGAGCAGGTAGTTGGTGGGGATGACGAGGGTGTGTTTCTTTTCACCCAGGATAATATTAGCCTGTAGTTGGGTACCGTTCCGCAGACCGGGTGGCAGAGGGTCGAAGGTGGCTTCGGCGATGAAGGCCTGGTCGCTGGTATTGAAGGAGGGGTAGATCTTGGTGATTGATGCGTTGAAGACGTGGACTTTGTCGGTGTTGAGGGATACGAGGACGTGCTGGCCCAGCTGTACGCGCTGGATGTCCTCTTCGGCGATGAGCAGGCGGGCGATCTGGAGGCCTGCGCCGAGGTCGGCGATGACGTCGCCTTTGCGGATGAGGTCACCGTCCTTCTTGTAGACGTTCTCGATGCGGCCGTTGGTGGCGCCGGTGATGGCGAAGTAGGCGTTATTCTCCTGCTGTTCGCGGAGCTGGGCGCGCGTGTTTTCGGAGTTGAGGTTCAGGTTGGTGCGGAGGTCTTCGAGGTTCTTCCGGAGCTGAACGAGGCTTTCGGCGGAGCCTTCGTAGGTCAGCCGGGCGTTGTCGTAATCGACCTGGGCGACGGCATGGGAAGGCAGGAGGCGCTGGTATCTTTCGAAATTCAGGGAGTCGGTGGTCTTCTTGCGTTGAGCCTGGGCGATCTGGGATTCGAGCTGGAGGATCTGAGGTGCGTTGTCGGAGGAGTTGTGGAGGGCATGGTCGTAGTTGGTGGCGGCGTTCTCGACCTGGGTACGCTGGAGGTCGTTGGCGATGCGGAAGAGGAGCTGGCCTTTATGGATGCTGTCGTCTTCGGCGACGAGGGATTGCCGGAGGTAGCCGTCGGCGTAGGCGGTGATCTTGTATTGTTCCTTTGCCTGGGTGCTTCCGCTGGCGAAGACGGCGTCGACGATGTCTTTATACTGAGGAGTCGTCGTTGGAGTTTGCTTGCAGGCCAATATGGAGAGCGTTAACAGGAGTAGGCTGGCTTTTTTCATGGTGTTAATTTCTTGAGATGATGGAGGCCATGGCATTGAACATCGACGAGAGGTTGTTCAGGTGGGTGTTCTCGGCCCGGAGGTAGTCTTCAAAAGTCTTTTGGAAGGTGTCGATGCTGATGAGGCCTTCTTCGAATTTGTGGCGCGACAGTTCGACGTTGGCGCGGTAAAGCAGCAGGTTGCGGCCGGAGGCGGCAACGAGCAGGCGGTCGTTGTCGTAGGTGCTGATGAGGAGGCTGTCGCTGATCTTGCCTTGTTCGACGGCGTCGTGGTATTGTTGGGCGTTGATACGCGCGAGGGTCTGCGCACTGCGGTATTTGTTACGGGTATAGAAGCCGGTGAACAGCGGAACGTTGAGGTTGAGCTGGAGGTATCGGTAATCGTTCCAGGATTGATCGCCGAAGGTGAGGCCGAAGTTGTCGCGAAATTGTTGGGAGCCGACGAACCCGCTGAGGGAGAGGGTGGGGTAGAAGGCGGCTTTTGCAAATTTTGTCTGGAGGTCGGCGAAATGGGCGTTCGCTGCGTATACACTCAGGTTCTTGTCGGGGCCAATGTCGGGCGAGGTGGGCGAGTCGGGCGAGTCCATTGAGATTGAGTCGGCGGCGAGGTGTTCGTCGAGGATCAGGGTTTGTTGGGCGGTGGCGCCGGTGAGTAGCTTGAGGTTTTGGATGGATTGGTTGAGGAGCTGGGTGCTTTGGAGGATGTTCTCCTGCACGTTATTGACATTGATCTCGGCGGAATGGACGGCGCTGAGGTCGACGAGACCCTGGGAAAAGCGGTTTTTTATGGTCATCAGGATGCTGTCGGCGAGCTGGAGGTCGCGGTTGGCGATCCGGATGGAGGAGGTGGCGATGAGGCTGGAGAAATAATACTGGGCGGTGGAGGCCTTGAGGTTCTGTTCATAGGCCTGTTGTACGAGGTTATTGAGGTTGATGTTTTCGCGGGCTTCGTTGGCGACGCAGACGTATTGCCAGTTGAAGATGTTCTCGGTGGCGGCGACGCCGGCGTTATAGACATAATGTTTACCGAAGGTGAGGTAGAGGGTTTTACCGGGTTGGTTGATGAGTTCGCCGGGGACGGGGGTAACGGAGAGTTTGAGGTTATCCTGGCCGGAGAAATTGGCGGCGACCTGGGGATAGAGGTAGGACTGGTCCGCTTTGTATTCGGCGGTGAGCTGGCCGGTCTTGAGGCGGTAAATGTGTTGGGTGGGGTTGTCGCGGAGGGCGGCGGTTAAGACTTCCGGGAGGGAGTGGAAGACGGTTTGCGCAAGGGTTGCGATTGGGAGGAGGGTTATTGAGGCTAATAGGATTCTTCGCATAGGCCAATGGTTTATAGACTGGGCGAAGGTCGGGGAGGTTGAGGTGCGTCTGGCAGGAAATGGGGTGAATTGGACAATTTCGAGTTTGAATTGACGGGAGGCACTACCCTTTCTCTACCCACTCGAGGAAGGGGGTGACTTTGAGTCGGCTGACGAGGGGGCGTTCGGTGGTGGGGATTTTGAGGGTGACGATGACGCGGCGGTTGAAGAAGGGTTCCATTTCGAGGATGGCGTCGCGGTTGAGGATCATCTGGCGGTTGATCCGAAAGAAGTTTTGGGGGTCGAGGGCGGCTTCGATGTCGTCGATGGGGCGGAAAAGTGCGTATTTTTCTTTGGTATACGTATAAATGTAGACCACTTCCTTTTCGAGGGCGACGGCGGCGATGTCCCGGACGGCTACGGGGTACATTTTTTCGCGAAACCGAACGAGGAAGGAGGACTGGGTCCGGCTGGCGAGCGCTTGCTGGATTCGGGCGGGGAGGCTAGCGAGGAGGAGAGATGACCGGATCTGGTCGAGTTTGCGGAAGGCCTGTTCGATATCCTTTTCGTGAAAGGGTTTTAGGATATAGTCAATGCCGTTAGATTTGAAGGCTTCGAGGAGGTGGTCTTCGTAGGCGGTGCAGAAGATGACAGGAACGTTGACGGCGATCTTTTGAAAGATGTCGAAGCTGCTGCCGTCGGCGAGCTGGACGTCCATGAAGAGGAGGTCGATGCGGTGGGTGGTAGTCCTGAGGAATTGGACGGTGCTTTCGACGCTGTCGCAGATCTCGAGGACGGCATGGGTATCGTCGACGGCGAGGATGAATTCCTTCAGTAGTTTGGCGGTGCGGGGTTCGTCTTCAATGATCAGGATATTCATGGCTGGAGGAGTTGGAGAGTGACGGAAAATCTGGTGTTGGTCTTGTCGATGCTGACGCCGTCGCGGATCTGGAGGAGCTCGTAACGTTTGCGGAGGTTATCGAGGCCGACCCCGGTGGATTCGTCGGCGGAGGGTTTGGTCTGGAGGTTGTTTTCGATGAGGATGCTGTCTTCCTGTTGCTGGAAGATGCGGATGTAGAGGGGTTTGGCGGAAGAGATGATGTTGTGCTTTATGCAGTTTTCGATGAGGAGTTGGAGGCTGAAGGCGGGGATCTTATGGTTAAGGCTATCCGGCCAGATATCGATGTCGATATGGAGGAGGGATTCGAAGCGGGCCTGGAGCATGTACATGTAGGATCGCAGGAATTCAAGCTCTTCGCCGAGGGTGACGGTCTGGCTGGTATTCTTGCTGAGCAGCTGGCGGTAGAGATCCGACAGCTTGAGAATGAATGGTTCGGCGCGGTCGTCTTTCTCGCGGATCATGATGCGGAGCGTGCCGAGGGCGTTAAAGAGGAAATGGGGGTTGACCTGTTGTTTGAGGACTTCGAAGCGGGTGCGGAGATTTTCGTTTTGAAGCTCCGCGTTGGCGAGCAGGATATCCTCCTTTTCCGCGAGGGAAGCGAGGGTGGCCTGGATGGAAAGGATGACCAGGGAGGCAAGGGCCAGCTTGATGAAGGCAAGGGTGTAATTGGAGTGGATATTAATATGGAAGTCGTCAAGGAGGTCGACGAAGCGGATAAAGGCGATGATGAGGACGAGGTTGACGAGGGTTTGGATGGTAAAGCGGAGGGCGGGGCGGGCTTTGGCGGAGCCTTCGTGGGTGGTGAGCCGCTTGGCGTGGTTGAAGCGGTCGGCGATCCATTGGTCGACGGCCCAGAGGAGCAGGAGGAAGATAAAACCGATGATCCAGGAGCCGATGATGCGGCGGGGCTCGACGTTAGCGGTGAAGACGTTGTTGTTGAGCAGGCTGATTCCCGGCATGAGGAAGGCGCAGAGAAGGGGGAGGAGTATTTTTCGCCCGGTGGATCGGTATTTGGAGGTAGGTGTTGGCAATTGGGTGTTTTGGCAGTTGGGTGTTTTGGCGCCCCCGAAGATATAAAAAAATGACCCGGGAGATGCCCGGGTCAGTAGGTATTTGGTTCTGATTACGATGCTTAGCGAACGTCTACGTCGACCGACCAGTTGACGCCTGCGGGCTCCGGTTGGTGATGGGCTCGGTACCATTCCCGGTGGTGGTGGTGGTAGCGATGATAGTAGGTGCCTTCATAGCCGGTATAACAACTAGACAAGGCAAACATAACAGTACCCAGGAAGAGGACGAGACTTAGCACGTTTTTAATCGTGTGCTTCATAAAGAGTGGTTTTTAAAGTATATTGATTCGAAAATCCTGCCAGACGCAAAACGCGGGGATAGAGCGGGTTATTATACCGTTAGTATATGATTAACAAAAATAATGTGGATAAAATACCCCGGTGGGGGACGGGCGTGGTGACGCGGGTGTCATTGGGGACGGGCGTGGTGACGCGGGGGTTGGTCGGCGGCTTGTTGATCCTGGGGATGGCAGGCCCGGTCGCGGGGCAGGGATTTTGGGAGGGGAGTTGTGTCTATCGGGTCGCGGTGCAGTCGAAGGTGGAGGATCTGAGTGATCAGGATATTCACAAGGTATTGACGGTCGGGGATGAGATGACGGTGACGATAAAGGATGGTAATTATAAATTGTCGACGGCGTATGCGGATACTTATATCATCAAGGCCGACCGGAAGGAGTACATTAAATTTCGAAAGATCGATACGGTGTTCTTTTTGAATTTCGACGCGGATACGGATCGGGTGACGGGTATTGTCCGAAGCAATGCGATCGTCTCCGTGGGTGGGTATCCTTGTAAGGGGATCACGATCGAGACGAACAAAGTCTCACGCCAATATTATTATTCAACGACGTTGAGGACGAATCCGGATGATGACCAGTCCGATATGCTGGCACAGGCAGAGCTGTATGCGACGGAGACAGGAGGAGGGTTGAAGATGCGGATCCGCACCGATTATCCGTATGCGATTGAAGTAGATAGTTGTATCCGGGTGGATGGTCGACGGGTGTCGGATTCGGTTTTTCGGCTACCGGGCTTGCCGATCTCTGCGTTATTCGGGGCTCCGCGGATATTCTTTCCACGGTTTCCGGGCGGGGATAGTGCGTGGAGGGCGTGGGTTGGTTCGGTGGTGAATTTGCGGCTGGCGAAGCGGTATGTCGTTGTCCCGAAGGGAGAGAAGGAGGCGTGGCAGACGGTGATCCTGGAGTTTGCGGTTGCGGAGGACGGGACGGTATCGGATGTCCGGGTGGTGAATCCGAATGAGGTGAATCCGCGACTGGCGGCGGAGGCTATACGCGTGATGCGGCTGTCGCCGAAATGGGTACCGGCGACTTTCTATGGAGAGACGGTGAAATGGACGTGTCAGGAGGGGGTTGAGTTTGATGCGGGGAAATAGGGGCTGAGGCTGACGATACGCGGCTGGGCGGAGAGCGGAAGGTGGTTGGCAGGGATTAGATTCCCATGCGCATATTAATGAGATAAGGGGTGAAGCCGGCTTTTTCGTAGGCGCGGATCGCGGCGTCATTGGTCGTATAGACGTCGAGGCGGAGTTCGGTGAGGTTTTTTGATCTGGCCCAGGCTTTCAGCGCGTCGATGATGAGTTGGTTGACGCCTTTGCCGCGGTATGCGGGGTCAACATACATGAAGCCACAGTAGGCGTGGTGGGTATGTTTGAGGTAGTGGCGGGAGGGGTCGATACGGGCGTAGCCGGAACCGATGAGGGTGGGGGAGGGGCCGCCGTTGCTGGTGTCGTCGTTGGCTTCGGCGACGACGAGGTGAATGTCGGGGGAGGCGAGCATTTTATTGAGATCGTAATAGTGGATGGGGCCGTCCCGGATGGTGGGATCCATGGGGCGTTCGGCGCTGATCACGCCTTGCTCAAAGCGCAGGAGGGTGGGGAGATCGGCAGTGGTGGCTGGTCTTACGGTGATCGGCATCCTGCGAAGGTAACGGATTTTCGGTCGAGTGGGAGCGGGGGGATTCCATATTATGGGTCAAAATCGGGGGATACAAATCCTTCAGTTGCGGGTATAATTGAGCATCCAGTCCATGCCGAATTTGTCTTTGAGTTCGCCGTAGGTGGCGCCCCAGAAGCTTTGATGGAGAGGGACTTTGACATGGCCGCCGGTGGATAGGCGATCGAAGATGGTGTTGATTTCCTGGTCGCTGCTGCAGTTGAGGCACAGCATGATCGAGTTACCGGTCTGTAGGGCGTTGCCGATCATGTCGGAACCCATGAGGAGGGTGTGGCCGTTTTTTGACAAAGCGCCGTGGAGGATGAGGGGGCCTTTTTCAGAGGGCATTTTAGCGGCCATGGGGGATTCGGCGACCTTCTGTAGCTCCAGTTGACCTTCAAAACACTCCTGATAAAAAGTGAGCGCGTCGCGGCACTGGCCATTGAAATTCAAGTAAGGATTGAGGTGTGTCATGGAGGGAAAATTTATTGCGGTAAAGCTAACAGGCTTTTAGCGCATGGAGGGAGTATACTTCCGTCAATTCAAGGGGTTGTTTACGACAACGAATGGGATTATCTTTATGGGGTACTAATCAACGAATGCACCATGAGAAACATTATCATTTTGGTTCCGGAGACGGCGGTGGTCGAGGCGGTGGCTGACCCGCGATATGCGTTTACGGCGGTGAACGAATTTCTGAAAAGTACGGGAGAGCTGCCGGTCTTTCATGTACAGCTGGTTGGACTGACGAAAGAGGTAAAGTTGATGGACGGGATGTTTACTATCCACACGGACACCACGCTGGAGCACGCGAGGAAGCCAGATCTGATCATCATCCCCGCGTTGAGCGGCGATCTGAACCGGGCATTGCAGCTAAATAAGGAATTTATTCCGTGGATCGTTCAACGTTATAAGGAGGGGACGGAAGTGGCGAGCCTCTGTCTCGGCGCGTTCCTGCTGGCGGATACGGGCCTGCTGGATGGCAGGACGTGTTCGACGCACTGGTTGTTTGCGAATGAGTTCAGGGACCGGTTCCCGGAAGTGGAGCTGTTGGATGATAAGATCGTTACGGATCAGATGGGGTTGTATACGAGCGGCGGGGCAACTTCCTACTGGAACCTGCTGTTGTACCTGATCGAGAAATATACGAACCGGGAGATGGCGGTGCTGGCGGCGAAATTTTTCGTGCTGGATATCGATCGGAGCAGTCAGTCGCCCTTTCACATCTTCAAGGGGCAGAAGGTTCACAACGATCCGGAGATTGTGAAGGTTCAGGAATACATAGAGACCAATTATCAGGACAAGATCACCGTGGATGAGCTGTGCAGGAAGTTTGGGATTGCAAGGCGGACTTTTGAGCGGCGGTTCAAGAAGGCTACGCACAATACGGTGCTGGAATATTGGCAACGGGTGAAGATCGAGGCGGCCAAGCGGCAGTTGGAGATGAGCCGGAAGACAGTTGGGGAGGTGATGTATGAGGTAGGATACAATGATACGAAGGCTTTCAGGGATATTTTTCGGAAGGTGACTTCGATGTCGCCGGTGGATTACCGCAATAAATACAACAAGGAAGCTTTGAATTAGGCGGGAGTGCTGCGCGGGGACCTTTGAATTAATGATGACTTAACATACCAGTCCGTCCGGGCGTTCCCTTTTTCGCTAGGTTTAGCCCCTTCAAACTACTGGTATGCATGTATTATTGAACTTCATCAACCTTCCTTTTATAGGGCAGGTGGATCTGGGCGGGGGGCTGCTTTTTTTATTTTTCTTCTCACTGCTTGCGGTGATTTGTTTCGAGTTTGTAAACGGGTTTCACGATACGGCCAATGCGGTGGCCACGGTTATTTATACCAAGGCGTTAAAGCCGATGGTGGCGGTGCCCTGGTCAGGATTCTTTAACTTTTTGGGGGTGTTCACGGGAGGAGTAGCGGTGGCGATGGGCATTCTGAAACTGGTACCGTTGAACGAGATGATGGCGTTGCCGGTGAAGATCGGTGCAATTCTGGTCCTGGCGGTGTTGCTGGCGGCGATCGTTTGGAACCTGGGCACATGGTGGCTGGGTATCCCGTGCAGCAGCTCGCACACGATGATCGGCGCGATGATCGGCGCCGGGCTTGGATTTACGATGTATTATAGCGGCAGTGTCAATTGGAGCAAGGCGAGTGAGATCGGGTTATCGCTGATCCTATCGCCATTGTTTGGTTTTGGCGCCGCGATGCTGCTGATGTATTTTCTACGGCATGTTATTAAGTCGCCGATCCTATTCCATGCGCCGACCGGGGAGAATGACCGACCGCCGATCGTGATCCGGCTTTTGCTGATCACGACCTGTACTCTGGTTAGCTTCTTCCATGGCAGTAACGACGGGCAGAAAGGGGTAGGTCTGCTGATGCTGATCCTGATTGCGTTCTTGCCGGCTAAGTTCGCTGTCGACCGTCAGACCGATGACAGTAAAATATTAGTAACTTTAAATAACATCCAGGGGGCGATCGCCAAAGTGGATCCTTCTACGGCTGGTCAGGGTACACTCGATCAGCTAAATGCAGCGGTGGATACGGCGAAAGTTACGATCGCCGCCGGGATAAGCAGGGAAGATAAACATGTCTTTGCATTCCGCAAGCAGCTGCAGGCGGTCGTCAAGGATGTCAAAGCTGTGTTAGCGAATCAGGGTGTGGCGTTGCCGGCGGCCAACCGGTCGACGTTATCATCGGCGTCCAAGGCGCTGACCGATACGACGGATTATGCGCCAATCTGGGCAATCGCCACGATCTCGTTGTCGCTGGGTATCGGGACGATGATCGGGTGGAAACGGATCGTGCTGACGATTGGGGAGAAAATCGGGAAGGAGCACCTGAACTATGCGCAGGGTATGACGGCCGAGATCACTGCCGCAGCTACGATCGGGTTGAGCAGTGGTGCGGGTTTGCCGGTGAGCACGACGCATGTGTTGTCGAGCGGGATTGCCGGCGCGATGGTAGCATCCAATGGCACCAAGAATCTGAACAACAATACGCTGAAGGCAATTGGGATGGCCTGGATATTGACTTTGCCGGTGTCGATTGCGTTGGCGTTCATTCTGTTCTTTATATTCCACCTGTTCGTCTAATCTACTAACCGAAATATTATGAAGAAAATACTGGTTGCTACGGATTTTTCCGCATGTGCGACAAACGCCATGGAATATGCGATGGACCTGGCGAAGGTGTTGCAGGCCGAGGTGGTTGCGTTGAATGCGATAGGATCGTTCGAGGGTGTGTTTAATAATACTTATAACGCGTTATATATCGAGGATTATCATAACAGCAAGCGGCAGGCATTGGTCAACTGGGCGGCTACGTTTACGACGAGGGATTCTTTCAAAAGTGTGCCGGTGACGACGAGTTGCGAGGTGGGTTCCGTCAGCGCGGTGATTATGAAATATATAGACGCCAATCCAGTGGAGATGTTGGTGATGGGGACGATGGGATCGTCGGGGATCAGCGGGATATTTGGCAGCAATGCCAGTACGATGGTGGAGAAGACCAGAATTCCGACGCTGATTGTACCGTTGGAGAGCAAATACGCTATTCATCCGGTGGTAACATTGGCGACGGACTTTACGGCTCCACCTTCCGGTGAGGATGTGATGGCGTTGACTGATCTACTAAGTGCGCTGGAATCAAAAAAATTATTTGTGGTCAATGTGGTGGAGACGGCCGCATGGACGACCAATGAGGAGGGGGAGAAGGCGATGAGGGCGCGCTATCCCGCGGCGGAGCTCGAGTTCCGGTATATCAAGGAGGACAGCCCTACTGAGGGGATCGTCAATTTCATTTCGGGCAGTCAGACAGATATTGTGTGTTTGGTGAAGCGGCATCATGGGTTGGTGTACCGGTTATTCAATACATCGACGGTGAATAAGGTGTTGAACCGGTCGATCAAGGCGGTGCTGGTGTTGCATGCGTAGGGGCGGGGGCGGCTTGACGGGAAGGCGGGTTATTTCAGGTCGATGGTTCGGTTCGCGGTGGTAAAGCGCGCGTTCTTAACGGCGCAGGTGCCGGAGAAGCGATATTGAACGCCGACGATGTCGGTGGGAGGGTTGGGGAAATTGGCGGACCAGGCGGGTTTTCCATTTACAAATATGGTCAGATGGCGGTGGACGCTGGTTATCCGGAGGGTAGTCCATTGGGTGAGGTTGCTGCCAAAGCCGGAGAGGTCGGCGTTTCTGCTGGATACGGCGCTGCCGGCGGCGTAGAGGTTGAGGTCGCCGATGCAGGCTCTCGCTGCGAGGGGGATGATGAATACGTCGTTCTTACACTGTATCAAAACCTGGACGTTCTGGCACATGCCGGAGCCTTTCGGCGGGCCGGTCTTTAGTGTGGTCTCGAAGCTGAAGTCGGAGTCATTAAGGTCTCCCAAATCTTTCATATAGAATAGCCGCACTTTGGGTGCGGTCGGCTGGTTTGCCAGATGGTAACGGTCCAGGGTGCCCGAATCTACTTCAACTCCTTCGTTGCGGGCCACTTCTTCTTTTCGGAAATAGATAGGGATGGGGTCTCCCTCTGCCAGGGCGAGCCAGCCGTCGGAGGTGATCATCAGGTCGTGAGTACGGACGATCTGGGTGTCGACAACGAGTTTAGCTTTGAAGAAGCCGGGATAGTAGTAGATGGCGGAGTATTCTGTTCCAGCGGGCGGGACGGCAATTCTGCGGCTCCAGTCCCAGGTTTGGACGATGAAGACGGAGTCGGCGGGGCCAACGGCGGCTTTGTAATGGAAGACGACGGAGTTGGGGACGCCTTCGGAGATGATTTTGTTGGCGGTGAATTCGTAGCGCGAGAGGTTGGGGAGAGGGCGGGTGGGGAGGGGGGCGGTTTTCCTGGAACTGAGTAAGGAGTAGAAAATTATGGCAAGCGGCAGAAGTGCGAGGGGCCACCAGCGGGTGAGGCGGGGCTTTCGCGGTGCCGGGGATTTTTCGGGGGTCGCCGGGGTCGGGGTGGCGTGCGTTGGCACGGTCGGGGATTTTTCGGGGGTCGCCGGGGTCGGAGATGTAGTGTTTCCGGGGAAAATTTTAACTGCGGCGAATTCGCCATAATTAGAATTATTTCCGGCCGGTGCGTTTGGGGAGACGGGGTCGGATTGGGCCGGATGGCGCTGGCGGAAGTCGTTCCAATCTTCGAAACCGGCAAATCGGGCCAGGGTGTTGAGGGTATGGACGGAAGGGAGGTTGGTGTAGGAGACTTTTCCGAAGAGGCGTTTGAGGGTTGAAACGCTGAGGGATACGCCGGTAGCGTCGAAGATTGCGGTATTCAGCTTTTCGAAGTCGTAGCTGGTCCATTCTCCCCTGTTGCCCCGCTGCCATTTCGTCTCGATGAGGCGGAGGCATTCTTCGATATGTGAATTCGGTTGAATCAACTTGAATAGGTGTGGACGGGAGGTATGCGGGCGGGTTCCGCATTTTTGCCCGTTGTTAACCGTCAAATCTAAAATTATGACAAAAGTACTTTTCCTGATTGGTTTAGTTTTTTTTAACAGTGTGGTGAGGGGGCAGGTGGTGCCGCTGCGGGCAGAGAATTGGGATTTCAGGCAGGGAGCCGTGGAGTTTGGGTCGGATGGGATGAAAATAGTAGATGGGAGAGGGGTGGTCCGGGTCAAGGGGGTCGATTTTTCGGATGGGGTGATTGAGTTTGATCTTTTGCCGGAAGAAAAGCAGTTCGCTTCGATGTATTTCCGGTGGCAGGATTCATTGGAAAGTGAGATCTTTTATTTCCGAATGGACCGGGTAGGGCAACCCCAGGCGATCCAGTATGCGCCAGTCATGGGCGGCGTGAATTGCTGGAATCTCTTTGATAATTACGAGACTTCTGCGGTATGGCAGGCAAATGTACCTATCCATACCAAGCTGGTCGTGTCCGGCCGACAAATGCGCGTGTATCTCAATCGTGCGGTGGAGCCGGCGCTGGAGGTGCCGAGGTTGGAGGGGAATGTGACGCATGGGGCGATCTGTTTTCAAGGCAAGGGGACTCTTTCCAACCTGGTGGTCCATCCGGGGCAGGTAGAGGGGTTGTCGCCCGCAGCCGGGGTCGATCCGGTGGCCTATGATCCGCATTATATCCGGCGCTGGCAGGTGACTGAGCCAAAGCTCATTCCGAAAAATATCGACTTTAGTTATGATCTTATGCCTGACTCACAGCGGGTTTGGAAGCCGGTGGGTGTGGAACGGAGGGGTTTGGTGAATTTGACAAGGTTGTATCCGGAGAAGGATTTTGTGCGCAGGATCATTTTTCTCAAGACGACGATTCATTCAGACCAGGCGAGAGTTTGTCAGCTTCAGCTGGGGTTTCTGAATGAGGTGTGGGTTTTTTTAAATGGAGAATGGCTATATGTAGACAAAAATTATTTTGGGACCCCGGTCGCCAAGCAGCGCGGGCGGATTTCTATCGGGAACAGCACGGTGACGGTGCCATTACGGCAGGGAGATAATGAGGTAATGATCGGGATCGGGGGTGGGTTCTACGGGTGGGGGGTTATGGCGAGGATAGAGGAAATGGAGGGGATTACTTTGAAGTAAAAGAAGAGAGGTGGATGGAGGGTGGAGGGTAAGTGCGCGGGGAGTCCGCGTGGTAGCGAGGAATCTAGTTGAACGGCGAGAGGTAGAGCAGCTGGGCGTTCAATTCTTTTTCCAGTGCAAGGGCTTTGGGGATAAGGACTTCTTCTTCGATATGCGCGTGGATGCAGAGGTCATGTTCGAAGGCCTGCAGCTGGGTGAGGAGGATCCGGTAAAGGGATTCGTTGGTTTGTGGCGGCTCATAGAGGCGGATCGTTTGGCGGATATTGGCGAGCTCGTCTTCGGTGTCGTGGTGTTCACTGAGGAAGCGGTCGATGGAGTAATCGCGGCGGGCGACGATAAAAGTAGAAAAATGAGCGGGGGTTTTGCCGGCTTGGCGGAGTGTACCGATATAGGGCAGGAGAAGATTTTCTTCCGCCCGGATATGTTCAGACAGGTCGTTGACGTATTGGTGGAAGAAGTTACGGAGGGCGGAAAGGATAGGGTGTTCGGAGTCGTAGTGGTCGGAAAGCAGCCCGATGCTTTGTTCGATCTCGGGGAGCTTCTTTTCAAAATAATAAATGTGGGTTCGTTGGATGTAGTCTACGATGATCCCGATTGGAAAGGTTTCGAAATCCTTTGCATTGAAAATCTTCTCTTCAAACACTTCCAGCAGGGCGGCTATGAATACCTGATGATCATCCGGAAGGGATGGTTCGGACACATACCGCTGTATTACCTGGGAATAGAAAGCGCTGTTCTCGGGCATGGTGTTCCTGCTTTAGGTCCGGCAAGGTACAAAAATATGGTTATTCGGCAAATGGGTTTGGGGGCCCCGCCGCGAAGCGGCGGGGCGAAGGGAGGGGGTGGGCTTTTATTCGGTGTAAAGTTGGTTGAATAATAATTTAAATGTCCCGTGGGTTTGGGCGCGGAAGGTGATCTCGGGTCCAAACATATAGAGTTTGCCCTTGCCGACGGTAGCGACGAATGCGGCGACGCCGTCGCGGAGGTAGGCTTGACCCCAGGCCCAGCCGCTGCGCAGGGGATGGTCATCGGCAAACCAGGCAATGGGGCGTACGGTCCCGTTGGCGTAGGCGGCCGGGTTGATATTGAAGACCGGGCTGTTGTCGAAATAGACATCGGCTGTGGAGGTCATCCCCCAGGCGGGCTGGATGGTCGTATCGAGGGTAACCCGGAGAACGCTGCCGGGGATATAGTATTTCTCGTTTGGCAGCCGGCGTTCCTTCCCGCCGACGAGTTCGACCAGGGCATCATGAACGGGGAGGTCGAGCTGGGATGCGAGGTTGGCGCTGGAACCGATGGTAACGATGTGGCCGCCGGCTTCGAGGAACTTCTTTAACGCGGGGATAGATTTCGCGGGTGTGATCCGGCCCAGGTGCGAGCGGAATTCGGTGGGAATGCTGTCGGGGTTGGGTTCGCGGCCGAAGCGGGATTCACCGTTAGGGGCGGTTTGGGTGGTGGACGGGATGGCGCCGCCGACGAAGACGATCACATCGTATTTGGAGCGGAGGTCGCCGGTGTCGATGTCCTTTGCGTAGATGACCGTGGCGGGGAAATGATATTGTTCCATGATCCACCTTATCCAGCCTGAGGACATGGAGCCACCGTAGGCATCCCAGAGGGCGATCCGGGCGGGCCGGATCTTAACGGCGTTGCCCGGAACATGACTGGTATAGAAGTCACCATTGGTGCTACTGCGATAAACGGTCTTGCCGGCGTGGAGCAGGTCGTTGACTGTCATATATGAGGCGTTGCTTCGGGCGTCCAGGCGGCTTTCTTTTGCCGATGGAGGGATGATCGGCTGGAGCTGACCGTAAGGGATGCGTTCAAACGGGCCGTCGAAGCCGTCGAGGACGCGATCGAAATGAACGCCCATGGTATAAGCGAGGGTCCAGCCGGCCGCATCGTAGGGCGGGATGGGAGGTCCGCCGGGATAGGCGAAGTCGTTAGGATGGTCCTGGGGTTCGAAGAGGTCGAGGACGTGCGGGCGGAAGGCCTGGTCGGTCTTGACGATAAAGGAGCCGGCGGGGTAGGACTTGCCGTTCACGGTGAAGACGGTGGTTGCTTTGGAGACAACGATGCCGTCGCCGATGAGGGCATTGATGAACCGGGTTGCGGTTGCGAAGTCGGGTTGGTCGGAGGTAAGGATATAGCCGCGGGCGTCGCGGTTGACCGGGTTCTTGAGAACGCTGTCAAAAAAGCGGGTAGGGATAAGGTTTTGGCCTTCGCGCTCGCCGGCAATTGCGGCGGTGGAGTCCGGGGTGCGGCGAGTGGAGTCGGTGTTACGGCGAGTGGAGTCGGTGTTACGGCGAGTAGAGTCGGTGGCGCGACGTCCCCTTGACGATGTGGCGGGTGTGGCGGCTGCGGCGGTGTTGAGCTGGTTGATCTGGTCGATTCGTTTGGGAGAGAGGGTCCAGTAGTCTTGGCTCCCCCGCCGGATGGAGTTGCGGCCCATTTGATAAATATTGAAAAGCAACTCATCGCGATAGCGGGAGGCGTAATCAAGAACGGCATAGTTAAGGGAGACGGAGTAGTCGATAGATTGGCGGAAGAGCCATTTCTGCGGGGTTATCGGAAAGGGGGTGGCGCTGCTGGGGATAAGGCGCTGGGGGACCAGGGGCACTTCGGAAGGGTTGGGGCCGCCGATGATCTCGGTAAGGAGGCCGATCATATTGTGAAAATAGGTCGTG